>OLGD01000452.1_pt1 | contig 84186 bp, 62 predicted proteins | sample 1605311 | NCBI WGS metagenome assembly OLGD01 (sample SAMEA3888917, study PRJEB22519) | human gut metagenome | biome: human gut; feature: human-associated habitat; material: faeces | place: Denmark | collected 2010
TTATCATAATTCTGATCATAATCATCGCTGCTTACTATTACTACAAGAAGAATCAAAACTGATAGCTGAACACATAACCGTCAGCAAACCTTTTCTTCTTTTTTCTTTAAATAAAATACCTTTATTCATAATGCCAAATAGTCCATTTTGTGCTAGTTACTGTTTAGCCAATCTTGAAGACATCATTTGCCATATTTGGTAGTCTAAATTTCTTACTTTAAGGATTGGATACTTCCTATTGAGAATCAATGTACAATCAGTCATTATTTTTTGAGCTTCTTTGTCATCTATAGTTCGTTCAAGATTTTCTGATAAAAATCTGAGAATATGTCTATCTAGCTTACACATATTATCATTTCCACATAACATGCGTAAATAGTTTAGAGATATGCCACTTTTTTGACCAGGGACTTGTAACAATATCTGTTCAATATCTTCATCTAACCTACTTTCAATATCTATAATATATTGGATATTGTATTCTTCAAAAATTTTTGTCCATTGCAATACTGCTTCTGACTTTAATACTCCATTGATTGTAGAAGTTCTTTGGCGGTTTTTAAGAACAACATTTGCAAAGTTTTCAGATCCCATTGATTCAATATTATTTCTTAACTCACTAACTGTATGCTGTTTGCAGTTATCTACACAACTATCTTCATTTCGTAATCTTTTTAATTTATAATAATTGCAATATCTTATAACTGTGTTACGAGTTGATGAATATCTGGAACCTATTGAAAATATACTATCAATAATGCATAGGGGCAAGCCAGTATAGTAATATTCTTCTGGTAATTTACAGTGTTCCAGATCAAATAATTTATCACACCTTAATGCTATTTCATGAGCATCAGATTCCATTTTAATCCTCTTCAAAGAAGTCCAAATCAACTTTTTTGATGTGATATGTATTGCTGATTGTAACACCCACATTATTATCTATCATATATTGAGCAAGCTGTTCTCCGTCAATCAAAATTATTCTTGAAGAATTGCAAGATCTTGCAGCTTCGATTGCTTTATCTGTAAATGAAGAAGTTGTGATGAATACTCCCTTATTTCCGCCTTTTATTGAGATTGATCCAATGAAATTTCTAATTTCTTTGTCTGTGACTTTATTATCTTTGCTGTAATGTTTTGCTTGAATGAATATCTTGTCAAATCCCAAAGCGTCTTCAGATATTTCACCGTCAATACCTTGATCTCCAGGTTTACCTGTGCATTTCAGTGAGGATTTATCGGTACCATACCCCATTGTACCCAGCAGCTCTAATACTAGATGTTCGAAAAATGACCAATTCATATTTTCATAGATCATTTTCATTAAATCTGATTTCAATGTCTGCTCATTTGCTTCTACAGCAGATTCTATTAATTCCATGGGTGTAATCTCAGACATCGGCCGTTTCTTCTCATTCGATCTGCTGTGAATAAACTCATCCAATGATGGATATTTCTCTAAAAAGTAATTCATGTCCTTTTGTTCCGAAGGATCTTTCAGCTCTTCTAATCCGACATTCGTTATTCCATAACATCCTCTGGAGACAGATTCAATCAGGCCACCGTGTTTGAGATGAGATATACACCAGTGAACGCGATTAATATATCGAGTTTCTCCGCTCTTTAGAACTTCTTTATAATCTTCTTCAGGAAGCGGATAGGACTTCTTTAGGAGTTCAGCTATTTCAGAGGATCTTTTAATCTCCTCATCTTGTAAAATTTCCAGAGTTGGTATGAAGAATTTATAGAATGGCGGTATCATGATAAGAGAGACATCATAAGCGCTTTATTTAACGCTTATTTGTTTAAAGTCATTATTTCGTCTAATGGTTATGTAGAAGATCATGTAACAAATTATGCAAGATATTATGTAAGAAAATTGTAAAATTCATGTAACTCGCGGATGATACTTACTGGATTTTCATTATACTGAAAAAATTTTGTCTTTTTGCAGATATTTTCGCTATAGTGAAAATATAAACTCAATGATTAGAAATGGAACATAATTGAAACTTATGCATCTAAGATGTAAGTTTCAGAATAATTTCAGATACCGTTCTTTTTTCTCTTAATTTCAGGAGTGTACCTCTTCAGCAGAGCTGCATTTGCTACTACAGTTATTGAGCTTACCGACATTGCTGCAGCTGCGACGATAGGATTGAGAAGTATGCCGAAGGCAGGGAAGAGAATTCCGGCGGCTATCGGTATGGCAGCAGTATTGTAGCATAAAGCCCAGAACAGATTCTGGCGGATTTTCGACAATGTCTTTCTCGACAACTGTATTGAAGCTACAGCGTCGATAAGATCATTCTTAATCAGCACAATATCACCAGTCTCAAGAGCCACATCAGTTCCGCTGCCGATGGCGATTCCCACATCTGCTAATGCCAGCGCGGGAGCGTCATTTATTCCGTCGCCGATCATTGCTACAGGGCCTTCTTTCTTAAGAAGAGAGATCTGCTCGGATTTGGTGGAAGGCAGAGCCTCGGCAACAAATCTTTCAATGCCCACTTTTTCTGCCGTGACTGCAGCAGCTCTCTTATTGTCGCCGGTTATCATCACTACATCGATGCCCATGTTTTTCATTTCCGACACAGCCATCTTTGAAGTCTCTTTGATCGTGTCAGCGATGCCGATGATGCCTGCGATTTGATCGTCAACGGCAGCAATGACAACAGTCTGCCCCTGTTCTTCCAGTTTGATGATGTCATTTTCTACTGCAGAATATGACAGATTATAATCATCCATCAGCGACCTGTTTCCAACAATTACTTTCTTGCCGCCGGCCTGAGCCTTTACACCCTTTCCCGGGACGGCTTCAAATGATTCAACAGGTATGACTGGAGTATTCTCATCAGCGTAAGCGGTAACCGCTCTGCTCAGAGGATGCTCAGAGCCTCTCTCGGCAGCAATTACGTACGGGATGATATCTGAAGGCACAGTGGATTCAGTAACAGCAAGCTTTCCTTCAGTGATGGTTCCTGTTTTGTCAAGAACTACAGTCTTTATTTTGCCGGCAGTCTCAAGAGCCGCTCCGCTTTTGATCAGTATCCCGTTTTCCGCTCCTTTTCCAGAACCGACAATCACTGCTGTAGGTGTAGCTAAGCCTAAAGCACACGGGCATGAAATAACAAGAACCGCGATCAGAATTGACAGTGAGAATGAGAACGTCCCGTCTCCGCCGACATAACGACCGTATCCCCAGAGATACCAGATTAAAAAGGAAGCTACCGCAATAGAAATGACAGCCGGAACGAAATAAGAAGCGACTTTATCGGCATAGCGCTGGATCGGTGCTTTAGAGGACTGGGCATCCTCCACCAGACGGATAATCTGTGCAAGCGTGGTTTCATTGCCGACTTTTTCAGCCTTGACTACCAGCCTGCCGTTCTGATTTATCGTGCCGCCGATCACTTCGCTGCCTTTTTTCTTGTCGACAGGAACGCTTTCACCGGTGATCATGCTTTCATCGACCGCTGAGACGCCCTCCTCAATGATGCCGTCGGCAGCAATGCGCTCTCCCGGCCTTACTACAAACAAGTCTCCGATAACCATTTCAGAGGGAGAAATCTCGACTTCTCTGCCGTCGCGGATGACTGTTGCAGTTTCGGGTCTGAGTTCAATCAGCTTCTTCACTGCGTCGGAGGCTCTCCCCTTGGCAATATGTTCCAGATACTTGCCGAAAAGGATAAGCGTAATGATCATTGCAGAAGCATCAAAGTACAGATGGCCGTGGAAGTATCCAGGCAGTAAAACTGCTGCTGCAGAATAGAAGTATGCGGCAGATGAACCGACTGCAATTAGTACATCCATTCCCAGAGTGCGGTTCTTTAGAGAATAATAGGTGCCCCTGTAGAACTGGTATCCGGCGATGAACTGGACGGGAGCAGTAAGAATCATCAGGATGTAGCCTTCGTATCCGTGAGCATCCAGACCTAAATAATCAAAGCCAATCATCAGCAGAATGGCCGGCACGCTGAAAACAACTGCAAATATCAGAGTATTCAGCTGTGCCTTGTCTTCGCTGCCTTTCTTTTCAACCTCATTAGCAACTTCAAAGCCTGCATTTTCAATAGTTTCCACAATCCTCTTGGGCGACACTCTGTCTTCATCGAATGATACAGAAACTTTTGAAGTGCCTAAATTAACATTTACAGAATACACGCCTTCTATGGCATTGAGAGACTTTTCGATGCTGGCAACGCATGAGGCGCACGTCATTCCTTTGACGGTGTAGGCAACAGCAGACAAAGCGACAGAAAAACCTGCTTTTTCAATCGCTGAAACAATCTCTTTAATAGTGATGACAGCAGGATCATAAGTTACGCTGACGTTTCCTGTCGTAGCATTAGCAGCTGCTGAATAAACTCCGTTTGAAGAATTCAGCGACGTCTCTATCGCCCGAGAGCAGGAGGAACACTGCATTCCTTTAACTTTCAGGATTATGCTCTTTCCGGCAGGAACGTTCTCCATGTTTAACAGACCTCTATGCGGATATTAAAAGTTTTAGCCTTGCCTAAATTTTTTGCTTGAATTTCCTGATTATCCGTAAAAATGTCGCTGCTGGTCGGCTGTTTCTGCAGTTTTCTTACTTTGGCTTTCCAGAAGATTAATAACCTCCTGACTGCAAATACTCACACAATGAAATTAGACGGGCGAGACGTTGAGATCCTGAACATCCTGCAGGAAAACGGGAGGCTTTCGTTTCGTCAGATCTCAGAGATCACCGGTTTAAGTGTTCCTACCGTCAGCAGCAGAATAAACGACATGGAGCGGGCAGGCATCATCAGAGGATACAAGGCTGACCTGGTGCCTGAGAATCTCGGCGAGTTCAGTGCTGTGGCAGAAATTGTAGTCAGGCCTTCTGAAGCAGATGCAGTCTCTGAAGAGCTGAGCAAAAATCCGTCTGTGAGGCAGATATTCCGTTTGAGCAACGGCAAGATCCTCATTCTGTGTACATTTACCGGCGTCTCTTCTATGAATTCTTTCAGTTTTTTCATTTCTTCTCTTTCTCAGATCATAAGCTGTGAAATGGCTACTGTGACAGACACCATGAAAGAAGAGTGCCGGGCGATAGTCCATCCCGCCGCTACTTTACTGGTCGAGGGAAAGAAGAGTATTCAGTGAAGTTATGTCATCAACATATTCGGCATTGATTTTTTTCCAGTCTTCTGCAGTATAAGCTCCTGTGAGCACACCTAAAAACTGTGCTCCAGCCGATACTGCACATTTCATATCAATAGCATGATCGCCGAGGTAGAGGCATTCTGAAGTTTCCACTCTCATTCTTTCAGCGGCTCTCTGCATGGCGATCGGTGAAGGTTTAGCCTCTTCTTCCGGGTAATCATCCCGGCAGATGAACACATCAAATTCAATGTCTAAGTTGGCGGCTTTGAGAGCGCTTTTCGCATACTGCCTCGAGCCTCTGGTCAGAATGCCGGTTTTGTAACATTCATTCTGCAGGCTGATTATTGTATCAAGCGCGCCTTCAACCGGCGTAGTAAGATCAACAGTCTCCATTTCCACGCGGCTCATGATTTCGCCTGCTGCAGAGTATAACTTAGAAACATCAATGCCGTTTTCTTCGGCATACTTCTCTGCCTGAGCCATGTTGTTCACGATAATGTCATTTCCATCCAGGATCTCTTCGGGAATTCCTTTGCTGATCAGTTCTTCAACCACGCATTTTCTCATTTTCATGAAATTGGTGTGATTGTGAATCAATGTGCCATCAAGATCAAAAACAACTGCTCTAATCATTTCTGGTGCACCACGAGGTCCCTCTCACAACGTCGGTACTATAAAACAAAATTGCTTTGTATGATGAAAAGAAAAAAGGGTTTGAATGAGATCAGATCTCATTGTTGAGATATTTGGAGTATCCACCCATATCCAGCAGCCCGTGGCCGGACAGGTTGAATACGATGACTTTCTCTTCGCCGGTCTTCTTAGCTTCAAGAGCCTTGTCCATGGCAGCCTTGATGGCATGGGATGACTCAGGAGCAGGAATGATGCCTTCAGTCCTGGCGAATGTGACGGCAGCGTCGAAAGTCTCATGCTGGTCGTATGACACCGCGGTCATGTATCCTAGGTTCTTGGCAAGAGATACTGCTGGAGACATACCGTGGTAGCGGAGACCACCTGCATGGATAGATGAGGGAATGAAATCGTGTCCGAGAGTGTACATCTTGAACAGAGGAGTCATTCCGGCGGTGTCGCCGAAGTCGTATCTGTATTCTCCCTTTGTCAGGCTGGGAACTGAGCTCGGCTCTACGGCAATGAATTCTGTATCTATCTCTCCCTTGATCTTCTTTCTCAGCATAGGGAAAGAAAATCCTGCCAGGTTTGAACCGCCGCCGGCACAGGCAATCATGTAGTCTGGAACTTCGTCAATTAATTCCATCTGTTTGATTACTTCCTGTCCAATGACGGTCTGATGAATCATCACATGGTTTGCTACACTTCCCAGAGCATACTTCGTATTCTCCTGGTGTACGCAGGTTTCAATGGCTTCAGAGATAGCAATGCCCAGAGAACCAGGATTGTTGGGATCTTCAGCAAGCAGCTTTCTTCCGTATTCCGTTTCTTTTGAAGGAGAAGCGTAAACCTTTCCGCCGTATGTTTCCATAATCAGTCTGCGGAACGGCTTCTGGTCATAGGAGACGCGGACCATGAACACTTTGCAGTCCAGACCAAAATGGGCGCAGCTGAGGCTTAAAGCGCTTCCCCACTGTCCGGCTCCTGTCTCAGTAGTCAAATGCTCTGTGCCGTCAATCATGTTGAAGTATGTCTGAGGTATGGCGCTGTTCGGTTTGTGTGATCCGCCGGGGCTCAGATCTTCTCTCTTGAAATAGATCTTAGCAGGAGTTTTGAGGTACTGCTCGAGTCTCTTTGCCCTGCACAGCGGTGCCGGTCTGTTTAGAGCGACATAAGCATCCCTGACCTCTTCGGGTATGTCGATGTACCGGTCTGTAGACATTTCCTGCCTGACAATTGAGGGAGGGAAAATAGCTGACAGATCTTCTGCAGTAGCAGGTTGCATTGTGCCCGGATGTAACGGTGGAGGAAGAGGAACAGGTAAGTCTGCAGCAATGTTGTACCACTGGGTTGGAATATCGTCAATGTCGAGCTTTACCACATCATCTTTGTGAATTGCCATATTCCTGCATATATTGTAGTAGTATATAACACTAATGATGAATGATGTACATATCTATACAATATACTCAAATGCTGTAAAGCTCTTTGGAAACATTGCTGGTCATATTTTTGAGAATATCATTCGGTGTGTAGTCCCCTAGGTCTGTAATTACTTTATGGAATAAATTCAGAGAAGTCAGGTCAAAAATCTGATTATATTCTTCAACTCGGCCGTTGAGCTTTCTTGTAACATGCAGATCTGAAAGATTGACAGGGCATAGCTTCAAGGAACTGCAGATTACACAGGAATCCAGCCCGCAGACTCTGGCTGCTTCCGCTGCAGTTCTCGTTCCTACCTTGTTGACCACTCCTTTGGGAATTATCGAATCAGCACCGCTGATAAAACAGTCGGCTTCAGCAGCTACAGAGAATATGGTAGAATCATGAATCAGTTTGCAGTCTGCAAATTCCCCTACAAGGTTGGCAAACAGCCTTCCTTCTTTTCCGGGTGCAGATTCTGTTGCTATTACTTTTATTTCTCTTGACTTTGAAATCTCTGCCAGTGCCTTGAGGACAGTGGAAGAATAAGTAGTAGTTAAGAATATATCGCCAGAAATGTTTCTCGCAGCTTTTCTCAGCGACTCGGTGCTTTCTTCTTCTTGCTTGAGTATCTTCTTCAGTACCTTGATTACCGTGGCGTTTCCCTCTGGAACATAAATCATTATTGCATTGGCAATATTGAATATGGGAGCCATGCAGGGCTTTCCATGGTGGAGGCCTATTGCAAACTCTTTCCAATCAGCTTGAGAAACAGTATCCAGAGAATCTATGGCCAATATGTCGCGAAGCGTCTTTACAGCCATTTCTGCTGCTCCGGAGTGGATGTCTCCGGCTACATATTCCAAGATTCTTCCGAGTTGCTGATTCATAGTCGTGAATCGGTATTATAATTATAATTTATTGCTGTAAAAAGTAGTCTGCTGTAAAACTCAAAAATAAAAAAAGTGTCAGGTCGAAGTAGTAATCTCCTTTCTGTTTCAGACAGCATTCAACTACGCATCCTACCCGCCAGTCCTGAGATTGTCATCCTGGTCTGTTTGGACTTGCTCCAGTGGGGAGTCGCCGTTTCACCAAATTTCCATCAACGTCCCTGCCTAGCAGTTCATCCTTAAATGGAACTGTGTCGTTTCTGTGCCCTTGCCACGGCTCTCGCCGTACCTATTATTCGGTCCACTTTTCTCATGGAGAGGAGAATTTCCTCAGCCGGGCCGAAGCCCTACCGTCAGCCGTCCTCTTCCTCCTGACGTCATCTTTAATGGGTAATTAGTATAAATAGACAAGTCAATTTGATGCAAAGCTTCATAAAGGAAATGGCTATATGCAGAAAGGCAGTGCAAGGGTAGCCAAGCTTGGCCAACGGCGCAAGGTTGAGGGCCTTGTCCTTAGTGGTCCGAGGGTTCAAATCCCTTCCCTTGCACCAATTCTACACACTTTTGTTTTAATTAGTGAGCTTAACCGTATAAATTTGATCTCACTGTTTTTGGATTGTTCATTTTTGTGACTCGAAGGTCTCTTTGCATAATTGAGATGGATTATATATCCTAATGTATTTTATGCTTATATGATGGACGTTGTGTCAGAGTGCAGAAACCCTGATTTAAGAATACAAGAGGCTTTCAACAAGGCACTCAGTCTGAAGGAAGAAAATCAATCTGAAGCTGAAAAAATACTCAGGGAATGCATCGGTATGGGATGTACAGATTCAATGGTGGCTTTAGGAAATATTCTTAGCTCTGGAACCGATGAACAGAAAAAAGAGTCTTTTGAACTATTCATGAGAGCTGGCAATGCAGGAAATCCATCAGGGCTGAGAAATGCAGGATATGCGTTGGCATTAGGCATCGGCTGTGTCAAAGATAAGACTGCTGCGGCGGAATGGTATAAACGAGCTGCTGAAGCGGGACATGCCAAGGCGCAGTGCAATCTTGGTGTTTTATACAGTTTTGGAAACGGCGTTCCTAAAAACGATGAGGAAGCTGCAAAATGGTACAAGATGTCTGCTGAAAATGGTTACAGCCGCGGTCAGACTAATTACGGAGAATACTTGATGTACGGCTGCGGAGTGAAAAAAGATACTGCAGAAGCAGCAAAGTGGTTTGAAGCTTCAGGCTCGAACAGAGCATCACATCATCTTGCAGAGCTGTATCTAGCCGGAGACGGAGTCTCTCAAAACAGAAGCAAAGCAGTAGAACTTTTAAAGAAATCTTCAGAAGGAGGATATGCGAAAGCAATGGCACTTTTAGCTTCTTTAATCATTGATGAAGACCACACTTATGCTGAATCATTATACATCAAAGCTGCAGAAAAGGGAAATCAGGATGCCGCAGAAGCGCTGAAGCGTCTTGGACTGCCGGTTCCAGAAGTGAAGAGAATGAGGAAGTGAACAATCAGTAACATAAGGCAGGACTGTGTTTCCCTTCATATGAGAAAAACTGCATCTTCTGTCTTGGTAGTCATTGTAATAGTGGCGGCCTTGGGATCTGTATTATCTTTAGGTTTTTCTCAGTCAGAGGAAACCAGCATAGATTATTCTGATAATTCTCACTGGCTGTCCCTGCCTGAAAATACAGATAAGCCTGTGGATATTTTCTATGTGTATCCGACGGTGTGGCATAAGATAAGTGAAAATGAGGCAGATATCTGCAGAATCGATAATGCAACGATGCTGGAAGGAGCTCCTCAGGCATTTGCGATACAGGCAACTGCTTTTGAGACTGTCGGCAACATCTTTGCACCGTACTACCGTCAGGTTGATGCTGCAGTATGTTTGTCATTGAGTATTGAAGATCAAATTGAGATGCTTTCCGGAGCACCGAAACAAGACTTGTTTGATGCACTTGATTATTACTTTGAAAATTATAATGAAGGAAGGCCGTTCATTCTTGCCGGGCATTCTCAGGGATCTGATATGCTGCTGTTTGTTTTGTCAGAATATATGAAAGAACATCCAGAAGTCTATGACAGAATGATTGCAGCTTACGTCATCGGCTACTCAGTCACAGACAATTATCTTCTGAATAATCCTCATCTGAAATTTGCTGAAGGTGCAGGCGATACAGGAGTTATCATTTCCTACAATACGGAAGCTCCTGGAGTTCAGGCTGACAATCCGGTTCTGCTTGAAAATGCCAATGTCATCAATCCAGTCTCATGGGTCCGCGACGAGACTCCAGCTTCTGCATCTGAGAGTATGGGATCATTGATAAACGGGCAGTATGTTGAACATTTTGCAGATGCGACGATAGATCTTGAGCGCGGCGTAGTGGTATGCTCTACAGCTGACATTAATGAGTTTTCTTCAAACAACGGGCTGTTTCCGTTAGGAGTATATCATTCACAGGACTATCCGCTCTACTATTATGACATCAGAGCAAATGCAGAGCTCAGAGCAGCAAATTTCTTAGGATTATCCAGTCTTGAAAGTTTGTCAGTAACTTCTGATGAACTTCAAGAGACTGCATAATTTTTTTCTTTTATGACTTTTTTTATATTTCAGAAAATCTGTTTAGTTTATAATTTGTATTTTAGTCTGATTTATTGAAATTTAGTTTCGGTAATTCTTCCATACAGTTCGGGGCGTCTTCTGTTGAGATAATACAGGTTCTTCATGGAAGTGTACTCTCTTCTTCTCAATTTATCTAGGATTTCAGAGGTGGCGTCAATAATGATCATCGAATCTTTTGAACTGTAGTCTTCAGCTAATATGTTTCCGCGGGGATCTATGGCAGTACAGCCTCCGCCGAAAACAGTTCCCAGGCCGTTATCCCCTAACTGATTGCATGCTATTGCATATACAGTATTGTCGTATGCCCGCGCTTTGAGACACTTATCCCATATGTCTTTTCTTCTGTTTGACGGCAGCCCGGAAGAATGAGGCATCAAAATGATGTCTGCACCATCCAGCGCCAATATCGATGAGATCTCTGGGAAATGAGACTCCCAGCAGAGCTGAAAACCTATGTTGGCATTTTCACATTTTATTATCTCAATATTATTTCCTGCCTCATAATACAGTTTTTCTCTCTCGCCCAGATGTGTTTTTCTATATTTTCCTTTAATAATGCCGTCTTCAGCAATGAACTGTGTGATATATGAACAATCATCAGCCTTTTCTGACAATCCGGCAGCTATGCTTATGCTGAATTCTTCAGACATCTCAAGAACACATTTTACTGAATCTCCTTCCATAGTTTCAGAAAACTCAAGGCTTTGAGGCATAGCATAGCCGGTTATGCACATTTCTGGAAAACATATAAGATCAACATTCTGTTCTGACGCAGTTATTACCCATTTTCTCATGGAGCTCAGGTTATCTTTGATCTTTCCTACCGTGGAATTTATCTGAACTGCAGCTATCTTTATGTCTTCCATTGGATCCCAGCTATGATCTGAAGAATTATATATTCTTTTATTTTATGAACCAGTCTGTTCTATATGGCAATATCATCCAATGTTTATATAGGTGATACGTGTTAGCCAATTCATCGTAGAATGGAGCTTTAGCGAATGTTTCAGATTGCAGTATGTAGTAGAACAACAGCAGCCACTGGCATTTTTGTTTCAGAGAAGTGATTGAATATGAAATTAATTCACATTTCTATCCAGAGTTCCGATGCCAGGGTTATGGAAAAAGCTGCAAAAGCCCTGCGCGATAAGGGTATTGAAGTAGAATGTTTTTGTGAAAACTGCGATGTGATAGATGACAATCCTGCTGTGTATCACCGCTTGATCAAAGAGACTGCCGATGCAGATATGGTTTTTATCAGATGCATGGGTGACATTTTCAAATTTAAAAAGTTTGAGAAGTACCAGGAGGCTCTGAAAGATTATCCCGGCTACGTGTTCATTTACTCTGGAAGCCTGGACTTAATGCTTTTATTCCGCAGCATGTTCAAAGGCTCGGACGAGGACTTTTCACTTTTGAGATCATTCGCATTATATAAAGGACCGGAAAACGATATTGGGATTCTTCTCTGGCTGGCTAACAAGCTCGGCTTGGCAGAGTCGGTGCCGGAACCAGTGAAACAGAGAACAGACGGCATTTATCATCCCGACTGTCCCAAAGACATCTCTTTTGAAGACTACCTTTCTCGTTTGGATCCCAGCCTTCCTACGGCAGGATTCATGTTTACCAGCAACTTGTGGATATATAACAATCTGGAACATATTGATGCTATGATTCATGGTCTGGAAAATGCTGGAATGAACGTAATTCCTGTATTCTTTTCCGCTTCTTCAATGAGTGTTCATGGAACATACGGCAGTTCCACCATTTTCAAGAAATATCTCATGGACGGCGAAAAATCCAGAGTGGGTGTCGTTGTAATGTGCTCATCCTTCTCGCAACTGGTCAATTCAAGAAGCACTACTGGAATGAGCACTCCCGATGAAGAGAACTTTTACAAGCAGCTTACAGACGTTCCTGTTCTGCAGGCTCTGATAGTTGCCTCTGAATATTCTGACTACGGGACCAGCGCCATCGGCTTGGATAAAAACGAAATCTCTGCATCTGTAGCCTGGCCAGAAGTGGACGGGCAGATTATAACTGTGCCCATCGCCCACTCGCCGCCAGAATATAGAAAAGTGCGCAGAAATGCCCCCCTGCCAGACAGAATAGCGCATCTTGCAAAATTAGCCAAGAACTGGGCCATGCTGAGTAGAATTCCGCCTTCTGAAAGAAGAATCGCCATTCTGATGTATCAGTCCAGAGCGGATTCCGGCAGGATAGGCAATGCCGCCGGGCTTGACGTAATCGAAAGCGTATGCTTGATGCTGAAGAAACTGAAACAGCTTGGCTATAAAGTAGACGGAGTCCCTGAAACTGGAAAAGAATTAATTACTGAAATATTAGATAATGTCACCAACGATCTGAATTGGACTCCTTCAGAGGTAGTCTGCAAAAAGGCTTTAGACCTTGTAGATAAAAAGGATTATCTGCAGCATTTTAACAAACTGTCTGAGTACGATAAAAACTCAACTATCGAACACTGGGGAAAGCCGCCTGGAAAAATTGCAGTAGAAAAAGGAAAGATAATTATTCCCGGTTTAATCAAGGGAAACATTCTCATTGGCTATCAGCCCCTCAGAGGCTGGGGGGAGCAGATCGAAAGAATTTATCACGATCCGCTACTGATGTCTCCTCATCAGTATTTGGAATACTACCGGTGGATCCAGCAGGAGTTCAAAGCCAATGTGATTGTGCATATGGGAACTCATGGTACACTGGAATGGCTTCCAGGGAAGAATGTAGGCCTGTCTGCAAGCTGCAATCCCGACTACATACTTGACGCCACACCTCATGTTTACCCATATATTATTGACGACCCAGGCGAAGGGATACAGACTAAGAGAAGATCTGAATCTGTAGTCATCGGGCATATGAACCCTACTATGACCAGAGCGGGAAGTTATGACGAGCTGTCTGAAGTGGAGGTTCCTCTCCAGCAGTACTTTAAGTTTAGGGACATGGCTGCCGGCGAGAGAAGAACCGCCTTAATCTCTGAAATTTATGAGGCAGCCAAGAAGATTGATCTATTCAGCGACTTAGGCATCATGTCTGATCCGGGGGTGGAAGGATTCGAGCCTTATCTGGACAGGCTTCATGAGTATATTACGGAAGTCAAAGACGCTCTGATCCGCGACGGTCTGCATGTTTTAGGACGTGTTCCTGAAGAGCGCTATATGGATGAGAATATTTACTCAGCAATGAGGTTGAGAAACGGCTCAATAGCGCCGCTGAGGGAAGCCGTCGGCGATACTATCGGATATGACCTCAATCATGCTGTCGATTTTCCTAATGAAGTTAGTGAGGACGGCAGGCCGAACAGCGAAATAATAGATTATGCAGATTCAGAAGTTCAGGACATTCTGCTTGAACTGAGAGCTCTGGATTACGACTATGCTAAATGTCTTGAGTACATCAACAGCCGTTATGATTCAGTTTCTGAATCGCTTACAGACTGCATCTCATTCATATGTAATTTTTTAGTATCTAACCTAAAAAAGATGAGTGATGAAATCGACAACATGATGGATGCCTTTGCCGGCAGGTATGTTCTTCCGGGACCATCGGGAGCTCCTACGCGCGGGAATGCCTATATCCTGCCGATGGGCAGAAATTACTACGGCATTGATCCAGACAGCGTCCCTAATCCTTCTTCGTGGGTCATAGGGAAGAAGATGGCCGACCAGATGATCAATAAATATGTGGAAGAGAAAGGAACCTATCCGCGGGAAGTGGGCTTCATCATCTGGGCTACAGATACTATGAAAACAGGAGGAGATGATTTAGCATATGTCCTCTGGCTGATGGGTGTAAAACCTGTCTGGTCCAAAGCCGGCGGTCAGGTGATTGATCTGGAAATCATCCCGCTGTCTGAATTAAAGCGCCCAAGAATTGATGTTACAGTAAACATCACCGGACTTTTCAGAGATACGTTTCCCAATCTGATCGACATGATTGACGATGCTGTCAAACTTGTATCTGCTCTTGACGAATCAAGCGACGAAAACTATCTGGCTGACAACTTAAGAAAAGAAATCTTAGAAGGCATGAAGTCCGGTCTGACGGTCGATGAAGCCCGCAGAAAATCATCCATGCGCATATTCGGAGCTCCTCCTGGAGCATACGGGGCCGGTGTAAATCATGCTATAGAGACAAGCGAATGGAAGACGGTAAAGGATCTGGCAGATGTTTACATCTCCTGGTCAAGCTATGCATATGGCAGAGGAGTACATGGAGAAAGCATGAAGGATCAGTTTGTCAAGCGTTTCAGCAAGGTAGGCGTCACTGTCAAAAATATGCCTGACAGGGAAATCGATCTTCTTGACTGTGACGACGTTTACACCTACCTGGGAGGAATGAACTCATTTGTCAGAGCTTATGGCAACCCTGATGCCATTTCGGTCATGGGGGACGGTTCAAACCCTGAACATCTGAAGCTGAGGGATGCTGCAGAAGAGTGTAAATTTGTATTCAGAAGTAAAATTCTCAATCCGAAGTATGTTGAAGGTTTGAAGGAACACGGTTACCGCGGAGCTGCCGAGCTGGCAAATGTTACTGAATACCTGTTTGCCTGGGATGCAACTTCAAATATCGTTGACGACTGGATGTACGAGCAGCTGGCTGATAAGTTTCTGTTCGATGAAAATACTAAAGAATGGATGATGAATGAAAATCCTCATGCACTGATGAACATTTTAGACAGGCTGCACGAGGCAATTTCCAGAGAGATGTGGAATGCAGACGAGGATACTTTAGAAAAACTGAAACAGCTTTATCTGCAGACTGAAGAAAGGCTGGAAGAAGTCACTGACCGCTGAGGTCAGGAACTTCCTTTTTTAATTAAGTAATAATCTGCAATAAAGAACACAACGCAGTATACGAGTAAGATTACTATCGATACGTAAGGAATACCCCAGCCCAGAGATGCTGATCTGATGCATTCTGCAGAATGAGTAAGCGGCAGAGCATAGACAATGTAGCCGAAGATGCTCGGCAGCGAGGAAACATTAAACAATGTCCCGCAGAGAAACGTCATAGGGATTATCACCAAGCTGTTAAAAAGGTTCAATGCTTGATTTGATTTAGCTAGCATTCCGGCTAAGACGCCTAAAAGAGCAAAGGTAAAGCTTGAGATGATTATGTATAAAATTACCAGCGGCGTTATTGATACAGCAGGAGAGATAATCATTCCGATGATGAGAATTATCATGCAGCTCAGTACGCTTCTCAAAGTTCCCATCAATGCTTTTCCTATTACTATTGAAGAAACATGAATCGGGCAGAGAACTAACTCGTCAAAACTCATATAAAATAATCTTTGAATCAGAATCTTTGAAGACGTTGAGCCGAAACTTGATGATAAAGTTGTTAAAGAAACGATACCCGGGATGATGAATGCTATGTAGTTTCCGCTCCCTCCTGACATCCCTCCGCCTAGACCATAGCCGAATGCCAGGAGGTACAGCAAAGGACCGACCAGGCAGGAGATTACTACAACTAAAAAGTTCTTTTTAAAATAACACAAATCTGCCCAGGCTACGCGTACAGATTCGTCAAGTATAGTGAAGATCAGCATCTCACCAGCTTATCTGCTGTGGTATCTTCTCCGGTTATTTCTAAAAATACATCCTCTAAATTGGTTTTTCTGATAATATTATAATTTTCATTTGTAGCCTGTACGAACTCTTTTGCACTTGCACGGTCTGGAAAATAGCGGTTGTATATTTTTCCGTCTTCTCCTATGAGCTCAACTGCCATCGCCCCGATCTGCTGGCAGAGCTCCTTTGGAGTTCCCAGAGCAATTATTCTGCCATAATTTATTATTCCGACTCTGTCGCAGAGAGATTCTGCTTCTTCAATGTAATGAGTTGTGAGAAAGATTGTCGTTCCGTTGCTGTTCAGCATTCTGATGAGATCCCACAGCATGTGTCTGGAACGGGTATCTAAGCCTGCGGTTGGTTCGTCTAGAAAGAGAATTTTGGGCCTGTGGATTATAGAACAGACAATGGCAGTTTTTCTTTTCCACCCTCCCGATAGAGAAGAAATAGTCCGGTCCATATAATCCTCAAGACCCAATAGTGATGTAAATTCCTTAATCCGTTCTTCAATTTCTCCTCTGGGTATTTTCTGCAGCAAAGCATGATGTTTTATGTTTTCGCGAACTGTAATGTCCTTATCAAGACTGATATGCTGCTGTGTTATTCCGAGATGTCTTCTGGCATTGATACGGTCTTTTTGAATATCGTATCCGGCGATGGTGATATTTCCAGATGTTGGGGTGGTGATAGTGGTCAGCATGCGTATTGTTGTAGTTTTTCCGGCTCCGTTGGGACCTAGAAATCCGAAGATTTCTCCCTTTTTGACACAGATGCTGACATCGTTTACGGCGGTGAAGTTGTCAAACTTCTTGATAAGGTGATCGGCTTTTAGTATGTCAGAGTTGGAAATATCATCCATCGTCATCTGCATGTGTTTCTAGATCATATAGCTAATGCTTACCTTTGCATCTAGCATCATACCTTCACATGCTGATATGACGATCTGAAGAACTTTATACAGTATTAACTCAATTTAATATGTTTTTAGAATTAACTGCATAACCATACACTTCTGGTACATCATAAATTACTGATATGTTAATAAAATAATCAAGATGACGCTTGACAGCGTCATCTCGTTTTCAAACAAATTATGCTTTTTCGCTCAGTATTCCGAAGATCAATGAAAGAACTCCAGAAACTATTGCAACATACAGGCCAGCGCCTACACTAACACTTAGTTTAGCAAGCTCGCCGAGATCAAAGCCAGGTACTATCTCAGCAATGTCCCCGGTAATCCACATGTATTCTACGATTGCTAGAATTATGACGATTAGTCCGAGTATTGCCGGTACGTAACCTATCTTGCTCTTAGGCTTGACCATTCCCACTGCGAACAAGATCAAACTTAATGCAGAAATGACTGCGATTATAGCTGGTATGTACTGCTGAAAGTCATCGGTGTCCCAATCAAATATATCGATCCCACTCCAATCTTCGCTGTGGCTTGAACCCAGGATGGTGGCGTCAGCGCTGATCCATCCAAGAGCGATTGAAATGATTCCGACAAGTGCTACAATTATGCCGATGACTCCGAAAATCCTTGATCTATCCATTTTGATTTCAGAACTCAAGTTAGCACCTCTGCAACCATCATGCAGGTTCTTCAGATAATTCTCTCCATATAATTCTACATTTGTATATTTCATTCTCAGAAGTTATTATACTGCCTTCTGCATAATGGAGGAATAATCCATTGTGATCGCCAATGTCATCAAATCGAATTGTTAAGTTAGCCGCAGTTGTCATGCTAGTTTCATTTTTAGCGACAGCCTGTATCGCCATGCCGTCTTCATCGGCTTCATCATCCTTTGCTCCAGACGGAGGTGTTTATGAATACAAAACTGAAGGTGTCAGTGCTGAAACATACAAAGCCACTATAACTGGATACACAGAAGGAGGTGAAGAATTCTTAACAATTCAAACAGGAATTGAAGGATATCCTGTGAAAGCGATCGGTTCTGATGCTTTCCGCAATTCCAGCGCATTGGAAGCAGTTGTAATTCCTGAGAGAGTTGACAGCATCGGTGATTATGCCTTTGCAGACTGCTCATCTCTGAAGGCTGCATATTTCATTGGAGACATGCCTGAGATGGGTAAAGGTGTCTTCGATAACGCTGCCAGCGGATTCACTGTATATTGCATGAATAAAGTCTGGAGCAATTATGATGACTACAGGACTGCTGTCTGGTCTCTTTATGAATATTCTGACAGCACCGGAGGAAGCTATTCTTATTATATTCTGAATGATGAAATTACTATCTTCAAACATATTTCTGGTGAGAATATTTCTATTCCATCAACTATTGAAAATAATGGTAAAAGTTACAGGGTAGTTTCAATTGGTCCGGAATCATTCTACAAATGCAATGTTAAGACTGTTAAAATCGCCGACGGAATCGAAAGGATCGAGGGCAGAGCTTTTTCATGGGAACACGATGAGGGCTCTCTCCTGAGTTCTATAATTTTTCCAGATACTCTTGTATCTATAGGTGATGAGGCTTTCAGGAATTGCAAGTCATTGAAGACCGTGGATCTTCCAGAATCTCTGAAGTATATAGGCTTTGAGGCATTCAGGGACTCTTCGCTGACTTCTGCATATGTTCCAAATTCCGTAAGCTACGTTGGCGGAGGAGCATTCTACTGCTGTTATGATCTTAAGTCTGCAAAATTGAGCCAGAGCATGACTGAAATTCCTGAGAGAATGTTTGGCTACTGTTCGCATTTAACCTCAATTGCAATTCCCGACCGTATAACTGAAATTGAAAATTCAGCCTTCTATAAATGCGGTTTAATTTCTGTAGATCTCAATGAAGTCGAGGCTGTCGAAAGAGAAGCATTCTACGGCTGCACTGATCTAAAATCCATTGATGCTGATGAAGTGAGAACAATCGGCAATGAAGCATTCTACGGCTGTACCTCGTTGAAGTCCATAGACTTTGATGAGATTCAATCCATCAGTTACAGGTCCTTTGGGAAATGCACTTCTCTTGACTACGTCGTCTTTTCAGAAAGCCTGAAAGATCTCGGTGAAGACGCATTCCGCGGATGCACTTCTCTGTCTGGTTCATATTTCGAAGGTGCTATGCCGGCAATAGGCGACAATGCTTTCAAAAATGCAGATTACGACTTTAAAGTTCATTACCTGAAGAGCAACGCAGCATCATGGTCTGGTTTCAATGCATATGACTCTGCAGTGTGGGATGGATTTTCACCCAGCAGCAGTTCAGGAATAGACAACTCACTGATGATACTGATTGCAGCAATCGCTGTGTTAGTGGTGCTGGTAGTTTCTATTGTACTTATATTCAAAAAGAAAAAGGGACGCAGTCCCTGATTTTTATAATATTAAGCTAGCTGAGATTAAATGCAATTCTGATTTATGCATCAATCAACTGTTGTCGATCCAGTCATAATGAACAAACCGGGTTCGTTACGCTGATCAACTTCAAAACGTACAGCATCCCATAATCTGGGAATCTCCTGCCATTTATCTATCAATCGAGGATTGTCGCCTTTCAGCAGCAGAGATATCTTTTGATCTGCTATCTGGAGATAATTCTGAAGAGTATCCTCATTCTATAAATCAAGTATGCTTTTAGCGTACTGCCTGCCAGTGGTGGTTTTTCCGCACCATTTGGGTCCGACGATTGGAACTGCACCTATTGAATCTAGGTGATCTTTTAATTCCTGATCGATAAGTCTCGGCAGGTATTCAGGCATGAGTTGTCAGCTACCTAATGGGCTGTATGGTATTAAACTCATTGTGCAACTTGAGAATCCTAATCTATATCTCAAGTGATGCAGAAGGTATTCCTGTAGCTGGAGTATGTAAAAATTCACTGCAGCGTGTAACCGCCGTCAATAATCAGTGATGTACCGGTTACCCAGGAGGACTCATCAGATGCCAGATATAAGACTGCATAAGCTATGTCTTCAGGGGTCCCTAGTCTGCCGATCGGATGTAGGTTTGTAATCTCTTCAGCTTCCTTATCCCCGTGATTTTTTCTGAATAATTCTAAATCAGTCTCAACCCACGCGGGACATACGCTGTTGACTCTGATATTCTCCTTAGCAAAATCCAAGGCCATGCACTTCATCATCATCTCAATTCCGCCTTTGGATGCGTTGTATGCAACATGTTTCTTCTGAGCGATGAATGCAGAAATTGAAGAGGTGAATATGATGCTTCCTCCCTTGTTCTTTCTCATGTAAGGAATAACGTATTTTGAACAGAGGAACTGAGCTTTCAGGTTGATGTCCATCAGTTCATCCCAGTCATCTTCTTCCAATTCAGAAATGTCATTGCCGTTGCCTGTGAACACAGCTGCATTGTTGAATAAAATGTCAATCCTGCCGTATTTTTTCTCAGTCTCTTCAAAGAGCTTTTTCACCTGTTCTGATTTGGAAATGTCTGTAACAATGTAATCAGCAGATCCGCCGTTTGATTTGATTGCTTCTGCAGTCTCTTTGAGAGGCTCTTTTCTTCTGCCGGCAATCATTACTTTGGCGCCTTCTTTAGCAAAAAGAATCGCGGTACCGCGGCCGATGCCGGTACCGCCTCCTGTTATCACTGCTACTTTTCCATTCAATCTCATTTCGCTGCCTTCGATTATTTTCAGAATCTGTTAGCGTTGGATGCTCTGAACCTCTTTGGCAGGATATAAATCTCGCCGTCCGGGTCTGTACCGACTCTTGCATCCACTTCGTACACTTCCTCTATGAGATCTTCAGTAATCACTTTTTTAGGATCTCCGATAGTCTTGATCTCCCCTTTTTTCATGATTATGCATAAATCACAGTAACGGGCCATGAGACTAATATCATGCTCTGCCACCAGGATGGTCATGTCAGTTTTTACCATTGCCTGCAGGTATTCCATCACTTCCAGTTTGTATTTCATATCTAAGTGGCTCGTCGGTTCGTCGACAAGCATCAGCCTGGGAGACTGAACATAGGCTTTGGCGATCATTGCACGCTGATATTCTCCCGAAGACAGCATCGAAAGCTGTTTGTCTTTGAGGTGGTCCAAACCGAAACGCTTCATAGCGTCCATCGCGACGTCTTCATCATCGTCGCTTTCCCACCAGATGCTGTCAACGTAAGGGTGTCTTCCCAGCATCACCAAATCCATGACGGACATGCCGAAGGTTCCTCTGCTTTCGGCAGGCACGTTTGCCACTAGTTTTGCCAAAGCTGAAGCTTTCTTTCCTTTGGTGCTCTCGCCGTCAATGAATATCTCGCCGGAAGTGGGTTCGTGAATCTTGCAGATGCATTTCATCATCGTTGACTTTCCACAGCCGTTCGGTCCGATGAGACCGACCATCTGTCCGCTGCCGATTGAATAATTGACACCTTTCAAAGCTTCAAAGTCGCCGTAGCATTTCCTTAAATCTTTAACTTCTAAAAGAGGAACATCATCCATCATAGTTCCCTCCTTTTTTGATCAGCATGTAAGCAAACACCGGAGTGCCGATGATTGCTGTAATGGCACCAACAGGCAGTTCAAGCGGCATGAGAGCCATTCTTGCGATGATGTCTGAGGAAAGCATCAGCATTGCTCCCAGAATAATGCTTGCCGGCATGACAAGACGGTTGTCCCCGCCCATCAGCAGGCGGCAGGCATGGGGCACCACCAGACCCACAAATCCGATTATGCCTACAAAGGCAACGCAGATAGCAGTTAGAATTGAAGCGATTACAAGCATTATCCTGTTGAATGTTTTCACATTGAGACCCATCTGTTTGGCCTGTTCTTCTCCCAATACTACCAAATTAAACTCTCTGGCCCACAGCAGGGAGATCAGTGAAATGCCCATTGCCGGGATGAAGATCAGCCAGGCATTCTCCCAGCTTACAGTTGAGAAGCTGCCGAAGAGCCAGTACATTACATCCTGCAGCTTATTGCCTGCAAGAGAAACAAATATAGTCTGTATCGACGAGAATGCAAATCCAACGATCACACCGCCTAAGATGTAATTTACCGAGTTTCCTCCTGACTTCTCAGCGATGAACATTGTAGCTGCAAAAGCCAAAAGACCGCCGGCAATGGCTGCTACTGGTATGATATAATTAGAATCAGGAGAAAGGAAGGGCAGCGTGATGTTGAAGGCCATTGCGGCCACGGCGATGCAGCCGGCTCCAGAAGATACTCCGGTAATGTAAGGATCAACGAGAGGATTCCTGATGATGGCCTGATACATGCAGCCGGCTATCGATAACCCGACTCCCACCGCTATAGCGCCGATCGCCCTCGGCAGCCTGGCATTGTAAATGTAAAGTTCCATTGTATTCAGCGGGTCTCCGTTCAGAGTCTTCTGGATTGATGATACTAAAGAAGCAGCGGCATCGCTTATGGGCATGATTCCGCCGGAAGAAATTGAAAGCGAGATGAAGAACGCTATGACGGACATCACCGTGCCGAAAACTGCTATGTAAACGAATCTCCTCTTTTTCCTCTTTACTTCACTCAGGCCGCTGTCATCGCGGTATTTTAAGAGGTAAATCAAAAGGACGATCATGGCAGCTATAAGCGCAAATGTCAGGTACCAGGACCAGTGGCTGAAACCGTATGTCGGAGAACTGTTGTTGTTAGTTGGAGGCAGAGTACCGGAAGCGTCTATGCAGTAGACAAATCCGCCGTCATTTGCGACGTAGATATTTCCTTCAAGAACTGTCGGCTGCACCATGGAGTATGATGTATTGGTGTAAGGTTCGACAGCAACTTTTTGTAAAATTTTGCCGGAAGCCGCGCTTATTGATACCAGCGATCCGCCGGCAGAATATTCCATAGCGTAGATTATTCCGTCTGCCTCTGTCATGTCGCCTTTAATGTAATTTATGTACTCACTTTTCCAGACTTCATTTCCGTCCCAGTCAAGCTTGTAAATGTTAAATTCATGATAAAATATGAAACCGTCTTCCTGCATGACAGGATTGCTGGTAAGATAGTCATGCTGCCAGAGTTCTTCTCCTGTCAGAGGGTCAAGCATCAGCATGTATCCGCTGGTTTTAGACATCTCCCCGTCGCTGCAACAGACAATGATGCTTTCCGGAGCAATTGAAATGCTGTCCACAGACCCGGGATTTCTTTTGCCGTCCGGCATGTAGTTAACTACCTCTCTGTTCCAGATCAGGCTGCCTGTGCTGGAATTTATGGCATACACATAACCTTCGTAGTTTCCAATGTAAAGAATGCGTTCTCCGTTTACGGTGGCAAAGGTCGGTTTGACATAATATATGCAGCCGTTGGTCTGGTAGGTCCAGATATTTTCAGCTTTTTCTTTTGTTACGGAATAGCAGTAAACTTTGCCGTCCGCCGAGCCGAAATACAAAGCTCCTGAATCATACGCAGGAGTCGAGGGCCCTGAACGGAATGTTCTGCCCGTCCAGTCGATAGCTCCGTTTTCATCTCTCGGCGGATTGAAGGGAATGTTCTCAGTCCAGTACAGCTCGCCTGTAAACCTGTCTAAACAGTAAACGTTTTCATTGCTGGCGCAGACGATTATCAGATCTCCGATAATCAAAGGAGTCGTGAGTTCGTCTCCGCTTCCGATGTCATAGCTGTATTTCCAAATCTCTTCTCCGCTGTCTTTATTCAGGCAGTGGAGAGCAGGCAGGGTTTTCGGAGTCTTGTTTCCTGAAGATGTGAAGTAGATGTAATCATCAGCACTGACGATGCCTGAATCAATGTAACCGTTGTTTGTCGGGAAATACCAGCTCGGAGGAGTTGTGAGATTTTCAGGACCGTAAGACTCAGAAACATTCTCTGACGAAGAAGATCCGCCGATTGTCGTCCAGGCTTCCGGATGCTGAAGCGTTACTATTGGGCATATGACTTCTTTTGTATCAGGATAAAATCCCCAGGCGAAAGTTTTTCCGTCGTAGGAGGAAGAGGCTGTGACTTTCTTATCATACTGCCAGTTTCCTTCATTATCCAAAGTATAAAGCTTCCAGGATGTGGAGATGCTGTTTCCTGAGCTGCCTTTAATCATCGTGTTTGAAAACTCATTGATTTTAGTCACAGAACTGTTGGCTTCGAGGCTTATGCCCGCTGCAGACAGCGATGCCTTGGTGACGTCTAAGTAGGATGTACCGGACGCGGCATCTACCCACTGCGTCTCACCGTTGCCGTAGTCTATGAGAATCTGCGGCGTTTTTTCATCGGATGCGCTCGCACTGCTTATTGATGGAACGACCGCTACAGCAATAATCACTGCCACGATCAGTACCGACAAAATCCGCCGGTTATTCAAAGGAACACCTCATTTTGATATTTCAGATACATTCTGTAGTCGTCGCCGAAGAATTTGGGGACTACGTCCTGTGAGTTTTTCTTAAGAAATTGGTCTGGGTGAATGATTTTTGCTATCAGTTCAGTGGCTTCTCCCAGCCTCGGGCCGGACCTTGAAAGAAGATCGCCTGCCTTGCCGCTGAAAATATAAATTTCTCCGTTTTTATAAGCCGGGGTGTCTTTCCAGATATCATTGAGCCCGCTGACGATCTTGTCATATTCTTCCTGAGTTCCGACATATGTTTCGGAAATGAGGATTATGACTTCAGGCTGCTTGGAATGCATGGCTTCAATCCCTACCTGCACCCAGGTCTGGCTCTGATCATCGAAGACATTCTTTCCTCCGACCATGGAGACTATGTCAGAAATGTAAGTTGATTTTCCTGATGTGTAAGGAGCATTGTTGGTCGACAAACTGATGAATATATTTTTGTCAGGCTCGTTTCCTACAATGCCTGTAATGGTATCTATTGTAGTATTGATGGAATTGATTATCTTGTTTCCAGTTTCACTGTATCCCAGGGCTGAAGACACGATCCACATGTTGTTGTAAACCATATCCATTCCAGTGGTGTCGTAAAGCACCACACAATTAATGCCAGATTTTCTTAGTTTATCGGCCATGTGGGTGTGCGATCCTACTCCCTTGTCGCAGAACACTATGTCCGGCGCCAGTCCGACTATTTTTTCGTAGTTTGGATCAGTATAGCCGCCGATAACCTCAATTTCTCCGCCGTTCTGCTTGTCTACGATCTCATCAGGATAATTGCTGTACAGATCGGTTCCTACGAGCAGTTCAGCTCCTCCTGCCGCGACGATCATTTCTGTGATTGTCGGCGAGAGGCTTACAATCCTCAGCTGGTTTCCTGTGGCTGCGGAAGCTCCGTTTTTGCCGTAGCCGTAGTATTCAAAGCCGGTGGCGTCTACGCCGGGGATCAGGTCTTCTGAATCTGAAGCTCTGGCCCATGCCAGAAGTGTATAGTCTGCAACATTTACTTCCAGAGGCGACTTTTCAATTTTAATCCACTCTTTTTCCTGCAGTGCGTAGAGAGTCCAGGGTTTATCAGGCAGCGACTCCTGTCCGTTTATTGAAATTATCTTGTCGCCGCTGATGATGAGCTCATAATCGTTGATGCTGCACGCTTCCTCTAAAAGTTCTATGCCGCTCATCCCTTCCTGCAGGGAAATCTCTGTCCAAGTGATATCCCAGTAACCAAAGTCGATGACCAATCCTTCCTTATCATCTTCAGCCGTTGATGTCGTGCCGATGAACGGCAGGGCAGCAACAATCAGAACGGCAATGACAACGGAGGCAGTTAGCTTGACTTTGGCGGGCTCCATGTCAGCACCCTCTTGTTAATACTGCCGAGGGTATCAAATGCCTCAAATCTCCGCAGAGCAGATGCACTCTCTGCGCCTCAAAATTATGTATTGTATTGTTATGTCGGAATTTTTGAGACATTCTCGGATCCCCCGCCACTATTTCTGGGATGCCTTACTGTTTTAAAAGAGTATCCTCGATTTGTAACCATATAGCTGATATTCGGAAAAATTGGGAAATATCATCCAATGAATGTCTGTACAACAGCCAATTCTGAAACATGTGGATGATATGGATGCAGTGCTTCTCGCCGACTCTCGTAAAAATGTAAAAACGCTCTTGAGTTGGCGGGATTCATCTTTCTTCCTATTTTGGTCATTTGCTTATAAATACTACCCTAATTGATATTGGATGCAATCTCCAATAGGAGGGGATAACAGACACAGAAAAATCACAAAAATCCAAATGGAGAAGGGTGGAGAGTTAGGAGCTCTCCGCCCTTTAACACCCTGCCGCCTAAAATGACTTGCGCGGTGGCATGATGAATTTAATTATTCATCATGAATGTTATATAAATACATTTGGACAGGCTGATTTTCTGGTCTATTGTACTCTGATGGAGATTAGGAGGGGTATATGATTGGATACATCTGATACAGCATTGATTCCTAGCAGGACAATAAATCTGAATGGGTTCATTTATTACATGAATGCCAGCACGCAATCAATCAAATGTGTTTATGTGTCTGGTCATCGTGTAAAATGATCTGAATGTTACATTTTGATTATTTAATGCAACCTTCTTTTCAGTTTTTTGTTTTGTTGGAACAGATTTTCATCCCATTGTTTGTCACTCAACCTGAGCAAGTCAAGAGTGATTGAAAGTCTGATCAAAACGTCAACATAATATGAAAACTAGCCTCATCAAGACTTCTAAAATCTGGCGGGGCGGCTGCAAACGTCAAAGTTTGCAGTGATGATGAAATAATATGGAGATAAATATCATGTTAAATATCAATAAAAAGCTAATAAGTGCATTAGCTCTGGTTGTGGCCGTTGTAATGGTCGCATCACCCTTGGCATTCATGGGTGGATCAGACAATGCAGATGCTCCTGCTTTAGGGGCGGCAAGTACTTCGACTACAACAGGAACCTATACAATTTTTGTAGATGATGGAAGTGGTTGGCAAAGTCAGGTAGTAAATGCATATGACGGAGCTCAGGCTGTTCAGGCAACAAGTTTCTGGACTGGTAATCCTGGAGTCATGGCTGATCGTACTATAACGGAATATGGCTATGTAAACCTCAACGCTTCATATGGAGATATCACCACATTTATGGGTAAAACTGAAGATGCTAATAATGTATGGAATGTATATGTTTTAATTGGAAGTAATTGGGTACTTGGACAAGATGCTATTGGATATTATAAATGCTTCAGCGACTACGATGCAACTTTAAAAACTGCAAACATTGCATTAGAATATGGTGCAGATGCAACAACTGTACCTTCTTTATTGGAAACATTCTCTGTTGGAAAAATCAGCAGTATTACAAATGTTACAGAGACAAGTGCCTTTGAAGTAACATTTAATTTTAAAAACATCTTGTATGATGCAGATACTGATGAATATGTGCCAGTAATTAATGGTACAATAAAAGATGTAAACAACAATAATGTTACAGCAGATTCTCTTGCAGCCGGTGTTACTGTAAAAGGCTACGGATCTGATGCATATTTAGCACTTAAGAATGCATTAAATGTAGTATCAGCTAGCCCAAATGTAGTAGCTTCAGAATCCATTCCATCCAATTACAGCTGGATAACTACAATATTTGGTATGGGAACTGTTCAGACTGGCGGTATGGACACACCTTCTGATTGGACTGATGATACATATGCATACTGGATTTTATATGAAGGAGACTATCTTGAAAACCCAGAACTGTCTGTAGCTGACTTTGTGTCTGGTGCTTACAGTCCAGTGGGGCAGGCCCCCGACTTAGTGTCTGAATTCTCATTCATATATAATACATATATTATGTAAATTTATTTTTAGATGGGATTTTCCCCATCTTATCTTTTTATTTTGGTGTTGCATATGAAACAAAAAAGAAAATCAAAACATTCCAGACTTAAACATTCTATATTTTTAATATCATTATTAATGGTTTTTTCATTAGTTATCACTTTCTCAATTCTAGATATTTCCGATTCTGACGAACAATCAGTGCCGAATATATCTGAACAAGTAGATTACTCATTTCCCAATTATACTCTTAATTTTATTAATTGCAGTCCTGACGATCCTTATCAATATAACTATTCAGTTGAATTAGATGGAGCTGTGGTATCTGAATACTGTGTAACTTATTCATTTAAAGATGATACAGCACAGATCGAGACTGTAACTTCTGCTAATACAGAACCAATAGTGTTTATCACTGCAGATTCAGTTGAACATGGTGGCATTAATTATGAGAAAATTGCAGTAGGTAAGGCATTTATGAATAAAAATGGTGATAAAATTAATCTAAAATCACTTTGTCTCTCATCTGCAGTCTCTTCAGTTAATGGTAGTGCTTTCTATAAACAAACTTCATTGAAGTCAGTTTATATAGATGAAGGTTTAGTAGAGCTCATAGGTTCAGGTACCAATGCATATACATTTCGAGAATGCACAGGGTTAGAATATCTGCATCTTCCTGATAGTCTAACTACCATAGGTGCACGTGCATTTATTACCTGTACTTCATTAACTCACATAGAATTCGGAACAAATTCATCCTCAACTAATTTAGATAAAATCTCAGAGGGTGCATTTGACTCGTGTACTTCATTAACTTCCATTATCCTGCCAGAAAAATTGACTGATGTGGGGACTGGCACTTTTGCAGTTTGTAAATCTCTAGAATCTGTAGAATTCAAATCTTCTAATGAACTCACATTAAATTCAGCATTTCGTGGTACTTCTAGCAGTGCTGCATGTCCTGCACTGAAAACTGTTATTTTTAATGACAATGTAAAACTTACACTCAAAGGAGAGTTTAGAGACGCTATCTCCTTGGAGTCAATAACTCTTCCTGCAAACATCACAAGTATAAATAGTAATACATTTAAAGGGTGTACATCCCTTAAATCTATAAACATAGCAGACGCAGATCAAAACTCAGCTTATATTTCAGAAAACGGAATGGTATTGGAAAAAATGGAGGATGGATATAATCTATTAATATGTCCAGAGGGATTAAAGGAAATAACCATTCCACAAAAAGTGACATCCATTGATGGGCTATTTAAAAATAGAAGTACTATATCAAAAGTTACATTTGACTCGGTGTCTTTAGTTATTAAAGATGATGAATTTCTTAATTGCACATCACTAACAGACGTTGTGTTTAATAATTGCACCATTACATCAATCGGTGCTAATGCTTTTTGTGAGACTGGTATATATACTATAACTATTCCAGATTCAGTCCAAAGTATCGGTGAGAACGCGTTTAAAAATTGTCGGTCGTTAACTACGGTGTATATTAACGAATCATCACGCTTAAACTCAATTGGGGATCATGTATTCTATGGTTGTAGCTATTTAGACCTGTTTCATATTCCTGCATCCGTTGAGTCTCTTGGAACAGATGTGTTCTATGGCTGTACAAGTATGAGTAAGCTTTCTGTATCTGAGAATAATGATATGTATGATTTACAGACTGGTTTATTAATAGAGAAGCAAAAATCAAATAGTGACAGTAAAATAATATATGTTTTATCAACAGTTTCAGAGATCACAATTCCTGAGGCTGTAACTGGGTATACCGCCAATGCGTTTCTTAGTAACACAATCAGTAAAATTTCAGTTAATGAATCTAACATCACATATTCTTCAAAAGATGGATACTTGATGAGTGCTGATGAAACAAAATTATTGTTTGTGGGTGGAGGTGTAAAAGATCTTTGTCTGACTGATTCGATTTCACTAATTCTCAGTGATGCCTTTAAATATGCTGCTTCTTTAACTTCAATTTCTTGGATAGGTACCAGTCTTGAAATTGAGAGCAATGCGGTTTCTGGTTTGCAGTATTTAAAAACTGTATCGCTGTCTGCCACGGGTAATATAACTCTAAACAGTCATTCAATCAACTCGTGTTCCAGTGTTGAGTCTATAATAATTGATGCTGGCAAACTATCTTTAAATACATTATCTGCAACCGACACAGTATTCTATGGGTGTGGATATGACAACCTAACAATCAGCTTACAATATGATGAGATTTTATTAGATGATTCAGGTGGTTATGCCATATCTTATTGTTATGGCCTTAATTCTCTGAATGTCTCTGATGACAGTCTGAAGGGTAAGATTTTAGGAAAATATAATGGTATTAAGATTAATGTATTCGATAAAATTGAGAATAAGTTTAAGGAGAATAATCCCGTATCATTTATTCTAGGTATCAGTAATGAAATAACTTCAGAAATAAATGATTTTAACTATAGCATCACATCGATAACTAAAACTTCCACTGGTGGATCATTCGAATTCAGTTTTACTACAGCCGATGGACGCACATGTTATGATGTCGAATTGTCTAATGTCCTTTCATATGACATAAAGAATGGGGCATTCTTAATTGATGTTAGTAAAATCGTTTCCGACTCTGAGAATATTGTTGTTATTGAAAAAACGGGCACTAAAGACATAACTGTTTCATTCGATGTCGGAAGTGGATCATCTGTAGAGTCAATATATATTATTGGTGGTACAACAATATTGCCTGGTGAAATGCCCGCAATATCTTTAGACGGCTATCAATTCAGCGGATGGTATCTCGATAGTAACTATTCCACAATATATAAACAAACACCAATTTACAGTGATATAACATTACATGCAAGATGGATTCCACTCGCAGGTGTTGAATTAAATTTCTCAAGTGCTTCTGGAGTTATAACAATCATACACGATATAGATGGTGAATCATATCAAATAATGGACAGAGACAAATTAGTTGCTGGTGAAACATTCATTGCAAATTTTGATGCATATGAAGGTTTTGAATTACTTGGGTGGGCTATCTATTCAGATGATAAAAAAATTTACACATGCGACGATTCGACCCTTAATTATACCATACCCGTAGACTCATCAATAACTTCCTTAAGAGTTGTTCCAGAATGCAGGTATTATTCTATGTCCAATTCGTTAACAAATATTACACACATAGATGCCATGCCACTTCCTGGGGATGATATCATGGAGCTATGGAGTTATCACAGTGGTAATGTGAATACTGATCATTCAGTATGGACTGGATTTCCGAGCATCCCTCTCATTGTAGATGATTCCGTCTATGTAAGAGCAAATGATGATCTGCTCAAACTCGATATCTATTCTGGGCAGACCTTAAAATCAGTAACTATTCCATCAACTACAGTTAAAGCATATTACCATTATCTTGGATATGGCGGAGGGGTCATCGTAGACTATGCCGCAGAAAAAGCATATGATCTCAATCTGAATGAACTTTACGACCTGAAATATCCATTCAAAGCAGTGTTCTACAATGATGGATATTTCTACGGGACGTATGACAATAAGCTGTGGAAATTTGATGCGGAATCCGGTGAGTTATGCAATAATGAAAATTGGCTCAATGGAGTTTCAATCAGCTGGCATAGTTTATATGGCACCACATCTTCTCCATTGTTTCTTGGAGACAAGATCTATTATGTTGAAATAAATGGCGATTTCAGATTAATAGGATCCATTAGCATATCTAATGGTGCTAAAGATTCAATTAAATTAACGTCACTAAATAAACTATTAATCGATGATGGATGGCTTACACATTACCAGTGTGATGGTAAAGATTACTTATTTGTGACTGCGTATCATGCAGGTTTGTTTGAAAGCAGTACTCAAGGGTCTACAATAGCATTCGTAGAAGTGGATGAAACTGGTAATTTTGTTAAAACATCTGAAAAATATATACAAATTCCAACAGTTTCAGGAACTGCATCTGCCTTTATCGTATTCAATGGTCGTGGGTACATCAACATATCCGATACATCAGGTTCTAAAATTTCTGGTCAGTTTTATGTATTTGATGTGGATAAATTAATACAAGATGTAGCAAGTAATGCCTGGAATAAAAATAATACTTTCAATAAATACCTGATCTATCAGGAAGATAGCGTAAGTTCTCATGGATCTATTGTGCTGAATGCATCACAATTTGATAGTACTGGTCAGGTATATATTTACTTGTTACCCTACAGCAGTGCAGATCAAGCCGTTTATATATTCACAGATTCTAGTGAAAAAACCACTGCTGAAAAATATTTTGTGACTTCGAAAACTGGAATAGCTTATGGGTCTCAGGCAGTTCGTGTTGGTTCAGAAGGCCAGCTTATCTGGTATGTTGATTCCGGAAGGCTGTACTGTTATGGTGAGAAATCACTTAATGCATACTTTTTTATGGTATCGGATGAAGTTGGCACACACTGGGTAAAGGTTACCGGAAGTAACTCAATTAATGAGGCATTAACAGATCTAGGTTTCAGTATTGAAAATGGACAAGTCTCATATGATGGTATGATTCAGAAAATATACTATTATGATAAAGGCTGGAAAGAATCATCACAATTGCTCTCAATTCATGATTCATTTAATTATTTTATCATATCAAGTTCTGCAGATTTATCTCAAGAATATTACTATTACTCCGATGACCAGATTAAAACATGTGATACGCTAGATATCTTATCTGATAAATCTTTAATCAATATGCAGTTATATACAGATATTTTCAATATGGATGAATCATATACTGTTGAAGGAAATTCTGTAATTTTTAAGATATCTGTCAATAAAATTATCGAAGATTTGGATGATAGTTGGATTATTTCATTGCATGTCAAATACAGTGATCTTAGCACAATTTCTATACAGTCACCGATAATTCTTAATGATAAGTCCATAGACCTTTCAATTAAATCTACAGGTACAAGTTCTCCAGTGGAATATGTTATCAGCATATGGGATAAAATTCCTGAGTATAATTCTAATGCTACATTGTATCTGCATAAATCTGGATATATCTCTTCATCAGAGGTTGGTGACCAATGAACCGTGTAAAAAATATACAGGTTTTAGCGGTTGTATTACTGCTAGGTGTCTGTATATCTCCGGCTTTCTGTCAGGTTGGTAGTGCAGAAAATGAAAGCATATTTAACGAGCTTCACATAGAATATGGGAATGGAATTGTTCATGTATCTGGAGAGTTAAGTAATTACCAGCCTAATTCGATTCTTTATCTGAATATATGCCCATCAGGAACAAACGATTCTAAAACAGATTCTTATATCTTGTTAAGCAGTGCTTACTTTGATGACTCTTTTAACACCGGCTATTTAGAAGATGGCAAATATTGCATCAAGTTTGATTATGCCAAAGAGTTATCTAGATCCACGTACCAGACTGAAGAGTTTACCGTAAAAAATACTTCAGAGATTATCCCCGTTACTGGAGTCACTTTGAATAAGTCTGCATTAACACTTGCTGCTGGTGAATCTGAGCGTCTGAATGCTAATATAACTCCGGCAATCGCTACTAACCGCAACATCTCTTGGAAATCAGACAACACTTCTGTTGCAGAGGTGGATTCTAAAACTGGTATTGTCAACGGCTTGTCTTCTGGAACTGCAACAATCACAGTTACTACAGAAGATGGAAATAAAACAGCAAGCTGTACCGTTACAGTAACTTCAACGGCGCCTTCTGGTGGAAATATCTCACTTTCGTCTGAAAAAATAAAAATATACAATAATGGTGAAGGAGTTAAACTTTCTGCAACCCTTTCATCTGGAATTTCTACCTCAGATTTGAATTGGTATAGCAGTAAACCAGAAATAGTATCATTTTTAGTCGGGACATCCTTTAGAGATACTGTATTAGGTACTGCTTCAGTGACATTGGTTGGTTTAGAGACTGGTAGTGCTACTATAACCGTAGTTTCTCCAACTGCATCTGCGACTTGTGAAATTACTGTCTCTGAAAAACCAGCTGACACATCTAAGGAGTGGTATTATTTTTACATACAATTTAAAAAAGATTCAAGTGCAGCAAGCGGAACAAAATTTTCATCAGATGCTGAAAAAGGATTCTGGTTAGCAGGTTATGGAACAAATGCCGCGAATGCTTTAGAAAATGTATGTGGTGAAAATGGTATAAACATCATGCTAGTTACGAAAGGAGCTCTTAGGGGATGGTTGGGAACATTCTTTGGACTTGGAGATGAACAACAATCTAACGGGGATTGGAAGTATTGGTCGCAATATAAATGGACTGGGGCAGACTTTTCTTCCAGCGGTTCATGGTCTTATAACAATTCTTCATTAGGTTACTATGATACTGGAGGAACATTTGCACTTATAAGACAGATTACCTCTGTTGATGGGGCTTCTGCAGGAATCAATGTAAAGGCATCCGACTGTCCTCAAGAGCTCAGACATGATGACTCAAGTGTTACAGTTGCATATAACACAAACGGAGGCTCAGTTACCAGTTTCACAGAAAAAGTGAAGAAAGGAGACTCTGTAAATCTTTCAAAATCTGCCGGAACTAAGGAAGGATACAAGTTCATGGGATGGAATACTAAATCCTCTGCAGTAACAGGTTTATCATCGCTTAATGCAGATTCAGACATAACACTGTACGCAGTATGGATTTCAGCATCTGCAGAAGTCACTACAACAAAAAATCCTGACGGATCAGAGACTACGACGATAAAAGACGAGAAGCAGAATGAAGACGGTACCACTTCTTCTATTACTCAATCGACAACAGTAAAAGAAGAGAAAGACGGCTCTACAAAAACTTCAGTGGATAAGACGGAAACAGTCAAAAACTCTGAAGGAAAAGTTCAGTCTGTAATTGAAGAAAAAAGCAATGAAACTGTTGATGCCAACGGCTCTGTAGATAAACAGACAGATAAAATAATTAAAGACGCAGAGGGCAACAACCTCGAAGAGACGACAGCTTTAGAGCTAACTGACAAAACAACAGGCGTCTCCACATCCGCTGAAATCAAAAAAGATTCGGCAGGCAATATGCAGACTTCTTCAACTTCGCAAGTAGAACTGGAAAACACCGGCGGAGTAGCAAAAATAGACTCTTCCGTAATTGAAACTGTTCTCAAGCAGGCTGAAAAAGTTAAAGCTGTTGCAGCGGAAAAAGATGCAGACATAGAACACGTTTTAGAAATTGAAACTAAAGCAAATCAGACTACAGAGTCTGCTACCGTCGAAGTGCCGGCAGAGTCTCTTTCTAAAATTGCCGAGTCAGATGTTAAACTGAAACTGAAAACTGATGTGGGAGAAATCGAAATACCTCCGGAAGTAGCTAAAAACCTGGCATCAAACGAAGGTGAAAAAGTCTCATTGGGAATATCCAAAGCAAACAAAGAGGAACTCAATGACAAACAGCAGGAGGCTGTTGGAGATTCCCCGGTTTTCAACCTTTCTGCCAAATCTGATGAAAATGAGATCCACGAACTCGGAGGAACTGTAAAAATTACTGTGCCTTATGAACTCAAGGAAGGAGAAGATCCTGCAAAGATCACCGTCTGGTTTATTGATGAATTGGGAAATATCGTGAAAAAGAACTCCATATATAATGAAGAAACAAAATCAATCACATTCGAGACGGATCATTATTCACTTTATTTCATCAAGGAAGACGCCAGCGATCCGGATCCGGTAGCTCCGCCGAAGGAAGATGATAAGAAAAGTGGCAGCAATAGGATATATTACGCAGCAGCCGCGATTGCAATACTTGCAGTTATTGCAGCAGCGCTTGTAATGCTGCGTAAGAAAAATAAACTCTAAACACCCCAACACGCTCTTTGTGCCGGACACAGAGAGCGTTTTTATTTTTTATTAATCCTGCAAGACATTATTTATCGTCTGAATCTGCGAATCCAGCTCAGCCAATTGGATGATATTCATACTACCATATTCTAATGGATGATATATCCGATAAATTAAATACTCAATAGTCTTCCTTCTTCTGATTTTATGGTAAATGTCAAAGTCATTGCAGTTGCAGCCGTTGCCATACTGATTGTGGCCGGGATAGGCGTCTACGCCGCCACCAGTGGCGACAATGATACTCAAAAGGGAGGTTTCTATTCCTGGGATCCCACAGTCTTGGAGGTCAACGGTGCCTACTCGAACTCCACCCCGAGCCTGCTGACCATGCTTGACGATCTGTACGAAGGAATTTATGGAAAGCTTCCGTCTACTGATAATATCAACATAAATTCGATACCGTCTGAAGATCTTTGGCCGTATGAAAAATATGTGACGATAAATGACGATGAATCTCTTTCAGTGCGGACATACAATTCTTCAAGCACGGGAAAGACTGTCCCCAATGCAGTTACTTCAATAGAAGGCACAGCAGAAAAAGTGGTCTGCTATACAGCAGCTTATGTAGATACGATTTACAATATCCTTTGTTCATATTGTGAAGAAGATAGGGGAAACAGCCCGAAGGCTGATGCCAGGCTTTGGGAAATCGTGGTAGGAGTATCATCAGACTGCAAATCAGCTTTGGAATCAGACTTCAACATAAAAGTTCCCGGCAGCGTACTGATTTTTGATTTGGGCGAAAAGCTTGTCACTTACTCAGAACAGCTGGCTGGTGAGTGCGCAGAGGATGAAAATATTGTAATTTTCATGACTGAATACAATATACGTTCCACCAATGCAAAAATCACAGAAGACACTGTAAAATCAATCGAGAACAACACCAACGGAAAAGTCAAGGTTGTTTTCCTGCTCTCAAACTCTCTGAGCATGGTGCTGAGCAACACAGAAATGATCGGCTCAGTATTAGGAATTGAACACACTGAAGAATTCATCAGCGACGCTCTCGTCGACATATATGCAATTAAATCAGAAATAAAAAACATGGCTCTGCAGGAAAAGCATACTGTATATGTAGAGACAGCTTCAGGAAAAGCAGCCGGCTCGGGAAACCTGATAACAAATCTGCTTACTGAGATTTTAGGCCTGGATAACATTGCAGACAAACTTACTCTGATGGAATCAAAGCTGTCTGATGAACAGATTATCAATTCACAGCCTGACGTGATCATCTTTTATTCCAATGACTCAAGGACTATGGATGAAAAGATGAGAGTTCCTGTATGAGCTGAGTTTAATCTGGACTCACTTCCAGACTTTTCTTTTTATTTTGTGATATCATGACAAGCGAAGAACTGAAGACGCTGCTCAATCTGCACAAAGCAAACAAAAGAAAACTGCAGCTGATCGTAGCAGCACTTCTGATTCTTTTGATCGTATGTTTCACAGCCTGCATATTTGTCGGTTCTGTAGATCTTGATTTCAAAACAGCAATTGACGCTCTGCTGGGAAAAGCCTCTTGGAGCCAGAATCAGATTGTAAGAGACATAAGAACGCCGAGGCTGATCTGTGCCGCCGTGGTGGGAGCTTCGCTTTCGGTGGCGGGAATGGCTATGCAGGCGCTATTCAAAAATCCGATGGCTTCTCCATCAGTATTGGGAATATCCTCAGGAGCTTCATTCGGTGCGGCTTTATATATCGCTGTCGGATACGGCATGTTTCAGATGGCATATGGAGCTTCACTCTGCGCATTTCTGATGGCTGCTCTGACAATGTTTCTTGTCTATGCGTTAGCTTATCAGAAAAGAGGCGTCAACACGCTGATACTTCTGCTGGCGGGAATGGCCATAAGTGCGTTGTTCAGCGGGCTGACTTCTACCATTGAATTCTTTTCAGATGCTGACACTGTAAACAGCATTGTCTTCTGGATGCTGGGAAGTTTTGAAGGCTCAAACTGGGTTGATGTAAAAGTCATATTGATACCGGCAATCATCGGAATGATTTTAATTCTCATCAATGCAAGAGAATTAAACATCATCTCGGCTGGAGAAGGAAAGGCCCGTGCTCTCGGCGTAAATGTCAAAAATGTCAGGATCATGCTGCTGATCGGATCGTCAATACTCGTAGCATCTTCCGTGTCGATATGCGGCGTCATAAGTTTTGTGGGTTTGATTATTCCGCACATCTTCAGAACGCTGGGAGGACCGGACCATAAGTATCTGGCACCGATGTGCATTTTAGGCGGAGCATTGTTTATGATCATCGTAGATACGGTAGCCAGATCAATCATGCCACCTCAGGAGCTGCCGGTCGGCGTGATAACTTCGCTGATCGGAGCACCGTTCTTCATTTATATTATGAGAACAAAAAAGAAAGAAATCTGGAGTTCTTGACATGGTTCATCTGGATGTAAACGGGGTCATGTTCAGCTACGGTTCCAAAAAAGTGCTGGATGACGTGTCATTTTCCATCACCAACGGTGAAATAGTCGGCATAATCGGCCAGAACGGATCGGGAAAGACGACTCTTCTGAACTGCATTAATTCCGAATACAGGCCGAAACACGGATCAATTGTTATCAGGAATTTTTCACCGGATGTTTTTGAAAGCAAGGACAAACAAAACCCTTCAGCGGATGTTCAGGATCTCTCCAACGCAGAGAGGTCGAGAATAATCGCTACTGTAGAACAGAATTCATCCATGTCTTTTCCATTTTCAGTCATGGAGACTGTGCGCATGGGACGATATTCCCATACGGGCATGTTTGATGATGACGATGAAGAAGAGATTGCGAAGATATGTGAAGTAATGAAATCCACCGGTATTCTGAAATTTGCCGACCGGTCGGTAAATGAACTCAGTGGTGGAGAATGGAGGAGAGTCATGATTGCTCAGGCATTGGCACAGGAGCCGGAAATACTGCTGCTTGACGAACCTACCCTTCATTTAGATATTAACCACCAGTTTGAGCTGATGGATCTTCTTAAAAAGATCGTCTCTGAAAGAAACATTCTGATCGTCATCGTGACCCACGATCTTCCGCTGGCTGCCAGATACTGCGATAAAATCATCATTATGAAAGACGGTAAAATTGTAGATGCCGGATCTGCAAAAGACACTGTTACGACTGCTAACATTGAAAACATCTTTCACATGCGTGCCAAGATCGGTTATGACAAAGACATTGAAGGAATCGGAGTATTTTTGATTGGAAAAATTGATAATAATGAATAAGAATTATATTATTTTCCAACAGGATTTCTTCAACTTACAGAACAGTAGAATTCATAGATTGGATGGATTCATGATCAGTCATTTTTGGTCATTCCTGTATTTATATGAAAATGCCGGATGTGGAAAAATATGTTGAGTTATGCAGTGATCTCTGAAAAAGCAAGACACATCTTACTGAAGAAATCACTGCGTCTCTAAATCACTTTGGGGGATAGAGTTGAAGAAATCTAGCATCTTGGCAGTCGCGGCATTTGTTGTCGTTGCAGCTCTTATCGTATGTGCAGTTTATATATTGCCAATTGGTGAGGCTGATAAACCGACCAGTGACGGAGGGAGTACACACTACATTCCGTCAAAGAATTATGAATATGTGGGAGAACAGGTAAATTCATCCAATTGGAATTATTGGTTTGGTAATCTTGATCTTCCCGGGGTATCTGATTCAAAGACTCCAATTAAATCTGCTGACTTGGTAGAATTGTGGAAAATTGCAGATATTATAGATGGCGGTTCTATGGTATGGGATGTACCTGGGTCTGCAATATGTGTGGGAGATAAAACTTACTTTTTTAGAGGCTCTGAAGACGCATTGTACTGTGTAACAACGGCAACAGGAAAAGTCATTGCAAAGGCGGAATGCGTTTCCGATTCAGTTTACAATATGGCGATTGCCTACGGAGACGGCAAGATCTTCGTACCCTGCAGGTCTGTAGACTCTACAGTTCTCAAGGTTTTTGATGCCAACACTCTGAAACAGCTTTATGTGTCTCAGCCGGTAAGCGGCGGAGAAGTGCAGGGTTCAATAGTTTACCACGAAGGAGCAATTTATTTTGGAACATACAACGGTGACTATGCCTGCTTCAGTTCAGAGGATATTGATCCGTCAGTAAGTAGCGAAGTAGTTCAGCCGCTGTGGGTTCTGGAAGGCAGCGGATGGTACAATGCAACTCCGGCCTTTGCTGGAAATTACTGCATAATTGCTGAGAAAGGCTATGACATCGGCGGTTTGATAATCTATGTTCTGGATTCAAAAACTGGTGCAGTATACGATACTCACAAGATCTCTCATGAATACTGCGTTTCCGGCCTCACAATGTACAAAGGGCGTGTGTATGTAGCTGCAAATGCTACTTCAGATTCGTCCTACGCTACCTCTGAAGACAACAGAGGCAAAAACCTTATAATTCACTCTTATGAAATAAACTCTGACGGAACACTTGATATTTTTTCTGAAAAGAAATGGAAATCTGACATTGAAGACGGCGGTACGCAAGCTACTCCACTGTTCTACAACGACAGGCTTTACATAGGCGGCGGAGGAAGTACTATGGGTACAAACGAGCCGTTTACCGTTCTCAATATCGCTGATGACGGAACAATGTTTTCAGCATACAGTGACAGAAGCAACGGCATTTTAACAAAGAGCTCAGCCTCCATCACAACAGCCTATGCAACTGAAGAAAACGATTATGCAGTTTACATATATATTATAGAATACGGAACCGTAAAGACCGGCGACAGCACAGGCCTGATCGGTTCAGCAGATATTAAAATTCTCAAAGATTCCAAAGGACAGACTGAACTTGAAGTCGTAGGTACCTTAACTCCTTCAGTAGAACAGTTTGCTTTCCAAAGCTTTACTATTTCTCCTGACGGCTATCTTCTGATACGCAATGATTCCACATTGTTCTGTTACGGGCCTAATGATGCATCATCTGCTAAGTATACAGCAGAAGATGTGGTAAATGCCATTGACAGAGTGGCAAGTCAGATTTCAAAAGGAAACTATGTCAACTTTAAAGAAGTTGGCATGATTGAGTACAGATACGCTTCTCTGAGCGAGAGTGAAAAGAGCAAAATAACTAATTACCAAGATCTTCAGGATCTATACTGCACCGTATCATTCATTGTCAGTGATTCTGAAACAATCGAAGTAAAAGTTCCGAAAGGTTCAATTGCACACGCGCCGTTCTTTAAAGTCTCAGATGATAAAATATTCTCAGAGTGGGAAACAAATTCCTCTAAGACCTGGAATATCTGGGAAGACAGAGTTACTGAGGACATTACATTAATTGCAAAATATGAACAGACCGTTAAAGTCTCCTTTGATTCAAACGGCGGTTCTTCAGTGAATCCGCTTTATGTCGGAAAAGGCGATGTAATGGGATATGTATGCGAACCTGAACGCAGCGAATACACCTTTGCCGGCTGGTTCTCGAACAGTACTGAATACACTCCGCAGCACACAAAAGTCTCATCAGATGTAACTCTGAAAGCTAAATGGCTCGGCAATCACACTATCTCCTTTGATTCAAACGGCGGTTCGAAGGTAGATACAAAAATGCAGGCGACTACCGGCATGGAGATCAGCAAACTGCCGACTACCAGCAGATCAGGCTACACATTCTTAGGATGGTACTCTGGAGACACTAAATACATTGACGGAATGACTTACTCTGCAGACAAAGACATCACCCTTAAAGCAAAGTGGAAGGAAAACACTTCGTCTACAGTCTCTACTGCAAAAGGAGTGACGGCTACAGGAACATTCCCTGCAGATGTTAAAATCAGCACTGTAGTGCCTTATGAATTCGGATCCACTGTACTTAAGATCAAACAGACTGCAGGCGTATCTTTAGACTTCATTCAGATCACGATCAGCGGCGACGGCGTATCTGGAGGTATTCCACTTTCAATAGGACTGCCAGTCGGTGAATCATACGGGTCTGCTGCAGTTTACTATTATGATAATTCATCGAACTCAGTGAAGACAGTCAACGGAACGATCGCCGAGGGAATGCTGAACTTTACACTCAAAGGAAACACGACAAGTTCTGGAATAGATGTGGTAATTGGAATATCAACAGGTTCTGATCTTCCAAATCATATTTAAGGTGAAAAAATGAATAAAAAATCAACAATTGCCGTTGTCGTCATCATTGTTGCCTTGCTGGCTGTGGTCGCAGTCTTTGCTTTGCAAAGCGGCAGCTCCGACGACAAGGAGATAAAAGAAGTCAATGCTACAGTTCATCTAGGCTTCTCAGACGCAGAAGTATCATCGACCGGGTTTGGAAACACCATTGCAGCAATTCTTGCTTCAGCATTTCCCGACTGCGATATTCAGTACAGCAGCAATGGCAGCATAGCTTCGGTTGACGGTGTAGATAACACCAATAAAAATACCTGGGTGGTGTTTAAGTGGGCTTCCCCGGACGGCTGGGATGTACTTTCAGTCTCAGCCAATTCTAAAATAGAGCTTCCAGAAGGAGTGACGCTTGCACTGCATTACGCTGAAAAAACAAAAGACGACCAGGGCAAGATATCGTACTCAGCACCAGACATTGATGTCGAATACAAGGTATATTTCTTCCTTCAGTTCAAAGAAGGATACGATCATAACGATATCATCCGCAGCATTCTTACAGAGCAGGAACGCAAAGACGGATTCTGGATTGAAGGAACTGGAGAGAATGTCATAGAGTGCCTGCAGGATGCAGTCTACACGTATCTTCTGCATGATACTTACACAGATGAAGATAAGAAAGAAATTCTCTCATATGACGAACGCAGAGAATCATACGGCTGGCTGAATAAATTCTTAGGCTGGGAAGACACAAGAGTCAGCACATCTGGGGGAGATTACGGAACCTGGACCTACTGGTCTCAGTACACGTATGAACCCGACGCGGAAATTCTGAATGATGCAAGCGAATGGAGTTACAACCAGCTGTCGTTGGGACAATATGACATTACTGAATGCCACTACTTTGCTCTGATTCTTCAGACAACCACTGTGGAAACTGTAAACATCCCGATAGCGACGACTCCGGCAGAAATACCTGCAGGTTTGTGAGGTGAAAAGAATGAAAGCAGTCAAAATCAAGCTCCTGGCATCATTCATGTGCATAATCTTGATTTTGACTATAACCCCTTTAATGGGGCTTACCACAGCAGCTCAGGATACCAGAGAAGGAGTAATGATTGATTTCGGCTACTGGGATGTTAACTGGACAGAAATGATATTCAGTGAAGATATGAGCGGCATTGATGCTCTGGAAGCTGCTTGCCACATAAACTCCTATGAAATAATTTATTTGAATGAAGATGCCGGCACGGTTTATTCCGTAAACGGACAAATCAACCTTGACGGAAAGCAGTGGGGGATGTATGTCCAGCAGGACGGCGAATGGAAGTTTATCGAAAATCCGCAGGAAGTGAAAGTCTCAGACTATGATCTCGTGTGCTGGGCTAGAGCTTCAGGTGAGGATGATTTAGTTCCCGGAGCCGACTACTCAGGATTCAATTATTACAGCTACGCTACCAACGGAAAATCATTATCCTCTGGAGAAGATTTAAAGGTGGTATCGCTGGCGCCTTCGATAACTGAAATAATCGCTTCAGTGGGAGGAACTCAGTATCTCATAGGGACTGATCTGTACAGCAATTATCCTCAGGAAATTGCAGATGGAAAGAACAGCGGAGATATTTCTGTAGTGGGAGGATACACAGACCCCAGCTATGAATGGATCATCAAGCTGAGGCCGGACGTCGTATTCTGCGATGGCGGAGTCGGAGAGCATCTGAATATGGCGAATAAGCTCCGTAAGTCCGGCATTGACTGTGTAGTGCTCTACGACGGCACAGACATCGACACTCTTTACGACAATATCTGGATCGTAGCCGCTTCATTGGGAATTGAAGAAAATGCCAATTCAGTAATAAATTCATTGAGGGGCACAATTAATGATGTAAAAGGAATAGTCGGAGTTCAAGCAGACAAAAGAGTGTTTGTGGCGCTGTCTGCAGACCCGTCTCCCTGGACTGCCGGTTCTGAAACATATATGAATGATTTGATAACAACCACCTCCGGCAGGAATATCTTCCAGAGCCAGGCTTCTTCATGGTTCATGGTTTCCAAGGAGCAGATAAGCCTCAAACAGCCGGATGTAATAATCATCATCATGGATTCCAGGCAGATCTCGACTGATGAAGACTATCAGAAGGTTATGGACTCCATCGACAGAATGTGGAGAGAGACTCCCGCATACCGCAACGGAGAAGTATACATCTTCTCAGGCAGCGCAGCGGATCTGCTCTCCAGACCTGGACCGAGACTGGCCGAAGCGGCAGAACTGATAGGAAAAATCTTCCACCCGGAACCGTTCCTCAGTGAGGATCCTCTTGATCTGATGCCGAAATATTTTGACAATAATTATCAGCAGTACTTAACACACCAGAGGGAGTTATGATGAATAAATCATGGATAGTGATCGCCGCCGTAGCTGCACTTATGCTGCTTCCCGCCCTACCCGTATCCAGTGCAGAAGGGGACATCAATCTTCTGCTGATTGACCTTGGAAACGGGCAGACCTACTGGTGTGAGGTAGAAAGCGGAACTTATGCAGATCTTATTGCAGGCGCTGCCGATGACCTTGGTTTAGATGTAGATGCTTCCAATAAGTCGGATCTCTCTATAAACGGGCTGTCTTCAACAACCGTAAGCGGATTGATTACAATCCATACTAACTGGAAAATATACTCCTGGAATGGAACAAACTGGGAATACAATCCAAATGCAACTACCACCTCTCAGTATTCCGGAGGCATAGCAGCAGTCGGATATTATGCAGATGATTCTGCAGAGAATGTAATATGCCCGCAGTCTACACCGCAATATAAAACAGTCTGGACACAGTTTGGAGGCTCTTCTTCAGCTTATAACACATCAGACTCATACGGTGTAGAGAACCCGGCCCTGCCGGTAGAGTGGCACAGGACATACAACACAGGGTATGTGGACTCAGGCCTGATAGTGGCAGGAGACCTGCTTTATCACACCACTGGAGGAAGCTGGGGATCCACCACAGACACTAAAGACCTCTGGGTCTACTGTCTCAACAGATTCACAGGCAACATGGTCTGGGAGTATCACGGAAAATACGGTGCAGGGTATGAAGTCACTACGCCGGTAGTTGTCGGCAACATGCTGATCTTATCTTCAACATGCGGAGACATTTATTGTTTTGACAGATATAACGGAACTCTTCTCCATACTCTGTACATTGATTACAAGCCGCCGATGGATGAGGATGGAACAATTCTCTGGGATGCTGAGATATTTGTGACTGGAGCCACCACCCCTGTCTATGATTCTGGAGCATTGTACTTCGGTTCGGCAGATGGCAAAGTTTACTGTTACAGCATTAATTACAATGAAGGATTCAAAGAAGTCTGGTGTTACGACCCGCCGGATGATTACAGCGACTCCGCCGGTTACACAGGCACCAAGGGAACATTCTACTTCCATGCGCCGACCATTGCTGAAGTTGACGGCAAAAGAATGCTGTTTATCGGTAATTACGGAGGATACTTGCATGCGCTGGATGCTGCTACAGGAAAAGCGGTATGGGTTAAACAGGTCATTGATGTATCTGAAATAAATACGGCTAAGCCGCATCTGCCGGGATCTGCTGCCGTAGTCTCTGTAAACAAAGAGAGCACAAAGCTGCTGGTAACTGGCACTGACGGAGGCATGTCTGTATCTTTAGGATACATCATGGCACTGGATCCGAAGACTGGAGAAGGCTACAACGGAGAAGATTACATCTGGAAAATAAATGCTCTTTTCACAACTCCTGTTGTAGATTCCGACGGATTTTATACATACCTGAGCCCGTCTAATCCGGGAGATTCAAAAATAACGAAATCTGACGGTACAGAAGTGGATATTACTGAATCAGTGTGTAAATTCGACTGGGACGGTAATCTTGTCTGGATGTGCGACTACAGTAAGTTTGTCAAGTCGCCGCTGACGCTTGCGGACGGAGTGCTCTACGCTATGGAATATTCTGCCGGCGGAATTGAAGGAAAGTATGGAGAAGCAGGACATCTTGCAGCAGTAAACGCAGAGGATGGAACTCTGCTTTGGAAAGTATTCCTTGAGCCCTGTACTTCCGACTCATACTCAATGGTGCAGGCAACGGTAATCGACGGCAAGATCTACGTGGGAAATGACTACGGAGCCGTATACTGTCTGTCTGACATAGCGGGTCCCAGTTCTGTAGAGTCGGAAATAAACTCGCTGCAGACTGCCGGATTCAATCACTGGTCCTGGTATGTTCTGATAGCAGCGATCGCTGCTACCATGTCATTGTTTATCATATTTTACAGGGGAGCTTGAATGACTATTGCCAGTAGAAATAAGATTAATATTTCATCACCTCAATTGGATGATAACTCCGATTCATGGATCATCAAGACACGCAGAACTTTCAGCAGGGCCTTCGGAAGAATGAAAGATGATATGGACCCCGGCGATGAAAGCGACATAGCTTTGAAGAAAAAGAGATTCATAATTATTTCCGTATTTGGAATAATTATGGCCCTCATCGCTTTCTTTATTTCCATTTCAATTGCAGCAGGAGGAGTAATACCGATAAGCGATGCCATTTCATCATTGATTTCATCTATCGCAAAGCACGGAACGAATCTGAATGAGGAAGAGCTATATATCTTTGAATCAAGGCTCCCCAGAGCTTTGGCGGCCATCGCCGTCGGTGCCGGACTGTCGATAGCCGGTTGCATGTATCAAGCCATCATCAGGAATCCTCTCGTAGATCCATATATTACTGGAGTTTCGTCAGGAGCCGGCTGTCTGGCAGTAGCTGTCGGAGCAATAGGTACTTCCATTCCATTCATGGGTGCTGACAATCTGTATTTAGTTCCGATCGCAGCAATAATCGGGGGTCTGGTAGCATTTGGCATCACCATGCTGGTGGCGGAATGCTCCGGAGGATCGGCAACCAACTACATTCTGGCAGGTGTGATTGTCGGATTCGCATTCTCCTCAATACAGACAATATTTATTTCAATGGCCAAAGACAACTTCAGCGATGTCATGTGGTGGCTTTACGGCTCATTTGCTCAGGTCACCTGGGAAAATGCATGGCTGGTTTTTATTCCTGTGATATTTTTGTCTTTGCTGTCAATGCTCTGGGCAAGAGAGTTTAATCTGTTCATGATGGGTGAGGAGCAGGCAAAACAATTAGGATTAAATGTAAAATTATTCAAAAGAAGCATGATGATTCTTGCTTCGATTCTTACTGCGCTCTGTGTTGCATTTGTAGGAATAATCGGATTCGTGGGTCTGGTAGTGCCCCATGCCTGCAGAATGGCTTTAGGTGGCGACCACCGTCTGATCATGCCGGCCAGCATAATTATCGGAGCCATGCTGATGCTGTTTGCAGATATTGTAGCAAGGATGGCTATGATACCCATGGAACTGCCTGTAGGCGCCATCACAGCCATCATCGGCACTCCGGTGTTTGCCTACATGCTGATAAAAAAGGGGCGTGAGTACGATGGCTGATCATCTGCTGGAGATACGCGGACTGAATAAAAAATTTGGAGACTTTCAGGCCCTTAAAGACATCAATATTGGATTGGAAAAAGGGCTGATGATCGGCCTTATCGGACCGAACGGCTGCGGAAAGTCGACAATGATGAAGTGCATCTGCAAGATTCATGAAATGTCTTCTGGATCAATCTATATTGACGGGGAAGACATCAGCAGGAAAAAGCCTGCAGAGGTGTCCAAGCTTGTAGCTACGGTGCCGGCAGAATCCGGACCGACCTTCGGACTTACAGTCACAGATATGGTGATGTTAGGCAGATATCCTTTCGTCAATAAAATCTGGTGGGAGAATCCGGAAGATGAGATCGTTGTCAGAGAAGCATTGAAGACATTCGGCATCTACCATCTGCGCAAGAAACAGGTTTCCATGCTGTCTTCTGGAGAAAGGCAGCGTGCGATGATTGCCAAGGCGTACGTGCAGGAACCGAAAGTAATGCTTGTAGACGAGCCGACCAGCCACTTGGATATGAAGTACAAGCTGCAGGTCATGGAATATCTTAAGAAAATGTCTCACTCGGATATGACTGTAATTGTGGCGGAGCACGACATCAGCCTGATGGCACGTTATTGTGACATCTGCGTAATTATGAAAAAAGGAGAAATCCAGACCATTGGAGATCCTAAAAAAGTGATTACTGAAGATCTGATCAGAGACGTTTACGAAGTTGATTCAAGAATCGGGCTGGATGAAGACGGCGAGATCTACGTTCTTCCGAAAAAGTACATCGATGTAGGAGAGTCTTGATGGCTGATGAAGCATCCGGGATCAGTGAAATATCCGGCTCGGAAGCCTATATGCTCTACTGCTACAGCTGCGGTCATGCATGGTATCCAAGAGACGAGAAGTCTCCCAAACGCTGCCCTAGGTGCAGATCTTCCCGATGGGACCACCCTCTGAAAAAAGAAACAGAATGCAAATTCTGCGGATACAAGTGGCGGCTTACTTCTATAAATGAGAAGTGTCCCTCCTGCGGACAGCTGCAGATCGTCAGCACCAGACAGCGTTCTCTGTACTGCAATCAGTGCGACCATGTCTGGATTCAGAGAAAGGATAAAACTCCCAAGAAGTGCCCGCTGTGCAGATCATCCGAATGGAATAAGCCGAAGGCGCACAGGCTGGTATGCAGTAGATGCGGCCACGTATGGAAAAATCAGTCGACCACACCGAAGAAATGTCCTCAGTGCCAGTCCACTCTCTGGAATGTGCCCAGGCCGACGCTGCAGTGCAGACGCTGTGGGCACAAATGGACTTTGAAAGGCAGGCGCAGGCTGGAAGATGTCAAAATCTGTCCGAAGTGCAAGTCAGCCAAATGGAATGAAGATCCTAAAGTGTTCTTATGTAAAAACTGTGGCAAAACACACATTCTCAAATCGAACCAGAAAATTGCAGTCTGCCCGTACTGCAAGTCCGATCAGCAGACTTACGAGCTGCAATGCCACTTCTGCGGCTATATCTGGAATGCGGATGAAGACGACGGAAATATGTGTCCCAAGTGTAAGACTATCATCACAGATGATGCAGCCTTAGCTTCTCACACATTAGATATTTGGACGAACGGCGGTAAGACTCTCCGTTATACCTCCAGCAGCGGCTTTGGTTTCATTTATCTGTGGATGGGCCTGGAGCCTGTAACCACTATGTATTTTCACGAGGCCTGCAGAAAACTCAGCATCAATGCAGAAAAATTCATCGACGCAGTCGACAGCCATGCGATGGATGACACTTTCAGGGAGCTTGCAGACTATATGTACGAGCACCGCGACGATTATAAGCAGTATATTCCTTATTTCAAAAAGCGTCTGAATCTCAGCGATACTGACGCTAAGATACTCTCGATTCACTTCATCGGCATGGGGCCGGAAGCAATAGCAGTAAAATTCAGTATTCCTTACGAGAGAGTGAAAGAATCATTCGACCGCATAATGAATGCCTTTGCAGATTCTGGAGTTGCCGTGGATGATACGGTTTTTACTGAGAACCCGTTTGATTATTATTGAATCTTTTACAGATAATATTGTTCATTAATTTGATTATCTGATCAAAACTGTATTGACCACTACCTGGAACAAGTAATGAATATAGTATGTAATTTTTGATTAAAATGTCAAACTTATTAGTTGGATTTTTATAAATGATCGCATCTCCATTAATTTCAATAACCTCTTCACAGTTGATTAGATAAAACTCATCTATGAATGTTACAGTATTGATCATATCTATGCATATCTCATCAATTAATAAATATATTCTTTGGCTTATTAATAAACCAATATATTCCTGTTTTTGGGAACTCCAGATATGATGTTTAAATCGAACTTTCACATTTTTAATTCTTGAATGTAGTCTATATATTAACTCTGCAATCTTTTATCAAAATAAAGACAATATCTTGCATTTTTAATCCATTTTTTGAGCAGTTCTTATTAGCTCAATGCCATTATCACACAATCTTACTATATAATCCGGAATTATTGGATATTCTGAAGGATTTAATTGAAATAAGTTATCATTTTCAACATGATATGATTCATCTACAAATTTTTTCAATACCGTATCATTAATATTTCCATAATTTATAATTCGATATATCTGAACTTTTTCATAGTTACTAGTGACTGTGTCATAAAGATTAATCATTTCTGAAACGTTATGAGCACGTTCATATATTCTGTCGTAGTCGAATTCTTGAATCTCTTTACGTATTATTTCTGTGGCACATCTAATCTCTTGGGATGTCATATCCCGTTCACATCCATCACTGCGAATCTTAGGAGTCTTTCTATCTGGATGAAAAATGTTTGACAATAATTGCCATGCTATTCCCTTATCCCCACATGCTTCAAGCCTCCTACGCAGATATATGAGTTTATTTATCTCATCAATATTGCTTTGAATATTTGTGTTTGCAACTTCAATAAATGATTGAATACTATCGGGTTTAATCTCTTTTTCACATATCTTTCCGTTAACATTGTATATAAAAGAAGAAACTGGATTTGGGTTAAACCTACATCGGATGCTTGGAGTATATATAAGATCTATTACTGGATCAAAATCATGTGTTAACATTATAACTGTTTTTCCTTGAAACGATTTTGAACCTTTGAAAAGCATTTCCATAATTGCATATTTTTTATTATTATCAAATGATGATATTGGATCGTCTAAAATAATTATATCTGGTTTTTCTTTTAATGTATGGTACATAAACAAAACTAATGCAAATGCATTTCTTTCACCGTAGCTTAAATGTAGTCTCACATCATCTATTGGTTTTTTTCCATCAGTACTGATAAGAATCATCTTATATGTATGTTCAGGATCTTCTATAATTGATACTTCGTAATTGTAACCAGCGCTTTTTAAAAAATAATTAATATCTTTTTTATTGGATTCTATTGTTCTTTTAATAATATCTTTCTGTTTATTAATTTCTCCTTGAAGATGTGAAGCTTTTTTGATAATATTATCCAATGCATTGTTTACAGGTGATATTTTATTATTTGTGTATTCTGAATTAATATGGCTTAATAAAGATATATTAATCTTTTTAGTCTGCAATTCTAGTAATATTCCATCCACATCTTTTAAAGTTGTGAAATTTAATAGTCTAATCTGTAATAATTTTTCGTGTAGTGTATCAACTTGAATTTTTATTTCTTTAAGAAAATTAATTTCTTCAATACTGTATTCTCTACAACTATTTTTTAATTTGTTAACTTCTTCTTTTGTTTTATCTGTAAAATAATTATTTAATTTTTTAAAATTATCTGTCATTTTTTGAAGCTCTGTTAAATATTTTGAATCATATTCTACAGATACTTGTCTAATGATGCTCTTCTGTTCATCTAATAGTTTATTGGTACAATATGGACAAGTTTCTGCAAAATCAAGATATTCTTCACCTTTACTTTGCCATATTACCCAATCAATATTCTTTGTGCTTTGAATGTATGGTGCATATTTCTCCAATGGTTGTGGAATGTTTACTATCTTGTTTCCTTTTGCTATGCCTTTACCTATTGAACCTGTTTTTGAATATCCATTTTTTGCTTTTCCAAATCCATCGATAAACTGTGAAAGATCATTAATCAATTCATCTAGTTCTGGATTACTACTAAATGCCGTTTGAATTTCTTGAATTAATATCTGAATCTTACTCATCTGCGTATCGTAATCTGCAGTTTTTATAAAAATTTCAAAACTATTGGACAATAAGTCAGTTTGTAAAAATGTATACTTGTTTACATAATCTTCATTAAATATAGCAACATTGTTGATATGTTCAGATGTGTCCACCTTTGGTAGATGATTATCTATAGTTGGACTCTCTTTTAAGTATTTATATGGTGTTAGATATTTTAGATTATCTGGTGAAGAAGCACACTCTATGGCACGAGCAATAGTGGATTTACCTGTACCATTTATTGCATATTTTATATTGAGACGACCTTTAATGATGTCAATCTTGCCACTGTCTATATTATTGCAGTTTAAAATGCTTACATTTATTTTTTCTTCTGCATTCATTTTATTTCTTTAGGACATTACCTTGTAAATATACTTTCTCTTCATCTTAATCTAATCTGTGTAATCATAATTATACATATAGATTATATGGCATGCGATCATCACATTTGGTATTAACACACATCAACTCTGTGCGTATAAGCATTATTCTATACCCGCATAAGGTCTCAATATGCCAAATCTCCAATGTGATTTGTATTTGCCTATCTTGTTTCATATCCTGTAAGCCATTAATGTGTAATGACATAATCTTCTACTTAATCTTACATATATGTATATTAGCTTCTTGAAATAAGCCATTCTTTTCTCACTGCAAAATTACACATAATCTGGACATTTCTTACTCATATCACCATCATTTTCCAAATAAGATACATATATACCTATTGTATTCATTACTTGGACTATTCATCCAATCAATTATACGAAAGCTGACATTATGCTGTTTGGGATGGAGTGCCGAAGGGAGGATCCAGGATAAGTATGACGGAATACAGTTGTGTGCAGCACACTGGCGATTTCAGTTTTGACAGTGAATACATTCTTAATGACAAGCAGAACTCTTCTGAAATTACACTGACCTGCAAGATATGTTTTCATACATGGAAACCTAAGGATTCCAATTCTTATCCGCAGCGGTGCCCCAAATGCAGAAGCACCCGCTGGAATATGGGGCAGCCTGTCAACAATACCTGCGTGAGGTGCGGCCATAAATGGGTGAGCAACAACAAAGAACCTACAAAATGTCCTTCCTGTCACTCTTCAAAATGGAATATGAAGTCATTCAGATGCGTCTGCAATAGATGCGGACATGTCTGGGAAAAGAAAAAAGAAGGTATGCCGAAGAAATGCCCCTGCTGCAAAACATACTACTGGAACTTTCCGCGCAGTCTTTTCTTGAGCAATATCTCATTAGTATTCAGCAATGATCCGCGGAAGTGGGCAACAACCCCTTACAGAAAAGAACTGTTCAGCATTATAAACTCAGACTGCAGCAGGTCTGAGAAGGTAAAATCCCTGTCAAAACTTCTGAAGCTGACTGCAAAGGAGTCAGAAATATACTTGATGTACATGGAAGGTGCCGATCTGGTATCAGTATCTATAGCCTGCAATATTCCTTTTGAGATAACTATCGATGTGATTCAGGATGTAGAATATGTTCTGTTTCACAGCAATCCCCGGATGGAAGCACGCATATGATGATCCTGAATGCCAAAAAATGCGGACCAACATACAGGTTCACAGATGCCAATGTTTACTGGACATTATACTATCTCTCTAAAGGTAAATACATGGGCCGTCGCAATCTTGCTTCAATGGTCGGCATAGGCGAAGGGAGCATGCGCAATGTCCTCAAAATACTGAAAGACTGGAATTTTATTATCATTGAAAACCGCGGCATAATGATATCTGATGAGGGAAGATTATTTCTTCAGAGCATTCCGATTGAAATTGTAGAGGAAGCGGATCTGCAGGATTATGTGGGAATCCAGCAGTGCTGCTGTGGGATCATAGTTTTCAATCAGTCTTTTAAAATTCAAGATGGTCTGAAACAGAGGGATATATGCGTCAGATCTGGCGCCGGCGGCTGCATAACATTCATAGTGAAAAACAAAAAGCTAACAATCCCGCCGGGGCGCAGTCTGGATGCGGAATATTCAGGCAACCTTGAAAAACTTGAAAACCTACTGCATCTAGCTGACGGCGACGTGCTTATACTCAGTTATTCTGCCGACAAATGCGTTGCGGCGAATGCAGCTGCAACGGCCTCTCTGGATTTAATTTAAATCTGTAGTGCTCTGCTCATCTTCTTAAAATACATTGTCGCATATATCCAATGGGCTATGAAGCGGATTGCAGTATATGGCAAAGGCGGCATTGGAAAATCTACAATTTCCTCTAATCTGACCGCTGCTCTTTCAGACATGGGCATAAAGGTCCTGCAGATCGGATGTGATCCAAAACATGATTCCACCAGACTTTTAGCAAACGGAGCAGGGGATACAACAGTTCTTGAGTATCTCAGAGATACTTACCCTGACAAAAGAAAGCTGGAAGATGTAGTATATACCGGTTACAAAGGATGCCTTTGCGTTGAGGCGGGAGGTCCTGAACCCGGAATAGGCTGTGCAGGCAGAGGCATAATTTCCGCTTTTGAGCTCCTTCGGGATTTAAACATAAACTCAATTCCGATTGACATCACGATCTATGACGTTTTGGGGGACGTAGTCTGCGGAGGATTTGCAGTTCCGTTGAGAGATGGTTATGCAGATACTGTATACATTGTGACTTCCGGAGAGTTCATGTCGATATATGCCGCCAATAACATTCTGAAAGGAACAGCAAACTATAATCCGGACAGAATCGGCGGTATAATCTTCAACAGCCGCGGCGACGAGGAGGAATATGAAAGGGTAAAAAGATTTTCAGATGCCGTTTCAATTCCGATTGTAGCGGTATTCAAGCGTTCAAAAGAATTTCTGGATGCGGAAAAGTGCGGAAAAACTGTGGTAGAAGCTTATCCAGACTCCCCGCTTGTAGAATCATTCAGAAACCTGGCCAATACTGTTTTGGAAGGCAGAAAGTATACTGCAAAATATCTTGGGGAAGCAGAGTTAGAAAAAGTGGTTTTAGGCATAGCAACATCAAAAAGATTCATGCAAAACAATGCTCTAGTAAAGAATCTGAATGCGGCTTCTGAGCCCAGGTACTACACATCACGCAATGTGCAGAGAAATGAAGTATTGCACGGCTGCGCCTTCGCCGGCGTGGCTTCAATAACAATGTCTATGACTTCTCTGACGACGCTGATGCACTCTCCGCGCAACTGCGCTCAGTTCGCTTATCAGCTGGCATCCAATGCGGTCAAGCGTTCATATATCTGCGAAGGTACAGCGATTCACGGCTTTTCTCAGCCTGATGTCATATGCACGAATATGGTAGAATCAACAATGATCTTCGGCGGCAATGATGAACTCAGAGCTTCTCTGAAGTTTGTTCTGGACAGCGGACGGAGAAACATTGCTGTGATAACGTCATGCCCTTCCGGCATCATCGGAGATGATGTGGAGAACATTGTCAACGAGGTGGCATCAAAATATCAAGACGCAGTCATCGTTCCGCTGATTGAGGATGGAAACGTCAACGGTGATTTCACGCAGGGAGTAATTGATGCTTCAATCGCGCTGACAAAAGCCTTCGTAAAAACTTCATCAAACAAAACAGACACGGTGAATCTGATCGGCGTCAAAACAATATCAACAAACTGCATAAAAAATTCAGATTATGTAGAAAACATTCTTTCCAGATTAGGAATAAAAATCAACTGCAAATATCTCGGGGATGCAGACATTGAAGACCTCAAGAAGCTCACGGAAGCTAGGTTCAATCTTCTGCTGAATCCGGACCGCTTTGCTATGATGCTAAAACGGTTCCTTGAAGATAATTATCATATGGAGTTTTCTGGTAGTATTGCCAGGCCCGGTCTGAGGGCAACCATCGAATGGATCCGCGAAATAGGAAAGTGCTTCGGAAAAACAGAAACTGCGGAAAACATCATACAGGAAATATGCGCTGAATATAAGCTACATCTGGAATTTTTAAAGAGTCAGCTGCAGAACAAGACCGTCTATGTGGCGAGCATGAATAGAGATATAGACTGGATTCTGGAGATGATTGAAGGAACCGGTATGGATATTAAAAGGGCAGTAGTTATAGACAGGCCAGATTACACCATGGATTATGACATCAAGGCTGTTTATCCTTTCGTTGACATTATTGAAAAATATGAAATAAATGACCTTATTGACGATATCAACGCCAAGAACCCGGATATTTTAATTGCCGCTTATCCAATGGATGTAAACCCGGAGATCATGCAGAGATATATTCCGCTGGTACCTGACATCGGGCCCTTCGGGGCATTGGAACTGGCAGACTCCTGGGTAAGTTTCATGAAAGCACCGGCTGAAGAGGGGTGGAGAAACGATGGCAATTAATTATGATGAGCCTGAAGGTTTAATGGGCATACTGCTTGCCTTTGAAGGCGTGAAAGATGCAGAGACTATTCTCAACGGCCCGACAGGATGCAAGTTCCACCCTTCATCTGTATCTGAATCAGTCTACAGAAGAAAAGGATCATTCAACCCGATGGTATTTTCAGGAGAGTTTCATTTCTGCCAGCCTCGCATTCCATGCACATATCTCGGCGGTTATGATTACATTGTAGGATCAAAAGACAGGCTGAACAGGCTTTTTGAGGAAGTAAATAATACCCACCCGAGTCTCATCGGCATAGTAAACTCTCCCGGGGCATCTTTGATAGGCGAGTCTCCGAATGTAAATGAGAAGTCTGTTCCGCTTGTGAAGATAGAAACTCCTGCGTATTCAAAATCGCTCGGGGAAGGGTTTCAGGAAGGAGTAATTTCTATTCTGGAAAGAATCAAGCCGAACAGCGGGAAAAAGAAAGGCTGTATCAATCTGCTTGGAATTTCTCTATGGCATTTAAGCTGGGAAGACAGTCTCAGTGATCTCACTGCATTGCTTAATCTGTGCGGAATTGAAGTAATATCATCTGTTGGTGCAGGCTGGTCTGTGGATGATATAAAGTTATCGGGTGAAGCTGAGCTTAACGTTGTCATTCATGATGAATTTGGCAGCAAAGTCGGAAGCTGGTATGAGAAAAACTGCAGCATTCCCTGCTTGTCGCCTGAAGTTCCTATCGGTTTCGATGCTTTGGATAACTGGCTCAAAGAAATCTGCGGCACACTGGGAAAAGACGCAGCTCCTGCGCTTGAGATTATAAAATCCAAACGCAAAAAAGTATTCAGAGAACTTCTGACGATGGAAGAGAGAAAAGCCCTGCCTAAAGGCAGGACATTCTCTATTGCGGCAGACGGCTCTCTTGCATTTCCAGTTTTAAAATTTTTGTATGAATACTTGGGAATGGTGCCTGTGGCTGTAAACGTAGAGAATGAAGAATGGAGCGGCCAGATCAATAAATATCTGCTGGATAAGGGTCTTCAAGTTTCAGAGAATGTCTTTAACACAGCCGCTGATGTTTTCATCGGGGACGGCAATATCTTGACTGCTTTGCTGTTTAGAGAAATAGTCAGAAGCGGAATAGCAATAGAGTCTCCTGGAATCCGGCAGATAGAAATAAGGGAAGAACCGGTGCTGGGTTTGAATGGAACACTTCGTCTGCTTGATGGTGTACTCAATTCATTAATAAGATAAAACAAAGAATATTGTGCAGGGCACACGGCCCTGCATTTATTGTTTAGAGTCTTGCCTGGATAATACCAAATATGAATGTTATTACACCAGAGATCACCGCAAGGTAGAATCCGGCTCCGTAGCTGAGACTTGCGAATTCGTCTCCTGCCCACATGTAGCTTACGACTGCAAGAATAATTGCAATGAGGCCAAAGAGTGCAGAGATGTATCCAACATTCTTTCTTGAACCATTACCAGTCATTCCGACAGCAAAGAGTATTAAAGACAGTACTCCTAGAACTGCAATAATCACTGGGATGTATATTTGGAAGCCGCTGTCGTAGTCAATCAGGTCAATTCCAGTGTAATCAGTACCATTACCTGTGAACCAGTTAACTGCAATAGCAACTATTCCAATTAAGGCTCCAATAATTCCAATAATACCCCAAATGTATGAGGTATTCTTCTTCACAGATGCTGAATCCATGATATCAATCTCCTGTTCCGATACATTTTTGGGAGTGCGTATAAGTGTTTCTGATATATTTTACAAATGTATTATTCATATCATACATAAAAATGATTAATTTGTGAATCTCAATTTTCATTTTATTTCAGCCAGCATTGTGAAAAATAGGTATTTTCAGTGATTCACATAAGACTCAAAAAAATAATACCATTTTGTAACATTTTATTGGGATGCCTGTAGAATGAGGTGGTATTTATTGGTTTTGAAAGCCCTTGTCTGTGTATATAGAAATATCTAGCATATGTAGATGCACAAGCTAATTGTGACATTCTGCTGAGTGACCGCTCTGACCGTAGAAATGCTTAATTTACTCAGCATTCGAATAGTTAGGTTATGCAAACTATTGAGGTTAGCAAAACCCTAGATGTCGGTTTCGGGAACAAGAGATCTGTCATGACTTCAGATGCTAAAATCATAGGTAAGGTATACGGGGCTGAGGTTGACACAGAGCAGTGGGTTGTAAGCAGCATACTGACAGACTTTGATTCTTCAATTCTTTCAGATGCTGATGTAAAACATCCTAAAATGAGAAAAACAAGAGTTTCAATACCAGTTGATAAGATCGAAAAAGTATCTGATATGGTCCAGCTTTCTGTGGATCTGAATACGCTGCTCAATGCAATAGAAGAAGACTAGAGTTTAAGATAATTTGTATATAAATTGGAATTGCTTCTACCGTGAAACAAATCTGACTCTTTTGATAATTTACAGTTTCATGGTGATTCAATTCCAGCTTCTTCGTAAGAAGGTGACCCGGTTTTCTTTGCTCTTTTGGCTGCAGTCGTGCTGTTTCAATCCACATCTTCGTAAGAAGGTGACCTGGGAATGTTTATGCTTTCAAGAGCTGAACATCCCTGGTTTCAATCCACACCTTCGTAAGAAGGTGACTGATCACCCTCGAACGAACTCAGACTCCAATATGTGTTTCAATCCACACCTTCGTAAGAAGGTGACAAACTAATACTCGTATCGTGTATACAGCGTTATATAGTTTCAATCCACACCTTCGTAAGAAGGTGACATTGTTTGTCCTGATATGATCTTCCATCCAAGAATGTTTCAATCCACACCTTCGTAAGAAGGTGACTACAATCAGCGAGGACATTTGGCAGAATTACCATTTGTTTCAATCCACACCTTCGTAAGAAGGTGACGAAGTCCTTTATTCTGAATATGCTGGTTTGGATATGTTTCAATCCACACCTTCGTAAGAAGGTGACGGCAATTATTGCTAAAGCTAAATCAATCCAGATAGTAGTTTCAATCCACACCTTCGTAAGAAGGTGACAAAAGCGTGAAGGCGTGCGCACGCTATTCATAGAGTTTCAATCCACACCTTCGTAAGAAGGTGACCAGAGGCAAAAGGAGAAGCTGAGCAGGGAGTAATTCGGGTTTCAATCCACACCTTCGTAAGAAGGTGACTCGAGTTGCTAAGGAAATTCGAGGTGAGGAAATGGTTTCAATCCACACCTTCGTAAGAAGGTGACTCATGCAGATATAAGAATCGACTTCATGGAACATTGTTTCAATCCACACCTTCGTAAGAAGGTGACTGAAAAGGGGTGGGACGATTGCCGGGATATACTACGTTTCAATCCACACCTTCGTAAGAAGGTGACCTGATAATCAACAAATAGCATAAAATAACGTTAAAGTTTCAATCCACACCTTCGTAAGAAGGTGACCAACGATAACTCACAACATCACCTCATATGCATGTGTTTCAATCCACACCTTCGTAAGAAGGTGACCAGATACGATCAGTTCATCATCAAGGGTCTGCTGTTAGGCATGTTTCAATCCACACCTTCGTAAGAAGGTGACCCACCCATAAATGCGTGCGCCCACGGGAGCTCATGTTTCAATCCACACCTTCGTAAGAAGGTGACTCTACAGACTAATCCAAGCATCATTCTTGCGATGTTTCAATCCACACCTTCGTAAGAAGGTGACTGGCCGTCTCAATTACATCTTGATAACTCGTATGTTGTTTCAATCCACACCTTCGTAAGAAGGTGACTCGGACCCGATAAAGTAAAGGCGCTGCTCGAGATGGTTTCAATCCACACCTTCGTAAGAAGGTGACGATTGAAATGGAACGAAAAGTAATGATTGATGGAAAGGTTTCAATCCACACCTTCGTAAGAAGGTGACAAAAATATCCGACAAAAATCTCAAATTATTTCCCGTTTCAATCCACACCTTCGTAAGAAGGTGACAGCATCCTGATGATCCTGTCACCGTTGCTCTCTAAGGTTTCAATCCACACCTTCGTAAGAAGGTGACCTTGAGCGCTCAAAGCTGATTAAAAGCGTGAAGTTCGTTTCAATTCACACCTTCGTAAGAAGGTGACAAACGGAAAGCCTAAGGATGCAGAAGAGGCAATTCGAGTTTCAATCCACACCTTCGTAAGAAGGTGACCAGATGCGTGTCACTGTTTACGTGCTCATCGCTCGGGGTTTCAATCCACACCTTCGTAAGAAGGTGACTCGAGACATATTTTGATATGATGGGAGAATGATACGTTTCAATCCACACCTTCGTAAGAAGGTGACAATAATGATTCTTAAACAAGCAGTTTACTTGTAATGTTTCAATCCACACCTTCGTAAGAAGGTGACGATTGGGACAAGATTTTCATTAGTTAATTCCGATATGTTTCAATCCACACCTTCGTAAGAAGGTGACAATCTGTAGACGTACCAAATGATAGTAATACATATCTGTTTCAATCCACACCTTCGTAAGAAGGTGACACCACTAAATTGATTGTCAGCGAGGATATCTGGCAGTTTCAATCCACACCTTCGTAAGAAGGTGACTTGACAATATCAAGCGCCCACACGATCAATACTGTTTCAATCCACACCTTCGTAAGAAGGTGACCAATTTTTTTATGTTTAGTAGTTAAAGGTACTCCTGTTTCAATCCACACCTTCGTAAGAAGGTGACAGGATTTGGGATGCTGGAACATCTGGGCTTCGAATGTTTCAATCCACACCTTCGTAAGAAGGTGACTTAATTACTCCGAAGCGATGGCTAAAGTCGGAGAAGTTTCAATCCACACCTTCGTAAGAAGGTGACAAAAAATATAAAGAAGTAAGTGTACAAGTGTACGTTTCAATCCACACCTTCGTAAGAAGGTGACGGATGGATAAAATGATGCTACGTCAATATTAAGTAAGTTTCAATCCACACCTTCGTAAGAAGGTGACCAGACGAGAGCCCAGATAACTGCTGCTTCTATCAGTTTCAATCCACACCTTCGTAAGAAGGTGACTGATATGCTGATCACTCTAATTTCAAACGAAATTGGTTTCAATCCACACCTTCGTAAGAAGGTGACTGTTAAAATATGAAATAATCATTTCTGCATTTAATATTATCTAAACATCTGGGTAATATTTAATATCCTGCAATATCAATAAAAATTCAATTTTCTGATGATTTAATAATTCCATATTCAAAGAATACATTATTTGATAATTAATACTGGCTCAAGTAAAATTTAAAATAAATGCTAGTGCGAACGAATGGCTTTTTGAATGTTTACTATATGTTCGCACCGTTTTCAATTCTCATTTATATGATTAAAAATCCTTCTGCATCATAGGATCTTTTCGTTCCGATATGATCCACTTTGTCTTTATAATTATTTCCCAGATAATAAAATCTTAAACTGTCTTTTTCAGGATCAATTATCAGACTTAATCTATGTTTCAACTCTTTTTGCTGAGCATAATCCAAGATGCATTCAAAAACAGAGTTTTGTACTCTTTGCCCGTAATTTACACACATTTTTGATACTTGCCTAAGTCTTCTTTTTCCATCCGAATCTTCTGTGTTCACATCATATGTTATTACAACCAACATTCAATCACTTCCAGAAGAACGGGGGATATGCATCTAAATCTCCTCTTATGTATCTAGCTAAAAGTAATGACTGTATATGAGGAACTAATCCCCAGGTTATTTTTTCTTGTAAAAATGGATGAGTCAATTCCTCCTTCTTTTTTGATTGCCAAGATTTGAATAGAATCTTACGACCTTCATCAGTAAGAATTACCGCTCCGTTTTCTTTGACCGTCAAATCATCAGGTTTTATTGTTCTGTTGTTTATAAGTGATATCACAAACCGATCTGCATGTATGCTTCTTAGCTCTTCCATTAAATCTAAAGCAAGTGATGCTCTTCCAGCACGATCCCTGTGTAAAAATCCTGCATAAGGGTCTAGGCCAACACCTTCTAATGCAGAGATGTAGTCTTGCAGTAGTAACGTGTAGACAAACGATAAAAGTGCATTAGTTTTATCTAATGGGGGTCTTCTCGAACGGCGAATCATGTAGAAGTCGTTTTTGTTCTGTAATATCAAGCCATCCAACACACCAAAGTAAAGATTAGCAGCAATTCCTTCAAAACCCCTCAAATCGTTTAAATTCTCACATTTCATTATGTCTGGAATACTCATTGAAAGCTTATTTGAAGCTTGTTTTAACGAATCCACATCAACACGATACGGATGATCTCTGGTAGCACGTTCTAAAATCCATCTGCTGTTGTATACCTTTGCAGCTATGATGTTCTTAGCTATACTGCAGCTTTGATTTTCATCATCAGATGTTTTATATTGTTCCTTTCTTAAAAAGATGTTTCCTGATGTACTACCAATAATTCTAGCTAAAAATTTTCCACTTGGTGTAAAAAACATTAGATTTATTTTGTATTTAGCACATTTTCCAATCAGAGCTGGTGTAGCTCCTTTATACCCAAAATAGATTATAGAATTAAGTGTATGTAATGGAAATCTCCCGATTTCCTGATCTTCTTCGGTTATTACTATATTTTCACCATTTAATGAAAGATACGATTTTTCGTTAGTTATATATAGTGTATTTAATAAATGTTTCATATAACTTCATCCTTTAAAAAGCTGTTGATGTATTTTAAAGCGGATTTTTTACAAATCTCTGGTAAACATATGTCATTAAGTGAACACTCTTTGCATCCATAAAATTCGCGTACTTTTGGTGTTGTGTGTTTTTCATATAGCCCATACATTTCTGAAACTAAATTGACTAGTTCTAATCTTAAATTTGGATCCAGCATTACCTTTTCTCGTCGTTTGATTTCACCATAATAAAGATATCCAAAATCTATGTTGCAACACTGCATCTCTTCAATGCAGATTGCTTGAGCACACAACTGCAATTTATCTGCATTATGCGTTTTAGGTTTTCCTTTTTTGTATTCAATAGGTATAGGCTTCCACAACCCATCCTTTCCATGTATTTTTACACCATCAGGATTCTTTTGAAATTCTACAACATCACATATACCCTTGATTTTAAGATTGTTAGAATGAACCATCATTCCTCTACAGATTAACAGATTTCCACGTTTTTCGATCAACTGCTCATCATGGCATTTTTCATGCATGATGTGGCCGTCAACGGTGCATGAATTTTCTTCCCATTGTTTTTCAAGATAAATCAGTGCCCATTGTCTTCTGCAAAAACAGAAATGTTGCACTCCTGATATGTCCATATAATCATCAATGTCATCGTCCATGCATTAAAGTACATAAAAATTAAATTATATGTAAATTGTCATAACACAATTGGATTCAAAATTAAATAGATACTTGCGCAGAATCTCATCTATGCATCATATATTATATCCATAAACAATAATTGTGTTAAATGATGCACATTATTAGCCATATCTATGAGTTAGTACCTATTATAAAAAATGGTCACCTTCTTACGAAGGTGTGGATTGAGACCATCGCGCCAGTCGGGTTGAGAGCAGCATTCAGAATGTCACCTTCTTACGAAGGTGTGGATTGAAACATTCCAGGATTGTAAACAAAGATAAACTCATGTCTGTCACCTTCTTACGAAGGTGTGGATTGAAACTTGCTGGCATTGCTAGACATAATTGGTATTCGAGGGTCACCTTCTTACGAAGGTGTGGATTGAAACAAATTCATCGATATGTATGATTACAGCAATGACTGCAGTCACCTTCTTACGAAGGTGTGGATTGAAACTCAGTTGCAGGAAGAAGAGAAGGATTCTCAGATCCTGTCACCTTCTTACGAAGGTGTGCAAATATTACCATGCAAATTAGAAAAATAAAAATTATTGGGTGAAGTAAGCTTTGACCTCTTCACCAATCTTTCCTACTCTGACGAATCCAAATCTTTCAAACTGAATGACTTTGCCGAGATCGTCAGATTTGATATTCTCGCAGACACCTTTCTTGACTGTTCCATCGGGCATGAGAATCTTGCATGCTTTTCCATCTATCGGAGCCCAGTGTGATATCTTCACACCTTCTTTCAGCACGCTGTGATCTGTTCCGGTGTAAACGGCCTCGTCGTTCTCCCATTTCAAATTGCACAGATCTTTGAGTCTGACTGTACCTCTTTCTTTGAAACCTTTCAAATCTTCAGGAGTCATGTAAACTTTTACAGGAGAAGATATCACAGACTCTCTCGCACCCCTTTCTGGATGATCGGGATGCAGCGGGGCGCATTCTTTCAGTGAGTCGACGCCTTTGATATCTACAACTTCTGGATTTTCAACAAAGAAGTAACGGTCGGTAATGGGATCTAAGATCTGTCTGTTGAACGCATATAGGTTGTCCCATGAGAATTCAATATCAACATCTTTCATACCGACATCAAGCCAGTAATTGCGTATTGCTTCCGACCGAATTCCTCTTTTAGCAATTGCCCTCACAGTACCTAGTCTAACATCATCCCAGCCTGTATATTCCCCGTTTTTGATTCCCGTGCCGACTGTAGAAGTTTTCAGAATGGAATCAGGAATCTTCACGAAACCGTAGTGGTGATACCAAGGCTTCTTCCAGCCGAAGTATTTGAAGATGTATTCCTGCCTGATTGTATTGTTGAGATGATCTTTTCCTCTGATGACATGAGTCAGACCTAACAAGTGGTCGTCTACCGCCACTGACAGATTCATCATCGGGTACACGACATACCTTGTGCCTGTACGCGGATGAACCGCGGTGTCGTTAATTCTCAGGCCTACAAAGTCCCTGACTGCCGGGTTAGGATGATCCAGGTCTGTCTTGACAACCAAGACAGCCTCTCCCTCTCCAAAGCCATGGGCAAGCATTTTGTCAAACAGCTCGTGAGCTTCCTCAGGAGTCTGTGAACGGCATGGACATGCTTTCTTGCTTTCTTTCAGCTTCCTCCAGCTGTCTGCTTCGCAGGTACATACATATGCCTGGCCCATGTCAATAAGCTTTCTGGCAACGTCATAATAAATTTCAAAACGGTCGCTCTGAATGATAGTCTCATCAACATGAACACCGAGCCAATCTAGATCTTCCGGGATCATTTTGTAAGCGTCGGGATCAATCTTTTCCGGATTGGTGTCTTCCAGGCGGTTGATGTATTTTCCTTTGTATTTTTTGACATAATAGTCGTTGATGATAGCAACTCTGGTGTGTCCGATATGCAGAGGGCCGGAAGGTCCGGGGGCCATACGCATGACAACGCCGTTTTCTGTATCTGGCAGATCAATCATAACGTCTTTTTTCTCGCTTTTGGTCTTTTTGAGAAGCTCTGGGTTGATGCTTTCTGTCTCAGCGACAATGTCGTCAAAATTCATTCCGCAGAGTTCAGCACAGATTTCTTCTGCTGCAGCTGAGACTTCTTTTGAACGAGATCGGAGTTCAGGAACTTCTCCCATTACTTTTCCAACAACTGCTTTCGGATTTGCGCTGCCTTTATGCAGTGCCGCGTTCTGCAATGCATATTTTCTCACGATTTCTCTTAAATCTGCGGACATTGAAGTCTCGGTAGAACGGTCCTATTCTTATCTTTTATGTATGTGACCTCCGCAATTGTTATTATCATACACTGCATCTACAGCAATATGGCATTTAGAGATCTCTTGGCGCAGATGAACGATACCCGCAGGATCGAAGAAAACGTACCGTTGGAGTACGAGGTTTCCAGAATCTTGTCTCAAGAGCAGGAGCGTCCTGCATTCTTTGAAAATTTATCTGGAATGAGAGCTGTTGGAAACGTCTGGAGCGACAGGGGAAGAATAGCCGAAGCACTGGGAACTACCAAAGAAAAGTTAGTGCGCTATATTCTTGATGCCATGGCTTCTCCTCAGGAGACTACACTGGCTTCTGAAGTTCCATTCAGAGATCAGGTGCTGACTGAATTCGATCTTACTAAACTTCCGATTCCAAAGTACTTTCCCAAAGATGCAGGAAGGTACATCACTTCTGCAGTAGCAGTGGCTGAATTTGAAGGAAAGAAGAATGTGTCATTCCACAGGATGATGCTTTATGACAAGACTTCATTCGCTCTGAGACTGGTGCCTAGACATCTCTATACTATGTGGAAAAAGGCTCAGGCGAAAGGAGAAGATCTGCCGGTAGCGTTCTCAATGGGGTTATCTCCGTCTGTTCTTCTTGCCGCAGCCACTTCCACAGATTACCTGGCTGATGAGATGAATATTGCATCTGCTCTGGAGAAAAAAGCCACTGGTAAACAGCTCGCGCTTGCTGAGCTCGACGGCGGACTAAAAGTTCCTGCTGAAGCAGAAATAGTCTTTGAAGGCCGCATAACATCTGAAATGGTTGAAGAAGGACCATTTATGGATATCACCGGTACATATGATTCCATCAGGCCGGCTCCGATTTTCAAAGTTGATAAACTATACATGAGAAACGATCCGATTTTTCATCTGCTTCTTCCCGGCGGTTATGAACATTATATGCTTATGGGTCTGCCGAGAGAGCCGATAATCTACCGTACTGTAAATCAGGTAGTGCCGAATGTACATGCAGTGCGCCTTACTGAAGGAGGATGCTGCTGGCTTCACGGCGTTGTCTCTATAACTAAGAACAAAGAAGGCGATGGAATGAATGCGGCAATGGCTGCCTTTTCCGGCCACCCATCAATGAAGAAAGTGACAATCGTCGATGCAGATATTAATATCTTTAATGACAGGGACGTCGAGTGGGCAGAAGCTACAAGGTTCCAGGCTTCAAAGTCTCTATTAGTCGTGAATAATGCAGCCGGTTCCTCATTGGATCCCAGCGCTCACGGCACTACGTCTAAAGTAGCAATTGATGCCACAAAACCTTTCGGAGAAGAAGGATACGACCGGGCTGTTCTTTGAATGGCCTGTGTTTTATGTAGTGTATTACGTTTCAATCCACACCTTCGTAAGAAGGTGACGTAAAACAGGCTGAAAACGGCTAAATTGTGAATGTTTCAATCCACACCTTCGTAAGAAGGTGACGTCTGGCTGCGTGATCAGACAATAACAACAACCGCGTTTCAATCCACACCTTCGTAAGAAGGTGACGTCTGGCTGCGTGATCAGACAATAACAACAACCACGTTTCAATCCACACCTTCGTAAGAAGGTGACACCTTCTGATAGCTTATATCCGTATTTTCCAATCTGTTTCAATCCACACCTTCGTAAGAAGGTGCATTTACCATCGTATAAAGTCAATGATATGTTTCAATCCACACCTTCGTAAGAAGGTGACTGAATATCCATAACGAGTTTTGATATTTTTATTTTTCACTCATGGTCAGTAAGAATGTGACGTATCTGGTGTGAGGTATGCATATTGGTAATATGATTCCAATCTACACCTTCATAAGAAGGCGTCATCAGTATTTCTTTCGTGATCGTTTTAAATTTAGTGTTTCAATCCACACCTTCATAAGAAGATGACGATGAGCATGCATTTAAAGACTGCAAAAACCTGTTTCAATCCGCACCTTCGTAAGAAGGTGACCACCCAGACCAGGCGCTGTATTGAAGCTTGCGGATGTTTCAATCCACACCTTCATAAGAAGGTGACTCTGTAACCTATATGCCGGATGCAGTCTACACACTCGTTTCAATCCACACCTTCGTAAGAAGGTGACGTGATGACATTACGGTTCTCATTGTGTTTACAACGTTTCAATCCACACCTTTGTAAGAAGGTGACGCTTTCAATTATATTGCCAACGGGGTTATCTGTGATGTTTCAATCCACACCTTCATAAGAAGATGACTCGGTTTTACTTGAAAGATGTGTGGAGTTGAAAGTTTCAATCCTGCCGTTGTAGAAACATAATTATTGATATTAGATAGTGGCATAAAGCTTAATTCCAATCTACAATTTCATAAAAATGTATTTTGTATGTGTTTAACATTCATTATCCTAGAGGTGTAGATTATGGAACTGATTGAAGCAATTGAAAATAGACATTCAGTAAGAAGTTATATTGACAAACCACTTGATGAGAGTATAGTTTTAGAGCTCCAGGCTGAGATCAATGCATGCAATCAAGAAAGTGGACTGCACATTCAATTAATTACAAATGAAGTAGAAACATTTAGTGGTTTCAAAGCTCATTATGGAAAATTCACCAATGTAAAAAATTATATATGCATGGTTGGGAAAAAAGGAGAAGATTTAGATGAAAAAGTTGGATACTATGGGGAGCATATTGTTTTAAAGGCGCAGCAACTAGAACTTAATACTTGCTGGGTAGCATTAACTTATAGCAAACGAAAGAGTAAATGCTCAATAAATAAAGGAGAGAAACTGCTTTGTGTAATATCTGTAGGATATGGTGCAATGCAGGGAGTTGCCCACAAAAGCAAGCCTATGGATGCTCTATGCAAAGTGAATAACGATGACACTCCAGGATGGTTCATTAAAGGTATGGAAGCGGCCATGCTCGCTCCGACTGCGATAAACCAGCAAAAGTTCCGCTTCACTCTTTCAGGTGATTCAGTAAATGCAGAGTCAATGGGCGGGCCATATTCAAAGGTAGATTTAGGCATAGTAAAATATCATTTTGAAGTTGGTGCAGGAATCAATAACTTCAAATGGGGAGCTCATATAATCTAAATCAAAATTATCTTTCATTCATGTTTATGGTGTTGTGGGTGAATACCCATATCACCATTCATACAATATTTCAGTAGTTACAGCATCATTTCTTTACAAGATTCTGTTATGTTTTTCAGAAATATATTTATATCGTTGACATTATCACAAATTGTGAAAAATGAAGCTCCGATAAACACAGATCTACCTTCGATTCATCTGGGTGTTGCTCATGTATTAAACAAAGAAACAATTCATACTGTATATGCGCACTTAGAGGGCACTTCTTGTTTGTCAGAGCTTTTTGCTTCTAAAATAAACCTTCAGACCATTGGAAAACTAATTGGATTAATGCATGACATAGGCAAGCTGTCATGCAGATTTTACAACCGTATTTTGTATGAAAATTCATTAATTAGTAAAGATCAGTATTTGGATGACAATTCGATCATCGATCATTCTACAGCAGGAGCGCAGATTCTTTTATACATTCTTGAAACTGAAGGGATGACAAATTCAAATCTATATCGATACATTGAACAGTTTTTAACAATACCGATAGTCTGTCACCATACTGGCATGATAAATATGCTGGATTTGGATGGAAATGAGGCTTACACTAACCGGATGGGAAAGAATCATGATGATACGCATTTTTCAGAAATCCTGAATGATATTGATACAGACTTCCTACAGTGTGTAAGGGAGATGCTTTTGTCTGAAGATATGCAGTCTGAAGTAAACTGTATTCTAAATAAAATCCACGATTCAGTGCGTTCTTCCAATTCATTTAAATTTTACTCAGGGCTTACTGCTAGGTATTTATTAAGCTGTCTTATTGATGCAGATAGATTAGACACAGAAAGGTTTTATAATCTGGAAAATTTGGACATAAGAAGCTACGGTAAAAAGACCACAGACTGGAATGAACTGTATGGCCGTTTTGATAGTTACTTAGATTCCACTTTCAACACAGAGCCAGAAATGACTGACTTGAATAAATGCAGGCGCATGATTTCAGAAGAGTGCTTATCCAGTGCAGGCAAACCTCATGGATCTTACATACTATCTGTTCCGACAGGCGGAGGTAAAACGTTATCCAGCCTTCGATTTGCATTAAAACATGCTGAATTAAATAAGATGGATAGAATTATTTATATTATTCCATACACATCTATCATAGATCAAAATGTAGGAGTCGTCAGAAAAGCACTATCTGTTAAAAATTCAGACGATCTCGTATTGGAGCATCATTCAAATATTCAGAGGGAAATGAGTGAAAAAGGCAATTTGAACGCTCAGTTATTGTCTGAAAACTGGGAGTCGCCTATAATTTTTACAACTATGGTGCAGTTTTTAAATACTTTATTTCTCAACAAAACCAGCAATATAAGGAGAATGCATAATTTAGCTAATTCTGTATTGATCTTTGATGAAGTTCAAAACATACCAGCTTCCTGTATATTTATGTTCAATGAAGCAATTAATTTTTTAACTGATATCTGCAACTGCACCGCAGTAATGTGTTCTGCAACACAGCCAACGTTTGATGAATTAAAATCTCCACTTAAATATTCTGATGATAAAAATTTGATTAAGGTATTTGAAGAAACGCCCAAAGTATTTGACAGAGTAAAGATCATTGACCTGACTTCTGCTCCCATGAGCATAGATGAAATTCGTAGCTTTATCATGTCAAAAATTGATGGATGCCACAGCATTCTCATGGTGGTGAATACAAAGAAAGCAGCCAGGGAAATTTATCAGTCAGTTTCATTGATAAATTCTGCAGACCTATTCCATCTAAGTACAAACATGTGTCCAGCGCATAGGAAAAAAGTTTTAAAAGAAATATCTGAAAACTTAGACTCAGGCAGAAAAACAATATGCATTTCCACACAGCTCATCGAAGCGGGAGTAGATTTGGATTTCAATATAGTCATCAGACAGCTGGCAGGCATTGATTCCATCGCACAATCTGCAGGGAGGTGTAATAGAAACGGAAAAATGGAATATGGTGAGACTTACATCATTGATATTGCTGGGTATAAGATTCCAAACGACATTGCTAAATGTGCTGAACGCTCAAAACAGATATTAAGTGAGCACGGCGCTGATGATCTGTTGAACAGCCAGACCATATCTGAATATTACAAATATTATTTTCATGATAATGAAGATAATATGGGGTATAATGTAGGAAATAACAAGCTGTTTGAAATATTGTGCAGCAATCAGTCGGCGGTTGAAGAAAATAAAAGGATAATTAGAAGTCTTCAGACATCTGAAAAATATCTTTCATTAGATCTGCCTCAGAAAGATAGAATAAGAATATCCAAAGGTATTTGGTTTTCTGCTCCGCTGTGCCAGTCTTTCAAATATGTTGGGGAGCATTTTCATCCGATTGATTCTGAAAACTGCAGAATAATTATGCCCTATACGTCTGAAGGTGAAAAGATTCTTGCAGCAGTTAAAGAATGTATTGAAATAAATGATTTAAAAAAATTAAAAAAATATCTGAAAATGGCACAATCGTATTCAGTAGGATTGTTTGATTCTCAGTTTAATGAGGCTTTAGCTCAGAATATGATTTATGAATTAAAAGAGGGAAGCGGAATATATGCATCAGGGAAAGAGTACTATGATGACGATGTGGGGTTTTTAACGGGATGATTCTATGGAAAATAGGCTTGATATTAAGATATTTGGAAAGCGGGCAATGTTTTCAGATCCAATAATGCGGATAGGCGGAGAAAAATCCACTTATCCAGTTCCAACATATGAGGCATTAAAAGGAATCATGGACTCGATTTACTGGAAGCCAACTTTCATTTGGGTTATTGACAGGCTGCGGATAATGAACCCTATTAAAATAGAAAGTGTAAATGTAAAAACAAGAAGATACAGTGAAGGTAATGACCTGTCTATTTACACATACTTATCTAATGTTGATTATGAGATTCAGGCTCATTTCGAATGGAATCTGAACAGAAACGATCTTGCAAATGATAGGGATGAAAACAAGCATTACTTCTCGGCAAAGCGTATGCTGGAACGCGGAGGCAGATATGATATATTCTTAGGAACGAGAGAATGCCAGGGTTATGTGGAACCATGTGTTTTCGGTGAAAATGAAGGCGCCTATGACAACACTCCATCTACGCAGCTGTCTCTGATGTTCCACGGATTTGATTATCCAAGCAATACCGGCAGAGAAGGATTGATCGCTAGATTCTGGCATCCAATCATGTCAAACGGTGTTATTGAATTTATCAGGCCGGAGGAGTGTACAATTAAAAAGCAGATCAAACAGATGCCGGTCCCGGAAGGAGTGTGAATTACGCATGTCATGGATGCAGAAGTTATGTGATACATATGATGCGTGTAAATCCGCAATAGGTTCTGATTCAAATGGCGTGCCGCTGCTGCCTATATGCCATACTACCAACATGGCTCAGGTAAAAGTTTCATTGGATGCAGATGGTAATTTTGTAGATGCTAAAGTGCTGGAAAAAGCTGAAGCCAGGACGATCATACCTTGTACGGAGGAAAGTGCAGGGAGAACTTCCGGCAAAGTGCCGCATCCCCTATGTGATAAACTGGAGTATGTTGCAGGTGATTATTCAGAATACTGCCAGGGAACATCTGACTTTGAAACTTATGTTAAAAATTTAAGAGCCTGGTGCGATAATGCAGACTATTCTAATTCAAAAGTAAAAGCTGTTTTAAATTATGTAGAAAAAAAGAGGTTAATTAAAGATCTTGTGAATAAACAAATCTTATTTTTAGATGAATCCGGTAAACTGCTGACTGCCTGGAAAAATGATGAACTGGAAAAACCTGAAATATATTCAGTAACGACAGGAAGCTTAGACTCGATTTTTATAAAGTGGGCTGTGCATGTTCCTGGAGATCCGTCTGACGATCTGTCGCGGGATGAATCAGTATGGAATAGCTGGATAGGTTATTATCTTAATCTGCTGTCAAACTCAGAAAATTACAAGATTTCCTTAGATATGGTCACCGGTAAAAACATGCCTATTGCTAAGAATCATCCTAAAAAAATACGAAATGACGGAGACGGTGCAAAAATAATCTCATCTAATGACATGTCTGGTTTTACATTCAGAGGGAGATTCACCGAACCGGATCAGGCATGTACAATTGGATATGAGACGACTCAAAAAGCTCATAATGCACTCAGGTGGCTTATTGCCAGACAGGGAGTTAAAATTGATACATGGTGTTTTGTTGCCTGGGATTACAACGGGAATGAGGTTGTCACTCCATTGGCTGATCCTTTTGACGTATATGATGATAACGATCTTGATGAAACTGTAATTTATACTGCAGAAAATACAGTTAAAAAATTAAATTCCAAGATATTGGGAAATCAGCATGATGCGGATACATTTGGAATATTCATGATGTCTATGGATTCTGCAGTACCTGGAAGATTAGCTGTTTTGAGTTATAGAGAATTTAACGGCTCAGAATATTGCGAAAGAATGGAGAACTGGTATTCTTCATATGCCTGGCCCAGGGTAAAGAAAAGGGAAAAAGTATATCTTGCAGAGGTGGCGCCTACTCCAAATGAAATATCCAAAGCAGTTTATGGATACAACGTTGAAAATAAACATTTGAAGTCCATAACTGAAACAATCATTTCCTGCATAGTGGACGGGGACGCAGTTCCTAAGAATTATATGGAGACATCTGTGAGAAAAGCTTCTAATCCACTATCATACCGTGATGAATGGATGTGGGAGCAAACAATTTCAACCGCATGTGCACTTTTTAGAGGATTAAATTTAAAGGAGGAATATAAAATGACACTTGAGACAGAGAGACACAGCAGAGATTATCTGTATGGAAGACTGCTTGCCGTTGCAGATGCATTGGAAGGCAGAGCTAATTATTTTGCTGGTGAAAGCAGGCCGACTAATGCTATGAGGTTAATGCAGAAATTTTCTGAAAAACCCTACACAACATGGAATATCATTCACGATTCGCTTGTACCATATAAAATGAGGCTTGGTGCCGGAGGCGTAGATTTTGAAAAATTATTTGAAGAAATCATGGATTTATTCAATCCTGAAGAATTTACAAACAATAAGAGGCTGAGCGGCGAATATCTGCTTGGATTCTACACTCAAAAATCTGAGATAAGAAAGAAAAATAAAAAGAAAAGCGATGAAAAATCAGAGGAGGAATTAAATGAGCACAATTGAGAATAAAATAGATTTTGCAGTTGTATTTACTGTAAAAGGTGCAAATCCGAATGGAGATCCTTTAAACGGAAACAGGCCCAGACTTGATTTTTCTGGCCGTGGTGAAATTTCTGATGTCTGTCTGAAAAGGAAGATAAGAAACAGGCTGATGGATATGGGAGAAAACGTCTTTGTGCAGTCTGATGAAAACAAGCAGGATGATTTTACAAGTCTTCGTGCCCGTTCAGATGACTTTATAAAACAAAAATTCGGTAACAGCAAGTACACTAAAGAAGAATATGCTGCAGCAGCCTGCCAGCAGTGGTTTGATGTTAGAACATTCGGACAAGTATTTGCCTTCAAGGGCAGCAAAAAAGATGCAGAAGGAGTATCTGTCGGAATCAGGGGCCCTGTCACAATTCAATCAGCATTCAGTGCAGATCCCATTTCAATTTCCAGCATTCAAATCACAAAAAGTGTCAACTCTGAAGGTGACGGAACTAAAAAGTCTTCAGATACTATGGGTATGAAGCACCGTGTTGATTTTGGACTGTATGTTACATATGGTACAATAAATGCTTGCCTGGCTAAAAAAACAAATTTCTCAATGGATGATGCTGAAAAACTGAAAGCTGCCATATGCAGCATGTTTGAAAATGATGCGTCCTCTGCTAGACCCGAAGGCACGATTGACATAAAGACTGTTTACTGGTGGGTGCATGACAAAGCCAATGGACAATATCCGTCTTCTAAAGTTCACGGTTCCTTAAAAATAAAACTCAAAGACGGAGTTGATGAGCCAGTGTCTTTTGATGATTACTCAATCATGCTGGAAAAATTAGATGGACTTGAACCTGAAATAATTCAGTATTGAAACGATTTTACGGACTGTGATCTTTTCATAGTCCGTTTTTGTTTTTAATTTTCATATAAAGTCTTAATGTGTTTACTATTCAGTCTAATAAAATGTATGAATGTATGAAATTACTTTTGATAGGATGTCCTGCGGTATTTGTTCTACGTACTGTACATTTCTGCTCATGATATCTAAGCATTTTAAGTGCTCAGTCAAGACGCAGCCTGTAGTTTTAACCCTGCTATCTAGCTGAATATGCAATGGAAAATGATTGATTGTACTGGTAATTGGACAGACGATGGCAAGTTTAGTGTGATTAAAAAATTCATCATTGCTCACGATCAGGCCTGGTCTTCTTCCAGCTTGTTCATGTCCTGATTGCGGATTAAAATCCAGATATATAATATCACCTTGTTTGGGTGAATACACGATTACCACACTTCTCTGCCAGCCGGTTTACCCCAGTCATACTCTTCCTGCTGTTTGCTTTCATCATATCCTTGAAAGATGTCAGAGAGTGTTAAACTTTTTTTTGTCTGTAATTTTTTGATGATAATGGCATTATCCACTCTTTGCAGCTCCACCGCATCGTTTTCTGACATTCCCATTGCATCCAAGAATGCTTTTGGTATTCTTATACCTTGAGAATTTCCCCATTTTTGAATTATTGCCTGCATATTACTGTTGAACTGATGTATATACATATGTATATACTTTACTGATGAAGAGTAAAGACTAATCAATCTAGAAGAAAGTTCTTAACATCATCGTATACTTTTTCTTTTCCTATTTCGTTCAGTACCTCATGCTTCATTTTAGGATATACGATTCTGGTGATGTTTTTATAACCTATTTTTCTCAATGATTCCACTGAATCTTCTAATCCTTCTTCTCCTTTAGTAACAGGATCATCTTCTCCAGATATGCTGAGTATTTTTAAATCAGGATTCTTGCATTGATACCTGGCGTAATCGTGAAGCTGTGTTACTCCTTCAATCACAGTTACATTGGCGCCGTTAGTGTATTTGTAGCCGCTGCACAGTTTATCGTTTCTGTAAGCTTCCATAATCTCGGGATTTGAGCAGATCCAGGTATCGTCATCTCCGTCGACTGCTTTCTGCAGGATTTTACTATGACCCCCGTCTCCTCCAAAGAATGAAAGAATCTTGCCAAGTCTTTTTCCAGAATTTATAAATTTAATATATCCAACGGTACCGCTTAGGATTAGTTTGTCTATTTCATCATCATGCCGCTGCAGATAGCATCTTGCCAGCAGCGATCCGAAAGAATGGCCGAACAAGTAGAGCTTTTTTCCTGGATACCTTTCTTTTATGTATTGTGTAATTAGATACTGATCATTGATGATCTGTTCACATCCTTCCATGTGTCCAAGTGGATATTCATCGTTCAAGGATTTTCCATGACCTCTGTTGTCTGATATAATAACACTAAATCCTATATTATTTAAAAAATGTATAAACTCATAATATCTCTCTTTATGCTCTTTCATTCCATGAATCATCTGGATAACTGCCAGAGGTTCTTCTGTTTCAAAGAGGGCTGCTGACAAATCCAAACCATCATTAGCTTTTATTGTGAACTCTTTCATCTTTAACCATGCATACAATATCATAGGCAACATTAAGCTTTTGATGAATCCAGTTCCATTCTCTCATTTAATAAATGCAGATAACTGAAAACAGTTTGAACAGCCCCAAAAGGGGCTGCGATTTAGATCAACTGGAAGTTGTTTGTGCCTCATACTTTCTTGTATATCCGCTGCTTCTTATCAGATATGCTGATATCCAGATAGTCAGGAATTCAGCCAGCGGTACAGCGATCCAGATTCCGTCCAGCCCCATATATACCGGAAGCACCAGCACGGCTACGGAAATGAACACAAATGTCCTCATCAGCGATATGAATGCTGAGACTTTCCCGTTTGAAAGCGCAGTGAAGAATGAACTGGCGTAAATATTCACTCCGCAGAACAGGAACTCCACAGCGAATATATAGAATCCGCTTATTGCCAGGCTGTAAGCATATGATCCTTCTTCAAGGAAGATATGTGTGATCGTAGGAGCCAGCACCATTGCCAGAATGAATGCGATTACTGACAGAATGACAATTATAGTAGCACTCATTTTGAAGACTTTCTTCAAGCGTTCCTTATTGCCGCTGCCGTAGTTGTAACTCAGGATAGGTGCCACTCCGGTTGAGAATCCGAAATATATTGCCGTGAAGATGAACTGAGCATACAAAACCGTGGTAATTGCAGCCACGCCGTCTTCTCCAACATACTTCATCATCTGGTAGTTAAAGAGGAACACCATAATTCCGTTTGCCAGGTTGGTTACCATTTCCGACGATCCGTTGGTGCATGTCTTACTTAAAGCATGCCAGTCGCCGTCCGGCTTAGTGAAATGCAGATTATTCTTTTTAGTCAGGAAGTATCCTACGCCTACCACAGCAGGCAGCATGAATCCTATTGATGTTCCTAAAGCCGCACCTGCCACGCCTAGTTCCATAACAGCGATGAAAATGTAGTCAAACAGGACATTGAGAACTCCTGCTCCCACTATCAGCGTTAATCCCAGTTTAGGCTTTCCGGCAGTTACGAATAATGTCTGAAACATTACCTGCAGGATAAACGCCGGCATGAATATCAGGAGAATCTGCAGGTAGTCTTTACAGTACCCGAACAGCAGATCGCTTGAACCCAGCATGTAAATAAGCGGATCAAGAAACAGCAGTCCGATTACAGATATGGCTACTCCTGCAAGGAATCCTGTCAGAACTATCATGGAGAAGTTCTTTCTTGCTTTTTCAATAACTCCCTCGCCCATTCTTTTGGCGATTATCGCGCTTCCTCCGGTACCCAGCATTACTCCTATGGCTAAGATCGCTGAGTAAAAAGGGCTCACGATATTAATCGAAGCTAGAGCATTTGAGCCCACATACCTTGCAATGAATATGCCGTCTACTATAGTGTATAATGAAACGACAACCATCATCACTGCTGTCGGCAGTGCAAATATCAATAATGATTTGTAATTAAAATCTTTTGAAAGCGGGTTGGTCATAACTCCTCTTTATGTGCATTATTGCAGCTCTGGAAGCAGTCGCTGAAAGTTTCCAGAACTTCACAGAACACATCTATCTTTTCTTGTGAATATTTTTTCTCTATCATTTCTATTGCATATCTCAAAGGCCTGAAGTAAATCTCGTAGTCCTCTGACATTGTCTCAGTAACTTCGAGGTAATTGATGCGCTTATCTTCTTCATTCTGCATCTTTCTTACCAGGCCCTGCTTAACCAGCTCGTTAACTTTCATCGTTACTGCAGCTTTGGAGATGTTAAGATCATCTGCAATGGAACTTACCGTAGCATTATCTCTGAACTTGATCAAATCGAGATACATGCTGGTATTGCATGATATGTCTTTCATGCATTTATCCTGACGACCGCGCAATTGGTTCACTGTAAGTTCATACCAGAACCTGTCCATTGAGTCTTCTAAGTTCATTTATCCATCTCGCTAAATAGTTAAGTCAACTTACTTAACCTAGATTAACTATTTATAGCTATCTAGCCCGTGCTCAGTTAAGCTTAAGAAACTCACAATGTTCGACAATATAATTTAATCGTAATTACGATATATATCAATATTTTTGTATATGCTCTGAAACTCACTACAAAATGCAGATTTAATTTTCTTGGAGAGCAGTTTATTCTAAAAGCCAGTCTATGATATTTTTTACCATAATTCATTTATTTGTAATGAACTTCATATTATCCAGCGTAAGTATTGTTTTAGGATAGCTGTCTTTTATGGAATTCAGAGATCTTGTTTCCCTGGCGTATGTATTTTCATCCCTGATGCTCATGGAAATCTGATAGTATTCTCTCGCATCTCCTTTTATGACTGTAAAGTCAACTTCCTGATCACCGTATCTGCCTACGCAGATCTGATAGCCTCTCCTTTTTAATTCGAGATATGCTATATTCTCCAGCTGTCTGCTGATATCCTCCCGGGATGAAATTCCCAGTATGGCATTTCTTATGCCGGTATCCTCAACGTAATATTTCTCCAGAGTTTTCAGCAGTTTTTTTCCGCGTATATCATAGCGTTCAGCCTTCTCGATAATATATGCGTCTTCCAGCGCTTTCAGGCAGTCCTCGACAACTCTAGGATCAGATTCTATCTGCTTTGCAATGGATGATGCCGAAGTGATATTGCCGATGTTGGAAAATAAAAATCTGACTATTGAATTCAGAGTGCTGACACTCTTTATCTTACTTCTCGGCGTAATGTCCTTTACGACTATGGTATTGTAAATCGAATCAAGAATCATGCGGTTAAAAGATTCATCTTCATCAGGATTAATCATCGGCATTGATCCTGTCCAGATGTAATCGGAAAACCTTGAATCCAGACTGCGATTCTGATCTGCTGGATGCAGCTTAAGATATTCTTTGAATGACAGAGGAGTCATTTTGATCTCTACGTATCTGCCGGAAAGGTAAGTGGAAAGTTCTGACGAAAGCAGATATTCGTTGGATCCTGTGATGTATATGTCTGCGTCATAGCTGATCATCAGCGCATTTATAGATTTCTCCCAGCCTTCGATTCTCTGAATCTCATCGAAAAATACATACGTTTTTTTCTCAGGATTTACATTATTCACTATGTATGTGTTCAGATCTTTGAATGTGCTTAGTTCACTATAATCAATATCTTCGAAGTTGACATACAGTATGGAATCTTCACCAGAAGACCGGAGTTCATCTATGAACTGCTTCATCAGCGTGGATTTGCCGCATCTGCGTATGCCTGTGACTATCTTGATCAGCTCTTGATGATTCTTCCAGTCTCAGCTGTTTCAGGTATTCTTCGCGGATTACTTCCATCTCTACGCCTTCACATAATATCGATGATATGAATGACGTATGTATTTTTTACTATTTTATGCATTGCAATGCATAAACTACTAAATCTGTGTGAGTTTTTGTATTTTTATGCATAAACTTATAAAATTATGAGAGTTTATGCATTCTGATGCACAAACTTTTTTTTTTAAATCATCTGCTTCAAGCGTCAAAGGAAAGATCGTTCATAACTTTCAAAGCAGTCCAGGCAGACCTTCCTGCCGTCCTGCAGTCTGATCTTGTCTTCTCTTGCTGATTCTCCGCAGCATTCACACGCCACGCTTTGAAACATTCTTGCTTTTTCAGGCATTTTAACCTGAGGCTCGCTGATGTTGAAAACATCATCCGCAGGACTGTTGAGAATATATTGGATCAATTCTTCTCTGCCGTATGCATCCTTATCAAAGTTTTTCACACTCAGCCGTATTCCCTTTCCATCATCTCTTCTGAAGAATGTGTATACAGGCTTGCCGGTGATTCTGAAAAGCAGGTTGCCCTTTCCCACCGTGCAGGACAGCAGATACTGAATGCAGTCTACGCCGCAGGCATCGTTTTCTGAAATACATACAATTTCTTCATCTCCCGCTTTCTCCAGCGGAATTCCCAGAATCTCAGCGGCAGTTTCAGAAGCCTTGTATCCGAAAGCTAGGCCGGGGCAAGCATGGCCGTGAAAGTTAATGCATTCAGCCCATAATTTTTCATTCATATTGTAGGAAATACAAGTTCTGCAGATAAACTTAATGATACTTTATCTAAAAAAGTAATACTCATATACTAGGAGGTTAATTATACACTTCAGATGAAAACTAAACTTGTAGCTGTATGTTTGGTTGCAATCATAGTTGTGGCAGGAGCTGCAATTGTGTTTACCTGGAACTCTGACGATACCAAGGGAGACTTGTCAGATACAATCAAGGATATGGCCGGCAGAGATGTAGTGGTGCCGGACAATCTGGATAAGGGTATTGTGACCTTTGGGAGTGTTGATCCTCTTAGATTTGTTTCATATTTCAATTTAAATGATAAAGTTATAGAGGTCGACGACGGAGACGTTACTGACAACAAAAACGGCAGGGCATACTCGTATGCATACGACTATGATAAACTGACAAAGGTGCATTCTGATAACACTATCACATCTGAAGATGTTGAAAGAGTGGCAAATCTCCAACCCAGTCTGGTGATTGTCGGCGGAAATGTATATGCAAATTATACTGATCTGGTGAATACTTTAGCGAAAGCCGTCCCGGTCTTTGTTCTTAAATCAATGGGCACCGGCGCTGCTTACTGGGATCCTGTGACTTACAAGCTGAACAATGATTTTACGCAGCAGATTACCCAGCTCGGCAAGGTTTTAAACAAGACGGATAGAGCTGAAGAGCTAGTCAGCGGATTCAACAAATATCTTCAGGAGTTAAAATCAATGATTGGAACTACGGACGAAAAGATAATAACCTCGGGTCTTACAATCAGCGGTTCAAATCCTCTTAATGTCACCTTTCCATTCTATGCGCCTCTGGAAGTCAACGGCGTAAGCAATGTGTACAATCAGAGTAAAGATACAAAAGTAGAACTGGATGTGGAAACAGTCGCCAAGCTGGGCATGACCATGATGCTAATCGATCCTTCCTCCTCCGATAAAATCATTGGAAATAACTCCAGCCAGCTGGTTATGAGCTACATCTACGGCGTGAACAACGACGCCGACCCATCCAATGACATTTCGATGTACACCGTCCTGCCGATCGTGTGGGACGGCTGCAACTGGGATGCCTCATTGGTGGGTTCGTTCTACATAAGCCACCTTCTCTACGATTCAATGAACGCCGATGAAGTAATGGACAAGATGACTGAGATCTTTGAATTCTTCTACGGTTCAGACGGCTCTTCAGTCATTGATGATATGTCGCAGTTCTTTAAGGAAAAATCTTCAAAGAACGGCGTTGAGCTGCCCTTGTTCAGCGAGGTGGAGATTGTGAAGACTGCCGGCGGATACACTTTCAGCGCAGTATGAGGTGGTATCTTGGCCGACGACAAACACCTTTCAATTTTTTCTTCTTTAAAAAAAGAAAAGGTGCTGGACCTCAGTAAAGAGACTGAGGCCGACGCCGTCACAGAAGGATATTTGAAATATGCCCGCCGGAAAGTTTTATTCTTACTTTCAATGCTGGTGCTGCTGGTTGTGCTGATAATCTACACATTAGGTCTCGGGGATACTGGACTGTCTTATTCTCAGATTATTCAGCATATCTTCAACAAAGGCAGCACCTGGCAGGATCAAGTCGTCTGGGACCTGAGGCTTCCTAGAATTGCGGCTGCTCTTTTGGCTGGGTGTGCTTTAGGCATCTCGGGAGCGGTGATGCAGAGTATTCTCCGCAATCCTCTGGCTTCTCCTTTCACACTCGGCCTGTCCAACGCTTCAGCTTTCGGCGCCGCTGTGGGTATTCTGGTCTTAAACGGCGGGATAATCTTCGGCTCTACCGCCGCTTATCCGATCATCAATAATCCTGCCATCGTGACCATCTGCGCCTTCGTCTTTGCTATGCTTGCTACCGGTCTGATCATCGTACTTTCAAAATTCACCAGTGCTTCGCCGGAAAGCCTCGTACTGGCGGGAATGGCCATCAGCGCCATCTTCTCTGCCGCTCTGGCTTTTACGCAGTACATTGCAGACGACGTAGCGCTCTCTTCAATTGTATTCTGGCAGTTCGGCAGCCTTGACAAAGTCGGCTGGGACGGTCTGAAGATTATATTCTTTGTAAGCCTGATCGGAATTATCTATTTCCTCTGGAAACGCTGGGATTATAATGCCATGGAAGCGGGAGAAGAAGTTGCGAGAGGCCTTGGCTTGAATATCTCCAAAACAAGGCTGGTGGGGCTTACAGTATCCGCAGTCATAACCGCTGTAACTGTTTCATACATGGGTGTAATCGGCTTCATCGGCCTTGCGGCTCCGCACATTGTGAAGAGAATCATAGGCAACGACAACCGGTATCTTCTCATCGGCTCCATGCTGGTAGGTTCCATAATCATGATGATTGCTTATATTATCAGTCATTATGCCTTTGATAAAGTAATTCCGGTCGGTATAATCACCTCGGCAATCGGCGGTCCTTTGTTCCTGTATGTTTTAATCAGGGGGTACAAGAAAAATGTTTCATGTTGAAAATCTCAATTTCTCGTACGGCAGCGACAGTGTGCTGAAAGACATTTCCTTCGATGCCGAAGAGAACAACATTATCTCAATACTGGGTCCCAACGGGGTGGGAAAGACAACTCTCTTGAAATGCCTGTGCAACGTACATAAGCCTCAAACCGGTGAGATACTAATCAACGGTGTCGACGTTCTGAAGCTTTCCGGGAGAGAAATGTCAAAGAATATCGGTTATGTTCCTCAGTTCGTGCCTAAATCCCGCATGACTGTGTATGATTCTGTCCTGCTTGGCAGAAAGCCGTACTTTGAATTGAATGCTACCCGTGAAGATCTTAGAAAAGTAAGCGAAGTGATCAACGGCATGGGCCTCGCTCCTTTGTCTCTGAAGTACATTACCAACATCAGCGGCGGAGAGTTTCAGAAGGTCCACATTGCCAGAGCAATTGTGCAGGAACCGAAGGTTCTGATCCTTGATGAGCCGACAAACAATCTTGACATTGCGAACCAGCACAAAACTATGCAGATGATTGAAAGGATTGTAAGATCGCGGGGAATCTGCACTTTGATGACCATGCACGACATCAATCTGGCGGCTCATTATTCTGACAACTTCATGTTCATCAATGAGGGCAGAATACTGGCTTACGGCGGTCCGGAAGTGATTACTGAAGAATTGATAAGAAAAGTGTACGATATCGATGTGGAGATCATTGACCACCGCGGAGTGCCGATGATTATTCCGCAGAATTCCTCAAAGTATGTCTATCCAGTTCCGCTTGGGTGTGAGTTTTAAAAGCAGACTTTTAAGCCTGCTTTTTATTTTTTCATTATTTTTTTTAGCGTCACAAACAAGTAGGCAGAATAAGTGAACAAGTAGATGATAAGTTAGATAATCATATGTGTATAATAACTAATATTCTGGAATTTTGTGTTGAACCTAGATCAATGAAAGAGATTCAGCAACACCTCAAAATACATAGTCGTTCATATCTTAAGATAAACTATATTGATCAATTCATTAGAGCTGGTAAATTGGTAATGACTGTTCCAGAGAAACCAAACAGTCCAAAGAAGTACATCATAAATCAGATAGATGAGTAATTGTTACACATGAATATATGCTCTTATTCTAAGATTAAATACCTATGTTGTCCAGTCAATAGTCTAACACTTAGTTTTTCTCTAATGTGGGAATTTTAACCTCACTAGTATATACATTTTCAAAGATGACTCTTCGTAATATTTACAAGTGTAGATAGAAGAAACGCATATGCTGTTGAAAATAAACAAGCCAGTGTTTCTTTGAATCTACACTATGTAATTCAATGGTGAGCAAATGAAAAATAAGTCTAAGTTAATACTAGCGTCAG
>OLGD01000454.1_pt1 | contig 83782 bp, 61 predicted proteins | sample 1605311 | NCBI WGS metagenome assembly OLGD01 (sample SAMEA3888917, study PRJEB22519) | human gut metagenome | biome: human gut; feature: human-associated habitat; material: faeces | place: Denmark | collected 2010
ACGAAAAAACAAGTGATTAACACGAGAGAGCCAATACTTTTGAAATTGGCTCTACGGAATCGATTCATCCGCATAATTTATGACCGCGGTTCCCTGATAATCCCGAACAGGCAGCGTCTCCTGCTCAAACCGCAGGCTGCGCCACTCCAGTTCGCCCAGAGAATAGTCAAAAAACTCATCGATCATCCCGGTATAGATCACAGTCGCATCCGCGCGGATCTGAGACCGGATCGTACGGAAATCCGTGTTCAGAATAATATGAATTCCCGGATGCTCCAGCATCTTTTCAAACATTCGGGAATATCCACCCCGAGGCATTCCCTGGTACGGATCGTCAAAATAATCGGTTTGAAAACTGGTCCGCACCGGCAGCCGGGTTATGATCTCCGCCGGCAGTTCCCGTGGATCTTTATTCCACTGTTTTCTGGTATAATTCCGGATCAATTTTTCGTAACATCTCCTGCCCACCGATGCAACGGCTTTTTCTTCTAGATTGCATGCCGTATCCACTCTCCCTGCATTTTGAGCGAGGAACTGTTCCGCTGACGCCGGAGTAAAAATTTTTCCGTACATATCACTGAGAGTTTTCAGGTTAACCGGCATGAAGTAGAAGCGATCTCCGCTGACCAGCACAACCTTGTGCCGGTATGGCGTAAATTCAGTGAATTGCGTCAGATACTCCCATACCCTCCGGCTGGAGGTATGAAAAATATGGGAACCATAACAATGACATTCAATCCCGGTTTCCGAATCGAATTCTGCCCGACAATTGCCACCGACAGCATTACGACGTTCGATGATCGTTACCGCCTCACCCAATACCGAGGCAATCCGTTCCGCCATGACGGAACCGAATATTCCACTTCCGACCACGACATATTTCGTTTCGATCATCAGCGACTCCGTCTTCAAAAAGATAGTAAAAAAAACCGAAATATTATAGTAAAATATAATATACCACTTTTACTTTTCAAGAAAAAAAAAAAAGGAAATTCCGCAGAAATCCATCGTTTTCAAACTTGGAACCGGTATTGAGGAAGCAAAGAACCAGACGGCGGTTCATTATATTTATCCCTCCCGCCGCTCGTCAAGGCACTTCCGGAGCTCAGAAAAATCGAAAAATCCCGGTTTTATTAAATATATTTAATTTTTATAAAAATATTGAATTTTTTCCGGTTTGTGCTATAGTAAAAGGTGTACGAAAACAACAACCGGAAGGAGTTTCCGAAATGGGCAAAACAACCGCTCAGAAAATCTTCGACGCGCATGTCGTCGACAAGCCGGCGGACGGCGTCTGGGTCCTCAGCCTCGACCGCGTCTTCTGCCACGAAATCACCACGCCGATCGCCATCAACGATCTGGTCGCCATCGGCAAGGATCGGGTATTCGATCCGACGAAAATCAAGGCGGTCATCGACCATGTGACCCCGGCGAAGGATTCCAAAACCGCCGAGCAGGGCAAGACAATGCGCGACTGGGCCAGACGACACGGCATCAAGGACTTCTTCGACATCGGCGCAAACGGCGTCTGCCACGCGCTCTTCCCGGAGAAGGGATTCGTCCGCCCCGGCTTCACCGTCATCATGGGTGACTCGCACACCTGCACCCACGGCGCGTTCGGTGCGTTCGCCGCGGGCGTCGGCACCACCGACCTCGAAGTGGGCATCCTCAAGGGGGTGTGCACGATGCGCGAACCCGAGACGATCAAGGTGAATCTTACCGGCAAGCTCCGGCCCGGCGTCTTCGCCAAGGACGTGATTCTCGCGGTCATCGGCAAGCTCACCGTCAACGGCGCCACCGACAAGGTGATCGAATTCGCCGGTCCGGTGGTCGACGCCATGCAGATGGATGCGCGCATGACGCTCTGCAACATGGCGATTGAAGCGGGCGCCACCTGCGGCATCTGCTATCCCGACATGGTGACGGTCGATTTCCTCTGGCCCTTCATCAAGGAGGAGTTCAAGACCCGCGAAGAGGCGCTCGCCGAATACGCAAAGTGGCGGCCCGACGCCGACGCGGTCTACGCCGACATCGTCGAATTCGACGTTTCGGAGCTAGAACCGATGGTGACAGTCAACTACAAGCCGGATCAGGTCCGCACCGTCCGCGAGATGGAGGGGACCCCGGTCAACCAGGTCTACATCGGCAGCTGCACCAACGGGCGGCTCGAAGACCTCCGGATCGCCGCCGGAATCCTCAAGGGCAAACACATCAGTCCGAATCTCCGCGCCATCGTCTCTCCGGCGACGCCGAAGATCTACCGCGACGCGCTCGCCGAAGGACTGATCGCGATCTTCATGGATGCCGGGTTCTGCGTGACCAATCCGACCTGCGGCGCCTGCCTCGGCATGAGCAACGGCGTGCTGGCCTCCGGCGAATCCTGCGCCTCGACCACCAACCGCAACTTCAACGGGCGCATGGGCAAGGGCGGCATGGTTCACCTGATGAGCCCGGCGACCGCCGCGGCGACCGCCGTCGCCGGTGTGATCACCAATTCGCCCCTCTTCAAGAAATAAATGAAGGCGACTGTCAAAATGAAAAATTTCAACGGAAAAATCCTCTTCCTCGACCGTTCGGATATCAATACCGACGAGATCATTCCGGCCAAGTACCTGACCGAACTGACCAAGGCGGCTCTGAAACCCTACTGCCTCGAGGACCTCAACCTGCCCGGCTTCGACCCGAAAAAGGACATCGCCGGCAAGAGCGTCATCATCACCCGGGCGAATTTCGGCTGCGGCTCCAGCCGGGAACACGCGCCGTGGGTGCTCGAATGCAACGGCATCAATCTGGTCATCGCCGAGAACTTCGCGCGCATCTTCCGCCAGAACATGTTCAACTGCGGATTGATGGCGATTCAGCTCGACAAGGCGACGATCGACGAGATCTTCCGCACCTTCGCCGGAACCGATGCGGAGCTCACCACCGACTTCGACGGGCGGAGCTTCACCATCACCAACGGCAAGGAGACCCGCAAGTACTCCTTCACCGCCGGAGCCTTCGACCTCGAACTGGTCAAGGCGGGCGGCTGGGTCAACTACGCCGATCAGAAATACTGATTTTCTCCGAAAATCCGCAGTGCGCCTTCTCCCCCGGGAGGAGGCGCTTTTTTCGTCAGCGGGAAGCGAGAACCAGCGCCCGCTCCTCCTCCGTGAGGTGGAAGAGCTCGAAGACAATCCGGTCGATCTCCGGCAGATTTCCGGCGGAGACGGCCAGTTCGCCGAGGCGGGCGAAAACGGCCGGTTCCGCCTGCGGGATCGGCAGCTCCTCCAGGTCGCCGCGCAGCACCTTGTGCGTCGCGAAACGGCGGCGGAACACATACCCGAAGAGGGTGGAGTTGAAGAGGGCGGCAATCGCCTCCGCCGTTACCCCGGGCAGCCGGGGCAGCAGCAGATTCGCACTGTTGAGCGTGAGAACTCCGACGCGGTCGAGCGCAAATACCGGTCGGTCGGCGATGAAGCGATAGATCAATTTTCCGGGAGCGCGGTAGAATGCGAGCGGCGCGGCCTGCTGGAACTTCCCGATTCCAAGCCGGAGAAAACGGTGCGGCGCTCCGATCGAAAACGGATGAATGTCACTGCCTCGCAGAATCGGTTCCGCCCCTGGTTCCGGCGTGTCGGAGAGAAAGCGCCGGTTGTCGCCGGTGACGATGCCGAGCGCCCAGAGCGCGTTTCCCTTCAGCGTCCGGTGCGGCACGGCAAAGATCTTTTCCAGCAATGCGCACTCCTTCTCCGCCACCGGATGCCAGACGGCCGGTCCATTCGCCTCCCCCGCGTCGCGCCGGACCAGATCCAGCCGGATGGAGGCGGTAAACACCCCGGAGAAGGGACGCCCCAGCGGTTCGATCCGCTCGATCCGGCTCCGGGCGGCAATCAGCGAGCGGATGTCGGCATGAGTCCGGATGTTCAGGATCGATTCCGGCAGAATCATCGACAATCGTCCCCCATCCGGCAACAGAGAGAGCGCGCGAGCGATGAAGAAGGAGAAGCGTTCCCGTCCGGCGAGCCCGGCAAACTCCTCCCCGCGCGGCGGTGCGCCGTGAAACGCCCCCCACGGCGGATTGGTCGCAATAAAGTCGACCTCCGACAGTCGGATGCGTCCGAGCGCATTTCCGGAACGGACGTCCGGCGCGACATCCTTCTCCGGAAACTCCAGCAGCAGGTTGAGCCGGGCAATCCGCGCGGCGACAGGATCCAGATCCACCCCGTGGATCGATTCCAGCGGCAGCTGGAGCAGCCGGGCAGCGTGCACGAGATAGTTCCCGGTGCCGCAGCAGGGGTCGAGAAACGAGGAAACTTTCCCGGCGGCGGGCCGCAGCGACGCCGTCACCAGACGGTTGGGGGTGTAGTAACTGCCCTGCGCCGACTTCAATCCTGTCCGGGAGAGCGACTGGTAGAGGAATCCGAGAAAATCCCCCTCCTCCCCCGGTTCGGCAAGCTCGAACACCCGGCAATGCGCCGTCCCCGGCGGACCGACACGCCGCAACCACGGCGCCATGATCCGCGCCATGTTCCGGCGGCGCCAGAGGAGCGGCACGAGAGCGGAGGACAACTCGACCTCCTTGCGTTCTGCCAGCAACCGGAGCGCGGCGAAGCAGAGCACCTTCTCCACGTTGAGCCGCCGCGCCCGGGCGAAAGCCGCCACTGCGGCAACCCGGCGCGAGAAAGTCCGGTCGCGGGAATACTCAGAAGGGGCGAAAGCGGCACTGGCACGCCGTTTGTTGGCGCGGCTGCGCAGCCGGGTCAAATCGCCGCTGCCCAGCTCCCGCCGGAGTTTTTCCACCGCGTCCGCCGCGATGGAGACCGGCTTGCCCGCAAGCGGTGTGAGCAGCCCGGTCCGCAGCCAGTTGCGGATGGTGCCGGCGGAGACCTCCAGACGGCGGGCCGCCTCACTCACCCGAACCGCCGCAATCGCCTGTGCTTCCGCCATACCCCTCCCCGTCCTGCTTATCCTTGCTATAAGATAGCCGGTCAGGAGAGGAAAATCAAGCCGCCATCAGCTCCGCAATCCCGCCGCCAGTTCGGCGGTCAGCGCGATGGCGGCATCGCCCCCCTCGTCGAGCACCTTGCGCATGACCGCACTGCCGACCACCACGGCGTCGGCATGGGCGCCGACCGCCTTCGCCATCGCCGCCGACGAGATGCCGAATCCGGCGGCGACCGGAAGCGGCAGTCGGGCACGGAGCGTTTCCAGCTCCCCGGCCAGCTCCGGCGGCAGGGCCGAACGCACTCCGGTCACACCGCGCACGGTGATGTAGTAGACGAAACCGCCGCATCCGGCGGCGATCCGTTCGGCCCGCTCCGGTGAGGTCGCCGGGGAGACCAGCGGAATCAGCTCCACACCGGAAGCGCGGCAGAGCGGTTCGATTTCGCCGCGCTCCTCCAGCGGCAGGTCGACGACGAGAAGTCCGTCGATCTCCGCCTCGTGAAGCGCCGCGCCGAGCCGTTCCAGCCCGTAGTGGAAGAGGACGTTGTAGTAGGAGAAGAGAATCAGCGGCGTCTCCGGATGGCGCGCCCGGATCCGCCCGGCGATCTCCAGCACCCTCTTCAAGGTGGTGCCCGCCGCAAGAGCGATCTGCCCGGCGTGCTGGATCACCGGACCATCCGCCATCGGGTCGGAGAAGGGAACGCCGAGCTCCACCATGTCCGCCCCGGCCTCAATCAGGCGGTCGATCAGCGTTTCACTCTCCTCCGGCGTCGGGCAGCCGACGGTCGCGTAAACGATCAATGCGCTCCGGCCCTCGGCGCGGCAGCGTTCGAAACAACGGTTGATGCGCGTATTCATAATTTCAGAGAATCCCCATTTTTTCCTTGTACTGTCTGATGTTGTCCATATCCTTGTCGCCACGCCCGGAGAGGCAGACGAGCAGGATCCCCTCCGGCCCGAGTTCCGGGGCGATGCGGAGCGCCTCCGCCACCGCGTGGCTCGATTCGAGCGCGGGAATGATTCCCTCCAGGCGCGAAAGGGTGTCGAAGGCAGCCACCGCCTCGGGATCGTTGACCGCCACATAACGGACTCTGCCGGAATCGGCGAGAAAGCTGTGTTCGGGGCCGACGCCGGGGTAATCGAGTCCAGCGGAGACCGAATGGGTTTCGACGATCTGCCCGTCATCGGTCTGCAATAGATAGGTCTTGCTGCCGTGGAGCACGCCGACCTGTCCGCCGCAGATGCTGGCGGCGTGGCGGCCGGTTTCGACTCCCTCGCCGCCCGCTTCGACACCGGTGAGTCGGACGCCCTCATCGGCGAGGAATCCGGCGAACATCCCCATCGCGTTGCTTCCGCCGCCGACGCAGGCGATCACCTCATCCGGCAGACGGCCCGCCTTCTCCAGAATCTGGCGGCGGCTCTCCACCCCGATCACCGACTGAAAGTCGCGGACGATCGCCGGATAAGGGTGCGGCCCCGCCACCGTGCCGATCACGTAGAAAGTGTCCTCCTCGGTGGCGACCCAGTCGCGGATCGCCTCGTTCATCGCATCCTTGAGCGTGGCCGAGCCGGACTCCACCGCAATCACCCGGGCGCCGAGCGTCTTCATCCGTTCGACGTTCGGCGCCTGCCGGGCGACATCCACCGCGCCCATGAAAACGTCGCACTCCATGCCGAAGAGCGCGGCGACCGTCGCGGTGGCGACGCCGTGCATCCCCGCGCCGGTCTCGGCGATCAGCCGCTTCTTGCCCATGCGGCGGGCGAGCAGCGCCTGCCCGATGGTGTTGTTGATCTTGTGAGCGCCGGTGTGGTTCAAGTCCTCGCGTTTGAGGTAGATCCGGGCGCCGCCGGCGTATTCGGTGAGCCGCTTTGCGAAGTAGAGCGGCGACTCCCGCCCGACGTAGTCGGTGAGGAGTTCGGAAAGCTCACGCTGAAACGCCGGATCCTGCCGGGCGCGCAGATACTCCTCTTCAAGTGCATGCAGTGTGGGCATCAGCGTCTCCGCGACGTACTGCCCGCCGTAAATACCGTAATGGGAATTCATCGTGTCATCTCCTTGAATAATTCTCTCATTTTATCTTCCGATTTCATGCCGGGAGCGGTTTCGAGCGAACTCGAAAGATCCACCCCGGCGGGATGCACCATCTGGATTGCTTCGCGGATGTTCTCCGGCGAAAGTCCACCTGCCAGCATGATCCGCCATCGCCTTGCGGCCTGCGCCGCGAGGTTCCAGTCGCAGCAACGGCCGGAACCGCCGGAGGCCGCGTCGAAGAGGAAACGCTCCACCTTCCATTGAGAGAGCGGCTCCAGCTCCGTCCCGGCAACGGCACGCACCGCCTTCCAGACCGGATACGGGAGCGACGCGGCGAATTCCCGGGTCTCGTTCCCGTGCAGCTGGATGATGTCGAAATTCCCCTCCGCCGCACGCAGGATCATCTCCCGGTCGGCGTCGGCGAAAACGCCGACCCGTTTCACTCCGGCGGGCAGTCCGCCGGTCAGCTCCCGCAACCTCTCCACCGGCACGCAGCGCGGCGACGCGGGAACCAGGACGAAGCCGACGTATCCGGCCCCCAGCTCCGTCGCCAGCTCCACATCGCACCGACGGGTCAGCCCGCAGATTTTCACTTCGACAGAAGTTCGCACAGTTTCCTCCCGGGCGACGGCGCCCGCATCAGGGTTTCTCCGATCAGAAAGGCGTCCGCGCCGAGTTCGTGAAGGCGCAGCAGGTCCGCCCGCTCCCGGATCGCGCTCTCGCCGACGGCGACACATCTCTCCGGCACCCGTTGGATCAACTCCGCCACCCGGTCGAGGCTGGTGTCGAAGGTGGAGAGATTGCGGGCGTTGATGCCGATGATCCGCGCGCCGTTCGAAGCGAGCATCTCCAGCTCCTCGCGGGTGTGGGCTTCGCAGAGCACCGCAAGATCGAGCGACTCGGCGCAGGCGTGAAGAGTCCGGAATTCCGCTTCGGAGAGCATGGCGGCGATCAGCAGCACCGCGTCCGCCCCCGCCGCCCGCGCCTCCAGAAGCTGGTATTCGTCGTAGAGGAAGTCCTTGCGCAGGAGCGGCAGATCAGTCGCCTTCCGGGCCCGCTCGAGATTCTCCAGACCGCCGAGGAAGAAGTTCCGCTCGGTCAGCACCGAGAGCGCCGCGGCCCCCGCCGCCTCCAGTTCGGCGGCGAGCAACTCCACCTCCAGCGGCAGCCGGATCACCCCTTTGCTCGGCGAAGCGGCCTTGAGTTCGGCGATCACCCGGAGCCCCGGCTTGCGGAGCGAACCGGTGAAATCACGCACCGGCGGCGCATCAGCGATCCGGCGGCGAAGTTCCGAAGCGGGAACATGCCGCTTCGCCGCCTCCAGCTCCGGACGGCTCCGTTCGACAATCGTTTCAAGCACCCGTTCCATGGCTCGCCTCAATCAGAAGTTCCAGTTTCCGTTCCGCGGCGCCGGAATCGATCGAACGGCCCGCGAGAAGAATTCCCTCTTCGAGCGTGGAGGCCACGCCCGCAATATAGATGGCCGCTCCCGCGTTGAGCAGCACCGCCGCGCGCGGCGCGCCCCGATCCACGCCGGAGAGCACCGACCGGAGGATCTCGGCGTTCCGTTCCGGATCTCCGCCCCGGAGCTCCTCCGGCGCGTAGACGGTTCCGAGCAGCAATTCCGGCAGAAGTTCGCGGGTGACGATCCGCCCGTCGCGCAGCTCCGACACCCGGGTAGCGGCACAACAGCTGATCTCGTCGAGTCCGTCCAGCCCGTGTACCACCAGCGCCCGGCGGACGCCGAGCTCCTGCAGCGCTCCGGCGAAGAGTTCGGTGAGCTCCGGCGCGTAGACACCCAACACGATCGACCGCGCTCCGGCCGGATTGCACAGAGGCCCCACCATGTTGAACACCGTGCGGATCCGCAGTTCGCGGCGGAGCACCGCCACCTGTCCCAGCACCGGGTGAAATTTCGCGGCGTAGAGGAAGCCGATGCCGTGTTCGGCGATCGCGTTCTCCATCACCGCCGCCGGCGCGTCAAGCTCGAATCCGAGCGCGGCCAGCACATCGGCCGAGCCGCAGCGGCTCGACGCCGCCCGGTTGCCATGCTTCGCCACGCACACGCCGGCCCCGGCGGCAACGAAGGCGCTGGTCGTCGAAATATTGAAGCTGCCGGTTCCGTCGCCGCCGGTTCCGACCACATCGACCACGTCGCGTCCGCCGCAGTCGATGAAGGCGGCGGCGCGGCGAAGCATCCGGGCGGCGCCAACCAGTTCGGTCTGGGAGACTCCCTTCATCCGCAATGCCGCGAGAAAGGCGCCGATCTGCGAATGGGCGACCTCTCCGCCGGTGATGATGCGGAACGCCTCCTCCATTTCAGCGGGGGAGAGGTCACGCCGGTCGAGCACCTTTTCCAGATAGCGCGTCAGCATGATTCCGCCCTCCGTTCCAGCCGCCGGCGGTTGACCAGATCGAGGAAGTTGGCGAGCTGCCGCTTGCCGGTCGAAGTGAGGATCGACTCCGGATGGTACTGGATCCCCTCGATGAGGTACTCCCGGTGGCGGATGCCCATCACTTCGCCATCCTCACTGCGGCAGGTGATCTCCAGCTCCGGCGGCAGCGTCGATTCGTCGAGCGCGAGCGAGTGGTAGCGGACCGCTTTGAACGGCGAACTCAATCCGGCGAACAGCCCCTTCCCATCGTGATCGACCGTCGAAACCTTGCCGTGAACAATCCGCCCGGCGTGAATCACCTGCATGCCGAACGCCTGCCCGATTCCCTGATGGCCGAGGCAGACACCGAGCACTGGGATCTTTCCGGCGGCGGCCCGGATCAGCGCGGGCATGATGCCGGCGTTCTCCGGACGGCCCGGACCAGGCGAGAGCACGATCGCCTCCGGGCGGAGCGCGAACACCTCCTCGGGCGTGATCGACCGGTTGCGGGCGGTCACCACCTCGCAGCCTAGCTGCTGAAAATACTGCACCAGATTGTAGGTGAACGAATCGAAATTGTCAAGCACGAAAATCATGATACCATCAAAGCTCCTCTTCTTCGCGTTACAGTTCCAGCCCCGCCGCCGCCAGCCGGAGCGACCGGAGCATCGCGGCGGCCTTGTTGACCGTCTCCTCATATTCCGTCGCCGGATCGGAGTCATAGACGATTCCGGCCCCCGCCTGAATCGAAACCTGACCGTTTTCAATCTGCAGAGTGCGGATGGTGATCGCCAGATCCATGTTCCGGGTGTAGCTGAAGTAGCCGACCGCACCGCCGTAGGTGCCGCGCGGTTCGGGTTCCAGCTCGTGAATGATCTCCATCGCCCGGACCTTCGGCGCACCGGAGAGCGTTCCGGCGGGGAAGACCGAACGGACCAGATCGAAGCCATCCACCCCCTCGGCGGGAAGTGCCTCCACCGTCGTCACCAGGTGCATCACATGCGAGTACCGTTCCACGGTCATGAAATCCTTGACCTGCACACTGCCCGGCAGCGCCACCCGGCCGAGGTCGTTGCGGCCGAGATCGACCAGCATCAGATGTTCGGCCCGCTCTTTCTCGTCGCGCAGAAGCTCATCGGCCAGCTCCCGGTCGCGGGCGGGAGTCTGGCCGCGGCGGCGAGTTCCGGCGATTGGCCGCACCATCGCGGTGCCTCCGTCGAGCCGCACCAGCGTCTCCGGACTGGATCCGACCAGCACCCGTTCCCCCAGCTTGAGGTAGAAAGTGTAGGGCGACGGATTCACCAGCCGCAGCGCCCGGTAAAGCTGAATCGGCGGTTGCTGAAACTCCGCACTGAACTTCTGCGACAGCACCACCTGGATGATGTCGCCGTCGCAGATGTACTGTTTTCCTTTCTCCACCATCGCCATGTACTCCTCGCGACTCATGTTCGAATGGAGCTGCGGAGCCGGACCGGCCACCGCTTCCAGCGCCGGGGCGGGACGGCGCAGCGTCTCGCGGATCTCGCCGATGCGGGCGACGGCATGATCGTAGGCGGCCCGCAGATTCGGATACTCCTCCGGACGGACCGAAACCGAAATCATCATCGTATGATGCAGATTGTCGAAGATGATCATCTCATCGGTGATCAGGAATGCGCACTCCGGCCCTTTCAAACCGGGTTTCGGCGGAGGCAGCTTCTCGAATTCGCCGACCGTCTCATAGCCGATGTAACCGATCGCGCCGCCGAAGAGCGGCGGCAGATCCGGCACCGCCGCCGGACGGATTCCCTCAAGCAGTCCACGCAACGCGGTGAACGCGCCTTCCGGCGCGGGCAGCTCCCGTCTGCCGGAGCCGTCGGTATAGTAGGGACGCCCCTGCTCCACCGTGAAAACACCACGCGGATGGATGCCGAGGAAGGAGTAGCGGCCGAACCGCTCCCCCGCCTCGACGCTTTCGAGCAGAAAGACGTTTTCGTCATCCCGGAAGCGCGCCAGCACCGAAACCGGCGTCTCCAGATCGGCAAGCACCCGCTGTACCACCGGAATCAGGTTGGCCTCCTCCGCCAGTTGGCGAAACTCCTCAAACTTCATCATTTTTCTCTCTCCTGTATTTGGTCTTTTCTGAAAAATCTGCACAAAAAAAAGGCGGGCCGCAATCTCACTGGATCGGACCCGCCGTCAATCGGTTTTCTTTACCCGGTCACGCCCCTTTCAGGACCTCCCGGCATTGTATCGGGGAGTTTCAGAGCATGACAAGGCCGGCAACGGCGGGCTTTCGCCACCACCACTGCCAGGTGTTGCTGATGCGCTGAAACGAATGGTTCATCGAAAAAAATCCTTCACTGTTTTTCTTAAAATCGCCCCGTTTTCCCGATTTGTCAAATGTTTTTTTGAAATTCCGCGAAAAAAACGGAAAGTTGGTTGCAATGCGGCTCCCTTCACGCTACAGTTATACAGTTTGCAGGAATTCCAATTCAGAAGGTCATATGAAAAAAACAGCCGATACCATCCTCCCCGGAGCGACCGCCGTTTCAGCGCGGCGCCCCACCCTGCTGTGGAGCGTTCCGTTCTTCCTGGCCGGAGTTCTTCTCCTGCTGATGCCTTACTTCGGGTGGAACTTTTCCACACTGCCCGGCACACTCGACACCCTCTTCAACCGCTATGTCCTCGAACACGGCTACCTCTGGCTGATGGGCGAAGAACCCTCGTTCTGGAATGCACCCTTCTTCTACCCTGCACCGCTCGCCCTCGCCTATTCGGACTGCCACGCAGGAAACCTTCCCTTCTACGCACTCTTCCGAATCGCCGGTTTCGGGCCGGACGGCGCGCTCCAGTGCTGGATCCTGCTTCAGTACCTCCTGAACTTCGCCGCCTGCGTCTGGATGCTGCGGAAACTGGAGTTCTCCCCGCTCGCGGCGGCGGCGGGCAGTTATCTCTTCACCTTCGCCATGCCGGTCACCGCCCAGCTCACTCATATCCAGCTATTGCCGCGCTTCCCGATTCCGCTCGCGTTCGGCGCCCTCTGGCTTTTCTGGCAAAAGCCGAATCTGCGCTGTTTCTCTCTGCTCATCGGCGCGTTGTTCTGGCAGTTCGCCTGCTCCATCTACCTCGGAACGCTGCTGCTTCTGGCACTGGGGGTCTTTTTCTGCTGTCTGGCGATCCGGGACCGGAAGCGGAAGGACTGGCGGCAGGTCCTGCTGGGGAAAGGGCACGAAATTCTCTACCGGCTGCTGCTCCTCGTCGCAGCGGTTGCAATGCTGCTGCAATTCCTTTTTCCGCCTTATCTGGTCGTATGGCGCATGTTGGATCTCACCCAGCCGTTCAGCATTCAACTGCTGCTGCTCCCCCATCTTTCCAGCTATCTGCTTCCGGCTGGCGACGCCTTCTGCTGGCAGTGGCTCCACGCTCTGATTTCCATCGACTCCTACAAAGATGAACACACCCTCTTTGCCGGAATCGCAGCGCTGGCGGCCACCGTCGCCGCTGCCTGGCTCCTGTGCCGGAAATCCCCTCGAAACCCTCTGCTGCTGACCGCGTTTCTCTGCTGGCTGATCCTGATTGCATTCAGTCTTCAAATCGGTGATTTCTGCCTCTACAAGAGTCTGCGCGACATCGTTCCGGGCCTCAACAGCCTGCGGAGCATGACCCGGATCATTCTTGTTCTGTTGCTCTTTCAGGCGATTTTCATCGCCTGGGCGGTCGATTGCCTGGGGGCAGGAAAATTCAGGCGATGGCTGTTGCTCTTCCTGCCGACTCTGATGTTGGAGGGGATGGTCCTCCGTCCGGAATCCTGTTACGACAAGGCGGCGGAACAGGCGAAGGTCGACCGGATCGCAGCGCAGTTGGAAAACCTCCCACCACGCTCCGTGTTCATCCGGTTTGCCGATCCCCCCGCGCCGGGGCCGGAAACCAATCTGTACGCAATGCTGGCGGCCCAGCAGACCGGCATGATCACGGTCAACGGCTACAGCGGCCACAATCCGCCCGGCTGGTTTATGCTCGGTTGGCCGGAAAAGAAAGATTTTCCGAGCGCACTGCGGCAGTGGCAACGGCTCTCCGGCGAGGTTTTCTTTTCCAAGGATCCCGCAGCACCGTGGAAGATCCGACTCTACCGGATTCGCTGAGTCCGCTGTCCGACAGTCGGGAACAGCCGTTCAGTGCCTGCACTACCTGTTGCTGCAGAAAGCGTCGCCCTGCCGGGCCGCCGGAATCAGGGATTCCCCTTCGAAGAGTTCAAAATCCGTCAACTGAAACAGCAGCCGGTTATCCGGCTTGGCGCCGGGAAGGTACTGGCTCAACAGCTCCCGCATCACCGGCTCCAGCCCGTCGGTATTGGCGATGGTCGCCAGTGCCGGAGTCATGAATCTCGCCGTCTCCTGTTCGCCGAACGAAAATATCGAAATGTCCCGGCCGATCTCGATATGCCTCTCATAACAGGCCCGGTAAAAACCGATTGCCAGCGCCGGAGTCAGGCAGAAAACCGCTTCGGGCAACCGTCCGGAATCAATCAGCCTCAGCGCCAGCTGCCACACCTTCAGCTCCGGGTGCTCGAAAGGAAGAATTTCCGGATCGTGGCACTCTCCTTCCAGACGGTGCCGCGTAAGGAAGGAACGCCAGGCCCGAAGCCGGGCTGCACATTCCAGATCACCGCTGTTGGCCGAACCGAGCGCGTCGATCCGGCGGCAGCCGCAGCGGCGCAGCCTCTCCATGAACAGACGAATGTATTCCGGGCTGGAACCCACGAAAGAACGCAGGCCGTAACGGCTCATGTCGTGAAACAACACCACGGCCCGACTGCCCAGTTTACGCAGCCGGTCCAGCAACCGGTCCGGTCGCTGGCGGGTCGGAAGCTCAACCAGAATCACATCGAAATTCCCGCTCAGCATCTCGGTGATCACCGGATCCGTATCAGACGCGTAAGTTACGAAGCGACTCTGTCCCCCCAGTTCCGCCGTCACATTCCGGATGGCACGCATCCATTCGGAAAAGCGCCAGAGCGGCGTAATCACGCCGACCAGCGGATGTTTCGTCACCGTCTGATCGATCACAATCTTGCGGTTTGAAGCGTTGTGCGCAATGATGCCGCTCTCCTTGAGCTCCTTCACCGCTTTGCGCGCAGTGAGATAACTCACGCCGAGATCTTCGGCAAGCTGTCGGATCGCCGGCAGTGTCCCATCCGGATACTCCCCGTTGCAGATCCGCTGACGCAACAGTTCCACCACCTGTCGGTATTTCAACATAACTTTTTACATTCCAATAAACTATATCAAATTTAATATATTATACCTGTTTTTCTGGTTTATTTCAAGAGGAGAAGTGGAAAAATACCGTAATTTCCCTCTTCCGGGAAAACCGCTTTGCGAGCTGGAGCGCGCCACGCCGCTCGAATGCAGAGATGAGACCGCCGATCTTCCGCCACATTCCGAAAATGAGCGAAAAATCGGCGGTCATCAGCCGGAGTTCGGAGTTGTATTCCGAAGAAAACAGAAAGCCGCACAATCGATTTTACAATCGGAGCCGCCGGGCGAAGAAGGTGAGGGTCAACGGCACCCCCCCCTTCACCGGGATCGACTGCTGAACCCGTTTGTCATGGCTGGTCCGCACGCAGTATGTTCCAGAGAAGGCTCCGCCGGAACCGAGCGCTTCCGGCTGGAGGATCCATCCCGTTGGAACGCTCCGGCAGCCGATCTCTTCGAAGTCGCCGTTTTTCAATTTACCGCCCGCCAGGGTGAACTTGTCGTAACCAATCTCCTGATCCTTCCGGTTGCCCATGACGATCAGCTGAATGGTTCCATCGGTTTCCGGCGTGAAAGTCACCGAGTACGCCTTCCACTCCTCCCCGGCCGGTGCGGTGACCACCAGCCGCCGGAGCGGATGCGTTTTCAGCCAGCGCGCCGGGGCACCGGTCACCCCTTCGGAAACGGCATTGCAGGCGAGATCACACTCCGCCAGCAGATCGATGCGGAGATCGTCGGCGGCGTTGAGTATGCACGCGGCGACACACGCCGATACAACAGACCACAATTTCATAAGATGAGCTCCTTTCTCTCTTGACAAACCTATTCCAGCACCAGTCTGACATTGTCGATGCAGAGCTTGCCGGTCGTCTCCGGCCCCAGGCCGAGGCCGATTTCCAGAAAGTCCGTGTTGTTTCGCAGCGTGACCGGGAACTGATAGAGCGTCCACTCCGATGTGCCGGTGATGTCCTGTTTTCTGGTTCTTTCGACCGCGCTTTCTCCGTGACGCTTCATGCCGAACCGGACCTGCATGCCGAACTTCCCCTTCCCCTCTTTCGGACTTTTCACTTCGTCGAGTTTCGCGAGAAACGAGAGCGTCGCCCGCCGGAACCGCCCCGCCGGAAACTCCACGCGCTGCATGACCAGCACCGGAACCTTCTGCTCCCGTTCGACGACAACCGCCATGCCCCGCCCGGCATATCCCGCCTCCGGCACGCAGCGGAACGCCGTTCCGTACCGGATGTCGTAGAACCAGTGCTTCGGCATGGAGAGGGTGTTGCAGCGCTCGAATGAGCCGTTTTCCAGCCTGCTGTTTTCGGCGAGCCGGAACAGCGGATAGTGAAAGCGTTCCCGGAATGACCTGCCCTCCACCCCCGGAATCCGCTCCTTGCCGCCGTCGCCGCGGGTGACAATGAGATCCAGCCCGACGTACTCCCGCGCCTCCGGAATCCGGAACGTTGCACGGTATCCGCCGGGAATCGCCGACGAGACGAATTCGAACGGGAACTCAACCCGTTTCCCGTTCCGCAGCGCCCCCTTCTCTCCGGCGGGCGTGCCGTAGAGCTGAAGCGGAGAGGAGGCGTTCCGTGCGAGATTCCGGAACGGCCCTTCATCGAGAAAGAGTTCGACGCAACTCCCCGCGTGAAACACCTTCCCCGGCCGGACCTGCGGATCGCGCACCATGATCGTCACGGCGAGTTCCTTCCCGTCGCACACGAGCTCCGCCGTGCTGCCGTTCTCCAATTTAAGTTTCACTGGCAGCCGGTAACAGGGGGTAGCCGGCACCAGCGGAATTCCGTTCAGTGAACCGCGGAACCCGTCGACGGCGATCGTGTTCAACCGGGTGTCGCCACGAAACGAAAACTCCACCGGGAGGGTGTCGATTTTCGCTCGTATCTCCTCCGGAAGGCCGGTCAGATTTTCCCCCTCGAAGAAGGTGGTTTCCCCGAAACGCCGGGCGCGAATCTTCACCGGATTTTGAAGCTCGAAGCGGGATTTCATCAGCAGTTGCCGCACCTCCTCCGGAGCACCGGTGACGTAGTACGGTTCAAATTTCAACCGATGTCTCCCGCCGGCAGCCGGATTGCCGTAGATGTCCAGAACCCGCGCCTTCGTGTCGCCCGGAATCCAGACGCTGCCGGAGGGACGCATGTCGTAGAGAAAACCGAGCGCCCGCCTGCCGTCCCGGCTGCGGAACATGCCGCAGCGCACCCAGGATGAGAGCGGCAGCTCTTCCACGGAATCCATCCCCGCCAGCAGTGCGGAAAGCGCGTTGGTAGCCGCGAAGACGTCGTTCGGCGCCGAGAGGCCGTTGACGTTTTCCTGCCGGTAGAAGGAGTTCGTCGATGAGGCCATCGTCGCCTTGACTCCGTTCAGGAAGCCGTCGAGAAACTGGCGGGCGATCTCATTTGCACCGTAGCGCTCCTTGTTCACATAGTAGTTGATCTGCCGGGAGTAAGCGGTCGGCAGATAGTAGTTCTCGGTGTTCCAGAGCTGCTTTTTCACCTTCAGCGTATCGGAAATGTCCCGGATGACGTTCCGGTAGCGGAAGGTGAGGCCATTCATGTAGTCCAGACCGCAGTTGTAGGGGTGGAAGGCGACGCCGTCGAGCCAGTTGACGTAGTCGGGATTCTCGCGGTTGAGCTGGCTGCACCAGCCGACGATGTTCATGCCGAAGTCTCCGGTCACGCCGTTGCCGAGCACGATCGAATCGGGCTGGACACGCTTGATCGTCTCGTAGGTGTATCTGCAGAGGTCGATGAACCACTTCGCATGTCCGGCAGGCGGATGGATCAGCAGTCCCGGTTCGTTGCTCATCTCCCAGATTTTCACCTCATCCTTCCAGCTTTTCAGCACGAAGTCGAGATAGCGGTCGTACACCCCTTTGACCGGCACCATCAGCACGCCGTCGCGGTTGTCGCCGGTCACCTTGTGCCATTTTGCCAGATAGGCTGGGAAACCATTCCGTCCGCGTTTGAGCACCTCCTGAACATCGGTCTGCGTATTGAAGCTGCCGACCAGGCAGAAGACCGGTTCTATCCGGTATTGTTTCAGCATCTGAATGGTATCATCGAGCGGTGCGCGGCTGAACTTCCCCTCCTCCGGCTCGGTCGCTCGCCAGTATCCCCAGACCCGGCCGATCGACTGGCCGGAAAGCCGCATGTCGCGGAAGGTCTTCTCGAAACCGCCAGCGCGGCCGATGGTCCTGATCCGGAGTGGATCGGGCATGTAGAGGGCGATGCCGTTCTCCGTATTCGAGCCGATCGCCCAGCCGGGCGAAAACCGCGGATGAAGCACCGGCTCGTGAATGACAACGAAGTCGCCGCCGATTCGCTCCGGGGAGCGCCCCGCAAGTTTCAGCTGTGCGGCGAAGGCGCCGCGGAGCGAAGGATTCCAGCGCACCTGTCCTTCAAAGATCCCGTCCGGCTGCCGGGTGAGCGTGACCGGGAGTGACGCAACCTGTTTCCGGTCGTGAAAGAAGAGGATTTCCGCCCGGCCCGTCAGCGTCTCCTCCTTCGCGTCGAGCGCGGCGCGGAAGGTCATTGCAACCGGTTCTCCGGCGCGATAGAGCGATTCGACCTTGTCGAAGGTGACCGCGTACTCCTCCTGCGTTTTTGCCGGAGCGTCGACCCGGGTGAAGCGGAAGTTGTCCAGATAGAGCGAATTGATCCTGCGCTCCGCTCCCGGCAGGATCCAGATACTGTAAAAGTTGGTGTATCCCTTGATTTTAAAGCGTCTGGAGAAGCGCTGCCACTTCTCCGTCGGGCGGAAGGAGAATCCGCTGAGCATCGGGTAGTAGGAGTCGCGGTCGCCGTCGGTGTTGGCCCGGAAGTCGATCCGGAAGAGCTGATTCGGCGTATAGTCGCCCTCTTCGTTCTTCCCGGCCCGCGCGTCGAAGGAGATCTCCACCTCACACGCCTCGCGGAGGTAGAAATCCTCGAGCGAACAGCGGTAGCCGCTCAGCCCGCGGTAGCCGGGAAGCATGATGCAGCGGCCGGGGTTCCCGCCCTCGACGGTGAGCGGCAGGTAGACGCGGTCGGGATTGGCATTGACCACCTCGTTGAGAATCCGGACATGTTCGAATTTCATTCCGGGGGCCGGACCGTTGAGCACGCCGAGTTCGGCGGAGGAGTTGTTGTTGATCGTCCCGGACGAAGCCAGACAGCCGATCCCGATAAGCAGTGCAATGGCAAGTGATTTCATTTTCGTACCTCGCTTTCTCTGCAACGGATTATACCCGAGGTTCCGCGAGGAAGCAACCAATCCCCCGGAAAAAGCGGCAAAAAGGGGGATTTTTTTGTTACGAAAAATCCCCCTTTCAAGAAAGAAACCGCCCCTTGCAACAGCCTGCCGCTGCGGCAATTCTACCGCGGAATCCGATGCAGCCGGATATTGCGGAGCTGAAAATCCATTTCATTCTCCGCTGTGCCGAGTCCAATCCGGAGTCGGTAGATTGGACGCATCCGCACGGATTCCGGCACAATCACCATTCTGGAACTCCACTCCGATGTCGGTGGCGGGTAATTGACCTGGCTGAAGTCATTTTTGCTCCGGTCGTGAACAAACAGCACCTTGCTGTAGGGATAGCGGCGGTCGCTGAATTTCTTCGCCCGGATCTCAAAGGAAATTGCAATCACATCCTGCAGAGACTCTTCCGGCAGGTTCAGAAAGTATTCCGGATAAGCCCAGCCCGGCGTGGAGAAACGCGTATGAAAGCCGACCGCCCCTTCCTCCGGAACGCTCCGTATCGTCATCTTTCCCCCCGCATTGGCGCGCCAGTTTTTCGCCTCGCCGGCTCCGACGAGCGGTTCCCGGGTAAGCGACGTGGTGTCAAGAAAGCGCAGTGTAACCGGTGAGGCATTTCCGCGACGGTCGCGCAACACGATTCTGCGAATGGTGTCCCGGCACTGCGTCAGATCGACGGTCCAGGAGCGGGAGAGCTTCGTTCCGGCGGGAATCAAATCCGGCAGCGGCTCCGCGACGGAGACGATCCGCCCGCCCTCCGGCAACAGCAGTTCCGGCTCGACCGGCAATGCACGGTCGGCAAGGTTGGACCAGTGGAACTCCAGCTTTTCCGGCGTATCAACATAGTAGAGATTGGTCTTCCAGTCGTATTGCCAATACGAAAACTGCGTTGTCACCGGGAACGGAGTCCGCGGCTGTTCCCGATAATTTTCCGCAATTTTCAACAGATTTCGTTCGGGGGTGTCATGATTTATCCATTTTTCAATCCCCGCTGTCGAACAGAAAAGATAGACGATCTTTCCCCATTCCGCAGCGCTTCCGCTCCCCGGAATGGAACCGTCGATGCGCACGGCCTCTTTCACCGGAAGATTTTTCCAGTCCAGCGGCCCGGTTTTTCCACTGGGAACATGCCCCGCAATCACAGCAGAATCACCATTTGCAAAGACCATCGCACTTTCCCAGTTCCGCGGCGGCGCGGCAAGCTCGCCGATATAACGTTTTCCGGAAAGACATTGAACTGCGAACGCGTAGGCGGCAAAATTGCGCTGCGGTGAGCCATCCAGATCCAGCAATCCGAAATTGACGGAATACTCCTGGCAGAAGGGAAGCCGAAACGGGATGAATTTCGCGACCCCGCACGCCCGGGCAATCCATGCACTCCGGACCAGCGAAACCGCGCTTTCCATATCGTCCGTCGGCAGAGCGCGCTTCCGCCCGTCCACTCCCCGGAACGTGGGATTCTTCACGTTACCAGCCGACCAGGCATAACCGGTTTCCGTAATCCACAGCGGCATGCCGGGCTTGGACGTTTTCGCCAGAACCTGGCGGGCAGTCGCTACGCTGTCGCACATCTTTTCCGGAGGCAGATAGACGTGCAATGCAAAGACATCGCAAAGTTCAGCCAGCCCCGCTTCCGTATAGCCGCCGAGCTCATCCGCCAGAGGTCGGGCGAACCCAGGCGTCACAATCGGCTGTTTCAGGTCGATCTTGTCGGCGAGAAAGGAACAGGCGTTGATCTCGGACAGCGTCACATCCGGCGGATAAGGGCGGTTGGTGGTCTCATTCTCAATCTGCCAGCCGACCATCCCCGGAGCCCGGTGAGGCAGAAGCAGCCGCAGAGAACGTTCCAGCGAAAGCAGATGACGCGGATAGATCGCCCCCCCCTTCTCCCGCTGATTTTCCGGTCGGAGCTGCCAGGACGGAGCATCGGCCAGATAGTGCAGAATCCGCACCGGCGTGGACGCCACCCGCTGAAATGTCGAATCGGAACCGGGCCGGAGTTTGCCGGGCTGTGGTTCATCATCCTTCCAGCTCCGGTAATCGCGCATCGTGCCGATGCCGGTCCGTTCCAGCAACTTGAGAACCTGTTCGATCACCGCCATCCCCTGTTTGCGCTCACGGCGGCTCACGTCGGTCTGCATTCCCCAAAACGGATCGGGAGCGCCCTGCCACGCCGGCGAAACATAAAGGCCAACCCGGTGACCGGGAAACTCCAATTCGTAGAATCCCTGAGGAAGTTTCAAAGTCAACTCACCCGCGCCATTCAGCGCCCCGGAACTGAGTTGCCTGCCCATGATATCACAGAGCCTGTACGCGGTCCCAGCTCCGTCGACAAAACGAAGCAGATTGTCCCGGCCTGCCTCCAGCATCGCCCCTTCGCCGAACGGGAGGCGCGGAGCAGCATGAAGACAAACCGTCAACAGCATCGCCAGAATAAGACAATGGATTTTCATATCATTCCTCAACAATTTTTCTTTCAACGATCATACCAGAAGCGGGTCAGGTTCTCTTCGCTGCCGTCGAACGGAGGAGAACCGTACGGGTAGATGACATTTCTCACCGAATACTGCACACAACCGCCGCTCACAGTCAGCGCCACCACCACATTCCCGCGATGCCGTGCATAAGGATCTCCCCAGCCGGAGTTGCTGAATGCGGAGCTGAAGACCGAATCCCGGTTGTCACGCACCCGGTAAAATCCGTAGTTCTGAGGGATCCCCGCCTTGCCTGCCGCCGTATCCATCGTTATGATTTTGGCGGAGGGATTCCGCAGCCGGGTGATCTTCACGTCGGCCCGCCAGATCCCCGCGTTGGCGGCATACTGCGGATACCCGTGCCACCAGTAGTAACAGCGGGAGGCGTGATACGTATCCAGACTTCCGGAAGTTACGGACGGGCACTCAAAAATCGCAGTATGTACATAGTTCCCCTGAAAATAGGGTTTATCTGTAATCGGCGAACGGCCGATGAGCATGTAGGGCCAATACCGGCTGTAATCGCTGTTCACAAGCAGCGGAAGACGGTCATCGTAGTCTTTCAGATACTGAGCAATTCCCAGCCCCAGCTGTTTCTGATTGGAGACGCACCGGATGGTCCGGGCGCGTTCCCTCGCCTGATTCAACGCAGGCAGCAACAGGGATGCGAGGATTCCAATGATTGCTACAACAACTAAAAGCTCGATTAAAGTAAATGAATTTTGCAACGGGGTTCGCATCGTGAACTTCCATTGCCAACACCTTCTGCCGGTCGTTTGTCTGAAAAACTTCATGCCTGATCCTCCTGAGTCTTTAGCTGGGTACGTCACTGTTTCACAGCGTCTCATTTCAGAAATTCCTTTTTTGAGTGGTGGAAATGGCGTGCGGCTGCAGCAGAATCCGGAGGGAACGCGGCTCCCGGGCCGTCAACTGCTGAAAACTGTTTTCCAGAATGTCGTGCACCTGAAAGACAAAGTAATCAACCTGCGGAAGAGGTTCCTTTTCAAACGGATAGTTGCTGTGGCTGGCGATCATGACATCCGTTCCGGGAGTCAGCCCCAGCTCGGCCAGCGCGTCACAGGCGATCGGCAGCAGGTTCTCGTTCAAAACGATGAGGGAATCCGGACGCTGCCCGGCAAGGCCGGAGAAGAGCAGCCGGATCAGATTCCGTTTGAGCACCGGCCGCCCGGTTTCGTGAAAGAGCCCGAGAATCCACTCCGGCGGCGTGAACGCCCGGCCGTCGGCGCAGAGTTCGGCGATCTGCGTCAGCCGCGCGGAGGCGAGCATACTGTGCACCAGCACGGCGATCCGTTTCGCGCCGCGCTCCAGCAGCCGCTCCCGGCACATCCGGAAGAGTTCCACCGTGTCGAACGTGATGAACGGGTAGTGATGCAGCGTGTCATTCGGGTCGCGCGACACCACCACGCAGGGGAAATTCCCCAGCTTCTTCTGAATCTCACGCGAAGGAGCGAAAAAGAAGAAGATGATCCCCGCCAGCAGTCCGCGGGAGACATCCGCCAGCAACCGCTCAAACTCCGCGGCGACCGGCGCCTCGGCAGTTCCAGTGCGGTAAAATTCGAAATAGATCTCCGGATGCTCCGCCTGAAACGCCGGAAGTTCATACTTGACCGAACGATACAGCGTGTCATCCGGAAGTTCATTGTGATCCGGCAGAGTCGGGAATACCAGCGCATACCGCGAGAGATGCGGCGGATTCGCCGTCACTCGGATTCCCTTCATCCCCCGCGACTCCAGAAAGTTCCACTCGATCAGCTGATTGATGCACTTCTGAAACGCGCTGACACTGACGGAGTACTCCGCCAGCAGTTCCGGCCGATTCGGCAGTTTGCTGCCGGGCGGGAACTCTCCGCTCACAATCCGGCGGCGCAGATGTTCAAGAATTTCCGGTGTTTTCATATTTTTAATCCATTATTTCGAAATATTTTGATATATTATACCTTAAAAACGAAATATTGTCAAGGGATGAGCGAAAAAAAAACGTTTTTTTTGAATTGCAACGATTCCCTTGCGAAACACAATTTCCGGTTCCCCGGAGTGGCGCCTCGTCAAAAAAACATGAAAATATTTTGCTTTTCTTCAAAATCACACCTTGACAAACGGAATCTATCATGCTATTTTTCCATAGAAAAGCGGATTTCTAAGAATTTTTCAGACATGACACTCAAAGAAATAGCAAAAGAATGCAGCACCTCCCCGGCGACGGTCAGCCGGGTTCTGAACAATTATACCAAAAATTTCTCCGTCAATCCGGAGTTGCGGCAGAAAATCCTCGCCTGTGCGGAGCGGTCAGGGTACAAGCCGAACATGATTTTCAAGACGCTCCGGACCAATGTCAACAGTCCGATCTCCTGCCTCTTCAGCACACCGGACATCCGCTTCAGTTACGGTACCACCATGTCCATCATCGAAACCATGATTCCCATTCTGCGGGAACAGGGGTACCAGTACACCTTCTCCTTCGCACCGGACCCCGGGCGAAGCTTCTACCAGAAGCCGTTCTGGAAGACGAAAGCGCTGGTGCTGCCCGACGTGCTGACCGACGAACAGCTGCTTCCCCTCGGCGAACCGACCTGTCCGCTCCTGATTCTGAACGGCAGATCGTCGCGCAAAATCGACACCATCAACAACGACGAGTACAGCAACACCAGAGTGCTGATGCAGTGCCTCCATGACTTCGGTCACCGACGCATTCTCTATGTGGACACCCCCTCTTCCAGAACACACTACAGCGTTACGGAACGGCGGAACAGTTTCGAGAAGCTCTGCGGAGAATTCGGCATACCGGCCCCGGCGGTGATCTACTCCGAAGAGACCATCCGGCAGGCTCTGACGCTGCGGGCAACCGCGATTCTCACCTACGGGCAGGAGCAGGCCCGGAAACTGCTCTATCAGGCATGGCGGATGAAAATCTCCGTGCCGGAGGAGCTGAGCATCGTATCATTTGACGACGGAGAAGCCGCGGAATATTCCATTCCCCCTTTGACCAGCCTGAGACCGGGCTGCCGGGCAATGGGGGAATTCGCCGCCAGACTCCTGAAGGACCGAATCGAAAACCGCAATGAATTCGAGACCGCAGGCATGTTCAGATTTCCCGGAAAACTCATTCAGAGAGAATCTGTCGCCAGACCAAGAAAGCCAGAAGGAGGGGATCAAAATGGGTAAGCGGAACCGAGGGAAAACGGCGGGGCTGAGGAGCGGAAGAAATTTCACAATAATAGAATTGCTGGTTGTTATTGCAATCATTGCAATTCTTGCGGCGATGCTGCTGCCTGCGCTGAACAAGGCGAAGGAAAAGGGCCGCTCAATCCGCTGTCTCTCCAATTTGAAACAGCTCGGCACCGGCATGGCCTCCTATGCCGGAGACAACAACGATTTCATCCCCGCCGCCTGGGAGGGGGATGCGAAGTTCAACTACTACTGGCCGGTTCGGCTGACCGGCTGGCACCGCGACGCGCCGACCAAGGCGGAGATGGTGAAGAACCTCACCTCCGGACTGTATGTCTCCAACAAGGTGTTTGTCTGCCCGTCCTACACCGGCAAGCTGGTTCTCGACGGGAAGAGCGGCGGGTATGAGTTATGGACCAGACACCCCAACTACGCCATGCAGGATTATCAGAAGGCGCAGAAACTTGTCCGGTTCCGCTACCCCTCCACGCAGTTTCTTCTCACCGAAATCTGGAAGGGAGCCGGAGCCCGGGGAATTCCTGATTTCGCCTGGGGCGTCTATCGGCTCGCACCGAGAAACAAACTCGTCTCCAAACCGTTTGAAGAGACCGATCTCGGATATCCCGCCGCACGCCACGCCGGGGATTGCGGCATCCTCTACATCGGCGGCAACGCCGGAATGCGGCGGATCGATCTGCCCAATCCGGGTTCCTCCTACCCCTTCAGCAGCGATGAGGAATCGGTGTGGGGACCATGACCGGCGATATGCAGAAAGTTTCACTTTCCACCCGACAAAAGGATTACAGAGAAATGTATCAGCTGAAAAACGGCATTCTCCATCGGGCGAACCGGAAGATCTTCGCCCTGGGGCAGTCCTATTACCCCTCCTTTCATCCGCAGAAACACCCGGTGCCGCCGGACCAGGACCGCGTCGGCGAAATGAAAAAAGATTTCGCCGACATGGCCGCGGCCGGATTTGAACTGGTCCGGCTGGCGGCGGTCGGCCGGGTGCGACGCGACAACGGGAAGATTGTCGTCGATTTTCCGCTGCCGGACCAGCTCTGCGCCGAAGCGGAGAAGGCCGGTCTTGCGGCAATCGTGCGGCTGCAGGGGTACTCCTACGACCTGCCGGACTCCCGGGAGATCATCATGTGGAACGAACACGACGAAACGATGCCGTTCCAGTGGGGGTGGTTCGTCCGCCACTGCCTGAACCACCCTGCGGTGATCCGCGACGAATGCGACGCGACGGAGGCGTGCGCCGCCCACTTCGACGCCTTCGACAACGTGGTCGGCTTTCAGATCTACAATGAACCGGCCTACCCGTCGAAGGGGTTGTACGACTATCATCCGGCGTCGATCGCCGCCTGGCGGAAATGGCTGGTGGAAACCGGACGGAAGCCGGCGGAGGCCGCCGCCCGGATGGAACCGCCTCGCCGCTACCCGGAACGGGATCAGGATCCCTCCGACTGGATCTCGTGGCGCCTCTTCCATCTGCAGCGGCTGAATGATTATCTCAATCTGCTCGCGGCCGAAGCCAAGGCGGTCTCCCCTGCCCGCGAGGTCATGACCTGCTGCATGCCCTGCCCGCTGATGCCGGGGAACAGTCTGCGCGGCGAGGACTATTTCCGCCTCGCCGAAAAGATGGATCTGGTCGGCATCACGCTCTATTTCGCCACATGCGGCGCGTACTACTACTACACATCCGAAATTCTGGCGCTTGCCGAAAGCGCCGCCGCGCTCTACGGCAAACACGCCTGGCTCATGGAATACAACGCGGGGGTCGGCTTGACCGGATTTGCCTGGGAACGCGACGCGTACACCGCCGCAGGGGCCGGCATCAAGGGGATCCTCTATTACCAGTGGCGGGCTGATTACGCCTATCCGGACTCTCCGGAACCGGGCATCTTCGGCATGCTTCGCAGCGACCGCAGCAGAACGGAGAAGTTCGACCGGGCGATTGCCATGACCCGGCTGCTCCGGGAGTTGAGCGACTATCTGGTGAATGCGGAAAAATTCCGCAGCGGCGTCGCCGTGCTCTTTTCCGAAAACGTCAACGCCTGGTGCGACGCCGTCGAGAACACCGATCCGGAACGAAAGCAGGATCATGTCTCATTCACCAACCTCGAAAGCAATACCGAGCGGACCTTCCGCTGCTGGCGGGATTTCGCCCGTGCGGGCATTTCGCCGGACTTTGTGCGGACCTGCGATCTGGAGGACAACAAACTGAACATACGACTTCTCATCGTTCCGCAGGAGGCCGGTCTGTCGGATGAGGAGAAACAACAGCTGGCCGCCTTCCGGAAACGCGGCGGGCGGGTGGCGACGTTGGAACACGTCTGCGTCGACGCCGGTTACGCGCTTCCCGACACGCCGACGGACGATGAATGGGGCGCCTACCGGAGCAATCTGGAAGCGGAACACCTCCTGCTCCGCACCGGAATTGAACCGCTGTTCCGGGCGGAAGCGCCGTTCCTCGACGTGAAAGTTCTGGCTGGCGACGGTTATTTCCTGCTTTCGCTGATCAACCACGATCTCTTTGAAAGGACGATTCCGGCGGGGAGCGCCCTGGAACTGCCCTTCTGTCGCCGGGCGGTGAAGGAGGCGTGGTTCTTCGTCCCCGGCAGGAAGGAACCGGTGCCGTTTTGCAATGAGAAAACAGGCTGCAGGCTGACGCTTCCGGGAATTTCCTCCGGCGGCTTTCTGCTTCTCCAGTGGTAACTGATTCAGGAAAGGAGGTCCGAAGGCCCGATTTGAAATCCTCCGGGGCATTTCGTCTTCCCCGGGAACCCCTGTTGCACGAAAGGAACCAAACATGAAAAACAATCTGGTAAAACACATTCTCACTGCCGCCGTCTCACTCTCCTTCGGCGCAACCGCCGCCACGGTGGACTCCCCGTGGTGCACGATCAACTCCCCCGACCAGGTTGCGGCGGACGACGTGATCGAAGTGGAAATCTCCCTGAAAAACGACGCTCCGGCGGGACTGAAACTCGGCGGCGATCTGCATTTCTCCAACGACAAGGGGGCCTATCTCGGATTCGCCGCCTGGGGCGGGAATCCCAAACCGCTGGAACCCGGCAAAAAAACCACGTTCCGTTACCGCATTCCCAAATTGAAAGAGGGAGCCGACGCGGTGTTTGCGCAATTCTTTCTGACGCCCGCAACCTGGAAGGAGAAGGTCAGGGAACACCGCAGTGCTCCCATCCGGCTTGCCGCAACCGCGCCCCAATCGGCTCCGGAAACGGAGACGGCTGCAGCGGCGCCGGCCGTCCGGCAAAAGGAGGGTTCCTGGTGCACCATTGAAACGCCGGCCCAGGTGGCGAAGGACGGCACGTTTCACGTCAAACTCACGCTGAAAAAGGATATTCCAACCGGTATGAAGGTCAGGGGTGACATCCACCTCAAGAACTCCGATACGGGGGCCTACGCGGGTTACGGCGCCTGGGGCGGAGCCGCCAAACCCGCGACGCCCGGGGAGACGCTCACCTTCACCTACCGTGTTCCGGCGCTGAAGAGCGGAGCGAATGCCGTTTTCATCCATTACTACCTCTCGCCCTCCACCTGGCAGGAGAGAGTCAAGGATCAGCCGAGCGAACTCATCGCCGTCAAATAGGTGTCTTCATGCGGAGTATAGCGATCGCGTTGTCATCCCTCCTGCTGCCGCTGCTGCAGGCGGCAGTGGTGGAGACGGACTGGTGCAGGATCGAAGCGCCGGATTCAGTCAAGGTGCAGGAGAACTTTTCCGTCAAGGTCTTCCTGAAACAGGGGGCGCCCGCCGGGTTGAAGCTCGGCGGCGACATCCACCTGCTGAAGCAGGACGGCACCTATCTCGGGTTCGGCGCCTGGGGAGGAACGCCCCGGGACGCCGCGCCCGGAAGCGTGACGGAATTCCAATACCGCATGCCACCCATGAAGAATGGAGCGGATACGGCGATCGTTCACTATTTCCTGACGAAAAACGGCTGGGCGGAGCGGGCGAAGGATGTGCCCTCGCCGCGGATCAAAGTCGAAGGGGCCAATACGAAACGCCCGGCTTCCGCCTCGCTCAAGAAGAGCTGGATCACGACCGGCAGGGCGGAACGCGCCGACGGCAGGCCGCTTTCCTCTCATCCGCTGCGGGAGGGGGAGGAATTTCTGCTCCCGGTCCGCTACTACGTCGATCCGTCGGACGACTGGGGCGGAACGGAGCTGACGATCCTCGGCGTCGGCCCCTGGATCGACTGTCCGGACGGCGTCTATTCAAAGCACCAGCGCCACATGATGTATCCGCTTACCATTGCGCCGCTCCGCTGCCGGATCGGAGAAGAGGTGCGGGAGAAGATCAGAATCCGGGTGCCGAAGCTGTTTTCCGCCCGTCCTCCGGAAGCGGGAGTGCTCGGCGACAGTCTGCTGCTGATTTTCCAGTTTCGCGGAAACGACGGGGAAAAATGGCCCTGGCAGGTCCGCACGGAACTCGGGAATTTTCAGCGAGGAGAGAGTTTTTTCGACTTGAGCACTCCGATGCCGGGCAATCTCTTCCCCGGCTCGAAAGCAGTTGAGATCGTCGTAACGCCCGGCACGCTGGCGAAAAAATCGGGAGAAACACGCGAACTGGTCTGGCAGATTTTCCAGATCGACGGCAGCCTCATCGCATCAGGCAGACAGACCATCTCCGCCGCCGCGGAACCGCTGCGCATTTTCCCGCAAATTCCTCCGGAAAAACGGGGCACCTTCCGTTTCCGTGCGTCGGTGGCCGGCTGGGAAACCCGGGAGACGACATTCGCCAGAATTCCGGATGTCGAGGCGCTGACAAAGGGCGCCGCCACGCCGTTCGGCGGCCAGAAATTTGCCGGGAATCCGGAGGCGGTCGCCGCCGCCCGGCTGCTCGGCCTGCGGTTCTGCCGCACCTGGGTGAAGTGGAGCTCTCTGCAGCCTGCGCCGGAGGTGTGGAACGACGCCTTTCTCCGTGAATTGAAAGAGTCGGTTGCACAGCTGAATGCGAACGGCATCCGTCCGTGGCTGGTGCTCTACGATCCGCCGGCCTGGGCGATCGACAATCCGGAAGGGTGGACCGCCGGATTCTTTCCATTCCCGTTCCAAGAGAAACAGCTGGAAACCGTCGTCCGCCGGCTTGCCGAAGCCTTCAAGGGACAGGTGACCGGCTTCGAATGGCTGAATGAGATCTGCCCTGGAAAACTCAGTGCCAATCCGGTGGAGGACTACCTACGATTCTGCCGGGTCGCAACGCAGACCGCCAAAGCGGTGGATCCGTCGTTCGAGATTCAGGCCGCGGGCGGCTTGTGGCCCCGCTCCTACCGGAAATCACTGCTGGCCGCGGGGCTCGCGCACCATGTCGATCTTCTGCCCATTCACTACGGAGACGCCAATTCCGTACAGCTGGCGACGGAGGATCTGAAGAACCACGGCGCAACTCTTCCGGTCATCGACAACGAAACCGGACGCGGCCTTTCCACCTGGGGAATGCCGCTGGAATTTGCCTTGAAGGACCGGAGCCAGAGCGACTACTTCTTCACCCGTTTTCCGGCGGAACTGCTCGCCGGATGCCGCAAGATCGTGCTCTTCGGCGGCGAGCCGGATCCCGCCGGGAACTGGACCATTTTCTGGGGAGACATGAGTCCCCGCCCCTCCGCTGCGGCGCTGGCGGTTTTGATCTCCAGGCTCTGGAACGCCAGGCCGGTCGGAGAGTTCACCCTCGGCCGTGGGGACTCGATCAAACTCTTTGAAGGTCCGGGCAAACGGGCGGTCATGGTGGTCTCCACTGTCGAAAAGAAGGGCGAAACCATTCAGCTGCCGGCGGGCAAGGGAGAACTCATCCTCACCGATCAGCAGGGCAACGAGCGCCGCCTTCCGGAAGCGGAGCGCCACACGCTCGAACTGACCACCTCCCCCTATCTTGTCGAAGGCGGAGAAATCGACGTGCTCAAGGCGCAGCTGATGGTGCGCCCCACCGCCGCGGGCAGCGGCGCTTCGAACCGGAATTTCGTGCAGGGCCACGCGGCCGAACTGCCGGTCACGATCACCAATCTCATCGACAGGCCGCTGAACTGCCGGATCGAACTTACAGGCATCCCGGGCAGGAGCGCGCCGATCGTCGTCTCCGATCTGGCTCCGGGCGAAACATTGCAGAAAAGTTTTCCGTTTCTGCCGGAGCGGAGCGGCAAATTCACCGCCATCCTCCGGGTGAACTTTCAGACGCCGGGATTTCCGGAGGTGAAGAAACGTGTCTCCATCAGCGTCATTCAGCCGGAGGCCGTCGGCAACCTGCTGAAAAATCCCGGGTTCGAACAAGCGCGGGGCGGGGAGGAAACCCTGCCCGCCTTCTGGTATCCGACGCCGGGCGACGCCGGGAAGCGTTTCCGGTTTCAGTCGCCGGATGAACTGGGCCACGGGGAGTGGGTGTTCCGCTTTCAGGGGGTCGAAAAACAGTATGTTTCGATGTTCCAGAATCTGGAGGGGCCCTTCCTGCCGGGCAAATATCTCTACAGCTTCTGGATCAAGTCCGATTCGCTCCAGACCGGCAGCAACTACTCCGCCATCGCCCCGGACGGCCGGAGCATCCAGCGCCACTGGCTCCAGATTTTCCAGTCGCCGGTGACCCAGCCTCACTGGGAGCTCTTCTCGGCGGTGGTGGAGGTGCCGGAGAAGACCGAAAAGATCTCCTGCGTCCCCGTCTGTTTCGGCAGCGGCTGGTCGATGATCGACAACGCGATCTTCACCCTCTACGAAGGCACGGAGTATGTCGGATTCGCTCCGCGGAGCCGTTCGATCACCATCGACGGGAAACTGAATGATTTCGACCGCTCCTCGCCGGTGCCGCTGCTGGGGAAGAGCCAGCTGCGGGCGGAAACGGCCGGGTACGAATGGAGTCCACAGCGCTTCAGCGGTGTCGCCTACTTCAACTGGGACGAGCAGAATCTCTACGTCGGGGTCGAAGTGATCGACCGCGAACACACCCCCGGCCCCCGGGAGGCGGAGTGCGTCAAAGGTGACAGCGTCGAAATTGCGATTCATCCGCAAAACCGTCTGCCGGGCGAAGAGAGCAAGGCGCTGCTCTTTCAGGTAAGTTCGGTTGCTCCGGGCGGGAGCGGGAGACACACGATCTACCGGCCGGACCGTTTCTGCGGCGGATTGAAATCCGGTTCGCTGGCCAAAGACTCCTCCGTCTACGACATCTCCGTGCGGCGGCAGGGGAACAAAACCACCTATGAACTCGCCATGCCGTGGAGTGATCTCGGCGGAATTCGCGGTGAATTCGGCACGAAGCTGGGCCTTTCGCTCGCGCTCAACGATGGGGACGGCACCCGTAAACTGGCCTCGATGATCTGGGGCGGCGGCTTGATTCCCGCCTGGAATCCCGCGTCGTTCGGCATGCTGGTTCTGGTGGAAAATCGGCCGCAACTCCGGAAAGGAAAATAACGAAATGTTCTATCAGAGAGAGCTGCGCTGGGCGGAAGAGGCGGAGGCACTGAAACCGGAACTGCACCACGAACGGATTTCGCCGGTCGCGGTGGTGAAGGCAGAGGAGGATCCTGCCGCGTGGCAGGGCTGGAGGGTCCGGCACGTCGCCGCGCCGGAAGAGGTGTTCGGCCGGGTACTGCCGCGCTCCTGGGAATACACGTTCGATTTCGGCCGTTACTGCGTGGGATTTCCGGTATTCCACTTCGAATTTTCCGGCCTCTTCGACGCGCCGTTCCGCCTGGAAGTCAAACTGGCGGAAACTCCCTGCGAACTGGGACGGGATTTCACCACCTACCGCGGCGATCTCGGGCGGGGCTGGCTGCAGGAAGCGCTGGTGGTGGAGGACACCGCCCCCGCCGAAATCCGCCTGCCGCGCCGGTACGCATTCCGTTACCTGCAGCTGAAGGTCGTTGTCAATTCCACCTATCAGGTGGTTCTGCGCAACGTTCAGTGCGACGCGGTTTCCGCGGCGGACTGGTCATGCGTTACGCCGCCCGGAGAAGCATACGACCAGCTCGACCGCTCGATCTGGCGCATCGGACTGACAACGCTTGCCGCCTGCATGCAGGAGTGTTTCGAGGACGGCCCCAAGCGGGACCGCCGCCTCTGGCTGGGGGATCTGCGGCTTCAGGCACTGGCGAACTACCGTTCGTTTCGGAACTTCGCTCTGGTGAAACGCTGTCTGCTGATGTTTGCGGCTTCCACCGATGAGGATGGGGGGATTCCCGGCTGTGTGTATCCGGGCTCGCCCCGGCCGCTGGCAGGGAACTACACCTTCGACTATTCGATTCTCTTCGGCGACGTTCTGCTTGACTACGTGAACGCCTCCGGAGATGAAGCGGGCGGCAGAGATCTCTTTCCGGTCGCCCGGCGCCAGAGTGAGATTGCGCTGCGCGAGGTGGAAAACGACTGTTTCCACTACCGGGGCGGATACTGGCTGTTCGTCGACTGGCAGGAAAAACTCGACCGGGAGTGTGCCGGGCACGGCATCGTGCTCTACTCGCTGATCCGGACTCTCGTGCTGGCGCGGCGGCTCGGTCTGGAGTCGGAAGTGGCGGAGTATCCGATCCGGATCGAACGAATGCGGCGGGCCGGGTTCGCCAAATGGTTTGATCGTGCCCGGGGCTATTTCATCTCGGGAGCGGACCGGCAGATCTCCTGGGCCTCGCAGATCTGGGCGGCATTCGCCGGGATGCTGCCGGAGACGGAGATGCAGGAACTTCTGCGCCGTCTGGTTACCGAAGAAGAGGCGGTTCCTCCGGGCGGCCCCTTCCTGTACAATCAGATGGTTCTGGTGCTGGAGCGGTACGGTCTGCTCCGGGAAGCCCACGCGCTGACCCGCGCCTTCTGGGGAAGGATGGTGGAGCTGGGGGCGGATACCTTCTGGGAGGTGTTCGATCCGGCGGATCCGATGCGTTCCCCCTACGGCGATCCGATCATCAACAGTCACTGCCACGCGTGGAGCACACCGCTCTTTTCCTTCCGCTGACCGGCAGGCAGGGGATACACTCCCCTGCTCTGCCCGCCTTGGCGTTCAGACCAGATCGCGGCGGACACCGAGCGTGGATTCCGAAAAGACCACCGGCTCTTTCCGGCGACAGATTTCGCGCCGGATCTCCTCCGCGGAGGGATCGACCAGCAGGGCAAATTCGTAGTCGTGTTCGCCCTGGTCGGTGATCCGGAAGGCGTTCACCCCCTTCACCCGGTAGGGATCGTGGTTGGCGTAGTACGGGGTCCGCAGCAGCGTCAGCCGCAGGGTTCCATCCGGCTGGACGTCGGCGGCGAAACACTCCTTCGACACCACCGCAAGCGACTGCGTTTTCCCTTCCAGTCGGCAGAAGTTGAAGAGCGGAAACTCCTCGCCGTTCAGAGCGCGGGTAACCTCCCCGCCCGGCGCGCCGTCGATCCGGCGGACCACCCGGAATCCCGGCGTCAGCACCAGCTTTACCAGCTGCTGCGCTCCGTGCCAGTCGAGCCGCAGCCGCAACCGGATGCCCCGCAATCCGGATTCGAACCGGATCGCCGCGGCGATCCGGTTGCCCTGTCCGTCGCGGAACTCGCCGATCGACTCCGAGATCAGCGGTCCGGTGAAGTGGCATCGGAAAGGTTTCGACGGGCGGAAGGAACGTTCCGCCTTCACGGCGTAGCCGTTCATCCCGTGGCTCCAGGTGTCCGACGGGTCGCGGATCACGTCGATGCGCAGCGGCGCGCCGAAGTAGTCGCGTCCGTTGCAGCGGAGCGTGTCGAACCCCTCCACGACGAGAGTTCCGTCGGAGATCCGTCCGCCCGCATGCTCCGGCAACGCTCCAGCCGGAACAGGCCCTTGATAATCGAGGTGGAGAATCCGCCGTTCCCCTGCCGCCAGCTTCAGCGGAAACGCCAGCCGGGCCAGACGCTTCACCGCCGCTTCCGGCGGCAGCGGCTGCACCGGCAGCGCCCTGCCCCGCTCATCCAGCAGGCGGATCGACTCGATGGCGCGCCGCCCTTTCGAGTACTCCCACGAAACCCACGGCTCCACTTCGAAGATGCCGCAGTACTCCTCCGGTCCGGTATTGTCGAAAACCAGCCGCTGAAGCGGATCGGGCTGGAACCGGCGGTTGCGGCGCCGCACCGCCCGGATCACCTCCTCGCGGGCCAGAGTCCGGGCTGCCCCGAGCGAATCGAGAATTCCGTCATAGGCGGAAGCGATCGAACTGCCGGGCAGAAGATCGTGAAAGGTGGCGAAAAGCAGCAGCTTCCACGCCCGCTCCCGTTCCGTGCGGGAGAGAAATTTCTCCGCCTGAATCAGCCGGTCCTCGGTCAACCGGACCGAACGCTTGATCATCGAGCAGGCCGAATAGCAGCCGATCGCATGGTGCTGGAGTTCACCGGTCACCACCGGCAGTTCGACGCCGGAACGGCGCACGCCGTCAAAAAACGCGTCCGGATGGCTGAAACGGATCTCCACATCCTCCCGGTCGCAGCGGTGGGCGAGCAGATAGTCGATCTCCGCCCGGGCGGGACCGCCGCCATGGTCGCCGACCCCGCAGAAGCAGAGTGCGTGCCCCACCCGGCGGTCGGCGGCGGCGATCACCCGGTCTAGGTGGCCGGGCAGATATTCCGGGGAGGAGCTGTAACTTTCGAAGATCCGGGCGGTCAGCAGTTCCGCGCCGTTCGGCGACCGCCAGCGGAAAATCTCTCCCGGCAGGCTCTTCTCCTGCGGTGAGGGACGCATCATGCAGTAGTTCCGCACGCCGCAGGCCCGGTAGAAGTCGGGCAGGAAGGCCCCGTGTCCGAAGCTGTCGACATTGTAGCCGGTTTCGACCTGTTCGAGGCCGAATTTCTCCCTGAAATAGGCGGAGGCGATTTCACCGTGCATCCGGTAACTCTCCGGCGAAGCGAGATTGCAGTCCGGCTGGACGTACCAGTTGCCGACCACGTGGAGCCGTCCCCCGGCAATATGGTTCCGCAGCCGGGCGAAGGTGGCCGGATCGTGCCGCTCGACGGTTTCGTAAAACCACGCCTCGCCTCGGGTCAGGTGGATCTCCGGATAGAGATCCAGCAGATCGCACGCGGTCCGCGCGGTGGAGATCACCTCGTCGATTCCCTGCTCCTGTTTCCAGAGCCAGACCGGATCGAGGTGAGAGTTCAGAATGATGTGTACAATCAGTTTTTTCTGTGCCATGAGAAAAACCATTCCATTTTATAATGCATTCCGGGAGAAAAATTTCCCGTCATTCGACCGTGACGCCCCCGGAGTTTACCGTTTGTTCCAATCAGTGTGTGCCGGCTTTTTCCATGGCGGCAATCTCCGCGGCCGGCAGTGCAATTCCATAAACCCGACAGTCGGCAATCTCCCCGGCCAAAGCTCCGCGGACACCGCCCTTCCCGTCGGAAAGACCTCCGGCACAGATGCTCTTCTCATAGGGGTAGATACGATCGGGGATCGCCTCCTGAACTTCTTTCTTTCCATCGACATAGAGCGTTACAACCGTCTCCACGCCCTTCCCCTCAGTCACCCCCGTCACCCGGTACCACCGTCCCGGCACCAGGCGGGTGCGGCTGAAACTTTTCACGCTGTCCGTCCGGGAAGCGTTCCAGACGGACAGGAAAAAACGGCCGTCCGGAGCGATGCCGAGCACATTGTCGAACCCGGAGCGGCCGACAATCACCCCGTCCTTTTCCGGCAGCGCGTCGACGCGGATCCGTGCGGTCACGGTCATGGATTCCGGCGCCGACGCCGGTTTCCACTCCGCCCGGGAGGCACCGTCGAAACACCACCCCTCCTTCTCCCGCTTCACGACGCCGTAGAATGCCGGAGCGCCGTTCCCGGAACCGTCGAGCGAAGCTACGGGCGACATGGCTGGCCAGGAGGTTTTCGCCACCGCGCCGGGAAGCGCACAGATTTCACTGGCCGTCAGTCCCTTGTAATAGAAGTAGAAGTTGCGCACCGTACCGGAAACCGGCAGTTTCACGTTCCCCTGGCGATCGACTTCGATGCCGCCGAGAAACAGTTCCCGCCCGTAGTGGCGCGGCGGAATCGGCAGAATGTCCGCACGCTCCAGTGTACCGTCGAGGTAAAGTTTCATCTCCGTCCGGTTGCCGCGGGAACAATCCATGGTTCCCGCTATGCGGTGGAACCGCCCGGGAATCAGCCGACGTTCCGACACCAGCCGGCGGCTGGTTCTGCCGTCGCGACCGAAACAGGAGAAACTGATCCGCCCATCCGGCAGAATGCCGAGCGCGTTGTGATACCCGGGGCGACCGGTGATAACGCCCTCTCTCTCCGGCAGGCGGTCGATCTTCAGGTCGACGACATAACTGGCGGAAAGCGGCCGATCGGGATAGAGCCATGGAATCGAAAAGCGGCAGATCGAACGGCTTCCATCAAATTTCAAGCCTTCCGGTGTTTTCTCTACCGCCGTCCGCAGCGAAACCCGGACGTCGTGACCGACGTAACCGCCGATCTCACCGTCGCGGAAAAAGACGATCGGAGGACGCTCGAACGGCTCCTTCGCCGACAGGACCCCGACGAGAACCGCGGCGGTCAGCCCGGCGGAAATCTGAATCAATTTCATAGAAAATATTCTCCTTTTCAGCGGATTTTCTCCAGCAACGATTTTTTGCATGCGGTAAAGGTTTCCGCCGGGGCAAGGTCGAGCTGCAACCGGGGTCCCCGCCCGACCGATCTGCCGGTGTCAGCGTCGAACCACTCCTCTTCTCCCCCCACCTCAAGATCGTACAACCCGCCTTCGTTGGCCGTGACGGCGACGAAATCGCGCCCCTTGTGGATCCCGGCATTGCGGGAGGTGTAGACATGCGCCCCCGCCTTCCGGGCAAAGGCGCGGATCACCGACGCGGGCAGATCGACCGGGCCGCAGAACACGGAGAACGGCTTGCCCGCTTTCCCGGGACGCAGCACGATCGCCGGAACCCCGTAGTCGTCACGCCAGTAGGCGAGCACGAGATCCCCCGGTTCCGGAATCGGAGCCAGGACCGGATCGAGCGTCTGCCCCCACCCGTAATGGTCCGGCATGTTGAAATCGAATCCTTCCGGCCGCGCCCAGACCGTCCAGGTCGCCGGTCGGATCCGCCGGACCCGAAATCCGGTCAGCTCCTCAACCGCTTTCAGTGAGAATTCATTGCGATCAAGATCGATGTAACCCGGCGCCCACATCCAGACCGTCGGAATCTTCTCCGCCCGGGCGCGGAGCGCGCGACGATCTTTCGACGACAGCGCGATGGCATTGCAATGGATATCCAGCCTGCTGTACGGCGCCTTTCCTTCGACGATGTCGTCGAGGAACCAGATGCCGGAAGCGCAGCCGGAACGGGAAACTCGGTCCCGCATGGCACTTACGCCCCCCTCCAGGAGATAACGCGGCTCACTCGAAGAGACGATGTAGTTGGCGTTCTTCTCGTCGAACGTGAGGGTGACATCCGGTTCGTACGGAGCCGGATCCGTCAGAATCGCCCGCTCGATCCGGTCCGCCCATGCCTTTTCCTCCCAGAGTGCCGGGTCATTCCACATACCGCGCGAATGGTGGTCGTACCACCAGATGCCGTAGTTGCGGGCAAGGTTGAACAGGAAGTTGCGGCGCAGCAGCAGCCGGGTCTCCTCGAGTGTCCGGTCGAATGCGGCACGATGGCTGCCGTCTTCGGGCATACGCTGCCGCATCGAGATATGGGTCGCGGTATCGTCTTCGTTGAACCAGATCTTTCCGGCCGCCGTGATGCTCTCCCCGACGGTGTGCGTGAACTGCGGCGCACCGGGCACCCGGGCGAGATTGGAGTAGCTGTACGGCCCGCAGAGCACATCGATATCGGGCGAATGAAGCAGCCGGGCCAGAGCGAAATGCCCGGACTGCGACGGTCCGTTCCGCTGAGGCATACATTCAAAGAGGTAGCCGTAGAATACCGAAACAATCCGTTTTCTGCCGCACTCCTCCCGCACGACGCGCGCCAGTTCGAGGGCAAAATCCGCCATGTCGCAATTGAGAAAATCGTTGAAATCAATACTCGCCTGCTCCGTGGCGGGATTGTGGAACACCGTCCCGCCGGCGCCGCTGCGGAGTGTCGGCGGCGGCACCATCGCAGTTTCAAAGGTGAGATGATCCTTCCACCATGCGGAACGCAGCGCCTGCACATCCCCCCGGTATTTCCTTTTCAAAAATTTCCGGAACGCTTCCCGCGTCGCGTCATCGTAGCCGAAGAGATTCCCCTCCCGGCTGAAATTGCAGTACTGAAACTCCCCGTTGTGCGCACCCGCCACGTGATATCCCATCATGTGACTGCTGTACTTCTTTTCCATGTAGCGGATGAACTCCCGCAACGCCTCCCGCGCCTCCCGGCGGTACCGCGCGGAAGCGACGGCGATCTGATCCCGGCTGCCGTCGGCGGAAAGATTCCGTTCCCGCATATCCTCTTCCGCCAAAGGAGGATCCTGCATCTGCACCCGCGGCATGAAGAAGGCGTCCGGATCCACTTTCAACACCTCATCGCAGATGTGGTCGGCAAACGCAATGGCGTCCTGCCGCGGCCCGGGCTCCTTCCACAGCGGACGGAAACTGATGGAGTAGACCCGCACCCCGTTCTTCCGGGCCAATGCGACCTCGGACCTGACGCTTTCGGTTTCCACCCGGTTGCCTCTGGTAATCCGGGCGGCGGAGAAGATGAAATTGCTCTCCACCTTCCCGTCGCGCAGCAGCCGCGGCACGCCGTTGATGGATTGAACTTTCCACTCCGCGCCTCCGAGCAGGAGAGAGAAGAGCAGAACCGGAGCCGACAACAGAACTCGATTCTTCATCGTTTCACCTGAATTCCGTGGGCGGTGAAGTAGTTTCTGGCGGGGAAGGCCAGATTTTCCAATCCGAGGCCGTCGATTCCACGAGCACTGCCGTCGAAGAAGGCGACCGTGGTTCGGTTGCCGTGGCAGAGATGCAGCGAACTCATGTCACCTCCGCTGCGCACATAATCCAGACAGTAGGCCCCGCTGTCAAGATCGGTTGCCGAACGCACGGAATCTCCGCAGGCAATCGTGGCTGCGGGCCGACGCAGTTTGCCGATGGCGTAGAACGCATGCTGAATGTTCGACCCCGCAGACGGGTCCTGCACGATGAATCTGCCGATCTTGTCAGCCACAACATTATCCCAGCCGCTGGTCGAATACCGGGGGTCATGCCAGCCAATTGTTCCCCATTGTGTGATGGCCAGCCCGCTCTGCGTCTTCCAGGAGCTGTCGTATTCCGCTGGAATATTCTTCGCTGTGCAGGTAAATATCGGCCACCGGCTGTAGGCGGTCCAGCCGGAGGGCGAACCGTTATCCTTCATGCCGGAAAGAAAGAGCCCCGTCAACGAAGCATAGCTTGCCTGATAGTACATGTAGTTGGAAAAATCATTCGAATAAAGCTGATTTGCCAGAATCGCCTGCTTCTTTCGGCTGAGACACTCGCTGGCTCTCGCCGCCTCCCGCGCCTTGTTCAGCGCCGGCAGCAGCATCGCCGCCAGAATCGCGATGATCGCGATTACAATCAAGAGCTCAATAAGAGTAAATACCATGCACCGCGTTTTCGCTCTGTTGAACTGCATTCGCTTTTCTTTCATGAACGGTCCCTCCTTTTGATTTTATTCTCAATTTCTCCGGTTAAATTCGCTCCCGCATTTGGCGGATTCCGTCTTTTTCTCATCTCCCCTCCCCGACCGTTTACAGCGACATCCGCAGTTTCGGCACCAGCACCATCCGGTCGGCGGCGAAGAGCACCGGCCTGCCCCGGGCGGCATCCGCCTTCGCCTTTTCGCCCGCCGGATCAGCCAGAATTTCGACGCCGTGGTGAAGGAAGAGCAGTTCACCGGGTTCCACCGCCTTCTCCTTCAACTCGCGACAGAGTTCCGCCGCACGGTGATGACCGGTCTCCAGCATCAATAGATCACAACCTTCCGCCAGCCACGGCGCGATCTCATCGAGCGAACGGATGTCGCCCGTGTAGACAATGCGGTATTCTCCACAACAGAGGCGGAAGGACCACGAACGCGGAACTCCGTCCCGCGGCGGCATGTGCGCGTTGGGGAGCGCCTCCACCGAAAGATCGGCATCACGGTACAGCTCACCGGCCGCGAGCGGGAATTCCGTCACCTCCAGTGCGGACGCAGCCCCGGCGGCATCCTCCTCGACCAGCAGCAGCGCTCCGTGCAGCACCTCCCGCACCGGCGCATAAAACCGGAGCCGGTGCGGCGCGCTCTGACGGCGCAGCCACCGCTCCTTGACGATGGTCTGAAACAGCTCCGGCAATCCGGCGGTGTGGTCGAGATGGGGGTGGGAGAGAAAAATCGCGCCGATCCGCAGAGGATTCAGCCCCATCTCGTAGGCGGTCGAAGCACAGCCGCCGCCCGCGTCAAACCAGAGGAGTTCCCCGTCGTCCTTTTCCAGCGCCCACGCCGTGTAGCGACGGCCGGGATGGGGTTCCGTGCCGGAACAGCTGCCGAGAATGTAGAGTTTCATGATCGTTTCTCCGAAGTAGATGACGCTGAAAAATTCAGATTCCGCACCGAGCCGCGTTCGATCAATAAACTGGGCACCCGCCGAACGCCGAATGGTCTGCCTTGAAAGAGCTCCTCCAATCCGGCAAGCACTTCGCGCGCATAGCCGTCGAAATCCCGCGCCACGGTGGTGAGCGGCGGTTTGCAGTGGGCCGCCGACGGGACTTCGCTGTTGGCGATGACGCTGAAATCTCCCGGAATGGAGTAACCGAGAGAAGCCGCCGCCCGGTAGATCCCCTGCGCGGCAAACACCCCCTGCACGAAACAGCCGGTGAAGGTCACTCCATGTTTTCGCAGATACCGCCCGATCGCCTCCCCGGTACTAGCGAGAGCGGATTCGCCGTCCACATGCCGGCAGTCGATCAGCTGCGGCGTCACGCCGTGCAGCTGGAGATAGTGGATGAAACCGTCGTTTTCGCGCTGAACGCAGAGATCAATATTCCCGGAAATCACCACGGCGATGTTTCGATGTCCGTTCCGCAGCAGGCACTCCGCAGCCAGCATGCCGGTGTACTCCGGTTCACTGTCGATGGCGGCAAGTCCGCGGCAGGAGATGTGATTTTCAAGAAAGATGAGCGGCACGTCGCTGGAGAGCAGCCGGGCAACATCCGCCTGGGAGCTGTCGGTAAACGCGTAGGTCAGCAGCACCGCATCGGCCAGCTTCCGGTTCAACCGGCGGCAGAAATCCACCCCGGTGCCGGGAGCGAAGAGCATCCGCGACAGACGATAGCCGGGATGGGCGGCAAATGCCTGTTCGAATTTCGCATCCAGCGTCTGCCAGTATTCCGAAGCCCAGTCGGTGTGGACGATGACGATGCGCCGTTCGTCCGGCTCCGGCCGTTTCCGGACGAAAATTCCCTTCTGCGGTTCAATCCGGATCAGCTCTTCGGAGCGCAGCAGTTCGAGCGCACGCTCCAGCACCCGGCGCGAACAGCGGCAACGCGCCATCAGTCTCCCGTAAGAGGGGAGCCGGTCGCCGGGGGTGCATTCTTCCAGCACTCCGCTCAGCCTGCGGTGGACCCGTTCGATATCCGGTTGTATGTTTCTGGGCATGAAGACACCTGTTTTTCCGCTCTGACATATAGTATACCACTATGTCATAAAACAGACAAGACTGTGTCACAATAATTTTCGTTTCTTATTTCCCGCCGGCAAAGGAGGATTGCCACAGCAATATCTTGATTCTATATAAAATTTCTTTAATGTATTGACTTTTCCATCAATCTTTGCTATAATGTAATTAACAACAAATGAGGATATTGAGAACCATGCAGAGAATACGGCAGGCGTCGGACGAGCGGTGGTCGGACCTGTTGCGACTGGATTCCTCCGTCAATACGGCACTCTATATTCAGCTGGCGGACCGGATCCGGGCGGCAATCGAACAGAAACAGCTCTCCCCCGGAGAGAAGCTGCCGGTTTCCAAAGAGATGCAGAGAATTTCCGGACTGAGTTCGATCACGGTGGAAAACGGAATCTCAATTCTGGTTCGGGAAGGATGGGTGATCCGCCGTCCCCGCTACGGAACGTTCGTCGTTGAAAAAACCCCCCGGACCGGCGACCGGTTACGCAACCGGCAAAAACTCGGGGTCGTTCGGGTAGTATTTCACCAGATCTACCCTTATGGCGAATACTGGTTCCGGCTGCTGCTGGATCTGGAGACGGAGCTTCGCCGGGCGGGGTTCCGCATGGAATTCTGGCAGAGGAGCAACGAATTTCCCTTCGGAGCGCAGGAACTCGAGGAGGGATGCACAGCACTGATCTTCTGCGGAACCTGTCCCGCCGCTCTGGTGCGGATCATCGCGCAGGACGACTTTCCTCTCCTGCTGCTCGGCTCGCTTGACCGGCCCCATGCGGTGCCGGCCGGTGTCGATATGCTCATGCACGACGACCGGCAGAGTGCCTTCGAAGCGATGAACCACCTGCTGAAACTGGGGCACCGGGAGATCGGCTGTATCACCGCTCCGGCAGGAACGCAGCTTCACCAGGACTATCTGACCGGAATCCATCAGGCCGCGGAAGAATTCAAACTCGATCCCTCACAGCTTCACATCGTCTCAATGCCGGTCGCCTCCCTCGCCGACGGTAACGAAGCGGTCAAGCCGCTGCTCTGCAACCATACGGGAATCACCGCCCTCCTCTCCACCGATTCCCTGGTCACCTGCGGCATCCGGAATGCGCTGACCGAACTGGGATTACGCATTCCCGAAGAGATCAGTCTGATCACCCTCGGCGAGAGTGGGCTTTTCTCGATTCTCCGGCCCGCGCTCACAACGGTCCGCTCGCAGGAACCTCCCGGGGGATTCGTCGTGAAGGCGGTGGAAATTCTCATGGACCGGCTGCAGAATCCTTCCCATCTCCGTAAGATCGTCAATTTCGGGACGCCGCAGGTGATGGTCCGGGAATCGACCCGCTTTCTCCGCCGCGAACCGCAGAAGAAATGATGGAGCGGCAACTTCACAGAGGATACGAAATAACTTCCAACGGAAAACAGCAACCTCTCAACCAGAAGGGAACAACATGAAAAAGCGTATTATGTTTCGGTGGCCGGAAAGAGACGGGAAAATACCGCCTTTATTTACCCTGATCGAACTTCTGGTTGTAATAGCAATCATTGCCATCCTCGCGTCACTGCTTCTGCCCGCCCTGAACCGGGCACGGGAGAAAGCGAGGGAGACCCTCTGCAAAAACAATCTGAAGCAGACCGGCCTGGCGTTTCTGGGATACGCTTCGAGCAACCGGGACTACATCGCGGTAATGCACAGCGGCAAGCAGTGGATGAGATTTCTGACCGAAGGTGGCCACTACTCTTCGCAATCCTATTATAAAAACAATTTTGAATACAAAGCATGCAGGGCCTCCTACTGCCCGAGTCTGGAGTATCCGACGACTGACGCAAGCAAGTTCGAATGGTACACCTACGGCATCGTCTGGATGCCGAAACAGCAGGATGTGGATTACAAAAACAACGTGAACGGGAAAAAAGACCGGCTGGGTGACTTCGTCGTGACCGCTCCGGGGAATGAGTGGATCTGCTACTACCACACCACAAAAATAAAAGCTCCGGCACAGATGGTTCTGGCCGCCGACGCGAACCGGGCGGTCACGAGAGGAGGCGCGGCCGGCTATCCCTCCTTTGTCCCGTCGAAATTCTCCAGCCAGAGCGCGATGGCGCTTCAACACGCGGACCGGGCGAACTGTCTTTACGTCGATGGTCATGTCAATGCGCAGAGCAAAGAGAATCTCTACAACAGCGTCAACCACATCCGGGCCTTCAACAATTCGGCAGGGAAGATGTTCCCCCTGATGGACTGAACCATACACAACAGAGGATTGATCTGATGAAAATAAACTGTTTGAAGAGGCTCCTTTTTCCGCTGCTTCTCGCCGCCGGTACCGCCGCACAGGCGCTGCCGGATGGCGTTGCGGTCAACGAAGATGGCACCTTCCGGATCGGAGAAGCGAAATTTCAGATCCAGGCCTGGCTGTCCGGCTGGAGATCACGCATCAACAGCAACTGGAGCAATCGCAAAGTTGAGCGGCAGGAGGGGGATTTCCACCTGAACGGGACCTTCACTGTCAACAACGTCGCCGGAACGGTCCGGGAGACGCTCCGATCCGCCGGAACGGAACAATTCCGCCTCGATTGCGCCTTTGAATTCCCCACCCCGGTGCAGCTCATGGCGCTTCATGCAACCATGAGTATCCCGGGCACGCTCCGGGAGTTCAGCGCCGACGGGAAAAAGGTCCGGCTGCCGGAGGAGTACCGGGAGCAGTGCGTCTTCAACCGCTCGATCCGCACCCTTTCCATCTCTCTCGCGGGCGGCAGGTTGCTGACCATTTCCGGATCGCCGCTGCGGGTGGTCATTCAGGACAACCGCAAATTCGGTGCCCCCACCTTCTCCATCCGGTTCCAGTTTACGCCCGCGCAGGGAAAGCTGACGAAAAGTTCGCTCTCCCTCCGCTTCCGCCTTCAACCGGTCGTCTCGCAGGAGGTGGATATCCGCGAAGCTGCAAACCGCAGCTTCTCCGACGGCCGCCCGGGCAGCACCAGCCCCGGCTGGACCGGTCAGGGCAGTGAGAATGATCTGCACATGATCCGGCCGGGGGAGATTCACGCCGAAGCGCTCCGCTTCCGGATTCTCGATCAGGCTGCCAACGGCGGACGCGGCGCGATCGTGCTGGGGGAAACCGTGCAGTCCAACCTGAAAAAATCGGTCGTGCTGAAACTGCCGCCCGATACAAAGGCGGGCGCGGTGAATCTGCTCCACGCCGCCGCGTGGCTTCCCGCGGGCAACGCACCCGCCGGAGAAATTCTGGTGACTTTCGCCAACGGTTCGAAGCAGCGTTTCGAACTGCGCCCCCGTCATGACATCGGCAACTGGTGGGGCGACGCCTCCTGGCTGAATGCGCGGCTGAGCTGGCGGGGGAGCAACGGCAAGGCGCAGCTGGGACTGCATGCATCGAGCTTCGCCCTCAAGCGGAATGATCCGCGCACGATCCGGCTGACGGTCTCCAACCCAAGGATGCTGTGGCTGATTCCGGCGGTGACGCTGACCGACCGGCCGGTCCGGTTCCACAATGCCGAAAAGAGGGAGTTGAAAATCACCGCCGGCAAGGAGTGGATACCATTGCAGTTCCGAGCCGAAACGGAGAAAGGAAGCGCGCTGGATTTCTCCTTTCTGCAGGACGCTCCGGCGGGGAAGTACGGGTTCGTCAAAGCGGGGCGAAATGGAGAACTCACCTTCGGGAATTCCCCGGGAAAAACCATCCGCTTCTACGGGGTCAACCTCTGTTACTCCGCCAATTTTCCGGACAGGGAGACGGTGGATTCCATGGCGGCGGAATTGGTCAGACAGGGGTACAACCTCCTCCGCATTCATCATCACGACACCGCGATGCTCGACCGGAACGCGCCGGACAGCCTTACGCTGGATCCGCAGCAGATGGAGAAGCTGGACTACCTTTTCCACCGGATGAAACAGAGCGGCATCTACCTCACGACCGATCTCAACACCAACCGCAATTTCAAGCCGGGCGACCGGATTCCGGAAGCGGGCGGCATGAAGGCGCTGGTACCGATCAGCCGGGCGGCGATGGAGAACTGGAAGGAGTTCGTCCGCCGCTGGATGACCCACAGGAACCCCTATACCGGCCTCACCTGGGCAGAGGATCCCGCCCTGGTCTGCGTCAATCTGATCAATGAAGATACTCTTCCGTTTCAATGGAACAGCACTCCGGAAACGGCGCGACTCTACATGACGCGTTTCGCGGAATGGGCGAAAGCCAACGGCTGCGCCGGAGCGCAGGCAACCGAGGGGAGCCGGATGTTCCGCAAATTCCTGCACGAGCTCCAGTGCGCAAGCTATCGGGAGCAGATCCGTTTTCTCCGGGAGGAGCTGCAGATGAAAACGCTGCTGACCAGCCTCAACTACATCAACGAAGCTCCGCTCACCCTGCTGCGCAATGAATTCGATCTGGTGGACAACCACCTCTACTTCGACCACCCGACCTCGCTGGAGAAGCCGTGGCAGGCACCGTTCGGTTACACGCAGCGGTGCGCCATCGAACAGTATGCGCCGCTGCCGCGCGATCTGATGCCGACCCGGATCTTCGACAAGCCTTTTCTGGTGACCGAATTCAACTACTGCTTTCCCAACCGCCACCGGGCGGAGGGCGGCCCGCTGATCGGGGCCTATTCCGCGCTGCAGAACTGGAGCGGTCTCTGCCGGTTCGCCTGGAGTCACGGCAAAGCAAAAATCGCCAATCCGCAACATCCGGTGGAGGGGTTCGACGCGGTGAACGATCCCTTCGCCCGGCTCTCGGACCGAATCGCGGTACTGCTGTTCCGCCGAGGCGACGTGAAAGCGGGATGCCGGAAATTCGTCCGTCCGGTACGCCGGGCGATTTTCGACTCGGCGGAATCGTTCGACTTCCCGATGGATTTCCAGAAGCTCGGCCTGATCTCCCAGATCGGTTCGGCGCCGGATGACGCCCTCCCGGGAACGGAGATCATCCGGCTGACGGGGAAGATGAAACTCCCGGCGGGACTTCCCGGCGGCGTCGTCAGACAGGCCTGGGAGCGGCTGCAGCATGAGAAGGTCGCCGTGAGCGACACCGGGGAACTCCGATTAAATCCGAAGGCGAAAACCTTCTCCGTCGCCTCCGCGCGGAGCGAATCGGTCACGCTGCCGGGCGGAGCGCTCCGGGCGGGAGTATTCGGGGTGAAGGGAGCAACCGGATTCCAGACCGCCGCCGCCATGTCGCTGGATGGAAAACCGCTGGCGGAAAGTGCAAGTCTGCTGATAATTCACCTGACCGACGTCTGCAACACCGACGCCTGGTTCGGCGACCAGGGGCGAAAGGTGCTCAAACATCGGGGCAAACTGCCGCTTCTGGTCCGCAGGGTAAAGGCCGAAGCGGAACTCGCCACCGGAAACTCCTACCGGATCGACGCGCTCGGCCCCGACGGGCAGAAGCTGGGGGAAGTCACCGGAAGGAGCGAAAACGGAACGTTCCGATTTCTGCTTGATCCGGGTCACTTCCCTGGCGGAATAATGGCCTACCACCTCACCCGGTAAAGCAACCGATTTCTCCTTTCGGGAGATTCAGGGAACACTCCGGGCAACTCCCCCCCGGAGCGAAAAATCTCGTATAAAACCGGGTTGCTCCCTCCTGCGGCACATGTGTGGTATTGCTCTCGTTTCCGCCATGTCAGCGCGCCGGTTCTTCCTCTTCGGCTCCGCAGGGCGATCCCCGGGGGGGCGAGGAAATGCCGCGCAACCGGCGAAGCACTCCATCGGCACCTCCACGAGAGACTGCGTTTTCCCTTCCCGGCGGCAGAAGTTGAAGAGCGGGATCGCCGCCGGATCAGAGGGAAATTCTCGAGCGAGATTCAAAGCCGCATCCCCTGGCAAATACATTCCCTCGATGTACTCTCTGAACCTTCCGGATCGGCAGCGGCGCTCTCGAAAAGAGCCGTTTCTCCCGCCGTGCGTCGTTCCGCCTCACCGGATCAACTGCCACCCCAGTACTCCACCAGGAAAGGCGGCGTTGTCGGCGGAGAATAAAAACACCTTCCCCTTCATTTCTCCGGCAACCGTTCCGACTGGAGCTCCGTCCGCATTGAGCGCCGTCACCTGGAACGGTCCTGCAGACTGAATTTTAATTCGCGCAGTCGCCCGACGCAGCAGCAGCGGCCGATCTCCGGGGTCGAGAATCATCCGTTTCGACTCGTCGGTGCTGCGCTGACCGGAGTTGGAGACGTCGGAAAGCTGAAAGATCAGAAGCGAGCGGCTCTCTTCGAGCGACCGTCCATCCATCGACATCGCCGCAATTGTCTGGAACCCCGAGGCCGCTTCCACCCGGAGCGCCCCGGCTTCCGCAGTCCCCTCCGGCAGCGTGATCGAAGCGAGACACGGCGTATTCACGCAGAACAGCGTCCGGCCGGAATCGAGTAGAATCTCCCCGGTGGAACTCTCGGCAACGCCCTCTTTCAGCAGTCTGCTGAATCGCCTCCGCGTTTCTCCATCGACACAGGTTCCGGGGTTGTGAGCCTCCGCCGCGGGAACCGGAATCTCGCTGGCCCTGAGCTCGCGCTTCCCCTCGACCGCCGATGCAATCGCGCTGATCAATCCAAGTTTGGAGAACTCTTCCGGGCGGGTGTTGCCGTTCTCCCGCTCGAAAAGTTCCGGAGTAACCTGATAGACAAAAGTTTCCTTTGAACGTTTCACATTTCCGGTGCGGAACATCATCATCGCGATCCGGTCGGAGGCCTGCGCCATCGGGTCTCCGGCAATGTCGAAACCGAACGCCCCGAGCTTCTGATAGATTGCGCGGGCACCGTGCGCCCAGGCGAAACGGTAAAGCCCGTCCCACCCCTGCAGCGAGGCATAGGCCCCCATCAGCGGCCCGGCTTCGGAACGAAACCGGTTGGGACTGCAGAAGTTGAACTCAGTCACTATGTACGGTTTACCCGCGACTCGCGATGCCATGATCCGGCGCGGCACTTCCGCGAAGCGGGCGATGGAGGATCTCTGGCCGACCGCGACCGGCGGAGTGAACGCTTTCCCGAGGTAACTGGGGTGATCGTGATAGATGTGGTTGTCCACAAGGGAAAACATGTTCCTGTGCAGCGTCAGAACCACCTCGTCATCGACATTGACGCTGGTGATCAGCGGCCGGATGCGCAACTCATCCTGCAGGAAGGCCAGCTGCTTTGTCAGACAGGCGCGGTGCAGTTCGGTAATGAATTCCTGATAGCGGGGGTTGTACATGGTCGGAACGCTCTCCGGAAGATTGTGTCCGGCAAGCCACTTGCGAAAGAGTTCGGCACACTTCTTTTCGATTCCGGCATCCCCGGCCCACTGAATCCGGCGAAAGATCGAATCCTCGTTGACCATGTTCACGCACCAGACGGCCGGGTCTTCGCCCCAGGTGAGACCGGTATAGGGATTGCGGTGATTCATCCAGCGACGGGCGAACTCCTTCCAGTTTTCCAGCGCGGCATCATCCAGCAGGAAAAGGACCTTCGCCACCTTCGCCGGAATCGAGCTGCGGCCGTCAATCCGATCCCCGACACGGAGGGTCCGACTGCAGTAAATGTCGGTGGTGAGGTAGATGCCGCGCGCCTTCATCACAGCGACCAGCCGGTCCAGTCGGTCCAGTTTCGCCGGATCGAAGGTCAAGCTGTCGGAAGCGTTCCGATCGAGCAGTTCATTGTCGTGATGATGGATCCGGACGCTGTTGTACCCGCAGTATGCGAGGTAGTCGGCAAGCTCCGTCAGCGCCTTGTCATCGAGAAAGCTTGCATTGAAACACAGATTTACACCGTAAAAGCGAATTCGTTTCTCCGGAGCGTTTTCAAACGTCAGCCTTCCGTCCGGCGCGACCCGGACCGCGCCGTACTTTCCGGCCGGGGCATCGTTCAGAAACGAGAAGTCGAACGCCCCGCCCCGAACCGGTTTCCGCCGGAAATCGAGCGGCACCCACTCTTTTCCCGCCCTCGTCACATACTCCGGCTTCCGGACGGCGCCAAACCGGATCGGCCGGTCCGAAAGCGTCACAGCCGGAATCATCCAGACGCCGCCGTTGCTCTTCATGCGAAGCGTCAGTTTCGCAGCACCGGGTCTCGGCAGCGGAAAACTGGAAGCGTACAATCCGATTTCCGTATCTCCGCCGGTGGCCTTCTCCTGCCAGACCACCTCTGCATTCCGGTCGCGGAAGGGCCCCCACCAGTTGCCGCAGTCCTGCCGGGCAACGACCGGCACCGACGCTTGCGATCCATCCGGATACCGGGCGACAATCTCCCCCTGCAGTTCTCCCGCGGCGGGAGTCCAGGCGGAAGCGTGGAGCAGATTTACCGTACTCACCTCGTTCTTCGGCAACGGAATTTCGACCGTATCTTTGCCGGGAAGCCGAGCAGAGCCGAAGAGCACAATCGTGCCGTTTCCGTTGTTTTGAGCCGGATCGATGATCTCGAACGCTACTGCGCCGCTGCGGATCCAGCCGGGCCGGATTGTGTGCAGATCCTGCTGCGGCCCCTGATCGGTCCAGCCGCCCCTGCCGTCCCCGGCGATCTCGTCCGCAAAGCCGGCGTTCACGGAACCTCTGAGATCAACCGGCAGAATCCGCGCCTCCAGAAGTTCCAGTTCAAGCCGGAGCTCGGCGGCCTTCAGTTTTCCTTTGAAGGGAACGGTCAGGAACCGGCATTCGATCTCAGCACACTCATCCTTTCGGTTGTCCTGAATCAGAAACCCGAAAGCGCCATCCGGGGAGGTCACCTTCAGTTCCCGGCCGCCGGCGAGCGGAATGCGGACCTCCCGCGCCCGCTGCGACGACAGCAGAATCTGGCGCACTTTGCGTTTGGGAATCGCAAAGGTTCTCCCCTCGACCGTCACACTCCTCCCCGGCGGAAACGACAGAGAACCATGCAGGGACTTCACCTCGACCGGCACCGGAAATTCAGCCCGGAACTCCAGCCGGAAACGATTTTTTCCGACCGGTCGGATCGTCTCCGTGACGTCGGCGGCAACCTTGTCGATGGTCATCTTGGCCCGTACCGTCACGCCATCCTGAGAAACCGTGCTCTCCCGGCCGCCCCACCAGGAGTTCTGGACCGGCGCCCAGGTCCGGGAATAGCCGCGAATCATGAACACGGCATCGTCCAGCCGGAAACTGCCGTCCTCAGCGAAACGAATCGCCCCGGGCAGCACCGGCGTCTGCGCCGCCGCAAGCACGGAAGACATGGACAAGACGGCAACGACAGCCTTGTGCAGAAGAAACTGTCTGATCATTCTGAAATCCTTTCAATCGCGTTGAATCGTATCACTTGCGCCATAAACTTTCAATATACGTCCGCCGGGTGTTCCACCAGATATCGTTGAGCACGTGTCCATCCAGAATCAGGAAGTTGCTCCGGCCGCCATGCACCTGGTTGTAGTTGACCCGGTTTTCGACGTTGTCGAAGGTATTTTCCTTGAGGTTCCAGCAGGACTGACTGCCCTGTGCATTGGAGGGAGTATGATTCTCGCCGAGCAGAATATAGCGGGAGGAACGCCTGATCTGCGAGGTTTTGAAGCTGGTGCCGTTCACTGAAATCTTCTGATTGTTGCAGCCGTAACTGCGGGGATACTGCGCGGAATCGCCCGGCCAGCTCCGGCCCGCTTCGGCACAGAAATACTGCTTCGATCCCCGGCCGGGATGTTCGGCGACGGTCAGCACGGAGGCGAGCTGCTCTTCGACGGTGAGGTGCCGGCCGTCATATCCGGCGCCGAGCAGGTCATCCCAGGTGACATTCTTTCGCGTACCGGAGGCAGCGGCGAGCCCCGGAGGAAGAAAATCGCCGTTGTCGCCGGTGTATTGCAGAAACGCCAGTCCCAGCTGCTTGAGATTGTTGATGCAGTTGCTCCGGCGCGCGGCCGCACGCGCCTGATTCAGGGCCGGCAGCAGCATCGCCGCCAGAACTGCGATGATGGCGATTACGATCAGCAATTCAACTAAAGTAAAAATCCTTCTCATAAACTTCCACCTTTCCTGTTGGATATCGAAGACGGGACAAGTCCGGGAAACAGCGACACACCCTGCAGCAGCTGAATCGTTCCGCCGCAACTGCAATGCGGAAAGTCGACGGCACTCAACAGCCGGACAATCCGGCGGGCCGCCTCCGGAGACGGCGCCTCTTTTCCGTAGAAGAGTGCCGTCAGAAGATTTCCGATTCCGCGCAGGATCCCGGCGGCGATCTGATACTCCTGCGGAAGCGTCACATGCCGATAGGATCGGCCACCCTCTGCCGCCGGAGCGACCAGCAGGCGCCGCGGACAGTCGCGCCAGTCGCACATCCGCGCATTGAGCCGGGAAGGATCGGCTTCCCCCCGGGCGAGCAGGATATCAAGCTCCCTCCGGGTGAGACGGCAGATCTCCCGTGAAATTTCACGCAACGTTCCGACCGCTTCGGGGAACACATTGCACTCCAGCAGAACCGCGACCGAAAGCTGGAACTGAGAAAGCGAGATATCCCACCAGCCGCCGTCATCGCGCATTTCCATGGTTTTCGCGATTGCCTCCGGCAGGAGCGCGGCGGCAGCGGCAATCCGCTCCGATTCTCCGGTCGCAACCCCGGCGGCGGCGTGGAACATCGGCAGTCGCAATGCTTCGTGGGGCGCGCATCCTCTGCGCATCAGCGAGACCATGGCCGGACCGCCGTCGAAGCGGCCGAGATTGAAGCCGTTCTCCGCCGTGACGTTTTCCAGGCAGTACTCGGAGATGTTCCGTAGGATCTCCGCCGCACACTGACGATCCATCGCCGACGGCATGGCGCAAAACGCCCGCCACGCCCCGAAGACCGCCAGCGTGAACTGATCGCGCGAAGAGTTCGGATAACAGAGATTTCCGGCAAACGGCGAGAATCCCCGCGCCACAAATCCGGGCCTGCCGTGACGCACAACCAGCGATTCCAGACCGATCAGCACCCGCGACGCCAGTTCGGATTCATCGCACCGGATCGCGGCATCAAGCATCGCTCCGGCATGCAGCGCACAATCCTCCATGCCGCTCCCTCTGCCGCAGGGATCCGGGTCTTCGGCGGCAATTTCCTCCAGCTTCGGCAGATGATCGAAACGGTGCTCAAAGGAGTCACCGGTCGTGTAGTCGTAGAATAAATTGAGAGAAGGCAGGAAAAAGTTCCTGACAACCACCCTCCCCCACTCAGGAAGCCGGCAGTGATTTTCCTTTATTTACTGGCATGCTTTTTCTCTGCCTCGAAGCCGAATACTCTTTTGATGGCGTCAAGATATGCGAATCCATATTCCTCATCCGGCTCCAGATAGGCGCCTTCAGTCCATTCGTTCCAGGCGTTGATCGTAATGACCCGTTCCCCTGGCGGCCGGAGGAGGATCTGCTGTCGGAAGATCCGAAGCGTCTCTTCAAAAACCTCCGGAGAATTCTCGACCACGGGGCCGTACGGATACTCCCCGTTCTGATAGACGTCGCTCTGAACGGAACGCGGTGACGCATCCCAGGCGGTCATGATATTCGGATGAAACGGGACCCGATACCGTTTTCCGGCCTCCCGCCAATAGGCCAGATACTGTCTCCGCAGCAGCCGATAATCCGTTCGCGGAAAATCCGGCAGCCTCATGTGGTGAATCCAGATGTAACTGGTCACACTGTCGAAGCCGAGTTCATGAATGAGTTCAGGGGAATTGGCCGCCTTCTCTCCCGGCAACACAGCCTCCCCGCGGGAGGTCAGGTTCAGATGAATCCCCGGCAGTCCGGCAGCCTCTGCCCGGCGCCGGAATCCCTCCAGTCCACGGCGCAGAGCGGCGACGCCCCCGAAATTCTCGCAGAGCCGTGCCAGGTCGTAAATGGAAAAATAGGGTTTCCCGTCAATTTTCCAATATTCCGGCGCCGTCATATGCTCGGCAATCGCATAATCGGTAATGCGTTCGAAACCTTCCGGAGTGACATCGCCCGGCCATAGCGTCCTCAATGGCTCGGTCAATCCGCGCGGATGCATATTCCGCCACGGATGATTGGCCCACATCAGCGCATAGTGAAGCCGTTTCCGATTGGGAGCATGGTGGAACCCCTCCTTCAACGCCCGTTCGAGAAAAGTTCCATCTTCATAACAGTACCAGTCGAAAAGGAAAACACCGATCCCGTAATCCGCCGCCGCATCGATTTTCCGGGCCATCACCGTGGGATCCGCCTCATCCTCACAGCCCCACAGCGGTTTTTTCGGCTGTCGGTGACCGGGGAAACGCGATCTCGCGGTTTTGACCAGCTCCCATTCGCTCCAGCCCTTTCCATGAACAACGGCATTGCGTTCGTCGCAATGGTAGTTGGGAAAGTAATAGGCTGCAAGTTCAATTCCATCTTTCGTCATATCGCGTCCTCACCATGAGCAATTCTTTACCAGGCAATAATATTATACCACACAAAAAAACTTTTGGTATGAATATATTATGATTCCATGGTAAAATATTGCTTTTTAAGGATTCTTCCCGTTCGGCAGAAAAAATGCCATCCTGCGGTCGAGTCACGGCGGAGAGAAGCGGAAGAAAATCAATCCGTCATGGAACGGCGCAGGAAGAGGCGGATCTTTTTATTCGAATGCTTTTCCCGGTATTCCAGCGGGGTGACCTTGACGTAACGGCGGAATTGCCGGGAAAAATAACTTGCATCATAAAACCCGCAGAGTCCGGCAATCTCCCCGGGGGAAAGTTCGCTGCATTCGAGCAGTTTTTTCGCCTTTTCCAACCGCAGCAGGGTGAGGTAAGTCCAAGGAGAAGCACCCGTCTCCTCCTTGAAGCGGCGGCAGAAATGGGCTTTGCTCATGCAGGCGCGCCGGGCCAGTTCGTCGAGGGAGAATTTCTCTTTAAGATTGAGCCCCATGTAAGCGGTAATCATCGAGATGAGATTGTGATATTCGGCATGTTTTTTTCCCGCTGCCTCCGGGCTGGTCAGCGGCAATCGCCCCAGTAGAATCAGAAAATCCACCACACCGTTGCGAAGTGCCGTCCGAAACCCCGGGGCACGGGAGGCCTGTTCCTTCAGCAGCCGGTTGAGATTCTCGACCGCAGAAAAAAAGAATTCCGGCGGGACGTGGAGTTTCTTCGATGGTTCATCGGGCGAGCATTCGAAGAGCTGCCGCAGCGACTCCATTTCCCGGAACAGATCGTGCTCGTCCTTCAGGAGTTCCGGACGGAGCAACACATTGAACAGCCATAACTTCTGGCAGTCCGTATACCAATGCACCTCTCCCGGCCGCACGACGAATACATCACCGGGATAGAAGTTTATCATTTCCAGAGTTTCTCCTGATTTCCGGTGATGCACGCCGTAACCGTGGACAACAAACATGAGCTCATAGAAATTGTGATCATGAGGAGAGACTGCCACAGGGTGATCCGTGGAGGCGATAAAACAGAGCAGATTTTCCACAGGGAAGAAATCCTCCGCCCGATAGTGGTGCGGCAATTTTTTGAAGGGAAGCCCATCATGGCTTGCCGGGAAACGCATTGTCATGATCTCAAAACCTCCGGAAAGCGAATGGTGCAACTGTCTTTCGCGCCACCGGCGTATAACATGACAGCATCTCCGGATTTTTCAAGTGTGCTCCGTCTGTTTCCGGCGGATATTTCCGGAAACGGCAGCTCTTTTTTCTTCAGCTGCAGATCGGCAGGGGGAGAAGTTTCCGGCAGATCACCTGGCTGACAGACCGGTTGCAGCCGCGGTCAATCAGTTGCGGATGCAGAGCGGCAGACCCAAACGGTCTTCATTCAATTTTATACAGCAATTCTTTCACCGTCAAGGCGGTCTATATCTCAAGCGGAAAATTCACTGCTGTCAAAGGAGGAACGCATTGGCTGATATCGAGCAGCCGACGTTTTCCACAATATCAGCCAATGTAACTTTTTTCTTCGTGTTCTGCATGACCAGAGAAATTCCCGGTAATCTTCTCAACCTGCAGAAAGTCTGCAACGATTCAATGTGGAACCTCGACAATACTTTCAAGCGGCATTGCTGGGAAAAGAGGTTCCGTTCAGAACAATTGTCCCCGCTTGCTGAATGTTATGAACACATCCCGAAAACAGGCAAAAATTAATAGCGTATAAACCTGCTCTTCGGGAAGGAGCGGCTCGAATTTCACCGATCTTGCGCCACGGCTATCGACGGTGTTGCGGAGAAATTTTCTGCCGCCTCCGGGCGGAGCCGGTACTCCTGCGGGGTGCAGTCGAGATGCTTCCGGAAAAACGCCGCAAACAGGCCGGGACGGTGAAACCCCACCGCTTCCGCCACCAGCGATATCGGCAGCGTGCTGTTCCGCAGAAGATCGCACGCGCCTGCAATCCGAAGCTCGTTCTGGTACTCCTTGATCGATTTCCCGGTCCCACGATGGAAAATCCGGTTCAGATGCCGGGGACTCAATTCGAGGCATTCCGCAAGCCGCCGCACCGGGTCGGGATCCCGGACCATCGCCCACATCGCCCGCTTCATCGCCTCCAGACGGTCTCGGCGGAACTCCGCCCGCAATGCATCATGTCCGGAAATCTCCGCCAGCACCTCCGGAAAGTTCTGCTGCATCACCATTTCCAGCAACGCCGCCAGTAGATGGCTCAGCAGTTCCGGAGCCAGCGGTGCCTCCGACATCCCCTGACGACGGATTTCCCGCAGCAGAAACGCCGCCTCCCCGGAAAGCGGAATCTCATAGCCAAGCGCCTCCGCCCGGCGCACAATCCGCCCGTTCACCTCCGGCGCGTGGGCTCCGCCGATCTGAAAGTTGACCGACAGATTCCCATGCGTCTCCTCTTCCCCGAAACAGCAGCTGTGCGACACCGCGGGCGGCATGAAAAACAGCGTCCGTTTTCCCGCCCGATTTTCCACTGTCAGGCCGTCGCAGAATGTCCGCATGGAAGAGCGCTCCACAAAGGAGAGGCAGTAATAGGGGTGTTCGTGCTCCGGCACCCGGAATCCCGGCGGAAGTTCGCTGTACTGGCAGGAAAGCACCGAAAACTCCAGTCCGCCCGCCGTAAAACGGAGATGCCCCTCCGCGACACTCCGGCTCGCCGTCCGGTTGAAGTTCCGATGGGCCTCATCCATCGTTTCCGCTCCTCCCCGCCGCATTCCATTTCCATCGGTTACTATAACGACTCCGGCCACTTTTTCAACCGGAACCTCGGAAATATGTCTGAATTTTGATTTCAATGTCTCTTTAATTACAATAAACCGGCTTGGTTTCCCATCTGCGGCACAGTATACTTTCTGTCGTAATTCATGGTCGCACAATCGGACAGCAATGCAGGAGAGGTCGGAATGAGAAAACTTGTGCTGGGGAAAGAACAGGTCGTGGTCCGGGGCATCCGCCCCGAGGAACAGCTGTGGGGGGCCTATCAGTTCCCCCGGCCGTACAACCTCGGGGACCGGCTGGTCGTCGCGGTCGACGTCTGCGAAGACAGCATCCAGTCCTACGGCAGTCCGAAACGGTGGTTCGAAAGCCGCGACCGGGGCGAAAGCTGGCAGGAGGTCGATTCCACCGTCGCCATCCGGTGCGGACTCCGCCTCGCCAACGGCGACCTGCTCTACTTCCCGATGGTTTCCGGAACCATTCTGGAGGGATACCGGGTCACGCCGCAGAATCTGCTCACCCCCGGCTACGATTTCTCCCGACGGGCGGAAGAGGGAACTCTCCCGATTCCGGACGGCATGAGCTGCTGGCTTGACGGAACGCTGATCCGCGCCTTCCGCGTTGAACGGCTGCCGGAAAGCCTGTCGAAAGCGGAGTGGCTCGCCCTGCGGCTCCCGACGGGCGGAACCGGACCGGTTGAGGAACATGCCGCCCTCGACTGGCCGTACCTCACGCGGGTCGTCCATGAACACGAGGGTGTGCTGACGTTGAAGTCGCTCTTCCCCCGCGGCAACCCGCGGATCGGACCGGACGGAGCGATCTGGGTGACCGCCTTTTCCGGCGAAGGACACATCAACCCGGAAACCGGCCTCTATTCGCCCTACTACTCCGCCGAACTGTTCCGCTCGGACGACGACGGCCACACCTTCCGTCTGCACAGCCACATGGAGTACGAAGCGGATGGCAGACGCTATCCCTACCGGAGCGGCGGATTCAGCGACAGCGACATCGAATTCATGCCGGATGGGTCGATGGTCTGGTTTCTGCGCACCGCCTGGTACGGCAGTACCGGTGAGGAGGTCGCCCCGATGTATTTCTCCCGCTCAACCGACGATGGCCGTACTTGGACGAAGCCGGAAAAGTTCGCCGAAACCGGCATCCTCCCCCGCCTCTGCAAACTCGCGTGCGGCGTCACACTGCTCTGCTACGCCCGCCCCGGCATCTTCGTACAGGCCACGGAGGATGACGGCGGAACCCGCTGGAGCAAACCGCTGATCGTGATGACGCCCGGCGACCGGAGCGCACTGGCCAATCGCCGAGTCACGCCGCCCTCCTTCCACGACTGGGACGGCTGCTGCTGCAATCCAGAAATGGTTCCGCTCGACCGCAACAGCGCGCTGATCTTTTACAGCGACTTCTACTTCCCCGATCCGGAAGGAGTCAAACGCAAAACCATCGTCTGCCGGAAGATCACCGTGGAGGCGTGACCGGCCCCTCCCCCCGCCGGTAGAGCAACACGGCGAAACCATTCCGGGGGATGGTGACGACGCCGTCCTCCATCGTAACGTCGCCTGAAACGGAGTCCAGCCGTTCCAGCCGGAATCCGGGGACGTCGACTTCGGTCCGCGCCAGCTCCCGGTTGCTCTGGGTCAGCAGAACCGCCAGCTCATCGCCGAGCAGGAAGGAGTTGGTCTGAATCTCCGGATTGCTCACGCGGTGGAAGGTTTCCGCACTGAACGTTCCGTCGTACAGCAGCCGCCCGAACCGTTCGCGCAGCGCATTCGCCTTCGCAAGATACGCCTGATAGCGCGGCGTCTCCGCGATGGTGGCGCGACAGCGGTAGATCTCCACATCGCTCCGACTGCCGAGCAGCAGCATCTGATTGACCGGAAATTCGACGTCGGAATCGTCGCGGATGTTCCGGTTGGATATTACCGCCTCCGGGAAGGCCGCCTTGAAAAGATAACTCGCCGACAGCGTCCGAGGCTTTTCCTCCTTTTCCCGCCAATCGGAATTCCAGACGCCTGCAGGGAAACCGAAGATATGAACGAAATCGGTGTACTGCAATGTCTGGTCGGTGGTGCACTCGATACCGACGCCCAGCGAAGGCTTCCGGGACTTTGCGTATTCGTAAAGCTCCTTGAGCATCTCCCGCTTGCCCTGCATGATTCCGGTATACGGTACCGGGTGACCGTGCGACGGATCGCAGCAGGGGTAGGAGAGCAGTCCGAGCTGATCGAAGAAGACCGAATCCACCCCGAGTTCCACCGCAAAATCGACGTGCCGCTTCAAAATCTCCAGCCAGGAACGGCAGGCGGGACAGGCGACGACGAAGGTTTTGTTGACGAAAGCCCGCAGAAAGGTGCCGCCGTTGGTGAAGTTGTAGGACTCCCGGTGTTCCGAGCCATCCGCACGCTTGATCGCCACGCCCGCTCCCTCCCCCGAACGGTAGTAGTCACTTTCCACGTCGATGAGCTGACCATTGAAGTAGAGGATGACCTTCCCCCCCTTCGCCTGCACCTTGCGGATGTTCTCCTTCAGTGTTTGGACACCGCCCAGTTTCGGATCGGCTGAGTAGGCCGGATAGCCGGAATCCATCCCTTCCGCGGTCCAGCCGAAGAGAAACAGGGTGTCGATTCCGGCCTGCGCGGCGTCATCGTATGCCTGCTCGAGCTTTTCGTAAGGGAAGAGATACTCTCCGTACTGGTGGTGCAGAATAATCCGCTGCCACCCCGGCGAATATGCCACATGATCCGGAATCTGCGGCGGGGTGAACCACCCGTTCGCCCATTTGCGATACTTCTCCGCGCAGACGGTCCAGTTCCCCGAGTACGGAGAAACGACAAGATTACATTCCGTCCGGCTCTCACCGGGCTTCAGAAACGGATACCGGACCATGAACATGTTGACCTGGCTCCACCGTTCCAGTTCGAACACCTGCCCGGTCAATTCGAATGAGTCGTCGTGGCAGCCGTAATAGAGACCATCCTCCCCCCAGTCGAGCGCAAAACAGTTTATCGAAGAGGTGCGTCCCGGATAGAGCGTCATGCGGCGGATATACTTCTGGTCAGGGGCCATGTAGTGCGTGAAACAGTTGCGGATCTGCTCCGGCAGGTTTTCAATCCGTTCGCTGACCCGCTCCGAGGTGATCGCCACCATCGGCGGTTCTGGATCGCAAATCGAGAGAATCGGATAGTGCACTTCGCGCACCACCTGCTCCCGTGAACGATTCTCCAGCGCGATTCCCCAGCAGATCTCATCGCCGCGCAGTTCCCCCGAAAGAGAGACGGAAATGGGAATCGTGCCGCGCCCATCACACTCTACGGCAGAAAACCGCAGAGAGATACGCTCCGTTTCGCATTGGACTTCCGGCCTCCCGACGGGAACGGCATCGAGCTCCAGACAGCCGGGATCCCCCAGAATCAGCCGAAACAGCCGGCGCGGACGAATCAGATTACGGCCGGTTTTTCGGTTGCACAGCTTCTGCAGAATGCCGTTTTCATCAATTTCGAGCAAAATAAATTCATTTTCCATCCGATACATGATACCCTCCCGGTTGTACGGGAGACAGTATACCGCCATCTGCGCTTCTCCGCCATGTCATTTGTGCCGAAAAGTATGGAAATCGTGCCATTCTATATGGAAAATCATTTCCACCTGCGCTATATTACCGCATGAAAAACTATTTTCTTCACTTCAACGATCTGCCGCGCCTGCTGGCGTCGCCCCTGCCGCTCTTCGCTCGGCTCTCCAGCGACGACGCCCGGGGCACCTGGAACGGGAAACGGGAAAATCTCATGGAGTTCGCCATCCGTCTCTCCGCCGCCGACGGCTGTTCGGTCGATGTTCAGGACGGACACGAGACGAAACTGCCCTTCCCTCACCTCTATCTCAAATATCCCGGAAGCGATTTCCATTCGCCACCTTTCGCGCCGCGCCGGGCATTCGCGCTGATCTACGAAGGATCACTCTGTCCGCGGCTGGAAGAAGCGGGGATCCTCCTCGACACCGTCGGCTGGCCGCTGGAGATCACCACGGAGATCCGGGGACTGATGGAGAAAATCGACGCGCTCTGCGACAATCTGCTCCTGCCGGGCAGCGCCGACCGGCTCGACCACTACGCGCTCTGCCTGCTGCGGGAACTGATGCTGCAGCACCCTGCACGGCAGGGCCGGGTGCGGAAACCGGACGCATTCTACACCGAAAAGCTTCAGCGGATCGCCTCGTATCTGCGCACCCATTACACGGAACGGGTCGATCTCTCCATTCTGGCGGCGAAACACGGCCTGTCACGCCGCACCTTTTTCCGCCGCTGGCAGACACTGTTTCCCGGAACCACGCCCCACCAGTATCTGCTTTCCCTGCGGCTGCAGGAGGGGCGCCGTCTGCTCCGCAGTGAAATGCCGATTTCGGAAATCGCGCAAACACTGGGATTCCCGGACGCCTCCGGCTTCACGGAACAGTTCCGGCGCCGTTACGGCGAAACCCCGACCGGCTTCCGCAAATCGAGTCGGGAGTCATGAGCCATCCCGGCCGCCGGCCGCATCGGTTTGACTGGCGGCGGGGATTCAGAACTCCGGCTGCAATCAGGGTTTCTGACGCGACAGATGGTAGCAGAGCACCCCGCCTTGCTGAAGCGTGGTGGCGGCCTGAAAACAGAGTTTCCCATTCCGGTTCACCGTGGAGACCGGACCGAGAACCGCGCCGTCGGATTGCAATGCCTCCACCTTCCAGCGGCCGGGCAGTTCCAGCACAACATCGACAGCGGCACGCTCGACCAGCAGGGGGAATTCCCCCCAGCTTTCCAGCTGCTTGCGCTGTCCGTTGGCAAACTTCTGCTTGGTCGCACCGAAGTTCGGCAGCTGAATCAGCAGAATGGAAGCGCTCTCCCACAACGGGAGATCATCCAGCGACATCAACGCGACGGTCTGATACCGGGTTCCGTTCCGCAGGGTCATGATCTTTCCTTCCGCATTGCCGCGAAAGGTGGCGACCTCGCTGCGGGGGGTGACGATGCCGAGCGTGAGATTTTTTGAGTTCAGCGTAATCTCGCCGGTTTCGCTGGTGATGCTTCCGGAACGCTCGAACCGCTTCATCACGGCACGGACGGAGTCCGGCAGAGATTTCTGCCAATGTGGAGCAAGAGCACGAATTTCCTTAACTCCAGGACATTGCGCTCCTCGCGGCAGGGAGCCGATCCTTGCATAAAGTCCAAGCTCCGAAAAACGGTCCGGATAATCGCCGCAATTCCCGGGAGGCCCGTTCAGTGTCCGCAGCTCCCCGGGCGTGACGGTGAAAGCGAACGCCTTCCGCGCAGCAGCCACGTCACCGCGGACAAACAACATTCGAATGATTCGTTCCTCCAGCTGGGCAAAGGGATCGTTGACGATATCAAAACCAATCGGCACGGCGGGCTCAGACATTTTTTCCGCATAGTGGCTCCATGCAAAACGGTAAAGTCCGTCCCAATCCTGCAATCCGGCGTACGCGCCGAAGAGGGCTCCCCCCTCCATCCGGTAGGGATTCGGGTTGCAGAAATTGAATTCCGTCACCGTATAGGGTTTTCCGAAGAGACGCGCAGGCATCAGATAGCGCGGGCTTTCCGCCTTCTGCCGGATCGAGGAGAGACAGCCGAACAGATACGGCAGTTCCCACGCCGTCACCGGGAAACTCGGATGATCCCAGTACCGGTGATTGTCCACGAAATCCAGTTCGGCGCGCGGTTCGATCAACGTGAATTTGCTGGTCATGTTCATATCGGTTATCAGCGCCGAGAGCTTCAACTCCTCCCGGAGGAACCGGCGCTGCTCCCTCTGACAGTTGATCTGCAGCTCGGTGAGAAATTCGATGAACAATCCGCCACGGGATTCCCGGTTTTCCGGCGTATCCAGCTTCCGGCGCTGAAGAAATTCAACATATTTCTTCTCGTAGAGCGGGATGAGCTGTGGAACTTTATTCCAGATCGTCACCAGCGGATTTTCGTTGACCAGATTGACGGAGGCCAGCGCCGGATCTTCCGCCCAGGTCAATCCGGTGTAAGGATTGACCTGCGTGAGCAGCCGCCGGGCAAACTCCTTCCAGTTCGCCATGGCGCTCTCACTGATCGGCAGGAGATTCTTCATCTCGAAATCAAACTGCCGGAATCGGATTCCCCGCCGTTCCGCGATATTGTCGCCGTCACGCAGCGGACGGCTGGCATAAAGATCGATCGAAAGGTAAAGTCCGCGTTTTTTCAGTTCGGCAAACAGATAGTTGAGACAATCGAGCCGTTTCGCACGGAAACTCACAGAGCTCGGCGTGGTGTAATCGATCAATCCGGCCTCGTAATGGTGAAAACGCACGGTATTGTAGCCGAGCAGCGAAACCTTGTTCACAAAATCATCGGCGGTTTTCCGGCTGACGTAATGGCTGCCGCCGACCAGATTGGGCCCGAAAAAACGGATCCTCTTCTCCGGCGCGTCGCGGAAGACGAAATGTCCGGCAGCATCGACCACCACCGGTCCGTATTTTCCGGCGGGAGCGTCAAGGTAACGGGAGAAATCCAGCGGAGAACCGGGCAATGTCTTTCCGGAAAAATTCAGAACTGCCCAGTCCTTGTCCTCCACCAGATAGGATGGAGTTTCCACCTTGGATAGATTCAGCTTGCGATTCCCCAGCGTGGCACCGGCAATCAGCCAGACCGCGTCCCGGGCGGGTGTTGCGCGAAAAGTGAGTCTGCGCGGGGGCTTTTCCAATGCGAATTGTGACAGGTAGAGTCCGACCACAGAGTGGGCATTTTCCCCTAAATAGGCGACCGCCGCGTTGGGAAATGCGTAGGGAGCCCACCAGTTGCCGACGTCGAGGCTGGAAATTACGGGAATGTTTTTCCATTTCCCATCCGTGAATTCCACCTCGATTTCCCCCAGTCGCATACGGGAACTCGGCGTCCAGGCGGAACAGTGCAGCAGATAGAGATACTGCGCCCCCGGCAGCGCGTCTGCGACGCCGACCGAACTTTCCCGGGCATAATTTTTCTCCGCGGCCGAGAGGGCGATGCAACCGCGGCCGCCGTTCGCCGCCGGATCGATGATTTCGAAGGGAACCCCGAGCGCGGTGAGGACACCCGGTCGAATCATCCCGAGATCGTTATCCGGTCCCTGATCGGTCCAGCCGCCCCGGCCGTCGTTTGGTTTCTCATCACGGAATCCGCGGTTGGCAGCCGCCCGCAGATCAATGGTGCGAGTTTCCGGCAGATCAATGCGGATGTTCAAGTCCAATGTGGTATCCTTCAACTTTCCCCGCGACGGTTCCGGACTGATCCGGACCAGAAAACGGTTGATCCGCCATTTGCGGTCATCCTGAATGAGAAGTCGAAAGCGGCCTGAAAAATGAACCCTATTCCCACCGCAGTCAAACGAAAACTTCTTCACGATGCCGTTGAAGAGATGGATCGTCCCCTGAAACTGCTTCGGCAGCGCCAGTTTTCTTCCGTCGATTTCAAGATGATATTCCCCTGCCGTGTCCAGGTTTGTCGTCAACGCGAGGGTCGCGGCGTCAACCGGCGGATCGGCATGAAATGCGGCTCGATATTGAATACGGTTCCGCTGTTCCGCGGCGGAAACGGCAACGTGAAATCCGGCCCATTTCCCCTTGACTTCAAAACGCCCTTCCCGGCGGTGCGGGAAACCGGCGTCAATGCGGAATGAATTCCGGTCGAGCGGGATCGCATTCCAGCCCGGCGGATAGAGAATCCAGCCGAACCGCATGGAGTCGAGCTGAAAATTCCCCTGATCCTCCAGGCGAAAGAGCGAAGTCGCCCCGGCGGTGCGCAATGGGAGAAATCCGAGAACCGCGCCGGCAAATACGATGATGAAGAAATGTATTGTCTTCATAGGTGTCATGTCCGCTCCGTCTGTGTCAAAGTTCAATCGCGTTGCCGTTGATTTCGAAGAGAGAACGCACCTGGGAGGGGGACGTGGCCAGTTCTCCGCTCGAACTGGACGTGGCATGGCCATCGGCCCACACGACATTGGCGCGATCCGAATGACGCAGCCGCACCCGGTTCCCGGCCCAGCTCTGCGAACCAAGGTAGAAGTTGGCCGCACTCTTCTCCGCATCCGCGCCGCCGTAGGAGGAGTCGGCAAAGAAAATCATTCCCGAAGGGGACTTGCAGCGGTTCTGAAAGAAAATCAGCTGAGTTTTTCCATCAATGTTCACTCGATCAATGCAGTAATTGCCCACGGCGTCAGGAAGTTTTCCGCCCGAATTCAATGAGGCGGCGCCAAAGGAACTGTACGCGCCGAGTCCATCGGGCGTATCGTTGAAGAAGCGGGCGGAAGGACAACGGGTAACCGCACTTTCCGGCAGAACATGGGCACCATCGCTGACCGTGACCTCATTGAAACTCAGATAGGCGTTGCGGGAGGTTTTCCAGAGCCCGAACGCCCACGAATAACCGGCATTGCCGTAGTAATACATCATGTGAAACCTGCCTTTATAATCATTCATGTAAAGCTGCGAGGCAATCCCGCATTGCTTCAGATTATTGAGACACGCCGTGCTTTTGCTTCGGTCACGTGCCTTGTTCAACGCGGGCAGAAGCATGGCCGCCAGAATGGCGATGATCGCAATAACAACCAGGAGTTCAATAAGAGTAAAATCCTTGCGTACAATGTTTTTCATGACCGGCTCCTTTCCATTTTGAGTTTTCGGGTGATTCATATTCCATTCTTTGCGTCGAATTGTCCGTTACAAGCCTCTCCACAAGTCGCTGCTGAAAAGCGGCCGGCTCGGTCATCTCCATGGCGACCGAGATCTCGCGCCCCTCCGGCGAGATTCGCGTGAATCCACAATCGTCCACCACGAGCTTCAGCCGCTCCATACGGGTGAACTCGTCGGAATAAGCCAGATGAACCGCCGCGGTGTCGTAAAGGATGCTGCTGGCACACACCGGGCCGTCGTGCCGCCAGTAGTTCCGCCAGACCGCGTATTGCAGCAGAATGTTTCGGACGATCGGCGATGAAGTTTCCGTGATTTTTCTGTAGTTCCTCCCCGACAACACGATATCGCCGCAATGATCGAGCGGAGTCAGACGGATTTCGCGCCACGGCGCCCGGAACGTCTGCCGCGCAGCCGGCACATCGAGCTTGATGTTGTATTCGGCAATCGCGCCATCTTTGCCGCGATGATGTTTCGCAATCGCTCCGCCCATCAGGCACAGACGGCACCGCGAGACCGCCCTCCCGCTCCGGCGGCACAACTCGGCAAGCGAGGTCAGCGGAGCGATACCGATCACCGTCAGCTCCGGTTCGGCGTCGATCAGTTCCAGAGCCCGGTCCACTCCGTTTTCGTAGAGTTCACCGGAATATTCTTCCAACCGGCAGGGATCGGCGTATTCATGCATGCTCTCCGGAGAGCCGTCCGCAGAGGAGACGCCGATGCCGATCGGAACGTCGCTTCGATTGCACGCTTCCAGAAATCGGGCTGCAACTTTCGCGCGATAACGGGCGTCGCCGGTCGATGTCAGCAGCAGTTTCAGGTCGAACTCCGGGGAGTTCAACAGCATGCCGAGCGCCCAGGTATCGTCGATGTCGTTTCCGATATCCGTATCGAGAATGACAGGTATTTTATGATTCATCTCAGATCTCCGTTTTTCTCTGATATTATACCAGAACGGAAGGGCCGCGGCAACTCCATCTTTGATACGAAACAATAAAAAAATGGGACAAATCGCCAAAATCGCTGGATAATGCGGAAGGATGTGCTATCTTTTTCACATGGGAGAATATCATCAACTGCCACAGCTCTTCTATGCTTACCGGCGCAGGCTGGCAGGCAACGTTGCCGCGCACAGCCACGGGGGGTGTGAACTCATTTATCTTCTCCGGGGCTCCTGCCGGGTGGAGGGAGTGCATGGTGTTCTTGAAGGCAAAGCCGGCCACCTGCTGGTAATTCCGCCGGAAGCTGTTCACAATCAGATCGATTCGCAGGACGAAAAAAATATCTTCTGCGTCTTTCAGGCACCGCCGGAACTGTTTGAACAGCGCTGGCGGGCCATCGATCTCACCGGAGAGAACTGGTGCCGCAGGTGGCTTCTTGAACTGAGCAAGATGACGGAACAGCATGACTTCGAAGGGGCCAATGCCATTCTGCTCGGCCTCCTGCAAAAGCTCGCCGCGTTCGAAAAAAAGCATGCGAACACGGAATTTCTCCATCCCGGTCTGCGCCGAGCGCTGGCGTTTCTCTACAACAATTCATCGCGCAACATCTCGGTAGAACAAATCGCCGAAGAAAGCGGCATCAGCGTTTCCCTGCTGCGCAAGCTGTTCGTCGACTACTGCGGGGTTTCTCCGGTACATTTTCTGCAGAACCTGCGGATTTCGCGGGCGGAGGAGATGTTGAAAAACTCCAATCTTTCCATTTCGGAAATCGCCCTGACGTGCGGATTTGAAAATTCCGGTTACTTTATCCGTCTTTATCGCAGACGATACGGCACCCCGCCCGGACGCCGGCGGAATTCCGGAAAAATTTAATCGCCCCCCCATTCCGCGCCACGGTTCCACCCGTTGCCCCGTCGATCACGGCAGAATGCGTGATGGAAAATCCGCCGGGTCGCCACGGGAACCGCCCTGCTGAAGGGAACGACGGAAATCACGGGGCAGCATCCCGGTCACCTTCCGGAACGTGCGGGTGAAATGCGCCGCATCAAAGAAACCGGTTTTCCCCGCAATTTCAGCCAGTGACCAGTCTGGAGACTCCAGCAGGATGCGTGCTTTCTCTATGCGGACGTACGCGAGATATTCCGTGAAGCTGATCCCCATCTGCCGGTGAAAGATCTTCCCCAGGTACTCCGGGGAATAGGGGGTCAGTTTCGCCAGACCAGCCAGCGACAAGCGCTCCTGGCAGTGATTCAAGATGTGATTGACGACCCGCCCACCCACAATGTCCTCCCGATCGGTTGTGCGCGCCTCTCCGAACAGCATCGAATACTCTCCGATCTTCACCAGGATGTGGTAGAGCCGGGACCGCAGTTGCAGAGGCAGGGCGAAATGGCTGTTCAGAGACTCCTGATACATCTGCCGAAACTGCTCGACCAGATACCCGCTGATCCGAAGCGGAAAAACAGCCTTGCGTTGAAACGTGAACTCCGGTTTCCCGAAATGTCGAAAAAACGGTGCCTGACGCAAACTCTCCTGATCGCTCTCTGGAATCAGCTCCGGCCGGAACATGATATTGTAATAACTCCCCGGCGCCCGGAGCAGGAATTCATGCTCATCCTCCATCCCCATGAAGAAGAGATCTCCGGCAAGAAGCGGCATGCGCACCCCGTTGACCGCACACCAGCCGTAACCGGAACTGATGAACATGATCTCGTATCCGTCATGCCGGTGCGCCACCTGATATTTCGGCATCTGCTCCTCGAAACTGACGGCAATCGGCAGGCGGCTCCGGCGGTTGCTGTTGATGAAGTAGGTTTTCATGGGATATAAGGTACCGCTTCCCCGGAAAAAATCAAGTCGGCCAAATATCCGATTCATACAATTCTTTGTCTTCAGCATACTTTGCTTTCCCGTTTTTTTCCAGTATACTATAGGAGGAAAATCCAATATAACCGGAACGAACTTCAGATTTTTGAATTCAACCGCAGGAGCTGTCCGTATGGTACGACTGGAACCGAAACCGATACTGAATTTTACAAAAAGCCGATGCGCCCGGCTGCACGGTCCCCTCGGCGGTGCGCTGGAACGCTGCATTGCCAATCAGCTTCTCAAAACAGATCTTGCGCTTCTCTCCTCGCCGTTCCGGGACCAATCCGACCGCGACGGCGGCTGGCGGGGCGAATTCTGGGGCAAGGTGGTCCGCTCCATGATTCTTGCATGGCGCGCCGTTCCGGAACCGCGGCTGCGCGCCGCCATCGACATGGCGGTCGATTTCGCTCTGGAAGCACACGACGACGACGGTGTGTTCAGCAGCTATCCCCGCAAACTCCGCCTTTCCGGCTGGGATCTCTGGGGGCGTAAGTATCTGCTGCTCGGCCTGGAACGCTACTACCGCCTGGTCTCTCCTTCGCCCCGCATCCAGGAGACGATCGCCCGTATCCTGAATCAGATTCTTACGGAGATCGAGCACAGCCGGGCGCCATTGACCTCCCTCGGCAACCATGAGGGGCTTGCAAGCTGCTCCCTGCTCGGCGCGGTCGCCGAGGGCTGGCGCATCACCGGAGAACGGCGGTTTCGGGATTTCGCACTGCGCATCGTCGAGAGCGGCTGCTCCGGCAAGCATGATATCTTCACCGCCGCCCGTCAGGGGATTCCTCCGGCGGAGATCGGAAACGGGAAAGCATATGAGATGATCTCCTGTTTCAAAGGAGCCGGTGAAATTCTGGAACTGCTCCCCGCCTCCTACGGCGAAGCGGTCGCGAGATTTTACGAGCTCGTTCGCAATCGGGAAATCTTTCTCACCGGCACCGGCGGAGCCACCCGCTTTGGCGAGACCTGGTACGACGGAAAATTCCGCCAGACCTGGCCGGACATCGGCAAACTGGGCGAAACCTGCGTCACCGTCAGCTGGATTCAATTCTGCGGCAGACTCCTGCGACTCTCCTTCGAATCGACCGTGGCCGACGAACTCGAACGCGCCGCCTGCAACGCATTGCTCGGCGGCATGGTGCCGGACGGTTCCAACTGGACCCATCGGAATCCGACACCTCTGGCCGCTCCCGCTTCCAAAATTCCCGCCGACGATCAGATGCTGCGGGTATTCGGCACCCCTTTCGACCATCACGACTGCTGTCGGGCACAGGGGCCGGAAGGGCTTGCCCAGATGGCGCAGTACGCGGTGTTGAATGCACCGGACGGCATCGCCGTCTCGTTTTTCGAGGCCATGACCGCCACGGCGGAATCCCCTTCCGGTCAAAGCGTACATCTGGAGATGCGGGGAGAGTACCCCGCGGACGGAGACGTATCGCTGACCCTGGAGCTGGAGACTCCGGAAACCTTCGCGCTCTACCTGCGAATCCCCGCATGGTGGCAATCCGGTTCCACGCTCCTTTTCTGTGGAAAACCGCAGCCGGTGCGACCGGGCAGCTACTGCCGTCTGGAACGCTGCTGGCATTCCGGAGACCGGGTCGAAATCCATTTCGATCTTTCGGCACGCCGCATTGCCGCATTCGACGGCGGAGAATATATCGCCTACCTCTGCGGGCCGCTGGTCATGGCGCAGGATTCGCGACTTGGAACGGTCGGTCGACCGATGCCGGATGAGCTCCCGGTCTCCGGCCGGGAACCCGGCTTTCTGCGGACACTTCGCTTCTCCGACGGCAGCGGGTTGTGCGACTACGCAAGTGCGGGCAACAGATTTTCTCCGGACCACCTGCTGCAGCTCTGGTTGAAAACGATTCCCCCGGGAAAATCCCATTCTGCGGGTTCTCCAGAAACATGAGAGAAGGCCTAGGAGGTGATAACATGGATCAGCAATCAACAGAAACTGCTCACAACCGTTTCAAGACGGGCCACCGTTTTTCATCGCCGCAAGCCGGGGAACGCTTGCGCACCAGTAGATTTTTCACTCTTGTAGAACTCCTGATCGTAATCGCGATCATCACAATTCTGGCGGCGCTGCTTCTGCCCGCCCTCACCCGGGCGCGGGAACGGGCGCAGGCGATCTCCTGTACCAACAACGTCAAGCAGCTGACGATGGCATTCACTAACTATGCGGACTCCTACGCGGGCTGGGCGCCGGTAACCCAGAAGAGTTATGAGGGGCTCTTCTACTACTGGCCGCGTCTGATCTGGCGTCTGGGGTTCATCCCCTCCCCCCGACAGATTCTCTGCCCCTCGGCCTCCGAATATTTTCAGGTGGCGGAGCTGACAGGACCGCGGTTCAACGAATCGGGGCACTACTGGCGCTATCCGCATTACGGCATCAATCAATATTTCGGCAGCTGCTTCTCCGGAAGCGGTTCCTATGATGTTTACGTATTCGGAATTGAGGCGGATGAGAACGCGGCCGCGTTCGCGCCGTTCCGTCGAAACCGGATCACGACCACCCGTTCGCCGTCCCGGACCGTCCTCACCGGCGATGTCTGGAGATCCAAGGGGGACGGCGTCCGTCCGCACGCCTCCTCCGCGACCGAAAACCGTTATACCGGATTTCTCTCCGTGAGCCGTTCGAAACCGGCACTGGACAACTGTCCGGGCGCCTTTTCTCCGCGCCACGCCGGCAGTTCCAACATCGGCTGGGTCGACGGCCACGTGGAGCTGGAGCGGGATGCGGTCTACACCATACAGCGGAATGTGATTCTGGGATACTACTTCGATCCGGCACTTTAGACAACTTCAGCGACATTCTGTTATAGAAAGGAGATTCCACCATGTCCCTCTCGTCCGGTCCGGCCGGCAAACTGGCGGCAGGCCTCCTGCTCGCCGGCAATCTCGCCTTTGCCGATACCCTCTATGTGGACAATGTAAAAGGTTCCGATCGAAACACGGGAACCCGCGACGCGCCGCTTTCCTCGATTGAACGCGCCTGTGCCGTCGTCAAAAAGAGCGGCAGAATTCATGTGATTCCCACCGGAAAACCCTATTCGCTTCCCTACGGTGGAGCGGGAAACCCCCGTGGACTCCGACTTTCCACCGGTGGCACAGCGGAGAAACCGCTGATTGTGGAAGGCAACGGCACCACCATCTCCGGATTCGCCGTCGTTCCGCCCGGCGAATGGAAGCCGGAGGCGGAAAAGTTCCGCGCCCTCCACTTCTGGCCGATGTCCAACCACTACCGCCACTCGCCCGAAAACTACTGGCTGGACGCCAACAGGATCTGGTTTGTCGACGGGCAGGCCGCCCCCAACTGCCATTCCCGGGAAGAGCTGGAAAAAACTCCCGGCGGGTTCTGGTGGAACAAAAAAGAAAAACAGGTTCTTTTCCATCCTCCGGCAGATCGGAAATTCGAAGAGCTGCGCATCGAACTTCCGGCAAATTTCGGCTTTTATCTCCAGGCCGATCACATCATTGTGCGCAACTTCATCATGGTCGGCTCCTGGAATGACGGCTTTGACACCGCCGGCAACGCCCGGAACGGCCTCTATCAGAACTGCGTGGCAATCGGCAACTGCGGGCAGGGTTTTTCCGCTCATGACGCCACCAACGTCACCTATGAGGATTGCGTCACCTTCCGCTGCGCCTCCTCCGCCGTCTGCAACATCGGCACGAGCCGGGCGGTCTACCGGCGGTGCGTGATAGCGGAATGCACCTACGAAGCGGTCATTCACCTGTATGACGACGCGGACACGCTCTTCGAACAATGTCTGATCGTCGATCCACATCCGAATGAACTGATCTGGCTGCTGGCCCGTTCCTCGGCGGCATTCGTCGATTCGATTCTGATCGGGAATCCCGATGCGAATCTGGCACGAACCATGTTCGGCTCTCTGGCTTTCATCAACTGCAATCTGCTCAATGCAAGGAGCGTCACCGATCTGTCGGATGCCAACCTGACGACCGGAATGACCATGGAACGGTGTCTCCTCGCCTCGCTCACCCGGTATGCCGTGAAACTCCCCGCGAAATACCATCGCCTGCGCCTCCTTTTCCGGGAGAATCAGTATGCACCCGGAATCAATTTCATCCAGAACGGGCAGCCGCTCCCTCCCGCTCAGCTCGACCGGAAAGCGCTTGTTGCCCGACCGGTTCTAACCGGAATTCGCCGAAGCGAAGCCAGTTACGGCGACCGTCGGCGTTCCCGCCGGCGCGGAGCGATTCTTCCCGAGTCGGTATGGAAGAATTATGAAAAATGGCGTCATGCGGAAGCGACGCCGGCAGGAGTCATCTTTCAAACAGGAGAAAAAAAATGAAAACACCGGCCATCTGCGCTCTTTTCTTCACACTGCTGACCGGCGGAGCGGCGAATCCGCTTCAGCAGGAGATTGACCTGGCGATCGCCCGAGGAGAAAAACAGATTCGACTGAAACAGCGGCAATACCGGTGCGACTCCCGCCTGGAACTGAAGAAACTTGACGGCGTGACCATCGACGGCAACGGCGCCGAATTGATCCGCACCACCTTGTCGGCGGGCGGCATTCTGATCTCCGGCTGCCGGGGTCTGACATTGAAGAATTTAACCCTCGATTTTGATCCGCTGCCCTTCACCCAGGGACGAATCACCCGGATTCAGGGAAATCAGGTGCACTTTCAGATCGATCGTGGATATCCCCGTCTGACGCCGCCCTACGCGGTAAGGCAGATAAATTTCTTCGAAGCGGATGGAGTACGCTGGAAACGTCTGCGCAACGGCGACGTCTACGGGCCGACCCATATCGTTTCGTCCGATTCAGGGTACTGCGTTTTCGCCCGCGTGCCCGAAGAGCTGGAGCGGGGAGACCGGATCATTCTCAACATCAGGTCCAGCTTCGGAATCATGATTGAACGCAGCGGCGGCACCACCCTCTCCGACCTGCGCATCTGGAGTGCTCCCGGTGTTGCCGTTCTCGGCCGCTTCAATCTGGGCGGGGACCTCTTCCGACGCATCGTCATTGAACGGGGGCCGGCTCCGTCGGAGCAGGCGGCGCCACGATTGATTTCCACCAGCGCCGACGGTCTCAACTACGCCTTCTCCCGCCCGGGAATCCGGCTCGAACAGTGCGATTTCTCCTATATGGGGGACGACTCGGTCAACTTTCACTCCGTCGCACTGCCGATCGCGTATCGAAAAAACGGGCGCACTCTCGACGTACTGCGGCAATTCGGTCGGGAAAGCTTTCCGGAAACAGTCTGTGCCGGAGACCGGGTCCGCCTGCTCTCCGCGGGAACATACGAAGTGAAGGCGGAGGCGAAAATCGCCGGCTTCAAACTCTCCCCCCGCAACTACCGGATTGCGGATGTCAACCGGTTCTATCAGCGGAACTGGAACCGTGCCGCCGGAAAATTCACAGCCTATGAGGTGACGCTCGATCGCGACCTGGAATTTTCCGACGGCGATTTTCTCGATCTGCCGGGACTGGCGGTCTCTGACTTCACGATCCGCGACAATTACTTTCACGACCACCGTGCCCGGGGGCTCCGGATCATGTCCTCGGATGGAGTGATAGAAAACAATCGGATCGAACGGACGAAATCCGCCGCAATCTCCGTCGGCTGCGAATACGGTTACTGGCGGGAAGCCGGATGGGTGAAGAACATCATCATCCGCAACAACCGTCTGAAGCAGATCGGCCGCGGTTCCATGACCACTCCCGACAGCTACACGCCCGGCGCCATCTCCGTCTTCGCCAAATTGGAGGACTACAGCGGCTCCTGCCGCGGAAACCGCAACATTCTGATCGAGAAAAATTCGATCAACGGTTCGGAGGGCGCCGGGATATTCGTCTTCCGGGGAGACGGGATCACCATCCGCGGCAATCAGCTGGAGAAGGTGCTGCAGGACAAACGCGGCGGCGGCAATGCCTTCCCGTTCGGCACGCCGGACGACATCTGGGTTGCAGATTCCGCCGTCACCCTGCAGTGAGCAGCCGGAATCCTCTGTCGCCACCGCTCGGGCGAAGAGTTTCCTGACGAACGGCTCATTCCTACCGCTTCGGAGAATTCACCGGGTGATGACGCAGGTTCCGCTCCGGTCACAAAGCGGAACCTTCGCCACATTCCGCCCGAGTTTCCGTTCAAACCTCGCAACGGCTTCCGCCACACCGGCAAGACGGCTGTTGTAATCATGGATCAACAGATAACCACCCGGACTGAGCCGGGGATAAAAGAACTCCAGTCCGGCGAGAGTTGACTGCTCGAAATCAACGTCGATTGACACCAGCGCAAAATGCTCCTCCACCCCGGCGGCGGTTCCCGGAAATATCCCCGGCCGGAGAATGACCTGCTCCGGAGCGGTCATTTTCTCCAGAACCGTCTGAATTGAAGTTCTTTTGAACGCTTCGACAAAGGCGGCGTTGCAATTGTGCTTGCCCATCTCTTCCGCCGCCTCGTCAGTCTCAAACCCGGAAAACGTGTCAAACAGATAAAGCTTCCGGTCGGGCAAGGAACTGTTGAGCAGCGCGGCAAATTCTCCACGGAAAACGCCGAGTTCAGCAAGGTTTCCTTCGATTCGATTCCTGCGGATCTCTTCGGTGATCAGTTCCAGAGTCTTGGTTCGCACGTAGTCATCCCGGTAAAGTCCGGACTCTCGAAATTGATTCTTCCCGTCGAGCTCTTCAATCTCCACAGTGGGGATCAGATGGTAGCGGGACCGGATGATCTGCGTATATTCGGCACCGAGAACACGTTCCATCAGCGCATAATCGGTGTTGCGATCCCTGAAATCGACCCCGTTGAAGCAGTAGATCATCTTTTGGGAGTCGATCCCGAGCTCACGACACTGGGCCTCGATCTCTGCTGCTGCGCTGCAGGCAACGACCACCGCGTCATAGGAACGTTGAAGAAGTCCTTCCGGACGAATCACCGGTTTCCCGAGATGCGACAATTTTGCCGCATCGTTATCGACGAATCCTGTAATCACATCGAGTGACATGTGGAAATCCAGCAGATTTCCCAACGCCCGTCCAGTTCCCCACACATAAATATTCATCGTCTACATATTGCCGTTTCATTCACTTCATTAATAGATAAATTAGACGATTTTTTTAAAAAATTCAAGATATAATGCGATAAAATCTGATTATTTTTCGTGCTTTTCATTTCAGTAATTATATGATAGACTTAAATTTTTATTAATAAAGTTGGCAGGCGTTTTCCCCGGGCATTTTCTGCGGCGGAAAAGTTGCTGACCGGAATGGTGGATCCCGACGGAAGACTTGCCCCCCTCCCCCTGTCCGGAACACCGCAGGGGGCACAGAACGTACCGGAGTTTTTTCCCCAGGAATCCCGTTCTCCCGGCCGAAACGCGGCGATATCTTCACCACCAGCGGATTTTTTCAAAAAAACTTCGTTTTACACTGGATTTTCGATCTGATGTGAAGTATAATTTTATATAAAATAATTGAACTTCATAATATGAAATACAAGAGATGATCAAAGTACTTACCAAAACGCTGTCGGTGCTGGAAGCGCTGGCGATTGCGTCGCCGTACCCTCGCCGGATCTCCGAGCTGGCGGAGGAGTTCGGCATCAACGCCGCCACCTGCGCCCGCATCCTCAGGGAGCTGGTCGATACCGGTTACGCAGTGCAGATCTCCCGGCAGGACGGCTACGCCGCCGGTCCCCGGGCATGGACCTTTGCGCAGCAGATCCGCTACCGCGAACGGTTGATCCACGCCGCCGCTCCGATCATCGAACAGACGGCCCGGGAACTCGGCGCCTCGGTTCTGCTGACCGAGCGGCATGGCGCGGAACGTTACATTCTGCTCCATGAGAACCGCTGCCGCAAGCTGGACATTCAGCTGGAACAGCTCAGCTACCGTGATCTTTTCAGTACCGCGACCGGTCTCATGCTGACCGCCTGCGCCCCCGCGGAGGAACAGGAGGAACTCATCGCCGCCTATTCCGGAGAAGCCGGTTTTCTGCTGGAGGAATCGCACCTCCGGGAACAGCTCAACGCCATCCGCCGGGCACGCGAATGCTCCTTCCGGAAAAACGAACAGGGCATCGCCGCCTTCCCCGTCTTCCGCAACCGCACTCCGGTCGCGGTGCTCGGCGGTTCGGTCGCGGTGGAGGACTTCATCGATCCCTACCGGGAAAAATTTCTCACCGCGCTGCGCCATGCAGCGGAGACCATTTCAAAATCCATCTCCATCACCAAAACAATCGGGTAAAACGCATGGAAAACATCACAGGAAAAGTTGCTCTGGTCACCGGCGCTTCGCAGGGACTCGGGCGGGTCATCGCCCTCGAACTGGCCAAGGCTGGATGCAGGGTCATCGTCAACTACGCCAATCATTCCGGCAACGCCGAAAAGGTGGTTGCGGAAATCGTCGCCGCAGGCGGTGCGGCGGAACCGTTCCGCTGCGACGTCTCCGACGAACCGGCGGTCCGCGCCATGTTCGCCGCGCTGGAAGAGCGCTTCGGCGGCGTCGACATTCTGGTCAACAACGCCCGGATCGATCCCTGGCGGCGGGAAGCGTCGATGAGCGAAGGCGAATGGTTTGACCGAGTGCTGTCGATCAACCTCAAGGGAGCGCTGCTCACCTCGGTCGCCTTCATGCCGAAGGCGATGGAGCGCCGTTACGGCCGGATCGTCAACATTTCGAGCGTGCGCGCCTTCCGCGCGGCCGAGCCGAACATGATCGCCTACGGCGTCTCGAAGCTCGGCATGCACGGGCTCACCCGTGCCTTCGCCGAACAGGGGGCCCCCTTCAACGTCACCTGCAATACTGTCGCGCCCGGCATGATCCTCACCGAAAACATCGCAAAGCGGCTGACGCCGGAGAAGTACGCCGAAGAGTGTTCCGCCATTCCGATGCGGCGCGGCGGCACCGCGGAAGAGATTGCCGACGCGGTGCTCTTCCCGATCCGCAACGGCTACGTCACCGGTGAAACGATCAACATCAACGGCGGCATGTACTACGCCCCCTAGAAATTCCGGAAGGTCATCATGAAGATCACAAAAGTCAAAACCTTTCTCTGCAACTGTTTCCGCACCAACTGGGTCTTCGTCAAGATCGAAACCGACGCCGGCCTGCACGGCTGGGGCGAAGCCACCCTCGAATACAAGGAGCCCACCGTCGCGGCGGCGATTCACGATCTGGAATACTATCTGATCGGCAGCGATCCGGGGAACATCGAGAAGTTCCGCCACGACTGCTACCGCGACGCCTACTGGCGGGGCGGCCCGGTGCTGATGAGCGCCCTCGCCGGCGTTGAAACCGCGCTCTGGGACATCAAGGGCAAGGCGCTCGGCGTGCCGGTCTACGAACTCTTCGGCGGCAAGGTCCGCGATGCGGTTCCGATCTACGTCAACGGCTGGTTCGCCCCGGCGAAAACGCCGGATGAATTTGCCGAAAAAGCGCTCGAAGTGCGCCGCAACCGCTTCCTCGGCTGCAAGTGGGACCCCTTCGGCAAGGCGTGGCAGGAGATCGGCAAACGGGAACTCAACTCCGCGATGGAGTGCATCCGCAAAGTCTCCGAAGCGGTCGGCGACGACGTACTTCTCCTCATCGAGGGGCACGGCCGCTTCAACATCCCGACCGCGGTGAAGATCGGACAGCGCCTGGAGGAGTTCGACATCTACTGGTTCGAGGAGCCGCTCCCGCCGGATGATCTCAACGGAATGCGCGAAGTCAAGGAGCGGGTCCGCGTGCCGCTCGCCGCCGGAGAACGGCTCTACAACCGCTACGAATACCGGCAGTTCTTCGACCTCAACTGCTCCGACTACATCCAGCCGGACATCTCCCATGCAGGCGGCCTCACCGAGATGCGCTTTCTCGGCGCGGAGGCCGAGGCGCGCCACATCGGCTTCTGCCCGCACAATCCCTCCGGACCGGTCGCCAACGCGGCGACGCTCCAGCTCGCCGCCTGCGTACCGAACTTCGTCATCCTCGAAATGATGATGACCGACGTTCCGTTCCGTGCCGACATCTGCGACGAAGATCTGGTCATGCGCGACGGGAAGATGGTGATTCCGGAGCGTCCCGGCATCGGCATCGACCTCGATGAAAAGGAGCTGCTGCGCCACCCCTTCGTGCCGACCCAGCTTCGCCACTACCGCGGCGACCTCACCAACATCCGTCCGCCGGACGCGGTGAAGTACTACCGCATTGAAGAAAACTGAAGCCGGAGTTTCACCCGCTCGCCGGGCGACACCCGGCGGGCGCGTTCCGCCGCGAACCGGAAGTCGGGACACTCCCCGCAGACGAACAGTTCCGGCGCCGGTGCCGAACGGAGAATCCTCCCGTCCAGCAGCGGCAGTTCGAGCGAAAACGATCCGGCGGCGAAAACGGCGGAACAGGGGAAGCGGATTTCCAGCGTGTTCTCCACGCCGAGCGTGGACAATGCCTTCTCCGGCAGCATCACATACCGCCGCCCCGCATAGCAGAGGTTCGGCGGAATCGGCCCGAGTTCCACGCCGTTTAGCGTGAGCAGAGAGTCTTCCGCCCCCTTGTTCGCGGAAAAGGTGTTCAGCCAGCCGCAGCGGACCTGATTGAAATCCTCCCGGCGGAATTCCCCCTGCTCCGGGAAGAGGGGCGGCTCAACCACGGCCGGTTCCGCCCGCCGCGCCGGGAGTTCCAGCCGGGCGGAGTTATGGAAGCTCCTCCAGCGAAGAGTGGTCCGGTCGCCTTCCACCTCGACGACGGTATAGCCGGGGGCGCTGTCCTCGGCGATTCCCCAGTAGAGGCGATTCTCCGCGTCCTGCGGCGGCAGAACGTGGTACCGTTCCAGCGGCACCGTCTCTCCCCCGGCATACCCCACCGCCGAACCGACCACCTGAATCAGTTCGCCGTGACGGCTCGCCGCCTGATTGTGGGTATGCCCGCAGAAGTAGAAATCGGCGCGATATTCGCGCAGCAGTGCGCCCGCCTCCTCCCGGAAGTGCGGCGAATCGAAAAAGTGGCGCCCCCAGAGAAAAAGCGGCGGATGCCCGAAAACGAAGATCCGCTCCGCCGCCGCGGCCGAGGCGAGAGCTTCCCGCAGGAACTCCCTCTGCTCCGGATTCCAGTTGGTGTAGTCGAGCAGAATGAACCGGCAGCCGCCGCGGTCGAAGGAGTGATACGTCCGCTCATTCCAAGCCAGTCCGCCGTCATGCGTCCCGGGAGCCCGGTAGAAGGCCGGAGCGGCTTTCCCGAGCACCTCCAGCGCCGCACGCTCCTCACCGGCGTCGTCGCCGCCGCCTTCGATCAGATCGCCGGTGGAAACGAGAACCTGACACCGTTCGGCGGCGATCATCGCGCCGAGCAGCTTCAGGTTCTCCGCCATCCCGGCGTAGCGGCGAAAATCCGGCTCTGTGGAAAATGGACCGGCAATGCGCGTATCACGCCCTGCCGCCAGACAGAAATGGGTATCGCCGATCACGGCAAACCGAAATGACATCGCACTCGTCCTCCATTCAAACGGGCATACCATATCAGCATTTTTAGCAAAAATCAAGAGTCCAATTCCCTTCGCAGCCGAAAAATGCCCGTTGCGGACTGCTTCACACAGTAATGGTGACGATGCCGGAGAGTACAGCGGCCAAACCGATGCAGGCGGGCAGGTTGAGTCGTTCCCGCAGCACGAAAAGGCTGTACAGGAAGAAACCGGAAATACACGCTCCCATGGCGATCGGATAACCGATCGACCCCGCGCCGCACGCCGCCACCCGGTTCAGACCGTTATAGAAGAAGAAGAAAAGAGACACGATATTGACCAGCGCCAGCGTCAACAGCAGCGGCAAAGTGCCGCGCGGCCGGATGCGCGTCCGGGTCAGAAAGAAGTGCACCGCAAACGATGCCAGAATACCGAGCTGCACGAAAAACGCCCGTCGCGGACTGCTCATCCCGGCAAGGTGAAGATAGCTCGGCAGATTGGCACAGCACTGGCTGATGCCTGCGCAGAGAAACGCCCCCATCGTCGGCACCAGCCAGTTTCCCCGTTTCACCGGCCGTCTGCTTCTGGCAAAACTGAAGCAGACGATCGCCGTCAGAATCAGCAGGAGTCCGCATATCCGCATGCCGGTCGGCGCCACGTTGAAACAGCAGATCCCCATCAGAAACGGGAAAAGCAGCGCACTCTGGGTGATTCCCCATACAGCGCCGTTGTTCCCCCGCTCCATGCCACAATTCATCAGTTTTATCATCAGATAGTTACCGACTCCGGCGAAGAAGATCGCAACTTCGACCGGCGCCCGCTCGGCCAGGGAACTCTCCGGAGCAGGCTGCAGCAACATCACCGCTCCTGCCGCAAATGCGGTAAGCAGAGCCGCTCCCGCCTGGATGAAATCCAGATCCAGCCCCCGGTGTGCGGCAAGACTGATGACGACGGCGATCAACACCCAGCAGATTCCGGTCAACACAAGTAGCAGGACACCGGAAATCATGCAGGAAAAATCTCCACGTGCGCCCTCTCCGGCAGCCGTTCGAAGACCAGATATCGGCTCTCACCGACCCGTTCCTCGGAAAACGGCAGATTGGCCGCCATCCGTCCGGTTCCGGCAGGCAGATACATGCGGAGTTTCACCTGGTCGTGGTCGGAAAGAAGATCAAAGGAGACCCGTCCCGTCGCGGCATCGGCGGAGTAATGATACTCCACCGCGACTCCCGAAGCGGCGTACTCCAGGCGCACATGTGCTTCCGGTTCCGCCGCCGCCGCAAAGCGGGGGGAAAGGGTGACATCCCGGAAAAGCTTGCCGTTATCGACAACCCCGGCGAGTCCGGTACATTCTGCGTGCATGAGTTCCGCGCCACACCAGCAACGCGGCCCGCCGCCGATATCGTCGCCCTTCCAGTTGTAAAGAAACACGACCTTTCCGTCACGGATCATTTTGCGTCCCATGCGTTTGAGAATGTCTACCCCATACTCCTCCATCCCGGTCTCAAAGGCGCCCAGCGCGAGCTGTCCGGCGACGAAGGGGGCGATGGCGCCGTTGACGTAGGCGCCCGGCGTCATCCCTTTGAAACAGGGATAGGGAGGTTCCAGATTCCGGAAGTCATCCAGTTCTCCCTTGTATTTCTCCCGCATGGCGCGATAGGAGTCGATGACGCGGCGCCGCTCCTCGAACGTGAGAATGTTTCGATTGAGAGCGTAAGCGTTCGAAAGACTCATCTGCCAGGTTTCATCCACTCCGTAATCGACCGGTGTGAGCGGCAGGAAGTGGCGGAAGAAACGGCCGTTCCAGAGATATTTCATAATCCGCTCGCGCAGTCCGGCCGCCTCCTCCTCGTGGCGCACCGCGGCGGATTCGTCGCCCAGATATCGGTATAGCTTCGCCAGCAGCAGTTTGGCGTTGTACAACCCGGTGTTGTCTCCGTGAAAGATTCCCATCGGATCGTCAGGACGGACCGCCCGGTCGAAGGAGGAGTCCGCCCGGTCGAGAAAGTCCCAGGTATCGAGGGTCCGCGGCCGCTTGGCGAGGCCGTGTTCTACATCCCACCGCAGAGGATCGGTCATGATGTAACGCAAACCCTTTTCGACCCGCGGAAGGTTGCGCCGGAGCCATGCATCGTCACCGGTCGCCTGCCAGATCATGTAAACACCTTCCGCCATGAGGTATTCGACATCAGCCTCCAGCTCGAGACGGCAGAGGCCGAAACGGGAACCGGGTTCGTGCAGGACGCATTCGTCGGAAGAGATTCGACATTCGCGACCGTCATGCACCCCCACAGCTCCGGAGTGCATATCGGTCAACGGAGCGACGATCTCATAAAAGAACCCCTTCTCGTGCTGTCGCTCCAGCAGCAGGTCCGGAAAGGAGCGGATATCCCGCTCGGTATAACGAAATCCTTTCATGGTGAGGATATAGTCACGAATCCAGTTCAGGTCGACCCGGACCAGAGTTTCCGGGTTGTAAAGAAAGACGCGATTGTTGAATTCCATCGCACCGGCACACATGCCGAAGAGCAACGAGAGCGGCTCCTGCCAATGTGATGTTGACGCCTGGGGAATATTGGCGGTCGCAATGAAGCTTCCGGGCAGCTGATTCATATGAATTTGACTCCTTCTCGTTGAAAAATGACAATAAAATTTTCTGTTTTACATATTATACCCCGGGGGCGGTTGAACCGCAATAGCAATGATGTTATATTACTTATTGAAATATCACCTTTTTGAGGGAATCATGGGAAAGCTTCAGGAGCAACTTCAATTGAACCATCTCTCCAGGGAGGGGTTTCTCCGCCTTGCCGATTACATCGTCAATACGGTGGAATTGCGCCGCGTTTTCTTCGGCCGTCGTTCTCCTTCACCGGGACACGGATTGCTGGAGATGCATCCGGCAGTCATCATCGACGTGCCGTTGAGCGGCGAAAAACACCTCTCCTGGGGAAACGCGGAGGGGGTATGTGAACGTATCCTCACCCCCGGCGAAGTTCTTTTCAGCGAACCTCTCGCCTGGAAACTGCCGGGCTGGGATCGGCCCCACGAACTCTGCTGCTTCGTATTTCGTGAAGAGTTCATCCGGATCACCTACGTTGACATTCCGGATGCGCTCCCGCCGGATGCCCGTCCGGTGTGCAGCTGCTTTTTTCATTCGCAGCTGCCGCCTTCCGAATCGATACGCGACCTCCTGCATTGCCTCATAGAATTGGGTCGCAACGGCGATCCCGGCAATGCGGCGCCGGCCCTGGTGCAGGGCCTGTTCCGGCTGACTCGGGCGAGGCTGGCGGAGGCTTCCCCGCCCCCGTCCGGCAAAGCGCAGCGGAATTTTGAACGGATTCGGCAGTACCTGCAGGAGAATTTCCGCGCACCGCTCACCCGGGAGAGCGTTGCCGAGCAATTCCAACTGCATCCGGGTTATCTATCCCGGTTGTTTGCTGCCCGGGGTGAAAATTTTTCCGCCGTCCTGCGGGATTTGCGCATGGAACATGCAGCATTGCTCTTGCGGAACACAGAACTGCTGGTCGATGAAATTGCCGACCAGTGCGGTTATCAGAGCACGACCTTTTTCACTGCGGTTTTCCGAAGTCGTTTCGGAATTCCTCCGGGGCAATATCGCTGTCTCCATCCGGGAGAACGCAATCATTTGCCATAAAAATCGAAAAAAACGAAACAAACACGACATTTACGCTTGACTGAGTAAAAAAGTCTGCTATATTAAAACCCTGTTGCGTCTCAAAAGAGACGCGTGCTGCTGAAAATGAGAGTTTGAGGTTCAGCGAAGAACTT
>OLGD01000461.1_pt1 | contig 82998 bp, 67 predicted proteins | sample 1605311 | NCBI WGS metagenome assembly OLGD01 (sample SAMEA3888917, study PRJEB22519) | human gut metagenome | biome: human gut; feature: human-associated habitat; material: faeces | place: Denmark | collected 2010
GTTACAAAATTATTCTTTTTATACGTAACTGTCAGATTAAGTCTTGACTAATTCACTTTACGCATCCGACAGTTTACCCTACCTTTTAGACCGTATAGCGGAGCAAAGCCCCTCTATCCGTCCCGTTTCTTTTTCCTTTCGCCAGCAGTCATCAACCCAACCGAGTTTCCAGCATTTGGAAACAGTGCCGCTTTCTTCTCCTGCTTTGTTTGCATACTTGCAGGATAGAGGCATAAATACAGCACTTGCGAAAAAAGAATGTATGGAAGTCCGTTTCTCGCTTAACGGTAAATGGAACTTTGCCATCGGCTTTCCTAACGCATCGGGAGGTTATGAGGTACGCAATAAGTATTTTAAAGGCTGCATAGCTCCTAAAGACATCACCCATATACGGCAGACTGGAGAACCTAAAGAAATCTGCTATGTGTTCGAGGGGTTTATGGACTATCTTTCTTTTCTGACCTTGCGACAGAAAAATTGTCCTGATTATCCCGACTTTGACAAGCAGGACTATCTTATTCTGAACTCTGTTTCCAATCTTTCCAAAGCCTTGTACCCGTTGGGGAACTATGAGAGAATACATTGTTTTTTCGACAATGATACGGCAGGGATAAGAGCCGTACAGGAACTTTATAAAGAGTACAGTTTCCGTGTCCGTGATTCCTCGCGCATTTATAGTGGCTATAAAGATTTGAATGATTATTTGTGTGGAAAACGGTTGATACAGTCGGCAGACTTGACACAGCAGACCAAACAATCACAGACGGTCAAACAAGCCGACAGGCAGGAACAACAACCAGCCAAAAAGAGAAGCAGAGGGTTTAGAATGTAGTTGCCGCACGCTTCCCACAGGCTTTTGAGTAAGGAAAAGCCATAGCTCAATAGGGCGTTTTCTTCACGCAGTGCAAGCACCGCTAAAAACACCCTATCGAGCAAAGGGGCGATGCCCCTTTTGAAACCCCGTGAACCATGCGGCGAATGTGCGAGGCAAACGGAATTGTCTAACGAAAAAACAGTATTCAATATGGGATATTTTACTCTTGATTTCAAGAAAGCAAAGGGAGCATCCGACGCTCGTATGTCCGACCATATCGAGCGCAGGGTGATAGCTCCGAATGTGGATTCTACACGTACACATCTTAATCGTGAACTGGTGGAACTTCCCGAAGGTGTGACGGTACGTGATGAAGCGATAGCACATCGCATCAAGTCGGCAGGCATCAAACGGAAGATTACTCCCGACCAAGTAAGGGCTATCCGTGTCATGATGTCGGGAACACACGAGGATATGATGAAGATACAGCAAGACGGGCGTATGAATGAATGGTGCAACGACAGTATGGAATGGTTGCACAAGACTTTCGGACGGGAAAATACCGTTTCAGCAGTTCTGCACATGGATGAAACTACACCTCACATACACGCCACCATCGTACCGATAGTAACGGGAGAGCGCAGGAAAGCAAAACAGAAGCAAACGGAGGGTAAGCGTTCCTACCGAAAGAAAGCGGATGCAGCCCGGCTATGTGCTGATGATGTATTGAACCGTGACAAGTTGATAGGCTACCATGACGACTACGCCAAAATCATGGATAAATACGGTTTGCAGCGTGGCGTGCGTGGTTCGGAAGCAAGGCACGTCACCACAGCCCAGTATTACCGTGATTTGAAGCGGCAGACGGGCAAACTGGAAACGGGCGTGCAGCAACTCCAAAAGGAAAGGGAGGAAGCAGAGAAGCAGTTAAAACAGATTAAGAAAGAAATAGGAACGCAGAAACTTGAAGCGGTCAAGACCGAAGCAAAAGCCGCTCTTATTGCAAAGGTGGGTTCTCTTTTGGGCAGTGGGGAAATCAAGGAGCTTAAACAGGAGAATAGGCAACTGTATGAAGAAGTTACCACTCGTGACGAAAGTATAGAAAAACTGCAAACCATGGTGCAGGAGCAGCAGAAACAACATCGTAAGGAATTAACAGAAGTACAAGCGAAGCACATTGAAATACTGAATGAGAGGGATAAGGAAATTTCACGTCTTAACCGTATCATTGAGAAGGCGTGCAAATGGTTTCCATACTTCATGGAGTTACTCCGCATTGAAAAGTTATGCCGCCTTGTCGGTTTCAATCAGGAATTGACAGACAAACTTGTAAAAGGCGAGCCGATAGTATGCAGTGGTAATTTATATTCAGAGGAACACAAACGGAAGTTTGCAACGGAAAAGGCAGGATTTCAAGTCGTGAAAAATCCGACAGATAATACAAAGTTGATTCTAAGTATCAACAGACAGCCGATTTCCGACTGGTTCAAGGAGCAGTTTGATAAACTTTGTTCAACTATGCAGCCAAAACAAGAACAGAAAAAAAACAAAGGTTTTAGATTGTAAAAGATTGAATTTGATGTGGATACAGAAAAAAGTGCAGTTTATAGTTATTTAAGAACTGCACTTTTACTATTTTTGCATATAGCTTAACTTTAAAATCGAAAATATGCGGTTAGAAAAATGGTTCATTTCAAATTTGGATGATTCTCAGCGACAAATTATTGTGCGGGATCCAAATGAAAATTTGATAGTTCAAGGCACTGCTGGTAGTGGAAAGACAAATCTTGCAATCCATAGAGCGATGCAAGCAAGCGCATTTGGGACCTATGCAATAATTATATATACTATAGCTTTAAAACGTATGGTTGCATATGGTATGGCTGCGCTTGGTTTGGATAAAGAAAGAATAGCGTATGATTGGGCTTGGAGCCATCGAGGTTTTGATTTCGATGGTTTTGTATATTGGAAGAAAAACAATACGTCTAGTTTATATTTGGTGCAGGATTTAAAAGTTAGAAAATTCAAGGCTACAAACTTGACTTATATTCAATCAAAAGAACGATATCCAACTTCGTTGCTGGCTAGTATAGACTTTGCCGATTGGGTAGATTATAGGTTTTATCATGCATTCGGAAGGCGTATTAGTTGGTTCATAGAAGTTCCTATGGATGAAACCTTTGATGTCAATAATGAACAATTTGAGCTTATTCCTAGTGGAACTCTTTTTAAAAAAGCGGAAAGTAAAATTGACTATGTAATAGTTGATGAAGCACAAGATTTTGATGTTAATGATTATAACAACCGTTTTCTTCCAAATGTAAATAAGAGCATTACTCTTTTTGGAGATTCTGCTCAAAAAATTTATTCCGACCGTGGCGCAACTATGGATGCAATAACAAGTAGGTTAAGGTATAAACGTTTTTTCTTGCGTTATAATTATCGACTTCCTAAATCTATCGCAAAAGTGGCTCAAGATATTTTGTCTCCTTCGATCGACTTGCTAACAGATAATATGAAAGATGGAGGTAATAGTGATTATCCTAACTATCCTAAGCCTGTTGTTTTGAAATATGATTCAAGGGAGGATGAGTTAAACGGCATTCTGAATCGAATTCGATTGGAGGATTTGGATGATGTCGCAATCTTAGTCCCAAAAGAGGAAGACGTAAAAGAAGTAAATAATTTTTTTGCTAAAGCAGGTCTTCAGACACAAGTACATTATCGTAGTAGAAGAGAGATTCCTTTTCGGACAATAAACACATTGGACTTCTCTAATAATGATTTACCTTGTATCTTAACATACCATGCCGCTAAAGGAACAGAATTTGATAATGTGTTTATTCCTTTTGCTAATGATGCAGAATTGCCTGATAGGAATGCGTTCTATGTAGCATGTACTCGTTCTTCTCGTGCATTATATATATCTTACTCAAAAAAGAAAACATCTTATTTAGATAGAATTAATCCTGATTTTGTAATAGAACAGGTAATTAAACAAGAAAGAAAAGTTGTAGAAAATAGCTCAAAAAAAATCTCAGTTGTTAATGATAATAATAATGATGATTGGAATGATGACTATGGAAGTCATTATGGAAAATATGCAGGAACGTATGCTCAAGATATAGCTGGTTTTAGTGATGATGTTATAGATGATGCTTTTGAAGGCGATCCTGATGCATATTGGAATATTGATTAACTTTTTAAATATGTAGTATGAAATATTGGTTGTTAATAGATTCTTGGAATTTAATGGAATCTTTTGTCACAGAAAGCATATCTCCCTATTCTTTTTATCAGGAACGTGGCTTTGGAAATAATCTTAGCCGATTTTTTAAAGTGGGTAGTGAGAAAATAAACCATCTGATTCTCTCTACTATAGAGCCTGTAGGAGAATATGCCGTTGAAATTTCTGATGAGTTGTTAGATGTTGCTTTGCTCGTTAAAAGTGGAAAAAAGAAAACTGTGTTTACTTATCCAAAAACAATCTACTATAGAAAAGGTTCCGTACGATTTCGGTTCTTTAGTAGAGAGAAGCAAATCGCATTTATCGCTGAATCTAAGATTTTACTAGAGGTTAAATGTGTAGAAAAATATCTCAATGATTTTTATTTTGATAATAAGGCAAAAGTAAAAGTCAGTGAAAAATTCAGTGACGCATTTCTCTTTGAAAAGCAACAATACCTAGCTTTTGATAACAAATATAATTCTCTAAAAGGAGCATTTGTTGGCTATGTACGGGGGCAACTCACCTCTATGGATAATGGGCAGCAAGAGTTATTATCACATATGATAGAATTAAAGAATTCTTTTACAGGACTTCATACAGAATTGATGCTGGGAGAAGATGCTGTACATGATATGCTGATTTTGCAAAAAATATTTCAGTGTAAATTGGAATACAGTAAGTTAGATATAGAAGCAACCAATCTTTTTGATATACTTAGTCAAATATTTAAAGAAGTTGTAAAGTTGGCATCTATGCGAAGCCAAGAACTAAAAAGGCAAAAAACACCTGCATATGAGAAAGAATTAGGGGAACTTAAACAAAAACGTGAAAAATGTGCTCATGCGTTGAACCGTTTAGAAGATGGGTTTAGCTTTAGTCGCATAAGGGATGAATTAAATCAGATAAAACAAAAGGAGATTGAAAATGGAGAAAAGAAAGGTAAAAAACGAGAATATTTTAAGAAAGAAACTCCAGAATATAGAAGAAAAGTAGAGCTAAAAAAAATGCTTGATGATTTCGAAGAGAATAATAGTGAATATAAAACGTTAAAACAAGAAATAAAGAATATAGAGGAGCGTATAGATAGCTATCATTATGGTTCAACAGAATATGATTCGGCTGTAGGAGCATTGTTCCTTCGTCTAAGTGATGGGGTAAATGATTTGATAAAGAAGATAAACAAATCAGGTCAGTCTCATTTTGTGGACTTTTCAAGAATTAAGATTATTGATGAAAAAATGATGCTACGCTTTGGTAATGAAACTGTTGTAGAATCTGTTTATTTTAATATAGTCTTACAATATATCTTGGAGCAATCTTTAGGAGGTGCCCGTTCGATTTCTGAAATAGATATATTGAATCTTATTTTTGCTACGGCTAAGATATTTAAAAATACAGAATATTCTAAGACAGTTACTGGACAAGAACTGTTGGTTTCATTGGGACAATACTGGAGATATAAGAAGCAAGAGTTGGATACATTCTCTATCCCTTCGCATCTACCTATTTTTCAATCTATTATGTCTTTCTTTATAAAGCCACAAGGATTTGAGCAAATAGAACGGTTTATGCTAAATAGGAAATACCGATATAAGGAATATGCTTTCATGTTATGGGGAGCATATATAGGCTTTGCTGCTATTCCGAAAACATTTACAAGTATTATATATCAAAATGATGAAATTGATAAAGAATTAGATTGCTATTTAAATGATATATTGGTTAATTAAAAGATTGAGTTTGGTATTTTATTAAGGTTTAGTTTATTCTTTTGTCTATATTATCCAAAGTTAACTAAACCTCTTTCCATGAACAGCAAAATATGTACGCTGGCGAAAAGAGAAAAACACCTTTGTTCTCTTTTCGCCAGCACTATTTTTGTACTTTTGTCGCATATAACAAAAAGCAAATGGATATAAATCAGAATTATAGAGAAGCGGTGAAGACCATAAAAGAAGCTATTCTGCGCAGCCAGTACCGTGCAGCCACATCGGTGAACAAAGAACAGCTATCTCTTTATTACGGCATCGGACGTTACGTGTCGAAAAATTCCCGTATAGGCTTTTGGGGTAAAGGAGCAATAGAGCAAATATCTTCTCTGTTGCAAAAAGAATTGCCGGGGTTAAGGGGATTTTCAACTTCGAATATAAAGAATATGCGAGTTTTCTATGAAGAATGGGAACCTGTTCTAAATCGCCAGCCACTGGCTGGTGATTGGGTATTAGATGAAAAATTGCTGTTGAGCGTAATTCGCCAGCCACTGGCTGCCGAATTTAACTGGACTGATTTCCTATCAATCGGTTTTAGTCATCATACCGAAATAATATCCAAAGCTAAGACTTTGGAAGCAAGGCTATTTTATATACATGAGTGCGCCACTCGCTATTGGAGTAAATACACCTTAAGGGATTACTTAAAAGCAGACCTGTACAGTCATCGGGGAACTTTGCCTAACAATTTTGCACAAACATTGCCTGATACTAAGCAAGCACTAAAAGCTGTTTGTTCATTCAAAGATGAATACCTGCTTGATTTCATCAATGTGGAGGAACTGAATGAACAGGAGGAGGATTTAGATGAAAAGATAGTAGAAAAAGCGATTGTTGCTAATGTGAAGAAGTTCATCATGACCTTTGGGCAAGATTTCAGTTTTATAGGTAATCAATATCGTATTGAGGTGGCGGAAGAAGAAATGTTCATTGATTTGTTGTTTTTCAATCGGGAACTCAATTCTTTGGTAGCGGTTGAATTGAAGTCTGGGAAATTCCGCAGTTCCTATTTAGGACAACTGAACACCTACCTTTCTGCATTGGATTCATATGTGAAAAAGCCGCACGAAAATCCCTCTATCGGAATCATCCTTTGCCGGGAAATGAACCAAACTTTTGTGGAGTTTGCGGTACGTGATTACAATAAGCCAATGGGTGTTGCCACTTATCGGGCTTCCGAAGATATGCCGGAACGACTTCGCAAAGCATTACCGGATATTGATGAATTGAAAAAGTTGTTGTAGAAAACAAGTTTAGTTCGTTCCTTTGTCTATATATCCAAAACAAACTAAACTTATTTCTATTGACAGCAAAATATATATGCTGGCGAAAAGAGGAACAGTCTTTTTCTTTTCGCCAGTTTTGTTTTATGGTTAGAGGGCTTTTGTTACCTTTGCATAAGAAGCCCACCACTAAGCGATTTCTTCGTTTTTTTGTTACTATTTTGTTACCCACTATTAGTAATAGGTGGGCTTCTTCTTTGATAATCATATTAATATGATTGCTAATATATAATATGTGGCAGAATATATTTAATAGCTGGCAGCTGTGGAAGAAACGGAAAAATGATTCTAAAATGTAAATAACAAAGAATAAAATATATGAGATTAAGTAATGAATGGTTCACAGCCTTGTCGGAAGACGAAGACGGGCATTTGGTAACAGTAAGCGGACGCGATGAACTGACGGAATTTATCCAGTCCGGTAAATTCAAGGAGCGTGTTGAAATAACCTGGAAATATGAAGGGGATGAGAAAGGAATGCCTATGGATGCACTTGCCGAACAGATGGAGAACGTACAGGAAACATTGCGGAAAGCCATGGAAAAAGATAAACTCTCCATCCTTACCGCTGTTTATACCGGGGCAGGAGAGAAGATATGGGTTTTCTACACCCGTACAGTCCGCGTTTTCGGCGAACGTCTGAATGAGGCACTCGCTCCGTTCGATCTGTTACCTATTTCTATTTATACGGAAGTCGATCCCGAATGGGAAGAGTATCTGGATATGTATGAGATGAAGCAGTGGGCACTCGATTAAGGCGTGTTTAGCTCTTTTCTGACTAACCAGCTGCCGATGCGCGATTCGGAAATTCCTTCTTTCAACCGATAGCTACAAAGGAAACGGTCGTCTTTTATTTCAGATTCCATGTAGTTGAACTGACATGTTTTTTCTGTATAAAAGGCTTCCGCAAGTTCTATGATATGGGTGGAGAGAAGGAATTTGCTTTGCGGATATTTTTTCAGCAGATTGAGAACGATGACCGAAGCCTCATAAGCATCGCGGGCATTTGTTCCCCGGAAGAGTTCGTCGAACACGATGAAATAAGCATCTTCTTCCTTGACTTTTTCCAGTATGCTTTTGATACGTAATACTTCCGCATAGAAATGGCTTTCTCCTCTTTTTAAAGAATCCGGTAAATTGATGGAAGTAAAAATACCCTTGTATACCGGGCAACGCATATAAGTTGCCGGTACCGGTAATCCGGCGTGAGCCAACCAAATAACCGACGATAACGCTTTCAGAGTCGTCGATTTGCCAGCCATATTGGAACCTGTGAAAATATTGATATGTTTTTCCTCCAAATGCCAGTCATTACGTACGGCTTGCGGCAAAGCCGGATGGAAAAAGTTGTGTATGACCAACTCTGTGTCGCCAGAATGTAATTCCGGGTAACAAAATCCTTTCTCTTTAGCTATTTGATGCGCGGAACGAAAGGCGTCCAATTCGTATACAATATCAAGTATCCCTCGTACAGCGATTTTTCCCCTATTGCGGAAAATGTAGTCGAACTGGTCTATTTCGTAACAAGTTAATCTGATTTCCCTGTTCGGGATTGAAGCGAAAACATTGCTGTCCACATAGGAACGTATCATCCGGAGTGTTTGTTTGATAATGTCCGGTTGTGCGGACTCTTCTATGGGAGATGAGATCTGGCGTAATTCCCGGATCAATTCACATAAATATAAGCATCCACGGCTTTTAATATAGTTCCACGGATTTTTCTGCAATTTGTTTTTTAACCATTGGTAGTAGGAGAGGACGCCTAATACGGTTGTGGGGGACGGCTCATTATAATTCAGGTAATATTCGATGAAGTCCAGGGTGTTCCCGTCTATTTCGAAGCTGGGTATTCCACCGGCGCGAATGGATTCGATGCGGTAGTGGAGTGTTTGGATATTGTTAACAGGATGGGTAACCCAGTTTTGGAGTACGTTACGGCCGCCTTTAGACTGAGTCTCGGTATAAATACCGGTCAGATCAAATTCTCCGTAGGGATTTTGCGTAACGCATAAGTCATTACGGGTCTGTATATCTGTTTCGAGTTTCTTTGTTCCTGTCTGTCCCATTGGACAAAGATAGTTTTGTTTATGAAATAAAGATACTTCGGGGTAAAAAAATATAAAAGGAGTTGTCTTTGAAAACAACTCCTCCGTGTAAATATATAAACTCTAAAAAATAACTGGCAGATCACCTGGTAATGTTATTGCAATCTGACTAATCTGTAAAGTAATTGCTGGATTGCTTCCTGATAGTCGTCGATAATGGATTGTGAGAATGCTTCAGGGAACAGGTCTCTGTGTTTTTCTACGTAGTTGTAGAAATCTGATGCATGTTTTACGATGTCTTTCGGAGTTTTGGTTTCCGGGATGGCAATCTGGAGGTCGCCTACCAAGGCGAATGTTGTTTCAGTGATTCTGTCGATCACGTCCAGCAAGGAGGCGATGGCTTCATCTAATGCCATATGTTTAGCATAACTGCCGGTTCCGGTTACGCTCCAGTGAAAAAGTTTGAGACTACTGTTGAATGAGAAAAGTTCTCCGATAAATGTTGCGATCTCTTTATTGGAAGTGCGGGTCGCTTTTTCTTTTTGTTCTGATTTTACTGTTGTACTCATAATTTTGTTTATTTATGTTTTGTACTTAATAAACATCATAGGCAACAGGAAAGTTTACGGGAATATTAGAAAATATTTGAAGATGATTTATGGTAACAATAAGGTTGTAAAAGCTGTTTATAAATGGAATATGGATAAATAATTATGACACAGATAAAATTGAAACGGATATATGAAGATCCGGAGCCAACGGATGGTTACAGGGTCTTTGTGGATCGGCTATGGCCCAGAGGTATGAAAAAGGAAGCGGCACATTTCGATTTGTGGGAAAAAGATGTAACTCCCTCTCCAGAACTTCGAAAGTGGTTTCATCAGGCACCCGATGAAAGGTGGAATGAGTTTGCCGCATTGTATAGCAAAGAGCTGAACGGTTCGGAGGCAGCAAAGGCATTTGTGGAGAAGATCAGTCAATATCCGATCGTCACGTTGCTATATGCTTCTAAAAGTCCGGACCATAATCATGCGCTTATTTTGAAAAAGTACCTGGAGGAGCTGATGGTTGGCGATAGGTAATGTGTCATCTGTACTGTACGGAGGGTAAGTTGCGTGCTACATCGGGATGCTCCCTACTGGTAGGTACACTCTGTACCTACCGGTAAGTACACTCTGTACCTACCGGTAAGTACAGGTTGTCCCTAGGGATAGGGACGCAACGTACCTACCGCTAGGGACAATCTCTATACCGGACGGAACAGGCTATGATTACTGTGTGATCAGGTAAGCCTTGAACGCTTTGAAGTCTTTGCTGAGTTCGACACTTTGTTTCGTCCCTTTCATAAAGGATTGTAACTTGGCCGGAATTTCAATGTCTGCATCGAGGATACGGTCGACGGTTCCTTTGAACTTCGCCGGATGGGCAGTTTCAAGGAAGAGGCCGGTTTCGTCAGATTCGAGTGCATATTGTATCAAAGCCTGATAGCCGCAGGCACCATGCGGGTCAAGTAGATAGCCGTCGTTTTCATATACATATCTGATGGTGTATTCGATTTCTTCGTCGGTGAAACGGTAGCCGGTGATGTGCTGGCATATTTCATGGTGTTTGTCGCCGTAGATATCGAATAAATCCATGATGCGGGCAAAGTTGCTCGGGTCGCCGACATCCATCGCGTTAGCTATCGTGGCTACGGAAGGACGCGGGGTGTAAACGCCTGTTCTCAGATATTCAAGGAATACGTCGTTGCGGTTGTTGGCAGCGATGAAGCGTTTAACGGGCAGTCCCATCCAGTTGGCAAAAAGACCGGCGGTGATATTTCCGAAGTTCCCGCTGGGAACGGAGATGACCAGGTTATCGGCTTTGCCGAGCTTATCCAGTTGTGCGTAGGCATTGAAATAATAGAATGATTGCGGGAGGAAGCGGGCCACGTTGATGGAATTGGCTGATGTCAGTTTCATGTGGCGGTTCAGTTCGTCATCCATGAAAGCCGATTTTACCAACGCCTGGCAATCGTCGAAAGTCCCGTCTATCTCAAGGGCGGTGATATTCTGCCCCAGTGTTGTGAACTGACATTCCTGGATAGGACTGACTTTTCCTTTGGGATAAAGAACATACACGTGGATACCCGGTACACCCAGAAAACCGTTGGCAACGGCACTTCCCGTATCTCCCGAAGTGGCAACCAGTACGTTAACCTGTTTCAGTCCTTCTTTTTGGATGAAATATCCCAGCAGGCGGGCCATGAAGCGTCCGCCGACATCCTTAAAGGCCAGTGTCGGACCGTGGAAAAGTTCAAGGCTGTAAATATTTTCAGAGACGTTTACCACAGGGGTATCGAACGATAAAGTATCTTTTACGATTTCATTCAACGTTTCCGTTTCGATGTCTTCACCGAAGAAAGCCTGGGCAACCGTACAGGCTATTTCGTGGAAAGACTGATTTTTCATATTGTTGATTGTGCCCTCATCCAAACGGACGATACGTTCGGGCATATACAATCCCTTGTCACCGGCAAGGCCTTTTACTACGGCTTCTTCCAGGGTGGCGAGGGGAGCTTGTTTGTTTGTGCTGTAATATTTCATAATAATTCTTTTATAAATTCATCTTTTTCCAAAACTCCATATTTACCGTTCAGGACACTGAACTCGTCGAAGCAGGTCACTGCATCAGGCTCTTGTCCGGGTTTGTAGATCAGGAAGGGGACGGGGGTATTGGTGTGTGTACGGATCGAACAGGGAGTCGGATGGTCGGGAAGTACGGCAATGGCAACTGGTTCGTCCCATGTCTGCAACTCTTCATAGATAATGCGGATGACCCGTTTATCCAGATATTCGATTGTTTTTATTTTGAGGTCTACGTCTCCTTCGTGTCCGGCTTCATCGCTGGCTTCGACGTGGAGGTAGACGAAATCATTTGTTTTCAGTGCTTCGAGGGCGGCATGCGCTTTGCCTTCGTAGTTGGTATCATATAATCCGGTGGCGCCTTCCACGCTGATAACTTCAAGACCGGCATAAACGCCGATGCCGCGAATCAGGTCGACGGCTGAAATAACGGCCCCTTTATTGAAACCGTACATCTCCTGCATGGTCTGCATGGCAGGACGATAACCGGGCGACCAGGGCCAGATACTGTTTGCCGGGTCTTTTCCGGCTGCCATACGTTTGCAGTTGACGGGATGGTCTTTCAATATTTCCTGAGATTTCAGAATCAAGTCATTCAACAGGTCGGCAGTCTCTTGTGCTTCCGGCACTTCCGGTTTGACCATCAACGGGCGGAAGAGGTGGAGGGGAACATCGTGGGGCGGCGTGCAATCCAGCCGTTTGTCGCCTCCTTTGATAACCAAAAGGTGACGGTAGGAGACACCAGTGTAGAATTTTACTTTGTCGGAGCCTAATTTCTCGTTGAGGAATTGTATTAACTCGTCGGCCTCATCGGTGGATATATGGCCGGCCGAATGGTTTTTCAGGATATCTCCTTCAACACAAATAAGGTTGCAGCGCATCGCCATTTCACCCGGTTGAAGGGTGACACCGATGCTTGCAGCTTCCAGTACGCCACGTCCTTCGTAAACTTTCGGCAGGTCGTATCCTAATACGGCCATGTTGGCAACTTCGCTGCCCGGATGGAACCCGTCGGCAACCGTTTTCATTTGTCCGGTAACACCCAATGCAGCCAGCTTATCCATATAAGGGGTATCTGCATATTGCATGGGAGTCTTACCTCCAAGTGCCTCAATGGGTTCATCGGCCATGCCGTCGCCCAGGATTATTATACTTTTCATTTCGTATTAACTTAATTCATTCCTTTTCTTACCGAATATTGGCTATAGAGATTATATCGGCGAATACACCAGCAGCCGTTACATCGGCTCCGGCTCCGTAGCCTTTTATTATCATGGGATACTCGTGGTATCTTTCGGTGGAAATCATGATGATGTTGTTGCTGCCTTCCAGTTCGTAGAACGGGTGGTGACTGTCGACTGTTTGCAGGCCGATTTCGCAAACACCTTTATCCATTTTGGCAACGAAGCGGAAACGTTTGCCTTCGGCTTCCAGTTGCTGGCGTTTGTTTTCGAATTCGGCATCCAGTTCTTTCACCTTGCACCAGAAATCGTCGAGCGAACCTTCGAAATATTTATCCGGCACGAACAAGTTGCGTTTTACATCTTCCTGCTCCACTTTGTAACCGGCTTCACGTGCCAGGATGACGAGTTTACGCAATACGTCTTTTCCACTCAGGTCGATGCGGGGGTCGGGTTCCGAGTAACCTTCCTCTTTTGCCATCAGGATTGCCTTGCTGAAAGGTATATCGGCACTGAGCGTATTGAATATATAATTTAATGTACCGGAAAGAACAGCTTCCAGTTTCAGGATATGATCGCCACTGTTTCTCAGGTCGTTCATCGTATTGATGATAGGCAGTCCGGCTCCGACGTTCGTTTCGAACAGGAACTTGACGCCACGGTGGCGGGCCGTTTCTTTCAGTTTGATGTAATTGCTGTAAGAGGACGAGGCGGCTACTTTATTGGCGGCTACCACTGAAACGTTGTTGTTGAGCAGCGTTTCATACAGGTCGGAGACAGCCGGGGTTGCCGTACAATCCACAAATACGGAGTTGAAGATATTCATTTTCAGAATCTCTTCTTTCAGATGTTCGGGAGAACTCTCTTCGCCGTTCTTTTTCAGTTCGTCGATACAGTTTTCCAGGTTTAGTCCTTCACGCAGGAAAAGGGCACGTTTACTGTTGGCGATACCGACAACATTTAGTTTCAGGCCGTTTTGTTCCATCAGTTTAGGTTGCTGGATACGGATTTGTTCCAGTAAGTTACCGCCTACCGTTCCGACACCTGCAATGAACAGGTTCAACACCTTATATTGTGACAGAAAAAATGAATCATGGATAGAGTTCAGTGCCTTGCGCAGATATTTGTGCTTGATAACAAATGATATGTTTGTTTCGGAAGCACCTTGTGCACAGGCAATCACGCTGATACCGGCACTGCCCAGCGTACCGAACAGCTTACCGGCAATACCTGGCGTACGTTTCATGTTTTCACCGACGATGGCGACTGTTGCCAGGTCTTTTTCGGCCACCGTATCGTTCATATCACCCTGGGCGCGTTCCAATGCGAACTCTTCATCCAGCACCTGCACGGCCAGGTCGGCATCGGCATTGCGGACAGCGAAAGTCGTATTGTTTTCGGAACTGGCCTGTGATACCATAAATACGCTGATACCGCTTTTTGCCAATGTCTTAAAGATACGGTAGTTTACACCGATCACACCAACCATGCCCAGTCCCTGAACGGTAATCAGGCAGGTGTCGTTGATAGAGGAAATACCTTTGATGATGGCTTTCCCTTCTTCTTTTACCTTTTCCTTGGAAATATAAGTACCCGGCGCTTCCGGATTGAATGTGTTCAGGATACGGATCGGAATATTCTTATGATATACCGGATAAATTGTCGGCGGATAGATGACCTTGGCTCCGAAGTTACATAACTCCATCGCTTCGGTAAACGTCAGCCGGTCGATTACATAGGCTGAACTGATGACGCGCGGGTCGGCAGTCATGAAACCGTCTACGTCCGTCCATATTTCCAAAACGTTGGCATCAAGCGCAGTAGCCAGGATAGAGGCAGTATAGTCGGAACCGCCACGTCCCAGGTTCGTTACTTCTCCGTTTTCCGTACTGGAAGAGATAAAGCCGGGAACCAGCGATACTTTAGGTAGCGGGTTGAAAGTCTCTTTAATGAGCTGGTTTGTCTGTTCGAAATCAACGATATGTTTGTTGAACTGCTTGAGCGTTTTGATAAACTTACGGGAATCGAACAGCTTGGCATCTTCAATGACATTCGACACGATGAGTGAAGAAATGCGTTCGCCGTAACTGACGATTGTGTCGGAAGTTTTGGCAGACAGGTCGTTGATAAGGTACACACCTTTGAAGATATTACCCAGTTCGTCCAGCAGGCTCATGACCTTTTTCTGCACTTCGATGCGCTGCATCTTATCGGGGATAACACCCTGAATCACATCCAGGTGACGTGTTATGATTTCGGAGAACTCCCTTTCGTATCCGACATCCCCTTTGGCAGCCATGGATGAGGTTGCCAGCAACTTATCCGTGATGCCGCCCAATGCAGATACGACAACGATTACAGGCTCTTCAATAGCCTCTACTATCTTCTTAACACTCAAAATACTATTCACGGAACCTACGGATGTTCCGCCGAATTTCAATACTTTCATCGGTATGTATTATTTTAATTGACAGCTGACGGTTGACAACTGACAATATATTTGTAACTAAATTAATTGATAAAAAGAACCGGAAAGAACCGGCATAAAGGATGCAATACAAATGATTGCAACAATGCAGGACGTGGCCGCTGCTCTTGTTTATTTGTAAATTCTAACCCCCCAAGGGGTCATCAATGCCCATGTATAATATGCTATACCTGCAATCATTCTTTTACTTTTCTAGTTTTCATATCTTATTGCAGGGGCAATATTACACATTATTTTTCAAATGCAAGCATTTTTTCAGTAGAAAGTGATAAAATAGTGGAAAGTTGATAGGAAAAGAGGGTATGATGATTACTATTGTTTATTTATTTTGCCCTTTTTCACCTGCCGTAACCAGAACACCGGGAGCAGACAAAGCAAGGTGACGATGAATGCGATATAGAAATCATCGTTGATGCCGCCTATGTATGCTTCTAGTTCGAGACGTTTGATTATTAGCTGTTCGGCGAGTGATTTGGCTGTCTCTTCGGTGGTGCCGGTTGTCTGTAAGGCGAAGAAACTCAGTTTATCTATTGTCTGGTGATATATCTCACCAGTATAATTTAATGCTTCGCTGTAGCGTTGGGTATGGTAACTGGTGCGTTGGGTAAGCATATGGCTGAAGATGGCGACACCGAAACTGCCGCCCATTTGGCGGACGATATTGGTGATACTCGATGCTTGTGCCATTTGTACGACACTGATACGGGCTAATGATAAAGTTAATAATGGCGTGAAAAGTATTCCCATGCCGATGCCGCGAAGATAGAGGCTCATCATGATATACCATTTTTCGGTCAGGAAGGAGAGGAAGATGTTGAGATAGAAACTGAGTGCCATCAGGATCAGTCCGCCTGCAATCAGTATTTTAGGGTTTATCTTCTGCCCCAATGCTCCGGCAGTGGGAGAACAAAATCCCTGGATGATTCCTACGGGAATAAAGAACATGCCGGCCTGGAGGGCTGAATATCCCAGATTGCTCTGCAAATAAAGGGGAATCAGGAAAGTGCTTCCGAACATGCCGACCCCGAAGATGAACATCATCACGTTTGCCAGGGTGAAATTGCGGTCTTTGAATATACGCAGGTTGATTAACGGATGCTTCACCGTCAGTTCGATATAAATAAAGAGTATGAACATAAGTGCGGAAATCCACATCGAGCCTAATACGACAGGACTGTTCCAGCCTTGTGTGTTGGTAGACGAATTGACTTCCGATAACCCGTACATGAACAGAGGCAGGAAGATGCCGGAAGTGATGAATCCCGGAATATCGAAAGGCTGTACTGTCTCCGCCTTATATTCTTTTTGCAGGATGGCTGTTACAAAGAGAGCGAGAGCCCCGACCGGTACATTTACATAAAATATATAGTTCCAGTTCAGATTGTCGACCAGATAACCGCCGATGGAAGGACCGAACGAGACGGATGCTGCCGAAGCGATGGCCCAGAAACCGAGTGCCGTTCCCCGCTGCTCCGGAGGAAAAACATTGCTGACAATCGCCATTCCGACAGGCATGATTGCTCCGCATCCAAGGCCTTCGATTACACGCCAGAAAATAAGTTCTTCGATCGAGGTGGAGTTTCCGCACATGAACGAACCGAAAGTAAATACCAATAAAGAAAGGAAATAAATCCGTTTGTATCCGAACCGGTCGGACAGCCAGGCGGCTGCGGGAAGGATGCTCGCAATAGCCAGCATATATCCTGTCAGAACCCATTCGGCAGTGTTGATACTGGCACCGAGCGTCCCCATGATAGCCGGAAGTCCGGTGTTCACGACGGTGGAGTCGAGCACGGCCATAAATGTCCCGATCATGATGTTGCCCAACACCAGCCATTTGTAGGCATTATCATTTGTATTTCCGTTCTTACCCATTATTGCTTCTTGATAATCTTAACGGTTGCAGACATGCCTGATACCAGTTTCGGCATCCGGGTATTTTCTTTTCCTTTTTTTACCTGGTCGACGGAGACTTTTATCGGGATGCGCTGGGCAACTTTGGTATAATTGCCGGAAGCATTATTAGGAGGGATCAATGAAAACTCCGAAGCTGTGTTTGTACCTATATAGAATATCTTTCCGGAAAAGGTGAGTCCGGGGTAGGCGTCCAGCGTGAAATCGGCTTTCTGTCCGAGGCGGAGCGTCCGGAACTTGGTCTCCTCCAGATAAACGGCTACCCAAAGGTTTTTCCCTTCATTGATTGTAAAGAGTGTCTGTCCGGGTTGAACCATGTCACCCGGAAGCGACCACCGTTTGGCAATCACACCGTCGACCGGAGCTGTGATGCGATAATATCCCAATGAAACACGGGTGGATTCTATCGCTGCATCAGCTGAGGCGATTGCAGCTTCACCGGATGTGATCTGTGCCCGTGAGACCTTGATCTGATCTTTGGCTACTTCTACTTTTATGCCTGTACTTTTCCAGGAGTCTTCCGCATCCTGGAATGTTTCCTGCGAAACGGCATTGGTGCTGTATAGTTTTTGGTCACGTAGATAGTTCACTTCTGCCTGATGGTAAGCGATTTCTGCCAGTTGGAGGTTCTTGATGGCAGTGTTGAGATTCTCTTTTTCCAGTTTCAGGTTGGCTATCGTCTGTTCACGGCGGGCAATGGTTTCCTGTAACTCTGCAACGATACCGCTGCTGTCAAGTTCGGCAAGGAGCATGCCGGCTTTGACCGTATCGCCTTCCCAGGCATATTGCCTGACCATCGGTCCCATGACCTGTGATGCGACGCTTACCCGGTAACTGTCAAGGTTGGCGTCATCAGTCGAAATATATTTGCGATAGTTCCACCACCATAGAAAGGCAATAATGACGGCGATAACCAATATGGCAATAAGCCATATCATACTTTTGTTGGGTGTTTTGTTAGAAGTACTTACACTATCCATAGTTGTGACGTATATTTTTCTGCTTAAAACAAATAAAATATATAAAGGTTCTGGCTATAAAGGTGATTAACAAGTTTGTACAAAAGCTTTTTCAACGGCTTTCCTTTTCCAAATCTGCCCGGCTCTTACTTTGTGTAACCAGATAAACCCCGGTAAAAACAAGGACTGCCGATAATACTTTTTGTAAAGAGAATGTGTCTTGCCCTATCATGACCGCAATCAGTGAAGCGATAATCGGTTGTATATAATTATACATGCTCACTGTTGTCGGACGGATGCGTTTCAGAGACATAGGTATTAATAAATAAGGAATGAATGTCGCACCGATCAGTACGAAACTGATGGCTCCAAGCTCTTGCATATTGAGTGTTTCCCGCTGGAAAGCAGGGGTATCGAGAACATGTCGATAAGTAAAAGGCAATAATACCAACGTGGAAAAAAGAAACATCCATTTCATCATCGTTACCGCTGAATAACGTAAACTCAACGGTTTGGATAAAACGAGGTAGATGGAATATACGAAAGCACTGACGATGATCATCAGATTACCTTCCAGACTGCTGGCTTGCCCCGTAGCATGTGTGGATGCCAGGATCAAAGATATCCCCCCGATGCATCCCATCAATACGCCCAAGGCTTTCATCTTGGTGATCGGCTCTTTCAGGATAACGGCTGCCAGTAGCATGACGAAGATAGGGACGCCTGTTGCGATGATGGAAGCATCCACCGGCGAGGTTCGGTTCAGCCCTACAATAAACAGTCCCTGATTGATGCCTACCCCGCACATGGCGCAGATAAAAAGCAGTCCCAGGTCTTTTATCGTTACCTTTTCCCGTTTGATAAATAACGAAGCTAACCAAAACAACAGGCAGGCAGACCCCATCCGCATGATGGTAAGCGCCTCGGGTTGCACATGGGAAGGTAACAGATATTTGGATATGGGCATATTGATAGCAAACAATATATTTGTTATCAAAATCAATATATGGCCCTTTAGTTTTTCTGAGTTCATCGTCTTGCTGCTTTACTGAACGCAAATGTAATCATAATACTTACACAGCCATTATTATTGGACATACATATGTAAAACAAGCCAGTTTTTAAATTATGTGGCTATATGTTTTTTTATCTTATCAAGGAAATTGATAAAACCGGGAATACATAAGTAAAACAATAGGGTTGGCCGGATAATGCAAATACCACAAGTTACAGTACACCGCAGCCGGCCATGGAAACAGGTTGCCCGCAATCCAAATATGGTGCCCGTTGCATCAAAGACCTCCCTGCCAAGTAAAATAAACGGCAATACATAGCAGCGGAACCGAAGATTTGAATATCTTTGTTTCTGCTGACTGTTTTTTTAGCAGTAGCATACTATTATTAATATTTAAACTTAAATCAGAATGGCAGTTTACGAATTTTTCTGGAAGATCTGGCTACGGCTCAATCTTCTTACCAAAGATGTGGATAACGACTATACAGCCGAAGTTTCCACCATGAAAAACACCTTTCGCAACGAAGACATCGCCCGTGCCATCGTTGTGGAAGGCAGTGAAATCAAATTCGACACCATGTTGTCGATCATCAATCAACACGACCGTATTATCCGCGAAAAGGTACAGCAAGGCTACAGCGTACTGACCGAAACCTGCCAGTTCACTCCCCGCGTTAGTGGCAGCTGGATCACGGCAAAAGACCAGTTCGACCCGGCCCGCCATAAAATAACGCTCGACATAACGCTTTCCAGCCAGATGCGCGAAGCGTTGACAAAAGTCGGCGTCGAAGTGCTGGGCGTAAAAGACAGCGGAGCCGGTATCAACCGCGTTACCGACGGTGCGACAGGCGCAGTAGACAGCACGATCACTATCGGCGACACGATCGATATCGAAGGAGATAAAGTTCGCATAGCCGGTGATGCGGAAGGAGTAGGCGTTTTCTTTATCGACGCTTCCGGCGCCGTTACACAGGCCACCGGACGCCTGCGCCGCAACGATCCGAAATTCGTACAGATACAGGTTCCCGCCACCCTGTCGAAAGGCACGCAATATACGTTGCGCATTGTGACACAGTTCACTACGGGTACCGGCCTGCTGAAAGAACCCCGTACTATCGAATTCGAACGCCCGCTTACTACTTCCGGCGACGGGGGAGGCGGCGACAGGCCCGAAATAGAATAGCGTCCTCTCTTTATGAGAAAATTTGCACAAAGGCTTTGTGGCGCCCGTCACAAGGCCTTTGTGCTGTACAGCACAAGATCGTTGTGACGGGCGTCAAAAGGGCGTTGTGCAAGGCGTCACAACGACCTTGTGAAAAAAAGCAACTCCCGCAGGCGAAACCAAAGAGGTAACAAGCGCACAGTAGGGTTTGGTGATGCCGTATTATTTTATAATTTTGTGAGACTTAAAAAAGATTCTGAAATCAAAGAGGAATATGATTACTAAAGAAGAATTGCAACAATTGTTGATGAGTACCGAAACTTTTCGGGTGGAGCGGACTGTGTCAACAAACAATATGGATAAATTCTGCGAAGCTATTTGCGCTTTCTCCAATGATATCCCTGATTCCAGGCAAAATGGTTATCTCATTCTTGGAGCGAATGATGATGGTTCTTTATCAGGGCTCAAAGTAGACGATGCTTTATTAAAGAAGATTGCTGCTATTCGTTCTGATGGAAATATATTACCGTTGCCTGTGATGAATGTAGATCGTTTCGAATTTCCCGGAGGCGACTTGTTGGTCGCTGAAGTGCAGCCTTCTTTTTTTCCGCCTGTCAGATACCGTGGCAGGACATTTATCAGGATCGGCCCCCGGAAAGATATAGCCTCTGAAGCCGAGGAACGTATATTGACAGAAAGACGTACTGCCAATATGGCGACTTTTGATATTACACCTTGTATTCAGGCTTCCATAGAGGATATTCTTGTTGATAAAATAAAGCAAGACTATCTTCCCAAAGCCATAGATGCAGAAATTCTGGCTTCAGACACAAGAGATATTAAAGAGCAGATGGCTTCTTTATGCCTCTATGATATAGAACATGATTGTCCGACCTATGCGGCTATCGTATTGTTTGGTAAAACTCCGAAACGTTTTTTGCCGGGTGATTATATTCAATTTGTCAAGTTTAAAGGACTGGATAAAGCGGCTGAAATAGAGGATGAACGAGCTTTCAATAAATGTTTTGCCGAGTTGTTGCCGCAGTTGGATGTTTTTATTGAATACTCCATAGTAAAGAAGCGTCCGGTTCCGGTGTCTGTACTTAGGGAGAAAATGGTGTCGAACTATCCTTACTGGGCTATTCGTGAATTGATGATGAATGCTCTGATGCACCGGGACTTTCAAACGAATATGCCGGTGAGATTATACCAGTATAATGATAGGATTGAAATAATGAACCCAGGAGGCTTGTATGGCAAGGCGCGCCCGGAAAACTTTCCGACGGTAAATGACTATCGTAATCCGATTATTTCTGAAGCAATGAAAGTAATGGGGTATGTCAATAAGTTTAATCGTGGAATAGATCGTGTACAGCGTATGTTATTGGATAATGGCAGTCCGCAAGCACAGTTTGATGTAAATAAATTAACAGTGTTTGAAGTTGTAGTTAATGAATGTAAGGCAGCAAATTCGGAAACGACCGAACAGGTAACCATACCAGTAACCGTACCAGTAACCGTACCACTAACTATGCCTGTGGAAGAACTGTTAGGAGTGTTTCAAGGTGAAATGTCTAGAACGGAACTGATGAATATTCTTAATTTAAAAAATAAAGCTCACTTTAAAACCGAATATATTCGAAAGGCACTAGAATTAGGCGTTATTGAAATGACACAACCGGATAGTCCGAATAGCCCGACACAGAAATATCGGCTTACAGAGAAAGGTAAATTATTAGTAAAATAACAAACATAGAGAAATAGATATGAAACCAACCCGTATAATCGAGATATGTGCCAACTCGGCACAAAGTTGTGTAGAGGCCGAAGCTGGAGGAGCTAAGCGTGTGGAACTTTGCGCCGGTATCCCTGAAGGGGGAACGACTCCCAGTTATGGTGAGATTAAAACAGCGCAGGCATTGACTTCTACCATTGATATAAATGTCATTATCCGTCCGCGTGGCGGCGATTTTCTGTATACTCCGGCGGAGATAGATGCTATGCTGCTGGATATTGAATTATGTAAACAACTGAAAGTACACGGCGTCGTTTTCGGATGCCTCACTAAAGAGGGAGATATAGATGTTCCGTTGATGCGCAGACTGATGGAGGCTGCCAAACCGTTGTCGGTAACCTGCCACCGGGCATTTGATGTCTGCCGTGACCCGTTTGCGGCACTGGAACAACTGATTGAACTCGGATGCGACCGTATCCTGACTTCCGGCCAGCAATCGGATGCCGTTAAAGGTATTCCTCTGATTGCCGAATTGGTGAGGCGTGCTGACGGACGCATCATTATCATGCCGGGATGCGGTGTCCGTGAAAACAATATCGCGAAACTCGAAGCGGAAACAGGAGCGAAGGAGTTTCATACTTCCGCCCGTAGCATCGTTTACAGTAAAATGGAGTACCGGAATGAAAATGTGCCGATGGGAAGCAGTATTGTCTCTTCGGAGTTTGAAACGGTAGAAACCGACCGGAATAAAGTGGCTGCTTATTTGTAACTGATGAGATGAAATACCGATTGTCCTTTGTTGCCTTGTTGTTGTCTTGTGCCCTGGGTAAGGCGCAACAAGATTCTATTGTCCCTTTTGAAGCGGCATACAAACGTGTTTATAATATAACGAAAGTGACAGGGGCGAAGCCGGTTATGGATGGGCGCCTGGATGAAGATTTCTGGACGAAGCAGGGCGAGTGGTCCGACCGTTTTGTTCAGATTATTCCTTATGAACGGCAAATGCCGGATGCGCCTACCCGTGTGAAACTATTCTATGACAATAAGTATATCTATGTCGGTGTCTATTGTAAGGAAAGCCATCCGGAAAAGATGAACCGCTTTATCGGTAACCGGGATGATAACAGCATGGGCGACCTTATCAGTGTTGCCTTTGATACGTATCATGATTACCGGGCCGCTCCGGAGTTTAATATCAATCTGGGGGGAAACAAGACTGACCTGGTCGTGACCGATAAGCTGAATGTCAATTTAAGCTGGAATGCCGTATGGGAAGGAAAGACTCATATTGACATGGCTGATTCCAGTTGGACGGCGGAATTGCGTATCCCGTTCAGCCAATTACGATATAACCAGCATTCCGATGATGGCATCTGGGGACTTCATGTCCGCCGTATCAGACGTCAGAATAATGAGGTTCAGAACTGGAGCATGATTCCTCTGAAGAATAACGGACATGTCTTTTCTTTCGGAGAGATGCACGGGATGGACGATTTGCCGAAACCTCGTGGCATTGAATTTCTTCCGTATGTGATGGGAAAATACCGGAATGAACCGAAGGTTGCCGGAAGTCCTTATCAGAAAGGACATAGCTGGGGTGGAAATGTCGGCCTGGATGCGAAGTTCGCCCTTTCGGATTTTACGCTGGACCTGACGGTCAATCCGGATTACGGCCAGGTGGAGCTGGACCCTTCGGTAATGAATCTTACAGCTTACGAAACATTTTATGACGAGAAACGTCCTTTCTTTCTGGAGGGAAAACATATCCTTGATTTTGCCAATGGCAGTGACATGATGTTTTATACCCGTCGTATCGGTGCCGCTCCCTCATATACTCCGCAGGGAATCGACAATATCAACAGTTTTGCGGACAGCAAAGACAATGTTCCTATCATCGGTGCCCTGAAGCTGACCGGGACAAACAGACGCGGAGTGACAGTAGGCGTGGTGCAGAGCGTAACGGCCCGTTCTTCCGCTAACGTGACCCGTAACGGGGTTGAAGATGTTGAAGTCGTGGAGCCGCTGACAAATTATACAGTAGCCCGCGTACAGAAAAACTGGAAAGGAAATAGCCTGCTTGGAGGAATGGTCACATCCGTCAACCGGGCATTGGACCAGCCTTATCTGGAAGATTTTATGGTTCGTAACGCTTTTACGGCAGGAATAGATTTTACCCAGTATTTCAAGAACCGTCTTTATTATATAGATGTAAAGGGAATGGTCAGTTCCCTGAACGGAAGCAAAGAGGCGATAGTTGTCCGGCAAACCAGCCCGGTTCATTATTATCAGCGTGCATCGGCATCCGGTTATCTTGGAGTGGACCCTGACTGCCGTTCTCTGAACGGAACCGGCGGTTATGTGAAAGTCGGACGGAAGGGAAATGCCAAGTGGGCTTTCTCGGAAACTTTTAGCTGGTCGTCTCCCGGTTTCGACCTGAATGACATGGGGTATATGAAAGAAGCGGATAACCGGACGAATGAAACGGAAGTGGTGTACCGGCAAACGGATATCTGGAAGTTATTCCGTTATAATGCCTTTACGTTTACCCAGAAAAACCAGTGGAATTATGGGGGAACTCCTTTCAGCAACGATGTCGCCCTTCGCTGGCAGAGTATGACAATGAGCCGTTATGAAATGGATATGAAGGAAACTTTCGTCTGGAACCGGTTGGATAGCCGTTTGCTTCGCGGAGGCTGGGATATGCGGTTGAATCCTTATTTCCAGACTTCGGTTAAAGTGAATACGGATAAGGCAAAGCGGATGATGTTCATGTTGAAATATGAAGGAAATCATAATCTGGACGGGTATAACCGTTTTAATACGTTGTCGCCCAGCCTGACTTTCCGCTTAGGAAACCATGTGTATTTGTCGGGGCAGGTGGATTATGCCTGGAATACGGACAATATGCAGTATGTCGGAACATTAACGGCATCGGCATCTCCCGCCCGGACAGACCCTTCGCTGATCTATCTGATGGGGCATATGGACCAGAAAACGTATGGCTTGACAATGCGTTTGCAGGTCAATCTCACTCCGGATATCTCCATACAGTTCTATGGTTCCCCGTTTACCTCGACCGCGAAGTTCTCTGATTTTAAAGAGGCAGCGGATACGGAATCCCGTACGTATGACAAACGTTTCCATCTCTTTTCCGGAGATGAAATCGGTTATTCGGACGGAAGCTATCATCTAAAAAGTGGGGGACGAGAAGCATCCTTCAGGAATCCGGACTTTAGTTTTAATGAGTTCCGTTCCAACCTGGTGGCCCGTTGGGAATATTTGCCGGGTTCTACGATCTATTTTGTCTGGGAGCATCGCATGTCTAACCAGGACAACCACCGGGTGACAGGCTGGGGGAATAACCTGGACCGTATGTTCGGCCTTCCGGCAACGAATACTTTTATGCTGAAGATGAATTACTGGTTCAATTTGTAACCGGATTACTTCTGCCATATAGATATATATACTATCTTTACGAAACAAAAAATAAGACATCATGGAAGAAGAAGCACCAAGAAGACTTTATCGTTCGAATAATGGAATGATTGCCGGAGTATGCGGCGGTATTGCAGATTACTTTGGTTGGGACCCGACGCTGGTACGTGTCGGCTATATACTGTTGAGTATATTTACTGTGTTTTCCGGGGCTATAGCTTATTTGATACTCTGGATAGTTATACCTAAAAAAGGACTATACGAATAATGAATTTTGAGTTATCATCACCATTCAGCCCGACGGGAGATCAGCCGGAAGCAATAGCGGCTCTTTCGGAGGGCATTCAGAGTGGTGTGCCTTTCCAGACGCTCCTCGGAGTAACAGGTTCGGGAAAGACGTTTACTATTGCCAATGTGATTAAGGAGGTACAACGTCCTACTTTAATATTAAGTCATAACAAAACGCTGGCTGCGCAGTTGTATAGCGAGTTCAAAGCCTTTTTTCCGAATAATGCCGTAGAATATTTTGTTTCCTATTACGATTATTATCAGCCGGAGGCTTATCTGCCTACTACGGATACCTATATCGAGAAGGATTTGCAGATTAATGAAGAGATAGATAAACTCCGTCTTCGTACGACAGCTTCTTTGTTGTCGGGGAGAAGGGATGTGATTGTTGTTTCTTCCGTATCCTGCCTGTATGGTATGGCCGATCCGACGGCGTTTGCCGAAAAGGTGACCCATCTGGAAAAAGGAATGCAGATTGACCGCGACAAGTTGTTACGCCGCTTTGTCGATGCTTTATATGTAAACAATAAGTTAGAGTTTAACAGTGGATGTTTCCGGGTAAACGGAGATACGGTCGATATATTTCCGGCAATCGAATCGTTTGACGGAGTGGCTTACCGTATCGAGTTCTGGGGCGATGAAATAGACCGTCTGTCTTCTTTCGACCCGAAGACCGGACAGGAGATTGACGAGCAGGATGAACTGAATATTTATCCGACCAATTTATTTGTCACCACCCAGGAACGTATAAATATGGCTATCGGCCAGATCGATGTCGACCTCGGTACGCAGGTGAATTTCCTGAAAGAGATTGGCAAGCATTATGAGGCGAAGCGTTTGTATGAACGTGTAACCTTCGACCTGGAGATGATTCGCGAGTTGGGACATTGCTCGGGTATAGAAAACTATTCCCGTTATTTTGACGGCCGGATGGCCGGTGAACGTCCTTACTGCCTGCTCGATTATTTCCCGAAAGATTTTATGTTGGTAGTCGATGAAAGCCATGTCACGATCCCACAGATACGGGCCATGTACGGGGGAGATTATTCCCGTAAAAAGAACCTGGTAGAATATGGTTTCCGTCTGCCGGCGGCGATGGATAATCGTCCGCTAATGTTTGATGAATTTGAATCGATGACCCCGTTAGCTATTTATGTCAGTGCGACTCCGGCCGATTACGAACTGGAGAAGAGCGAGGGGATTGTTGTCGACCAGGTGATTCGTCCGACCGGATTGCTCGATCCGGTTATCGAGGTTCGTCCGACATTGAATCAGATCGATGACCTGATGGAAGAGATAACGCAGCGTTCGGCTAAAGATGAACGTGTCCTGGTCACGACGCTGACTAAACGTATGGCGGAAGAGTTGACCGCTTATCTGACCCGGATGGGAATACGTTGTAATTATATCCATAGTGATGTGGATACTCTGGAACGTATCCAGATTATGGATGATTTGCGGAAAGGTTTGTTTGATGTGCTGATTGGGGTAAACTTGCTTCGTGAGGGACTGGATTTACCGGAAGTCTCTCTGGTGGCTATTCTGGATGCAGACAAAGAAGGCTTCCTTCGTTCTCACCGTTCCCTGACGCAGACTGCCGGACGTGCTGCCCGTAATGTGAATGGAAAGGTTATTTTCTATGCAGATAAGATAACCGCCAGTATGCAACTGACAATGGACGAAACGACCCGTCGCAGAGAAAAGCAGCTTGCCTATAACGAAAAGCATGGCATTACTCCCCGGCAGGTTGTCAAGACCAGCGTCTCTCTTCTGGGTGAGAAACAGCCGGCTACAGCCGAACCGTATGCTTATGTCGAACCGGAACCAAGTCTGGTTGCCGATCCTGTTGTTAAGTATATGACTCGTCCGCAGCTGGAAAAAGCAATCGAACGTACCAAAAAGCAAATGACGGAAGCTGCCAAGAAGTTAGACTTTATCGAGGCCGCTCAGTTCAGGGACGAGTTGATTAAGTTGGAGGAATTGTTGAAAACGAAAGTGCAGCCTTGATCTTTTGGTTACTTTTCTATCAAGAGAAAAGTAACATTCAAACCTGATAAATATTGAATTTATGAAAACGATTTTCTTGACATTCTTAGCCTGTTTTATTTGTATTTGTGGGCAAGCGGCGGATAAGGTCTCTTATACAGAGGCTGATCGGGTTGTTTTTGATCGGTATGTTTCAGAGATGAATGCAAATAAATCTTTGCCCGTCGGTGAATTGATGGTTAAAACGGCACGTTTCTTTTTAGGCACTCCTTATGTGGCTGCAACATTAGAGATGGAGCCGGAAAGGTTGGTTGTCAACCTGCGTGAGATGGATTGCATGACATTGGTGGAGAATGTAGTTGCCCTGACACGGACAATTCAAAGTGAGAACCCTTCGTTTGAAACCTTTTGTAAGAATTTACAGGCACTTCGTTACCGGAATGGAGAGATTCATGACTATACCGATCGCTTGCATTATACCACCGACTGGATTTTCGAGAACCAGCGCAAAGGAATAGTGGAGGATGTTACTTCAGTGGCCGGAGGCGTCTCCTTGCCGGTGAATGTCTCTTTTATGTCGACGCATCCCGATAGTTATAAGCCATTGAAAGAAAATCCGGAATTGACAGCCCGGATTGCCGCGAAAGAGAAAGAGATCAACGCCCGTCCTTATTATTATATACCGGAAACCGAGATAAACCGGAACGCAACAGGCATAAAAGACGGAGATATCGTTTGTTTTGTCACAACAATCAAAGGTCTGGATATATCTCATGTCGGTGTCGTTTGCCGGGTAGGGGATAAACTGACCTTTATCCATGCCTCTACTACGCAAAAGAAAGTGATAGTCAACGAAGCTCCTTTACAGGAATATGTGGAAAGTATCAAGCGTAACAGCGGTATAATGATCGTTCGCCCACAAATGTCCTATTAAAATAGTTCGAAAGCAAACTTGAGGCCGATATTCTGGTATTTCCATCTATCGAATCCGGCAAAGGCGGCAACGTTGAAAATATGGTTACCGAAACCATATCCTACCTCTGTGTAACTCGGCAAAACGGGTGTCCACAGTTGACTGAAATAAAAGCGTTCAGACAGAATGTACTTAGATGTTTTCTTCTTGAAAAGTTGTGACAGGATGAAGGGACTTTCGTACATAATATGTCCTTGCACATATTTGTCGGATGCATTGAACCAGAAACTCCTTAGTTGGTTGAAGACTCCTCCGAATTCATCTCCCCACGATTCAGGGAACTGGCGGCGTGAGAAATAACGGAAATCGGCAAAGTAAATAGATTTGGGATTCAGGTAAATGCCTCCGCTGATGTGATAATTGAGTTTTCTGGACAAACCGAGTGCGATGCTTTGGTGAATATCCGCTTCGATTCGTCCGTAATCACCGGAACTTTTACCTACTCCGGGGATTGCACGGGCAAATTCGACTGAAATGGTCGGATAGTAGGAATACAGATATTCTTTGCGATATCCGTCCATCCAGTAATACTGGCGTGGCGTATAGGAAAAGCCGACGACGGGAGTAAAGTCATGATAGTTATCATTGATGATTTCTTCTATCCCTTCTCCGGGGTTTGAAATATCACTTTTCTTTTTTACCGGTATCCGGCGGTGGTAGGAAACGCCGGTCCATAGTTGGAATCCGTTGAACAGTTCGATGTTGTTGCGTATTTCAGCATAGTAGTGTTTGAAATATTCCAGATTTAGGTCATCGAAATTAAATGTAGAGTCTTTCAACTGCTCGTTTATCTCTTTCATAATGGCTGAAGAATAACTCTGGTTACCATTACCGATCGAGAGGCTCAATATGCCTTTTTTCTCCGGCAGATATTCCCAGTCTCCGGACACGGTGAAAAAGATTTCTTTCCGCTTAAATACAAAACCGACGTCCGGACGGAAACGGAGCTGGCGGTCTTTGTCGAAAGTTTTGCTGATGCGCAGACGTTGCCTGTACGTTATTCCGTTATGCCCTGAATATCCCAGTTGGAACGGGTTGAATATTCCCGAATATTTGAGGCGGGTTGTTTTGTAGTCCATGCTGATGGTATTCGTGAACTTTTCTGTCAGTTTCAGGTATTTGGTGATATTCGCAGAATCTATTTTCTGTTCATTCGTATTGTTGGCGACATGATATAACTTCTCTTCTTCCTTTGTCAAAGGAATATCGCGTTTTTTGTTCCAGAATGTCGTGTCTGAAATGATGGGAACCGTATCTGAGGATAATTTATAATATCCGGTCAGGTCCAGTGATCTTTTTCTTTGCGTTTCGTTATCTTCTTCCACCCATTCCACCGCTTTGTATTTGAAAGAAGAATGGTAGCTGGTGGCAATGGCATTTCCCAGGACATGGTAGCGCAGATACAGGCTGGCTTTATCCGGAAGGATAAAGCGGCGGTAATCGCGTCCGAAAGTCATGATCAGGTTGAATTCGGCAAAATCGAAACGTCCGTTCACATCTATCTTGTCGATAATCCAGGATTGGTCGCGGATATACAGGTCGCCGCAGATTAGCTTCTGGCTCCATAATTTGGGCATGAACCGTATCTTATAGATCCTGAGTCCACTGGTATCACTGACACTTTCCAGGTCGAATGTATAGAATTTGGAAGCCTGGTTGGTCATAGGAGTGATGATACCTTCATTATATATGGTAGAAGAATAGACATTGAGGTTCAGAAAACTCAATGCTTCCTGCTGTTTCTTGTTGTTGGGGATACTATTTCCGTTTACGGCCTGGAAGTTGTGCAGGAAATTGTTGGGAGCATTGAATTTCGACTCACTTACCATTTCGAAGATCATGTCCTTGTTTTTCCTGTCGACCGGGAAGAGATGATGTGCGAAACGTATCAGAAAGTTCTGTTTCAGTATTTCCGTACGCCCTTTTATATATATTTCCGCTTCGTACTTTGAAAGGACATGCTGGTATTTTTCGGCGTTTTTAATTACCTCTTTCATAATGGAATCGGCCTTTACGGACGATTCTGTTTTTTCTTTTAAATCAGGCAACACTTTACTTCTATAAGTGCTTTCCTGTTTGGCGGCAGCATTTATAGTCAATAAAATCAGAGCAAATATCAAAACGTACCTTTTCAACAAAATATCACCCCTTTTGCTACAAACGTAACGAATAAAATTCAAATTAGTAGTAAAAGAAAGTAAAATGTAATTATAAATACAATTTATCGTATTAAACATTTTATTATTTCAAAAGAAAAGTTGTACATTTGTGCTTCATAAGTATGTTATAAAACAGTCGTGGTTAAGCAACAAAAAGAAGAGGTCGATCTATCGGCCAGTTTAGCAGAAGTATGGAGAGTACTGACCGACAAAGAGCGGGAAGTTCTCCGTAATAATTCGACGATCCAGCATTTCAAACGTAACGAGTTGATCTATTGCGAGGGCGACGAACCAAGGGACATGATGTGTTTGCTGAGAGGTAAGGTAAAGATTTTTAAGGAAGGTGTCGGCGGTCGCAGCCAAATCATCCGCATGATCAAACCCGTGCAGTATTTTGGTTACCGTGCTAATTTCGCTCAGGAAAATTACCTGACAAATGCCTCGGCGTTTGAAGCATCTGTTGTTTGTTTGATACCGATGACAATAGTGACGGACTTGCTGATGGGTAATCCAAATCTGGCAATGTTTTTTATTCGTCAGTTATCGTTTGATTTGGGAGTGGCGGATGAACGTACCGTTAATCTTACCCAGAAACATATCCGGGGTCGTCTGGCGGAATCTTTATTATTCCTGAAAGATAGTTACGGTCTGGAAGAAGACGGGGCTACATTGAGTATTTACCTGTCTCGTGAAGATTTGGCAAACTTGTCGAATATGACTACTTCCAATGCTATCCGTACCTTATCGACATTTGTAACTGAGCGTATCATTGCTATCGACGGTAGAAAGATCAAGTTGATAGATGAGGATAAGCTGAGAAAGATAAGTAAGATGGGATAACGAAGATATGACTTTTGAAAACAAAAGAAGGGACTTTCATTTGCGAAGGTCCCTTCTTTTGTTTTCAAAAGTCATGACATTTATTTGATTGCTTCACGGATGCGGACTAAACGTGTTAATAAGCCTTCGAGCAAATCTAATTGTAGCATATTGGCTCCGTCGGATTTCGCTTTGGAAGGTTCCGGATGGGTTTCGATGAAGAGACCGTCGGTGCCGACAGCAATAGCGGCTTTGGCTATTGTTTCTATCAATGCCGGCAGACCGCCTGTTACGCCGGATGTCTGGTTGGGCTGTTGTAATGAGTGGGTTACATCCATGATGACCGGATAGCCGAAATCCTGCATTTGCGGGATGCCCCGGTAATCGACAACCAGGTCTGTATAACCGAATGTAGTTCCCCGCTCGGTGATCATGACGTTGTCATTCCCTGCATCGGCAACCTTTTGTACGGCGAATTGCATGGCTCCGGGAGAAAGGAACTGTCCTTTCTTGATGTTGACGATCTTTCCGGTTTGTGCGGCGGCGACAAGCAGGTCCGTTTGACGGCAAAGGAAAGCCGGGATTTGCAGGACATCTACATATTCGGCAGCCATGGCGGCTTCATGGGTTTCGTGTATATCCGTAACGGTCGGGACGTTGAATGTTTCGCTTACTTTGCGTAAAATCTTTAAGGCTTTCTCATCGCCGATCCCGGTAAATGAATCGAGGCGGGAGCGGTTTGCCTTGCGGTATGAACCTTTGAAGATATATGGAATATTCAGCTTCTCGGTGATGCCGATAACCTTTTCGGCGATACGTAGCGCCATGTCTTCCCCTTCGATCACACAAGGACCCGCCATCAGGAAGAAATTATCTTTATTCTTAAAATCGTTAACTGTTATCATAATTGTTATATATTGTTTTGTTCCAACAACTCCAATGTTTGCCTGATCTTTTCCTCTGTCGGTAACGTGGCATCTATCCAATGGATCGTGCAACCCCGGCGTTCCATTCCGCGGAACCAGGTCATCTGACGTTTGGCAAACTGGTGGATGGCTATCTCTAATTGGGAAACCATTTCTTCGTAAGAAAGTTCACCAATGATGTATAGTGTGAGATATTTATACTCCAATCCGTAATAAATGAGGTCTTCCGGTTTGACGCCGGAGGCAATGATGCCTTTTACCTCGTCTACCATGCCTTCCTCCAGACGGGCACGCAGACGTCTGGATATTTTTTCGCGCCTTAGTTCCCGATCGATGTTTATGCCAATGATCAGGCTGTTGATCGGATCATATTCGTTTGCATCGGGGGCCTCGGTTTTATAATATTCTTCAATCTCGATGGCTCGTATTGCCCTTTGTGCGGAATCTACGTCTGTCTTGTTATGCAATACTTTGTAACCGGCCAGTATTTTTTCCAGTTCTTCCAGCGACTTGCCTTGCAAAGATTCCCTTAACTCCGGATTTTGGGGAACATCCAACAGCTTGTATCCTTTCAATACCGCTTCGATATACATGCCGGTTCCACCGCAAAGGATAGGGAGCTTGCCTTTTTCCTGTACGGCCTGGTAAGCACGGAAGAAGTCGTGCTGATATTCGAATACATTATATTTATATCCCGGATCGCAGATATCGATCAGATGATAGGGGATTGCTTTACCGTTCACTGTATAATCGGCGAGGTCTTTCCCGGTACCGATATCCATGCCACGGTAAATCTGGCGTGAATCGGCACTGATGATCTCCGTATCCAGCCGGTCGGCCAATGCTGCGGCAAAAGGCGTTTTGCCGGAAGCGGTCGGGCCTAGTATCGTTATAAGTTGATATGTTCTCATTATGGAGCAAAGATAGTGCAAACTGAGTGCAGAATAAAATGAACTCGTTCATTTTTTATGCCGAGATGCAGCCTGTCTTCGCATTAGTGCAAAGATAATAAAAAAAAGCCGTCCCCTTTGCGGAGGACGGCTTCCATATACTGATTTGTATTTTGATTACTTACCAGCGATAACGCGAGCCATTTCACAAACTTTGTTTGAATAACCCCATTCGTTGTCATACCAAGAAACGATCTTAGCGAAGTTGTCATCCAAAGAGATGCCAGCTTTAGCGTCGAAGATAGAAGTGTTAGAGCAACCACGGAAGTCAGTTGAAACAACTGCATCTTCTGTGTAACCCAGTACACCTTTCAATTCGCCTTCAGAAGCTTCTTTCATAGCAGCTTTGATGTCGTCCATTGTAGCAGCCTTTTCCAGAACTACTGTCAGGTCAACAACAGAAACGTCAGAAGTCGGAACGCGGAAAGCCATACCAGTCAGTTTACCGTTCAATACCGGCAGAACTTTACCTACAGCCTTAGCAGCACCTGTAGAAGAAGGGATGATATTTTCAAGGATACCACGGCCACCTCTCCAGTCTTTCTTAGAAGGACCGTCTACTGTTTTCTGAGTTGCAGTAGCAGCGTGAACTGTAGTCATCAAACCTTTAACGATACCGAACTTGTCGTTCAATACTTTAGCGATAGGAGCCAAGCAGTTAGTAGTACAAGAAGCGTTAGAGATGATGTCCTGTCCTGCGTAAGTTGTGTGGTTAACACCATAAACGAACATAGGAGTAGCGTCCTTAGAAGGAGCAGACATGATAACTTTCTTAGCACCAGCCTGGATATGTTTGCGAGCAGTTTCGTCTGTCAGGAAGAAACCTGTAGATTCAACTACAACTTCAGCACCAACTTCGTCCCATTTCAGGTTAGCAGGATCCATTTCTGCAGTCAAACGGATTTTGTTACCGTTTACAACCAGGTTGTTACCTTCTACAGCAACTGTACCATCGAAACGACCGTGTACTGAGTCATATTTCAGCATGTATGCCAAGTAATCAGCATCCAACAAGTCGTTGATACCTACAATCTGAATATCATTGCCGAAGTTTTTAACTGCAGCGCGGAACACCATACGTCCGATACGGCCGAAACCGTTAATACCTACTTTAATCATTGTAATAAAACTTTTATGGGTTTATTAAAAATATTACATAAAATCCATTTAACAGCCACAAGGAGTTGCGCATGAAACCAACATTAGAAACATTCCTGTGAATGCGATCAAAAGAAAAATACTATGTTTCATTATTTATCCTTGTTTTTAACGACTGCAAATGTAGTCATGTTTTTTCTATTTTACATTTATTATGGAGAGAAAAATATGTCCTCTAACATAAATTAATTGTTCACGGCTATTTCTTTTTCTTGAACAACAAGCCTGTAAACCAGCTCTGAGCCTTTCGTATTCCCCAAGTAAACAGCAAAGGACGTGCAACATCCCATACCAATGGGAAAATGCCCTGAGCGATGTGTAGATAGTCGGAAATTCCAATAGACGATAATGGCGTTTCGCTGGTAGAAACAGTGGGGATAGATTCTTTTTTTTCAGATTTGGAATTGGGAAATAATAAAGATGTTACACCAGAGAGCAACAAGCTCCCTGCATGTTCTTGTATATATGAAAAATCATCATTTAGCTTTTGTTTCTGAATAATACATTGGCGCTTGATGCGTCTTTTGTCAGAAATCAGTTTCTCCAGCGGAGTTTGCGGATTGTTGTTGATCTGTTGCATCGTCATTATCATCGTTATCGTTTAATGCTGCCAGTACAATGTTTATGATCATCCGGCAGATTGTATTTTTGTTTAAAACTACGAGCCCAATGAGAAGAAAATATAACCCTGCCACTACAGCAAAGCCGGCTCCCATCGAATTGAAGGCATCTCCTAGAAAGAGTCCTAGGGCCAAAAATATGAACAGTATAGCCAAAAAAGCGAGAAAGAGTAAAATTAAGCCATACGAAAGAGTTGCGATCAGTTGGCCGCTTCTTTCGTATGTGCTTAACTTTAAAAGTTCAAGCTTTAATTCTACGTAAGTTGAAACATCATCTTTCAGCTCACGAAAGATTTTTCCTGAATCTTTTTCCATAAATAATTATTCAGCTACGATTTCTTCGGTAGCTTTTACAACTTCAGTTTTACCTTCTTTGTACTTGGCGAGAGCGGAATTAAAGCCTTCTTTTACTTTTCCAACTACACCGTTCAATTCTTCCAGTAACTGTTCTCTCTTATCGGTAGCTGCCAGATATCCGACTGCTGCACCAACTGCTGCTCCAACTACCAAACCTAGCAATAATTTAGAATCTACATTTTTCATAACTCTTATATTTAAATGTGTTTACTAAAATAACGCTTTTATTCGAATGATAGTTTACTTCTGTGTTAACTTTTACTGTTAAATAAAGTTATGGCTTCTGTGTCTTAACGGCAACCCAATTGTTTTTCTCTGCGTGGGAAATGAATTTCAATCCGTTGCGTTCGCACTCTGCCTGGATGGCGGGAATGTCTTCAGTGTAGAATCCGCTCATGAAAAGGGTGGCTCCCGGTTTCATGCAGCCGACGTATTGGTTGATATCGTTCAGCAGGATGTTGCGGTTGATATTGGCGAATACAATATCGAATGTGCCGAATGCGGGGATTTGTTCGGCACCGCCCAAGGCAATCTGTATATCTTCCGTATGGTTCAACCGGGTATTTTCCAGCGCGTTGTTGTAAGCCCATTCGTCGATGTCGATTCCGACTACTTTATTGGCGTGTTTCATTTTTGCCAGGATGGCTAGTACGGCTGTTCCGCATCCCATATCCAGCAGGTCTTTGCCTTCCAGGTCGAGTTTCAGCATTTCGCTGATCATCAGGTAAGTCGTTTCGTGATTGCCTGTACCGAAAGCCATTTTCGGGTCTATTATAATATTATATGTATAACCCGGTTCCGGTTCGTGGAAAGAAGCGCGGATGATGCAGTCGTTACCGATACGGATGGGCTTGAAATAGTTTTTTTCCCATTCTTCGTTCCAGTCCTTGCTTTCCACCAGTTGTTCGGTGTATCGGATGGTTACGTTTTCCAGCGGAAATTCATTCAGTTTATCCTGTAATGCTTTTACATTATATAATTGGTCGGATACATAGGCCAGCAAGCCGTCTTCGTCTTCGGTAAAACTCTCGAAACCGATTTCGCCCAGTTCGGACGCCAGTACATCACTGATGATTGTTGCCTCGATAGGCGATTCATAGGTGAATTTCAGTTCGTAATAATTCATATTCTTTACTTTTTATTCGTTTGGGGACAAAGGTATCGAATATATTTAAGAAAATATAATCAGGATAAGAAAGTAGGTATGCATAAACAGGTCGTTATGGTCGATATTCTATCATATTGTTCTTAATGATAAGCGGACATTTATATTTCTTTCTTAAATCTTCCTGCAATTTTTCGGTTGTCCGGTCTTTTTGAGGAAAACGCGAACTTACAATAAACGCCTTTTGCAAGGAAATATTCTTGAGCAGCCCTTCTTGCATAAAGCATTGAATTGTTGAAATGATCTGGCTCATCGCCTTGCCGATATTCTTACCTTTCAGCTCCACAAAATAAGCATGACGATCATTTTTCGTTTTTCCCGAAGGATAATAAAAGAAAAAATAATCGCATTTCTCTTTTTCCTGATTGCAGATAAGGGCACCATCGACTTTAATCTTTTCGACATTCTTCCAGTCTGAAACAATCAAAACAAACTTGCGCCCATTCTCTTCAACCATCAAACGTGCTTTTGATGTGCATTGGCATGTACTTGCCGGGAGGCGTTCTATTAAACTTCTTCCAGTTACTTCTTGGTTAAAACATTTACAGCTACTCATTGTATTTTATATCTAAAAGCGAATCGTAAATTTCGGATAATTCGGCAGAAACATCATCCATCTGATTAATACCTATTGTGTGGTATTCATCATCCAGAATATTGTAGCTTGTACCGTTGCTGGAAAAGAACTGACAAGTCAGGTCCTTGTAATCGATCCATTTATCGGGGCTGACGAGTTTAGCCACCAGTTCTGCTTTCTCCGGACTTTCTGCGGCAACGTTGCCGGCTTGCAAAAGATTTTGGACAGTACTTAATATATAAGGACTATGGGTGGTAATGAATAACTTCGCCTTCATCTCTTTTGTTCGTTTGACAAGATATTCTGTCAGGTCCTTCTGTACCTGGGTGTACAGATTGAGTTCGGGTTCTTCGATGATAGTGCAGGTATCTGTATCTAAACCAAGATCAAAAACAGACAATAATGGGATAATTGATTGCAAACCGCTCGATGCCTGGGTCAATTCAATCTCTTCTCCATTTTCCAGTCTGATTTTATCATTGGTAGTACTATCAAAATGCACTTCCAAATTAAGAAAATTTATTTTGTACTGTTCCTGATTGTCTTTAGCCAAGCTATACTTATTTGCAAATATTTTTAAGCAATCCGGGATATTTATTCCCTTTTCATAAAAACTGAATATTGCTTTGGAAAGAACTGACATTAATATTCGTTCTGCAGGAATATAAACAGATGGGATTTCGTTATAAACATAAGTATGCATTAATCGGGAATAGAATTGAATGTATTGATTATCCCGTATTTTTTCATCAGGAAATTGTTCGATATGTTCAAAATTCTGCAACTCCGGTAAACGGATATCCTCATTTAAGAGATTCAGCAGTTTGATTATTCGTGCTCTAAAAGGTCTATGGCTTTTTGTAAATAGGACATTCCCATGATACCATTCATTGGCAATATCTGTAAAAGGATAATCCGTTTCTATCCCTTTTTTTGATATAGTCCATGTATATTCACCTTTTTTATACACAATACATGTATGCTCTTTAAAATCAAAGTCGATATCGTATTTTTTCAGCAAAGAAATAAAAGGAACGAGATTGTCTTTCGGCTCAATGAAATAAAATTCCTGACTATTAAATAAATCCAGCAGCTTCGCCACCGTGCTTTTCCCACTTGAAGTATGCCCAATCAAAATGCAGAACGGTTTTATCTCTATCTCCGCATGTTGAATAGGCCCAAAATCAGTAACTGAAATTCTTTCCATATCATCTTTCTTTGTTATGACAAATATACGTCTTTTCTTAATAGGTTAAATGATCTTTTGTATAATATCCTTTATATCCGGATTCAATTGTCTTTACCGTCATCCTTGACTCTGTTTATCAAAATGTCATTTTACCTCTGTTGTCAGCAGGTTGTATGTGTCAGGGCTTGGGTATATTGTTTTTTATTCGATTCTAAAGAGGATTGAAAGTGTCTTTATTTTGATTTTTATGATTTTGGTGTGCCTTTTTGCTTTGTTTTATCGATATAAAATAGATAAAGTGAGTGAATAAAGTTGTATACATGTAAATATGTTGTTTGAATTGTATGTGTGTTTTTATCTCTTCCAGAAAATAATTCTGCTAAAAAACATGCATTTCAAGTGATAAAACCATCCAAAAACGGCTAAATTCAACTGCAATTAACAAAAAATTCCTTTTAAACGAACCTCTATTTTGTTTAAAAGGAAAATATTTTCGTTTTAAACGAAGTTCAAATTTATTTAAAACGAGATATTGGAATTGATATTAATGGTAAATGTGTTAAATATTGTGATTATTCTTTTTCTGATTCAATCAATCTGTCAAATACATCAGATACTAAAATGGCTATATAATAAACTTTGTGATAGATTATTGTGACTTAATGGATCAAATTGATATTTTGGAGAGATGTGAGCTAAAGAAGAGTTGCATGAAATACACGTTTTGATAGTCCAAATCTTTCAACAATGAAATCTGACAATAAATTCAAAACAGATTCTGAATATTTTTTATGCAACCTTTATTTTTATTTATTTTGATATTACCTTTGTCAGGCGTACTAAAAACGTAGAAGTGTTATATATTATCCAGTATGCTTCACGCTACTGCAAACTTAGAGCTTTCTTTATAAATTGAATATATTTATGTTTGATGTTTCTTTATTAAGTCAGTTAAGAGAAGGGAACCGTGAGGCTTTCAACAGCTTGTTTCGTCATTACTATCCCCGTGTTATGGCGTATGTCGCAGCTATGGTGGAACAGGAAGTGGCGGAAGATGTCGTTCAGGATGTTTTCTTGCATGTTTGGGAAAATCGAAAAAAGCTATACGCCGGAGAAGGGTTTCATTCTTATCTGTTTCAGGCGGCTTATACCCGCTGTATTGATTATTATAGAAAAACACAGTCTGCCGACAAGTATAATCTTCATATGGAGAGCGCATATCTGGAAGAGTATAATGCCTTATTACGTTCAGATGCGTCGGTCCTGGAAGAAATTTATTCAAAAGATTTTTACGAGCAACTACATAATTTACTGGAAAAATTGCCAACCCAGCGGCGTGAGGTATTTATTCTTACTTATATTGAAGGCTTAAAGGCAAAGGAAGTATCCGAGCGTCTCCAAATCCCACAGCGCACGGTAGAGAGTCATATTTACCTGGCGATTAAGTATCTTAGGGCACATTTATCTAAAAATGATTTCTACATATTATCTCTTCTTTATTTTTTTCGTCAGTGAAATTAAAAAAAATGAATGATTGCTCCGTAGTTTTTACCTCTCATACGTTTAGCTTGTATAAAAGATGAAAAATGGAATTTGATTACGGACTTTTGGCAAAATACCTGGCAGGAAATATCTCTTCCGATGAAATGCAGAAGATGGAGGAGTGGAGTAACTTGTCACAGGATAATAAAAAGATATTATCTGAAGTGGTGCGTCTTCGTGTTTCCTATAATATGATGTATTATAAAAGTTCGGACCATATTGAAAAGGCTTTGGAAAAACTGAATGTGAAGATCAATCGTTCCAACCGTTTTAAGTTAATGCGTAACGTGTTGCAGTATGCTGCCGTCTTTTTGATATTGTTTTCCTGTTTTTATGGGGGCTATGAATATTTAAAGCCTGAAAAATATATAAGTATTGTGGTCAAACCCGGGCAAGACGTGAAAAAGGTCGTGCTTGCTGACGGAACGTCCGTTTGGTTGAAGGGTGGATCGACATTGAAATACCCGGAATCTTTCTCTGACGAGAATCGTCAGGTCTCCTTGCAAGGAGAAGCTTTCTTTGAAGTCTCAAAGAAAGCAGAAACAATTATCTCTATTTAATGTCTTTACCGGATATGTGAATATCCAGGTAAAAGGTACTTCTTTTGATGTAAAGACCGATGTAGAAAATAAAAGAGTAGAGGCTGTTTTAGTCAGCGGAGAAATAGAATTGCTGGATGCGAACCGTAATAAACTGCTGGATGTATCCCCCGGAGAAAAAGTAACTTATAACCAAAACAAAAATGAATATACTACAGAAACTGTCGATGTGAATATCCTGACAGCCTGGCGACTGAGACAGTTTGTCTTTGAAAACGCGACCCTGCGTGAAATAGTCAATAAACTATCCGTAAAATTTAATGTAAACATAAATATCGAGTCTTCAGCTCTTGCACAACGTAAATTCCGGTGTGTGATTAATGATGATGAAGAGTTGGTCGATATCCTGAAATTATTGGAATACCTGGCTCCAATACATTATAAGATAGAAGAAAACGAAGTTTTCATATACGAACAATTTAAAAAGTAATGCCTATGAGAAAATGATTGAAAAAACTGACACACACAGAAATGTAACTAAAAAATAGTACTAACATTATTAAATCACATGTATGATTAAAAAAGTTTCTATTGCTACATTAGCAATGTTTTTGACTTCTGCATCGCCCGCCATGGCAATAAGCGATGCGCATTCTTTGTATGTGAATCTGGAACTGACGTTGAATAGCACAACGGTCGGTGCAGTTATACAGAGTATCAGTGAACAAACCGGATATGAATTTTCTTATGACGAAGCCTTGTTGAATAAGAAAATCTCCAACGTATTTGTTAATTTTAAAAATGAACACATCGAAAAAGTGCTCAAAGAGGTTTTTAAGAATACCGGTATTTCTTATAAGATCGTAAATAACCGTGTGTTTTTAAAAGATAATAATGTAAAGAAGAATGTTCGGACAGTAGAACAGCTGATCGTAAATGAAATTCAGCAGAATAAAAAGAAGATATCAGGTGTTATTGTCGATGAGGAAGGGACACCGGTTATCGGTGCAAACATTACTCTTGAAGGAAACAAAGGAGTCGGAACGGTGACGGATGCCGAAGGTAAATTCATCTTGAGCGAGATTCCGGTCGGGGCGACTTTGCTTGTTTCTTATATCGGTTATTTGGAACGGAAAGTACAGGTGGAGGATGGTAAGAGTTCTTATCAGATTACATTGCATGAAGATACCCAAAAACTGGATGAGGTAATCGTTATCGGATATGGGGTAGAGAAAAAGATAAATATGACCGGTGCTATTACAAATGTAAAAACAGAGGAGTTATCTAGCATTTCGACTACCAACTTATCTAATACTTTGGCGGGGCGTGCACCGGGATTGACAATTGTCGGTAGTTCCGGTTTCATGGGAGCAAGTTCGGAAATCCGTATGCGTGGCGGATTCGGTGACCCGTTATTTGTTATCGATGGAATCATTCGGGACAAGGCGGCATTCGATGCGCTTGAATCGAACGAAATCGATCAGTTGAGCTTCTTGAAGGACGCTGCGACAGCTTCTGTTTATGGTTCTAAAGCCGGTAATGGCGTTGTCCTGGTAACGACTAAGTCGGGCGCGGATAGCATGGGGAAACCTAAATTTGAATATCAGGGATCATATACGTTCAACAGACCTACCCGCAAGCTGTTCACGGATGATATGAGCGCTTACAAAGAGTTGGTGTATCAAAATTTAGTGGCTGAGGCTAACGGACTTGCCCGGCCTAACAACGATGAAGAGATGGAGTATGCCAAGACACATGATTATAATGTGAATGATCTGATCTGGCAAAATCCATGGAATACAAAGCATTCTATTAGTGCGACAGGTGGTACGGAAAAAGTCAAATACTATGTTTTAGGTAGTTTTATCAGGGAAGAAGGATCTTATAAGAATCTGGAAAATAATAAATATTCATTTCGATCCAATCTGACAGTGAATCTGAGTAAATATATATCCTTGAATGCGAATGTTTCCGGTTATCAGAAAGATGACAGACGCTTTAATTGGTCTGGTAGTGGTGATGACAGTGAGGATATATTCGACTTTTACAGAACTACGTTTAATTGTTTGAGGACGGTTCCGTCTTATGCGTATCTGGATGGTACTCCGGCAAACGAAAAGACTGATTATCCTGTTTATCCGGATGTCAGTAATTTTAAAGGTTGGAATGTCGCAGATGTGATATTGGGTGATCGTTATATCAAAACCCGCAGACGTAATGTAAATGGTATTTTATCATTAAACATCGATTTGAGCAAGCTTTTACCCGGATTATCAACCAAAGTAACCGGAAATTACATAATCAATGACTATGCCCGCAAGAAATATCTTACTCATCAGAAGGCCTACAATTTTCAATCGGCTGATCCTAATAACCGTTTTGTTCCGGGACCGCTGGATTTGAATAAATATAATATCTTCACGTTTGGTTCCAATTATGAGAATCTGACTTATGGTTCCCGCCAATTCTGGAATGAACAGTTTGACTGGACGGTGAATTATAAAAATAAGTTCGGTAAGCATGAAGTAGGCGGAATGATCACTTTTGAGCAGGCTCAAAGTCAGGGTGAAGCCATCTATGCAACAGCGAATGATCCGCTGACGGCTTATGACCAATGGTTCGTGTTTTCAACCGATCCGGAAAGACGGACGGTTTCAGTAAATGAATCGGAGAACTTAGGCTCGCATTTGTCGTGGATCGGACGTGCGACATATAACTATGATTCCAAATATATAGCAGAGTTCTCATTCCGTTATGATGGAAATAATAAGTTTCCTAAAGAAAGCAGATGGGGCTTTTTCCCCTCGGCCTCACTTGGATGGCGTATCAGTAAAGAAGCCTTTATGGAGAGCGCTTCTAATTGGCTTGACGACTTAAAAATACGTGCTTCTTATGGTACAACCGGTAACGATTTGAATACATCGAATGCGTCGATTGGATATTTCCAGTATATAGAAAGATATACTTCCGGTAGCAGTTATATGTTTGGAAATGGATTGGCAAACGGTATACAGACAGGCAGTATGCCAACTTATAATTTGACCTGGGCTACTTCATCGACTATCAATGGTGGTTTGGATTTTACCTTTTTGAATAATCGATTGAGTGGAACAGTTGATGGGTTCTACAGAAAGGAAACCGATATTTTAGGTTCAAGAACATCTACTTTGCCAAGTACTTATGGGGCATCGTTGGCTCCTGAAAATTATGCTGAACGTTCATGGAGAGGTGGTGAAGTGACGCTGGGTTGGAGAGATAAGGCTAAACATGGAATAAATTATTCTCTTTATATGAATATCGGTTACTCGAAAGATCGTTGGGACGTATTGGATGAATCGGTGATTTATATGACTGGTAACCTGAAAGATTTGTCTTTGGTCGGAATGTCGGCCGGGCGTATCACGGGGTTGAAAGTCGATCATTTGTTGACCGATCAGGCGGAAGTAGATGAATTGATTGCCAAAGGATTCAAGCAGTATGGACGCGATCCGTATCTTGGCGGTCTTTTGTTCCAGGATACCCGTGGTGATGGTTATGCTCCGGGGCCGGACGGAAAGATTGATGGAAATGACGCGTATAACTTGTTGTCCACAAACGGGACTCCCCGTATTAACTATGGTTTCGGTGGTAGCTTCAGTTGGAAGGGTATTACTATTGATATGCATTTTCAAGGTGTTGGCAACTATGACCGGTTGGTCGGATGTGAGGCAACCCAGGGCATACCGCAGTATGGTGGTAACACTCGTCCGTATTATCCTATCTGGACAAGTGATAAATGCTGGAGTCCGGAGAATCCTGATGGTATTTATCCCCGTGTAATCGGTAAGAACCAGTATGAATCAGGTTATGGTAATACTGATTTCTGGATGCGGAATGGAGCCTATGTTCGTTTAAAAAACCTGAATGTAGGATATGATTTGCCTATGGCTGTTCTTCGTCCATTAGGATTGACTCGTGCCCAGGTATTTATGAATGCAACTAACTTATTTTCTATCTCGGCGATGAATGAGTTCATGGACCCTGAACAGAAATACTACGATTCATTCCCTTTGATGAGATCATTTACATTCGGACTTAACTTCTCATTCTAAAATTAAAAAAATATGAAACTGAATAAAATAAAACAATTATCGATTGGTTTGGCAACTATATTGCTGGTCAATGGATGTAATAGTTTGGATATCTCGAACTTGTGGAACTATGATGCAGACCTGGTTTGGAATGATGACAACTTAGCAACTGCTTATGTGACTGATCTCTATGGCGATATCTTTAGCGGTTGGTCTACAAGTGCGGATAATACAGCTGAGCAGCAAACGGGTATTCCTTTTATGTTGAGTACTATTACAACGTCGGGCAGTGGTTATAAGCGATGGAATTATACCAATATCCGTAATATAAATTTAGGACTTGAGTATCTGGCAGAAGGAGGATGTACCGAATCTGTTAAGAATAGCCTGACGGGACAAATGCTGTTTATGAGAGCATATCAGTATGGTGAAATGGTTGTTTATCATGGAGGTATGCCGTATATTACAAAAGCCCAGGATAAGGATGAAGATGATTTGTATGTGACTCGTACTTCCACGGCAGAGTGTTTTGATTTAATAATTAAGGACCTGGATGATGCTATTGCGTTGCTTCCGGCCAAAGCAACCGGTAACGATTACGGGCGTATAGACCAGTGTTTTGCTAAGGCTTATAAGGCAAAGATGTTGCTCTATAAGGCTTCTCCGCAGTTTAACCCAAGTAATATGTATGATAATAAATATTGGAACGAAGCTTATACGGCGGCGAAGGAGGCATACGATTTCTGTATAGCTCAGGGGATTAAACTGACTGCGAATTATGCAGATAACTGGTTGGTGGACGGCAACTCCGAGGTCGTTTTTCCTATTATCTATAGTAATCCGGATAAAACGGCCAATTGGGAAAACACGATTCGTCCCTCTTCTTTGAGTCGTAGTAATGCCGGTAATACTCCGACCTGGGATATGGTAAAAGCGTTTCCGATGTTGGATGGAAAGCGGTTTGATGATCCGGCCGGTAAATATTATGCAGGTGCTGAATCTGACTTTTTACAGAAATTCTGGCAAAATCGGGATCCCCGATTTGAGGATTGTATCCTGTATAATGCGGATTTATATCCGGTGTCGGGAACGGCTTCAGGATATCGCCAATATACTTCGGTCGGTATAGCTGTCAGAGAAGATTCATATGGAATCAATCCCAATGTGGGCAGCACTGCTACACAGAATGATGCTATTAGCGGCATGTATGTGCGTAAAGGATCTGATTTGTCTTTGAGTCAGGATTTGGTATCTACGTATGATCATGATTATCCATTTATGAGATTGGCTGAAGTCATGTTTATCTATGCGGAGGCGGCCAATGAAACGGACCATCAGGATGTGGCTGTAGATATGCTGAAGCAAATTCGTAAACGTGCAGGTATCGAAGCCGGCGAAAATGGGTTGTATGGATTGAAAGTTGCTAATCGTGAAGAGATCCGGCAGGCTATTCTTGATGAACGCAATGTAGAATTATGTTTTGAAGGGCATCGTTTTATGGATCTTCGTAGAACCCGTAATATGATGCAGTTAAACGGACTGCAAAAATATGGAGTCGAGGCCATTGCTATCAATGAAGACGGTTCAGAAATGGATATTGCCGAAGCTACCCGGAAAGCCAAGACATATTCGTTGACTCCCGATAATTTTAAATATATTCTTAGAATGGTGCCGATCAGTGCCATAGCCGAGAATAAATTTTTGATTCAGGAATCGTATTATTTTTTCCCGATCCAGGAAAGTAAAATATTGGAAAATCCTAATCTCGAACAAAATAACAATTGGGGAGGAAAGTTCAACCCGACTATGGAATGAACAGTCTTGAACGATTATGTCATAAAAACTCGTAAATATTTGCGAAAATTATGGGATAAATAATATCTTTGTGAGACGTTAGGAGGCAATTAATCTTTCTAACGTCTTTTTTAAGCGGAAAAAATCAATAAAATTGCTAATCAATATTATATTAATTTGTACTATGAGAACAAACAGAAGGGACTTCCTTAAAACCCTTGGAGGAATTGCGGCCTTTACGATTGTGCCGCGCCACGTGCTTGGAAAAGGCTTTATCGCTCCAAGCGATCAGTTGACTAAAGGTATTATCGGTACAGGCGGGATGGGACGCGGTCACGTGAACTATGCCGGAACACGCCTGGTGGCCGTTTGTGATGTTGACAAGAAACATCTTGAATTAGGAAAACAATTGGTAAAGGAAAAAATTGCCGCTTATCATGACTTTCGCGATTTGATTCTGGACCCGAACGTAGATATCGTACACATCGCTACACCTCCTCATTGGCATGGAATCATGTCGGTAGAGGCTGCCAAGGCGGGAAAAGATATCTGGTGTGAAAAGCCGATGACACGTACGATCGGTGAAGGTAAACGGGTGATGGAAGCGGTGAAACAGAACGGACGTATGTTCCGTCTGAATACCTGGTTCCGTTTTGCTGACCCTTTCTATGGATTGGGTACTCCCGTTAAACCGTTGAAAAAACTGGTTCAGAGCGGTATGCTCGGCTGGCCGTTGAAGGTGACGATCAGTAAACATACCGGTTTCGACTGGAAGTTCTACTGGGTAGGTAAAGAATATCTCGAACCGCAAACAGTTCCTTCCGAACTGGATTATGACATGTGGTTAGGTCCGGCTCCTTATAAACCTTATAATGCACACCGTGTTCACGGTACTTTCCGCGGATACTGGGATTATGACGGCGGCGGATTGGGAGATATGGGACAGCATTATATCGACCCGGTACAGTATTTCCTCGGAAAAGACAATACAAGCCCTGTGAAAGTGGAAGTGGATGCTCCGCAACAGCATCCGGATGCCGTAGGAACATGGCGCTCTATTACCTATACCTATGATGACGGTTGCCAGATCGTCCTTTGGGGTGGCGACTTCGGAGATCCTAATACTCCGTATATCTCTGGTCCGAACGGTAATGTCTATAAGAATTTTGTATGTGATATCCCTGATTGGGAAAAGAAACTGGCCGATTATCCGGAACCTGAACCTCAGGTGACAGACTTTATCGAATGTGTGAAAACACGCCAGCCTTTTGCCCTGAATGAACGGAATGGCTTCCGCTCGGCTACGATCGTGAATATGGGTGCTACGGCACTTCGTCTGAATCGTACATTAGAGTTTGATCCTGTGAAACTGGAATTTATCAATGACGAGGCCGCTAACCGTCTGCTGGATCAGCCGATGCGTTCACCCTGGAACATTTGATAATTAATAATTGAAAATTGAGAATTGAAAATTAGGGGAGAATTATAAAATTATAGACAATGAGAAAAGCATATATATCGATTGCCAGCTTGCTATTATTCGGCAGCGTACTGATGGCCCAATCTCCGGCGAACCGTACAGCTAAAACAATTGCGGCTGACGTATTGGCACAGATGCCTGCTGAGAAACAGGCTGAATACAATAAAATGATCAATGACCTGAAAGGTACCGGCGAAGAAGGGGTACTGATGTTGGTCAACATGATAAATGCTCCCGGAAAGGGAAGCAATGCACAAGTGGATTACGCGTTGAGCGGCCTGACCCATTATGTGATGGCAAAAGGGGAAGAAAGCGCCCGTTTGGCTACGGCTAACGCTTATCTGAAAGCGCTTGACCTGGTGACTGAACGCGAAACGAAAGCGTTTATCATCCGCCAGTTACAGATATTGGGACAGGATGAATGTATCGATGCGTTGTCGGCTTACCTGGGTGATGAAAGCCTGAGTGGCCCGGCTTCACGTGCACTGGCTGCTATCGGTTCTGAAAATGCCGGCAAAGCGTTGAAGGCTGGTCTGATGCGCCGTATGGGTACTCCGAAGACACAAAAAGATATCATCGTAGCAATCGGCGAAGCGCAGGTGGCTGATTCGGAAGAATTGCTGAAGGCGCTGCTGGGTTCGGGCGATGAAAGTATGCAAAAGGCTGTCCTGCACTCATTAAGCCGTGTGGGAAGCAAGGCTTCCATCAAAGATATGGCTGAAGCTGCTGCCGCATCGGGTTACACAATGACCAAAACGAATGCGAACGAAGCCTATATCGCTTTATTGAAACGTGTTGCCGCACAGGGCGATGTGAAAGAAGTGGAAAAAGCGGCCAACGACCTGCTGAAGAAAGCTACCAAGGCTAATCAGACGCAGACCCGTGATGCTGCTTTGCAAATCCTTCTGTCACTGAAGAAAGAAAACAGTACCAAATTGCTGCTTTCCGCTTTGAAGGATGGCAATAAGGAATATCGGAATGCTGCATTGAACTTTGCTTCCGACTTTGCCAATAAGGAAGTTTATATCGAAGTCATGAAAGCAATGCAGAAGGCAAAACCGGAAGTGAAAGTCGATATTATCAACTGGATCGGCCGTGAAGCCAAATGCCCGTCAAAACATGATGTGATCAAGAGTTTGGAACTCCGTTTTGACCTGACTGCCATGCAGGTGCTGCTGGCTCAGTTGAAAGACAGCAACTTCGACGTAAAACAGGCAACCGTATGGACATTGGTGAAGATCGGTGACAAGCAGGTGATACCTGTGCTTGCTGAACTGCTGACCAGCGACAATAAAGATGTAATCTTGCTGGGACAGGATGCCTTGGCTGCATTCAATGGTGATATCGACCAGGCTGTTGCCCGTGCCATTCCGTCTGCTACGGATGCCGGTAAGATTGCCGGTGCTGAGTTGTTGGCGATGCGTAAAGCGACTGCTAACCTGACTACAGTGCTCGAACTGATCAAGTCCGGTTCACCGGAAGTGAAAAAAGCTGCTTATACAGCGTTGAAAGATGTTGTGTCGGAAGGCGATCTGGTTAATCTGTGCGGTATGCTGGAAACAGCGGATGCATCGGCCGTTGCTCCGATCCAACAGGCTGTTATCTCTGCTATTTCTTCCATGTCTCCTGCGAAACAAAAAGAAACGATCACCCGCCGTATGCTTCAGGCTGGCGAGAGCAAGAAATATTTGTATTATATCGTTCTGGCGACAACCGGTGAGAAAGATGCATTGGCTACTATCGTAGACGGTTTCCATAAGGGATCGGGCGCTGCTCGCGATGCTGCTTTCGAAGCGTTGTTGAACTGGAAAGGTATTGAGGCTGCCGACGAATTGTATGCTATCTGTAAAGATGCTTCTTCTTCCGCTTATTTGGATCGTGCATTGAAAGCATACGTTAAGCTGGTTTCAAATCCTGCATTTACAGGTGAGAATCGTCTGCTGAGTTTGCGCAAAGCGATGGAAGTGGCAAAGACAGACGAACAGAAAAATATAATTCTGAAACAGGTTGAACGGACAGGCACCTTCCTGGGTATGCTCTATGCCGGCGAATTCCTGAATCAGAAACCTGTTCAGCAGGCTGCCGCCAATGCTGTTATGAATATAGCTTTGGGTAATAAGGAATATTATGGAGCCAATGTGCGTGAATTGCTGAACAAGGTAATGCAGGTACTCGACAATCCGGATGCCGGTTATCAGAAGGAAGCGATCAAGAAGCATCTGGCTGAAATGCCGCAGGGAGAAGGTTTCATTTCTATCTTTAACGGCAAAGATTTGTCGGGCTGGAAAGGATTGGTACAGAACCCGATTGCCCGTGCGAAAATGAAACCGGCCCAATTGGAGAAAGCTCAGGAAAAGGCTGACGAGATTATGCGTAGCGGCTGGAGTGTGAATGATGGTATGCTTGTCTTCAACGGTAAAGGTGATAACCTGTGTACGGATAAACAATATGGTGATTTTGAAATGTACGTAGACTGGATGCTTGACCCCGCAGGTCCTGAAGCCGATGCCGGTATCTATTTGCGCGGAACGCCTCAGGTGCAGATCTGGGATACTTCACGTGTGAATGTGGGTGCCCAGGTAGGTTCAGGTGGTCTGTATAATAACTCGGTAAATGAAAGCAAGCCGTCTAAAGTGGCTGATAACAAGCTGGGCGAATGGAACAGCTTCTATATCAAGATGGTTGGTGACCGCGTAACAGTTATTCTGAACGGAGAGAAGGTGGTGGATGATGTGATCCTTGAAAACTATTGGGATCGCAAGCAGCCGATCTTCCCGGTTGAACAGATTGAATTGCAGGCTCATGGTAGCAAGGTTTACTACCGTAATATATATGTAAAGGAACTGGAACGTAAAGAACCTTACAAATTATCTGCCGAAGAACAGAAAGAAGGTTTCAAACTATTGTTTGACGGAACAAATATGCATCAGTGGACTGGTAACACGGTAGATTATACGATGGAAGATGGTTGTATTTCCATGATACCGAGCAAGAGCTATGGTGGGAACCTGTATACAAAGGACGAATTCGGGAACTTTATTTATCGTTTCGAGTTCCAGCTGACACCGGGAGCCAATAACGGAGTCGGTATCCGTACTCCGATGGAAGGTGATGCCGCTTATGTAGGTATGGAAATCCAGATTCTGGATTGTGAACATCCGATCTATAAGAATATTACCAAATATCAGCATCATGGTTCTGTTTATGGCATCATCCCGACGAATGCCGATCACCACAAAGCGTTTAAGCCTGTCGGTGAATGGAATGAGGAAGAGATTGTTGCAAACGGAGATAATATCAAGGTAACAGTTAATGGTGTAGTGATATTGGAAGGTAACATTCGCGACGCTGTAAAGAACGGTACTCCTGACGGTAAGGAACATCCGGGCTTGTTCAATAAGAAAGGACATATCGGGTTCCTGGGACATGGTTCTCCTGTGAAATTCCGTAATATCCGTATAAAAGAATTGAAATAACAGACTATATAGTCTGAAAGGAAGCGGGGATCGGTTTTTACTGGTCTCCGCTTTTTTTGTGTGAATCTTTGAAAACCGTTGAATATAAACAGAAATAAAATTTGCTGGTCTGATTTATTATAACGAATTTTGTTGCTTACTAGTATTAAAAAAATGGATACAGCTCAATATAAGTTATTGCTGGATACGGCGCAAGTCGGTTGGTGGGAAATTGACTTTGATAAGAGAGTCTATATATGTTCGGATTATCTGGTCAGTTTGTTGGAACTGAAAGATAAAATTATTCCGACCAGAGATTTCCTCCAGTTGATACGTGAAGATTATAGAGCCCGGATTGCCAATGAATTTGCTTATTTCAGGGAGGTCGGTATTTACGAACAGATATTTCCGATCAAGACTTGTTATGGCTTTAAGTTTGTTCGTTCTAAAATTTGCAAGCGGGAGATCGAACCTTCCGGACGTGTTTATGTGTTAGGCATTCTTCAGTTGGTGCCATATAGCGAGGAAGAAACGAATAAACCGGCAACGGAAGGCAGCCAGGTAGATGGTTTGTTAAGGCATTTGGGGAGTATTTCGCGTGCCTTACATTCTTTTATCCAGACAAACGATTTGGTTGAATCTATCCAGTTGGTGCTGACTGAAATTCTCTTTTCGATCGATACAAAGGGGCGTGCCTGTATCATGGAATACAGTGATGACAAGCAGAGGCTTAGTTGTACGTATGAAGTTTGCAGCAAAGGTGTTGCCGCTGTCCGTTCCTCATTGCAGAATATACCGGTCTCCACGCTGGTTTGGTCGACACGGAAAATACGGAATCTTTATCCGGTGATGATAAACAATCTGAACGAGTTGCCGGAAGATGCGGAATCTGAAAAAATGTATTTGCAGAAGAGAGGAGTGCTTTCGTTTGTTCTGATTCCTTTGATCATAAAGAAAAAAGCTTTGGGATATATCGGGATCGATATTGTAGATAAATATCGCATATGGACGCTGGAAGACTATCAATGGCTTTCGTCCATTGCCAATATTATCAGTATTATTACAAAAATGGCGAGAATCAACGAAGCGCTCGACCATAGTGGAAAGTTGTTGCGTAATATTTATACGAATATACCGGTCGGCATAGAGTTGTATGATAAGGACGGATATCTTGTCGATATGAATAATAAAGATGTAGATATTTTTGGACTCGGTTCGAAAAAAGAGGCCCTAGGTGTTAACATCTTTGATAATCCTCAGATTCCCCCTGACGTGCTGGAAAAGATGAGAAAGAGGAAACCTGTCTCTTTCCGCCTGACTTATTCTTTTAGCGATATTATATCCAATGGGTATTATCCGACGAAGAAAAACGGAGTTATAGACTTGATAACCAAGGTTAGTATGCTTTATGACAGTAAAGGTGAACTGATCAATTACCTATTCATTAATCTGGATAATACGGATAAGATGGTCGCTTATAACCGTATTGAGGAGTTTGAATATTTCTTCACCCTGGTTAGTCATTATGCGAAAGTAGGATATGCCAAATTCGATTTGCTGACACGCGAAGGATATGCCATCAGCCAGTGGTATCAAAATCTGGGGGAACAAGATGGCACGCCGTTGGAGCAGATTATTGGTGTATATAGCGCCGTGCATCCGGAAGACCGTAAAGTGATGATGGACTTCTTTGACCGGGTTAAGAGAGGGGAGGCAACCAGTATCCGCAAGGAATTGCGTATCAAGACGGATTCCGGTTGGAAGTGGATACGCGTAAATGTGATGCGTAACCCTCAGTCGAATGATCCGGATAAACTGGAAATGATCTGTGTGAATTACGATATCACGGAATTGAAAGAAACTGAACAACAGCGTGAAAAGGCAGAAGAACTGGATCGCTTGAAGTCTGCTTTCCTGGCAAATATGAGCCATGAGATCCGAACTCCGCTGAATGCGATTGTCGGCTTTTCTACTTTACTGGTCGATACGGATGATAAAGAGGAACAGTCGCAGTTTGTAGAGATTATTCAGAAGAATAATGAACTTTTGTTGCAGTTGATCTCTGATGTGCTGGATCTGGCTAAGATAGAAGCGAATACAATTGAGTTCAAACCGAGTCGTATTGAGCTCAAAGAATTTTTGGATGATCTGGTGAAGTCGCTGAGTATCAAACTTCATGAGGGGGTTGTGCTTGGCAGTCAGCCGGATTTGTCGCCTTGTACTTTTGATTTCGACCCTGTGCGCCTGAACCAGTTGTTTTCCAACTTCATAAACAATGCGATCAAGCACACGGATAAAGGTTCTATCATGTTGGGTTATGAAATAAAGCCTGATGAAGTTGTCTTTACGGTGATGGATACGGGAGAGGGGATGAGTGAAGAAGTGCAGGCTCATGTCTTCGACCGCTTTTATAAGGGAAATGACTTTAAGCAAGGTACAGGGTTGGGACTTTCTATCTGCAAAAGTATTGTCGAACAGCAGAAAGGAAAAATCGGAGTAAGCTCTGAGCTTGGAAAAGGTTCCTGCTTTTGGTTCTCCTTACCCCGATAAAATATTCTTTTATTCTTTTTCTCCGTAAGCAAGATCTCCGGCATCTCCCAGGCCGGGGATGATGTAGGAATGATCGTCCAGTTCGTCATCCAGTGCGGCGATCCAAATCGTTGTTTTGTCATCCGGCATTTTTCTTTGCAGATATTCTATTGCCTGTTTGCTGGCGATGATGGAGGCCACATGGATATGCGAAGGATGTCCTTTGGTCAACAATGCTTCATAGGCCAGTTCCATGGAACTTCCGGTGGCTAGCATCGGGTCGGTGATGATCAATGTTTTCTCTGTCAGTCTCGGGGATGCGATATATTCGATGTGAATGTCAAAGTTCAGACGGTCTTTATATTTGCGATAGGCAGAGACAAAGGCATTTTCGGCATAATCGAGATAGCTTAAAAATCCCTGGTGATAAGGAAGTCCTGCACGTAATATCGTACTGATTACTATCCGGTCGTCGGGTGTATTCATCGGTGCGACTCCTAAAGGGGTTTGAATATCTTTTTGGCTGTAGGCAAAATCTTTGCTGATTTCATAAGCCATGATTTCGCCGATGCGTTCAATGTTTCTACGAAAACGAAGGCTGTCCTTCTGGATATTTACATCTCTAAGTTCGGATACGAACCTGTTCAGTATGGAGTTTGACTCTCCGAGATTAACTATTTTCATGTGTATTATATTGTATATGCAGACTAAAATTTCCGGTGTCGAAATTAGATATAATTAGAGCATCATACAAATGTTTCTCTGTAAAATTCCAGGTATAGGACAAAAGTTTCACATTCCGAAACAAGAGGTGCTGTTCGGATTCTAAAATTGCGATAATTGAATTGGGGACATGCTTGCGGTTGTTTAATTAGAACCTTACGGTTTCGATATTCATTAAAAACACCCCTTTTTAGTGGATTTCTGTATGTATTTTTGCAGATATGATAAAGTAAACAGAAAAAGGAGGTGTAAAAAACTTCCTTCCTGCCGAAGCAAGAAGGAAGTTAAAGAAATAAATCATATTATTTTTTTTCGCCAGTGCCGTTCATAGCCTCCAGCAAGAATTTACCGGGTTTGAACTTTACCGTTGTTCTAGCTGGAATCTGTACCGGAGTACCCGTTTTAGGATTACGAGCCAGGCGACTAGTTTGCGGTCTAGGTATTAAAGTACCAAAACCGATAAGAGTAATTTCCTCTTTTTGCGACATTTTTTCGGTTACAATCTCGATGTAAGCATCTAATACTTTTTTTGCTTTTTGCTTTTGTAACCCTGCCTTATCTGCTAAGGCTTCGATAAGTTCTGCTTTGTTCATGAGTGTTTCTTTTTAATGATTATATACATTGCAAATGTAAGCATTGATTTTTTTATATGGTGTCTTTTTTCAGACAACAAAATTTGCTTGCATTTCTTATTAAACAATAGCTGTAGCCTTTTGTTACGATTTTAGAAACAAAAAACGTTAATTTACATTGGTTTGCGATAATCGAAACGAAGAAAGGCGTTAATGCTATTTGACCACACTTTATTTTTATTGTATTGTGAGAAGAATATATGAGTAGAAATAGTAAATAACACACTAATAATTATGAAAGATGCATTGAATAACGGGCTGATAAAAGCCATGAGGGAACATCTCCCGGAGGAGACAAATTTGGCTAACTATATTATGGATATTATATCTATAGGTAAGGAAGCCGTTTATCGCCGATTGCGTGGGGAGGTTCCGTTTACATTTTATGAAGTATCATTATTGTCTCAGAGTCTGGGGATTTCCCTGGACCAGATCGTTGGAACCAACCGGGCGGAAGGAGCCGTTTTTAATCTGAATGTCTCTAATAATATGAGTCAGATGGAAAGTTACCATGATATACTCAAACGTTATCATAAATTATTTACATTTGCCAAGGAAGATCCCAAATCGGTACTCAGTGCCGCTTGTAATATCGTTCCGTTTACATTTTATTCTCCGTATGAGCGTCTGACCAAATTCCGTCTTTGCCGGTGGATGCATCAGAATAACGGGATGAAGATCACTGCAAGTATGTCGGATATCGTTGTGACGGAGAAAATACTGGAGTCCCAGCGTAAACTGATGCAGGAGTGCCGCCAGGTTCCGTCTACCTATACGATTCTTGATAATAATATTTTCCAGTCGTTGGTTAGGGAGATCAAGTATTTTGCAGGGCTGAACATGCTGAGCGATGATGATATCGAAGTGATGAAACAGGAGCTGAATCGTTTATTGGATGAAATGGAACAGATTGCTGCCCGGGGGGAATATCCGAATGGTAACAAAGTTTATTTGTATCTTTCCAATATTAATTTTGAGGCTACATATACATTTCTGGAAAAAGGGAGCTTCCAGTTGTGCATGTTCCGTCTTTATGCTATCAACTATATGGATTCGCAACATCCGGAAATCTGCCGTGCCCAGAAAGAATGGATCCAGTCGTTGAAACGCTATTCTACTTTAATCTCGCAGAGCGGAGAGATACAGCGGATGATCTTTTTCACGAAACAGCGTGAAATCGTAGATACCTTATAATAATATGCCAATGTGCCAATAGATCAATATGCCAATTATAAAGATATTTCTCAATTGGCATGTTGGCACATTGGCATATTAGCACATTATTACTACTTTTGTCCCGCAATAAATAAACAGATATTATGAGGATAGAAGAGAATTACTCCCTGGAGAAGCATAATACATTTCACCTGCCGGTTAAGACGCGGTGGTTCATGGAATATACGAATGAAGAAGAATTAGGACGGGTTCTACGGGACGAGTATTTTCAGGAGTGTTTGTCGCTGCATATCGGCAGCGGAAGCAATCTGCTGTTTATAAATGACTTCAACGGTATCATCCTGCACTCGGCCATCAAAGGTATCCGTGTGGAGAAGGAAACCGACGAACATATTTGGCTGCGTGTCGGTGCCGCCGAAAGGTGGGACGATGTTGTTGCTCATGCCGTTGCCAACGGGTGGGGAGGAATAGAAAATCTTTCCCTGATCCCGGGTGAAGCTGGCGCTGCCGCTATCCAGAACATCGGAGCCTACGGGGCGGAGATAAAAGATGTGATAGAAAGTGTGGAAACATACAACCAGTTGACTTTTGAAAAGCGGATATTTACGAACGAAGAATGCCAGTATGGCTATCGCAGCAGTTATTTCAAAAACGAACATAACGACCCGCACATTGTTACATATATAATAATACGGTTGGATAAACGCCCATCCTTTTCCATCAACTATGGAAACTTGAAGGAAGAGCTGGCTAAATATCCGGAAGTAACATTGGAAGCAATCCGCCGGGCTGTGATCGCGATCCGTCAGGAGAAGCTGCCCGATCCGGACAAGCTGGGAAATGCCGGCAGTTTCTTTATGAATCCGGTTATTCCTGTTGCACAGTTTGAGAAACTGAAGGAGCAATATTCCGGTATGCCTTCTTATCCGGCTGGTGAGGGAAAAGTGAAAGTTCCTGCCGGTTGGTTGATCGAACAATGTGGCTTTAAAGGCAAATCGCATGGTCCGGTCGGCGTATATGAAAAACAGGCACTGGTCCTGGTCAACCTGGGAGAAGCCCGGGGACACGAGATTGCTCTGGTGGCGGAAAGTATCCGTACTGCCGTAAAAGATCGTTTTGGCATCGAGATAATGCCTGAGGTTAAATATGTAGGATAATGAAAATTACATTTCTGGGAACGGGAACTTCAACCGGGGTTCCCGAAATAGGCTGTCAGTGTGAAGTTTGTACAAGCAAAGATCCCCGCGACTGGCGCCTGCGTACATCAGTATTAGTAGAAACAGAGGGGAAGCGTATCTTGCTGGACTGTGGACCGGATTTCCGCTGGCAAATGATACAAAGTAAAACATACCACCTGGACGCCGTCCTGATCTCACACGAACATTATGACCATGTCGGAGGATTGGATGACCTGCGTCCGTTCGGACGGGAAGGAGACATACATATATATACTGAAGAAAATGTGGCTGAAGCCATAGAGACGCGTATCCCGTATGTTTTCCGCGAAAATAGATATCCGGGTGTTCCCAATCTAAAAATCCACCGTGTGACGACAGAACCTTTTATGGCTGCCGGGATAGAGATAATTCCTATCCGGGTAATGCACGGAAGACTGCCTATCCTGGGGTTCCGGATAGGGAATATGGCCTACCTGACCGACCTGAAATCTCTTCCGGAAGAAGAATATGCCAAACTGGAAGGATTGGATGTTTTGATTATTACTGCTTTGCGCTGGGAAGAGCATCCGACGCATGAAAGTGTGGGAGAAGCATTAGAACAGATCGGACGCATCCGTCCCAAAGAATCCTATCTGATTCATATGAGCCATCGGATCGGCTTGCAAAGCCAGGTAGAAAAAGAGTTGCCTCCGCATGTTCATCTGGCATATGATCAATTGGAAATTCCCAAACTGCAACCGGTATAATATACTTTCCCGTTTTCTTCATAAATCTGGCTGGAAATATGAAGTTGCGGGAAATGTTGTTCTAATCTGACCGACAGTGTATCGCCAATCGTCTTGAAAAGTGTGTCGGCTGGTTCATGATACGGCAGACTGCTAAAGTAACAAATATTCCCTTCGCTTTCAAAAAGGTCGGCTCCCAGCCATCTGTCGCTGATTCTCCATAGGGTAGAATCGTTCGCTTTCACATATAAGTCTAACAGTTTCGATTGTATCATCAGGTTAAGCGGAGCATTGCTGTCGAGTGTTTTACGGAGTAACATTTGTTCCTTCGGCTGGTTGTTTTTCTGCTTTCTTTGTATGGCCGCTACTTCCTCCAGCAATTTCCTGCTGTAACTGGCGACCCATACGCCATTATGTTGGTAGTAGCCGAAAAAGCGGTTTCCGGCATCCGGGCAATAGGTAAAAGTGATGCCTCCTTTGGTTTGCTGTTGAGGAGCGAATGATTTGAAAGCTGTTTTTAAAACATTTTCTTCTATATGTCGGGACATGCTTTTATCCGCTTTTGCATACATTACAATACCCTGCGGATGGAATGAGAGATGTAATGAGGCAATTTCCGGATTCTTTCGGATGATAGTAAGATATATTTCAGGGATTTTAGAGGCGAATGCCTGGTAAACAGGTTCCTTGGTTAGTATTATCCGGGCAAAAACGGAAGGACGGTTTACGGCAAGTATCGCTTCCGGTTCCGGTGCAGTCAGGGTATATAAATCTGTTTGCACCAGTTCTTTACTCTCTTTCATGTCACCGAAAAAGTAGTAGACTGCCGACAGCGTAGCGAGAGCAGTTAAGATGATAATCACTATTTCCCGCCTGTAAATTCTCATTCTCTAAATTTTTGCCTTCAGGAAATATTTGCACCAAGGCTTGAGTCCGCATTCCTCACATTTGGGCTTTCTGGCTACGCAGACGTATCGTCCGTGCAGGATCAGCCAGTGGTGAGCGATAGGTATCTGTTTCTCCGGGATGTTTTTCACCAGTTCTTTTTCTGTTTCGAGCGGTGTTTTGCTGTTGTTTGTCAATCCGATGCGGTTGGCGACACGGAATACGTGGGTGTCTACGGCCATTGCCGGCTTGTTGTAGACAACGGAGGCGATCACATTGGCTGTCTTGCGTCCTACGCCGGGCAGCTTTTGCAACTCGTCTATGTCCGAAGGGACTACGCCGCCGAAATCAGCCATCAGCATTTTGGCCATTCCGACCAGATGCTTCGATTTATTGTTCGGGTAGGAGACACTACGGATATATTCAAATACGACCTCCGGTGTGGAAGCTGCCAGCACTTCTGCTGTCGGGAAATCCCTAAACAGAGCCGGCGTAATCATATTCACCCGTTTGTCGGTGCACTGAGCCGATAGAATCACGGCAATAAGCAGTTGGTACGGATCGTCGTAATGAAGTTCCGTTTCTGCAACCGGTACGTTTGCTTCGAACCAGTCTAATACACCTTTATATCGTTCCTCTTTTTTCATCCTGTTATTTCATTAAAGATAATACATTTTTTCCGAGTAACAAACCCAGGAAAACGGCAATAAGTCCTAAAACGTTACTAGCCAGTATGTTTAAGAGAGCTAATTTATAATCACCGATTTTTATCAGTGACATAGTATCCAGTGCAAACGAAGAAAAAGTTGTAAATCCGCCAAACAGGCCGGTAAAAAGAAATGCCCTTGTATTGGCTGAGAAGTTATAATTTTCGGCAAGACTCCAGCAGAAGCCGATCAGAAAAGAGCCGATTATATTAACGGATAGTATCCCAAAGGGAAAGGAGTACTGCAATGAACGCTGCACCCACATGGAAACTCCATAACGCAGTGCCGATCCGATTGCTCCTCCTGTAATTAAAATTAAAACCTTTATCATATTTCATCCTCCTTGTGTGTTTCCCCCGGGCTGGTTAAAGGCCCGGGGAAGATGGTAAATGATTTAGGTTTTCAATTTAATTGGCTGATTCGAATTGTTTCAGGAAACGAACATCGTTTTCTGAGAACATTCGTAGGTCTTTAACTTGGTATTTCAGGTTTGTAATACGTTCGATACCCATTCCCAGTGCATATCCGGTATAAACTTTGCTGTCGATACCGCAATTTTCGAGTACATTCGGGTCTACCATACCGCAACCGAGTATTTCTACCCAACCGGTATGTTTACAGAATGCACATCCTTTACCGCCACACAGGTTACAGGAAATATCCATCTCAGCAGATGGCTCTGTGAACGGGAAGTAGGAGGGGCGTAAACGTATTTTCGTTTCCGGACCGAACATTTCTTTTGCAAAGAAAAGCAATGCCTGTTTCAAGTCGGCGAATGAGACATTCTTGTCGACATACAGGGCTTCTACCTGGTGGAAGAAACAGTGTGCGCGATAAGAAATAGCTTCATTACGATATACACGTCCCGGGCAGATGATGCGGATAGGAGGTTCCTGAGTCTCCATCACACGAGTCTGTACCGATGATGTATGTGTTCGCAATAACACATCCGGATTATGTTGTATGAAGAACGTATCCTGCATATCACGTGCAGGATGGTCTTCAGCAAAATTCAAAGAAGAGAAAACATGCCAGTCGTCTTCGATTTCGGGGCCTTCAGCGATGCTGAATCCCAGACGTCCGAAAATGTCGCATATTTCCTTTTTAACGATTGAAAGCGGGTGGCGTGTGCCGAGTTCGATAGGATAAGATGTACGCGTCAGGTCGATGTCATCGTTTCCGGTCTGTACATTGTCGAAACCTTCTTTCAGTTCGTTGATTTTATTTTGAGTAGCTTCTTTCAGCTCGTTGAGGAATTTACCCACTTCACGCTTCTGGTCAGCCGCAACGTTGCGGAAATCATTCATCAGCGCAGAAATTTCTCCTTTCTTGCTGAGGTATTTGATGCGTAAAGCTTCCAGCTCTTCGGCATTTGCAGCCTTCATATTCTCTACTTCCTGAAGCAGAGCCTTAATTTTATCGATCATTTCTAATCATATTTGTTTTCGACGTGCAAATTTACTCCTTTCTTTTGGATACTGCAACCGATTGCGGAAGGTTTTTTCTTAAAAACACAGGCAGTCTCCTTTCTATTCCTAAAAATTGTAGGCAAGACCTACGCCGAGTATCTCTTTGAACTGTACTTTTGCCCCATGTTTCGTACCGTTGTCATCGAAGGTTTTCACGTCGTTGTCGTATTTCAGTGTCGTGTTGAGCGTAGCCGACAGGAATTTGTTGATCTTCATACTAATGAGCATGTCCCAGTTGACATCGATGTTTCCGAACTGATTACTATACGGAGTGAAAAAATCGGCTGTAGTGATCAGGCTTACGTTCTCCATCACCGGCATTTCTGCACGGGCTTTGAGGTAAGCGCCACATTCGATCTTGAAACGGTCACCGGGATCGACACCGAATGCGCCCAGATCGGACAGGTAATCGTCCTCAACAAAAGTCATTTTTGCTGAAACGGGAGAGAGGTAGATCGAATAATTGCTTTTCGGGCGGTATTCCATACCCAGCGAGACGTTGGAATAGGCCGGCGCGAAAAAGTTGGAGATATAATGTTCCTTGTCCGGATAATTGTATCCTTTGGCAAACTGTGTGTTCAGGTCGCCCATCAGTGTATAGAACCAGACATTGTTCGTTGAATAGCCCAGCTGGGTGGAAAGTCCGATCTTGTCGGTGCTCTTGCGCATCCCCTGCGACTTGGTTTTTGTCAGTCCGTAATCGAGAACCAGGTTAGTCACCCAGAGCCAGTTTCCGTTTTTATGTGTCAGCGAACCGTTCAGGTAGGCATTTCCGGCTACCGAGTTTTCACCTCCGGCTGACCAGTTGGTCATCGCTGTTTGCGACAGGTTGAGGCCTGATACGCCTTTCAATACATATTTTCCTTCTTCGTAACCTTTATCGTCGGTTTGACTATATGCGATAGTTGCCAGTGCGGCAAATGCTATCATTAAAAATGTACGTTTCATATACTGTTATATTTTAAGTTGTTTTTTATAAAGAGGCCACTTTATTATTTAAACATGATTCATTTATTTTTGTTTAAGGATGGATTAAGATTGTCCTGTCATATTCTCCGTTTTTCCGATTATCAAAATGACACTACCCAACCGGGTAAATCGGATTAATATACCGGGTAAAATAAAATACCCCAGCGGGTAATATTTTTTAACGTATCGTTTTGTTTAAAATGAGAAGCTATTTGCGTTAAAATGTAAATGATAGCTTTGTGGACAAAATGTCGATATTGCTATGTTGTCAATGTAAGAGAGCTAGAAAAAGCGGCATGTATTCTTTCAGTTCCGTGCGTAGTATTTTCAAAGACTGTGATATGCGGTAAGCGATAGTTTTGGGTGATACACCGGTACGCTCGGCTATTTCGTTGTAGGTTAGATGTCCGAAACGATTCATTTCGAATGCTTTCCGGTATTCTTCAGGGAGCTCCCTGATCGCCTTGGTTGCCAAGGCGATCAATTCTCCTTCTATGTAAAAATCCGGATCTTCGAATTGATTTTCAAATTTGGCATACAACTTTTCGTGTACCCGTTGTTTGATTTGATTGTGGGTTATATTATTCAGGCATTTATTTTTGACAATAGTAAACAGCAATGATTTGAGGGACATTTGAGGAACCAGCATCGCACGGTTTTCCCAAAGCCACATCATCACTTCCTGTACGATTTCTTCCGTTTCCGTCTCGGCTACATATTGGGAGGCGAAGGCGCATAACCCTTTATAATATTGTTTGTAGACCGCATCGAATACACTCTCGTCACCGGCTTTAAGTCTATTTAAGGTCTCTTCATTGCTTGTTATCACTGATATGAATGTTTTGATATAGTGCAAACTTAAACAAATATTTTAAGAATTAACAATTAACGCCCGGGTTTTTGTGAAATATTTCCGGGCGTCAGCTATGATAAATAATTATTTCTTTGTTTTTTTCCCCTGGTTGGCAACTGCTTCCATCAGTTTTTTGATCTCTTCCGGATCCCCCAGGAAATAATCTTTTACAAGATTCAGGTCGTCATCGAATTCGAGTACGTAAGGGACGGCTGTCGGAAGATTCAGGTGTACGATCTCTTCATCCGGTATGTTACGTACATATTTAATAATACCTCTCAGGCTGTTGCCGTGGGCTGTCACTAAAATCTGGTCGGCAGTTTCGAGCGAAGGAAAAATGACGTCTTTCCAATAAGGGAGGATGCGTTCGACAGTATCTTTCAGTGATTCCGTACGTGGCAATTCGGCATCGGGTACATCTTTATAACGTATTTCGAATCGGGGGTTACGCGGATCGTCCTCTTTCAATGCATGCGGAGCCACATCGTAACTTCTGCGCCAGATCAGGACCTGTTCATCACCATATTTTTCGGCTGTCTCGCTTTTGTTGAGACCTTGTAAGGCTCCGTAATGTTTTTCATTCAAACGCCAGCTTTTCTCTACCGGAATCCAATCCTGGTCCATGCGGTCGAGTACGCAATTTAATGTTTTGACGGCACGTTTCAGGTAGGAGGTGTATGCTTTATCAAACACATATCCTTCTTTTCTTAGTAATTCACCTGCTTTATATGCTTCTTCAATCCCTTTTTCTGTCAGATCAACATCCGTCCAACCCGTAAACCGGTTTTCTTTGTTCCATGCGCTTTCGCCGTGGCGAAGTAAAACAATCTTTTTCATATGCTTTTTATTTATTATAACTATCTGTTTATTAGATAACAATCGAGAAGCAGGAAAAGATATTGAACTTTTTCTAAAAAAAATCACATTTTCGTTTAGTATATCTTTTTTCTGAATTGTATTAATTATAGAAACAGGAAAAAAGATGATAGTAGACGAAAACATACTGATAAAATATCTCGACGGAACATTGACTGACGAGGAATGTACCCGGGTTGACGACTGGGTTGCCAAGTCGACCGAGAACGAGAAACTACTGGAACAGGTCTATTTCACCTTGCAGGTGACTGACCGTTTGCGGGTAATGGAATCGGTCGATCCCGAAATGGCTTTGGTCCGTTTCAAATCGAGAGTACGTAAACAAAATAAAAAGGTTAGTTTCCGCCGCTCCCTACAGTTTATGCAAAGAGTTGCAGCGATACTGTTCATTCCGGTATTAGTTTTATCTGCCTATTTCTTTATGCAGACGGGTAAAGAGAAGGTGCGCATGGTAGAAGTGCGCACCAATCCCGGAGTGGTTTCGACTTTCGAATTGCCTGACGGATCGAAAGTTTGGTTGAATGCCGGAAGTTCTTTGAAGTATCCTGAAAATTTCTGGCCTGAGTGCCGGCTGGTTGAATTGACCGGGCAAGGTTATTTTGAAGTGACGAAGAATCCGGAAAAGCCTTTTATCGTGAAAGTCGATCCGGTCTATTCTGTGGAAGTGCTCGGAACGCGTTTCGATGTATCTGCCTATAATGATGACGATGTTGTTTCCACAACTTTGGTGGAAGGCTCTGTGAAATTGAATATAGCACAGGCAGGAGGTAAAATCGTTCATCAGATTCTGAAACCCGACGAGAAAGCGGATTTTACGAGGGTAGGTGGAAAATTATCTATCACTTCGGTCAACGCAGATAATAAGGTAGCCTGGCGTAATGGTGAGATCATTTTCAAGAATACTCCGATGGGGCAGGTCCTGAAGACGTTGCGACGCCATTATAATGTACAGTTTAACGTGAAAGACCGGGACGTGCTGAATGCCATCATTACCGCAAGGTTTAAAAATGAGCAATTGCCGCAGGTCATGGAATATATCAAGCTCGCCTCGGATATCAAGTTTAAGATCGATAAGCCGGTCATAACGAATGATAATCGTTTGGAAATGTCTGTTATAGAAATATCGAAAGAATAAATAATAGTGTAGAACCTTTTTAAATCAGAATGCCTATGTGGAAGTAAAAAAGAGTCCAAAAAAACATGCAGAAAGATGTTGACGCATCTTCCCGCATGTAAAAGTCCAAGCTGTTGACGCAGCTATAGTTAACTTTATATTAAATAATAAGCATCACAAAATTATGAATAAAATTGTAACCTTAGAAATTATCGGTAAGAAAAGTTATTCTCTCTTCCGAAAAATACCATTAGTTATGAGATTGAGCGTTGTATTCTTTTTCCTTAGTCTTGGTATCGCAGTAGCGGGTAATACGTATGCACAAAATGCTACGCTTTCGCTGGATATGTCGAACAGTACGATCGCCAGTGTGCTCGAAGCTGTTGAAAATGAAACGGACTTCTCGTTTATCTATGATGCCAACATTGTAAACACCAGCCGTAAAGTATCTGTAAAAGTAGACGAAAAGAACATTTTCGATGTGCTAAACAAACTGTTCGGTGATTCCGATATCGCTTATACGGTAGTAAACACAAAAATTATCCTTAATAAAAAGGAAGCGATCATGCAACAGGCCGGAAAGACGGTAACAGGTGTTGTTACTGATAAAACGGGCGAACCGATCATCGGTGCCAACGTGTTGCAAAAAGGTACAACCAACGGTACGATTACCGATATCGATGGTAAATTTACATTGACCGTTCCTCAAAATTCCGTTATCGTTATATCTTATATCGGATATAACCCGCAGGAAGTTAAATATGCCGGCCAGTCTTCTCTGAATGTACAATTGGCAGAAGATACCCAGAATATCGAAGAAGTGGTAGTCACGGCTTTGGGTATCAAAAAGAAAGAAGCCTCCCTTACTTATTCGACCCAGCAGGTGGGGGGCGATGAGCTGACACGTGCGAAAGACCCGAATATGATTAACGCTCTGGCTGGTAAGACAGCCGGTGTTCAGATCAACAAAAGTTCTTCCGGATTGGGTGGTTCAGCCAAAGTATCTATTCGTGGTAACCGTTCGGTAAGCGGAAACAACCAACCTTTATATGTAATCGATGGTGTACCGATGTTGAATAGCAGTAACGAACAGGCTGTCAGCGCAATCGGTGGTACGGCAGATGCCGGTAACCGTGATGGTGGCGATGGTATTTCCAACCTCAACCCGGACGATATCGAAAGCATGAGTATCCTGAAAGGTGCTTCCGCTGCCGCTCTTTACGGTTCGCAAGCAGCCAACGGTGTTATCCTGATCACAACGAAGAAAGGGAAAGCTGGCGTGCAGAAGATCACTTTCTCTTCCAACCTGACGGTCGATCATGCCATGAGTTTACCGGAATTTCAGAATGAATACGGAATGGATAAGGAAACGAAGACCAGTTGGGGACCGAAGGGGAGTCTGACCCCTTATGATAATGTCGGTGACTTCTTCCAGAATGGAGTGACCGCTATCAACTCCCTGTCTCTTACGACCGGTAACGAAAAGATGCAGACTTATTTCTCATATGCCAACACAACCGCAAAAGGTATCGTGGAGCATAATAAGATGCAGAAGCATAACCTGAATTTCCGCGAAACCGCCAGTTTCTTTGATGATTACCTGAAACTGGATGCGAACGTGAATTTACTGTCGCAGAGTATCAAGAACCGTCCGGCCTCCGGTGGTTATTACATGAACCCGTTGGTAGGTCTTTACCGTTTCCCGCGTGGCGAGAATATCGGTGAGTATCGCACGAACTTTGAAACTTTCAACGACACCCGCAATTTGATGGAACAAAACTGGTATACAGATGCCGAACGTGATATGGAACAGAATCCGTATTGGATCACTAACCGTATTAAAAGTAACGACAAACGTACCCGTGCCATCACTTCTTTGACGGCCAGCCTAAAGATTACAGATTGGTTGAGCCTGCAAGCTCGTGGAACAGTCGATTATACACACGATACATATAACCAGAAAATGTATGCATCGACTGCACCGGCTATTGCCGGATCGAACGGCCGTTATATAGACCTGAATCATACGGAAACGTTGTATTATGGAGACTTTATGGCTATGTTTAATAAGAAATGGGACGACTTTGCTTTGACAGGCGCTATCGGTGGTAGTATTAATAGTACGACAGTCAACTCCCTGAGGCTGGATTCAAAGACTGCTTCCCTGTATTATCCGAACCAGTTCTCGGTAGCTAACATCATCATGTCTACGGCTTCTTATATCGACCAGCAGATCGATCAGAAACGTGTGATGCAGTCTGTCTTTGCAACCGCCCAGCTGGGATGGAAAGAAAGTTTATACCTGGATCTGACCGCCCGTAACGACTGGTCGTCGACGTTGGCTTATACAAAACACAGCAGTTTCTTCTATCCGTCGGTTGGCTTGTCATGGATCATCAATAACTCGCTGACGATGCCGGAATGGATCAACTTCGGTAAGGTAAGAGGTTCATGGAGTAAAGTAGGTAATGACCTGCCTCTTTTCATCAGTAATCCGATTGCCGGAAGCAACGACCTGATCGTGGCTGGCGGAGCTATCCAGACGAATTCAAAAGCTCCGTTCGATGAACTGAAACCTGAAATGAGTACTTCATGGGAAGTAGGTACGGAATGGAAATTCTTCGATTACCGTTTGGACTTCGATTTCACTTACTATAAGACAAACACGAAGAACCAGTTGTTTACTTTGCCTTCTTCTGCTGGTGCAGCTTATAAATATTACTATGTGAATGCCGGTAACATCCAGAATCAGGGTGTTGAAATCAGCTTGGGTATCACACCGGTAATGACAGAAGATTTCCGTTGGAAGACTTCATTCAACTTCTCAACGAATAAGAACAAAGTGATCGAACTTCATCCTGACCTGAAGACATTTGTCTATGGCGACGAAGGTTTCTCTTCCTCTTACTCCATGCGTCTTGTAGAAGGCGGTGCACTGGGTGATATTTATGGCAAGGCGTTCGAACGCGACGAAGCGACAGGCCAAATTGTTTTCTCGAAGGATGAGGATGGTGATTTGGTTCCTAACGTAGTCGGTTCGGGTAATACGGTCAAAGTAGGTAATAGCAATCCTGACTTTATGTTGGGCTGGGGAAATACCTTGACTTATAAAGGATTTAGCCTTTACTTCCTGATCGATGGCCGCTTTGGTGGCGATGTTTTGTCGCAGACACAGGCCGATATGGACCAGAAGGGTGTGAGCGTCGAATCAGCTGCAGCACGTAATGCCGGATTTGTAGACCTGGAAGGTACGCAAGTGAAACCGGATAAATTCTATACGGCTGTCAGCGGTCGTAACGGATGTACCGAATATTATATGTATAGTGCAACCAATATCCGCCTGCGTGAACTATCTTTAGGCTATACGTTCCCGAAGAGATTGCTGGAGAAAACGAAGGTTTTCCAGGATGTACAGTTGTCATTTGTCGGTCGTAACTTATTCTTCTTCCACAAATCGGCTCCTTTCGATCCGGATGCAGTCCTTTCAACGGGCAACGACAACCAGGGTATCGATGTATTCGGTATGCCGACTACCAGAAGCTTAGGTTTCAATGTTAAATTTACATTCTAATAAAGACAGTATATTATGAAAAAGAATTATAAATATATAGCCGCAATTTTTCTGGGCGGATTGATCGGTTTTTCAGCTTGTACGGATGATTTTGAATCTTATAATACGAACCAGGCCGGTTTCCCGGATAAATCGAAAGAGCAGGAGTTCAATAAATACGGTATTCCTCTGGGAGTAGTTCAGCAGGGTATTTATTTTAATTACGACTGGGGTGGTGGTAAGAACTGGCCGTTCCAGGTAATGCAGAACCTGGGTGCCGATATGTTTTCCGGTTATGTGCACGACTTCAATCCGTTTAATGAAGGGCGTGGGAACACAACCTATAATATGCAGGACGGATGGAACGGTTCGTTTTGGGAAAACACCTACGGATATATCATGACGGAGATTCAGAAATCCGAAGATCTGACGGAGAAAGATTATCCTTCTTTCTATGGTATTACCCAGATATTGAAGGTTGAACTGATGCACCGTGTATCTGATTTGTATGGTCCTATCGTCTATACACAGTTTGGTTCGAAGACTGGTTCCATGCCGGATACACAGGCTGAGGCTTATAAGGCATTCTTTGAAGACTTGGATGCCGGAATCGGCTTGATACGTGCCTATATGGAAGCAAATCCGGATGTGGAAAACTTTGCCAAATTTGATATCCTGATGCCGCAGGGCAAACGTACGTATGCCGAATGGATACGGTTTGCTAATTCGTTGCGCCTCCGTCTCGCTATCCGTATTGCCATGGCCGACCCCGTACTGGCAGCCTCAGAAGCCAAGAAAGCTTTGACGGATGCAGGAGGTTTGTTGGAAGAAGATAACGATATCGTGGCTGTTTCTACCGACGGAACCGGTTATAATAATCCGTTCGGTGAAATCAATAAAGGCTGGGGTGAAGTATTTCTGAATGCGAACATGGAATCTTATTTGGGTGGTTATGATGACCCTCGCTTGCCGAAGTATTTTGATAGAGCGGCTGGTGGCGAAGGCACTGAAATTGTTCCGGTGAAGGGAACTTATAAAGGAATCCGCCAGGGAACAGGGTTCAACCATAAAAATTACAGCAAGCATTCGAAAAGTACTATTTCACAGACGTCTAATGCTATCTTGATGACAGCAGCCGAGGTATGGTTTCTGCGTGCAGAGGCCGCTTTGAGAGGTTGGTCTTCCGAAAATCCGGGTTCTTGTTATGAAAACGGCGTTAAAGCCTCTTTTGCACAGTGGGGAGCTAAAGATGTTGCCGTATATCTGGAAAGTACGAAAACGCCGAAAGGCTATCAGGATGCTTTCAATGTAGAAGCTATGAGCCAGGTAACTCCTGCATGGGACAACGCTGCTTCAAACGAAGAAAAACTTGAAAAGATTATTACCCAGAAATGGATTGCCTGCTATCCCGAAGGCTGTGAGGCTTGGGCTGAACAAAGACGTACCGGCTATCCTAAGCTGTTCCCGGTTTTGGTGAACGACAGCCAGGGAACAATCGATACAAATCTGGGACCGCGCAGACTAAACTTCTTTGTCGGCATCCAAACAGCCAATCCCGAGCAGTATGCTGCTTTGACAAAGGCATTGGGTGGCGCCGACAATTGTGGAACCCGTCTATGGTGGGATACCGGAAGAAACTTTTAGATGATATACAGTTATTAGATTAAGGTAAGAGTATAAGATGATGGAAACGGAAGTCGTGGTATGAGCGGCTTCCGTTTTTTTAATGCTAATTCTTTATTACTTTCAGCCTCTACACGTATTTCGTAGAGGCCTTTTGTAAAAGCACATGTTATTATGGATAAATCTTTATCTAAACGAAAACAATAGGTTTTACCTAATAATTGTTCAGTAGCCACCTCCGCCCACGAAGCGGAACCAGATGTCGCCCTCGGGCGGAACCTGTCCGGGAAACTGTCCCGGGGTGGCTGTTTACACAAACGCACACAAAAAGCTGCGCAATCCCTTGCTGGGGGCTGCGTAACGATTGGTGCATCTGTCGTTAGGTTACAGATGCGATTGACAGGGAAAAGAAATAAGAAGGGAGTTTCTGTTTTATAAATGATTTAGTAATTCTTTTATATCTAATTGTATTTTAGAGAAAGCGAACCATTTCTTTCCTAAATCTTTCAAGGAAGCACCGATATGGTAAAGTTCTTTTTCATCTATGATCAGGAAACGGTCGTGCGACTGTCTAAACAATTGGATGTCGATTGGATCATATTGAGCGTTGTGACGCTGCAAATCCAACGATAACTGTTTCGGTATCTGGTTTGTGTAAATAGTCACTTCTATTTTGTTTATGCGTTGATTAATAACATATCCTTTAAACATATATTCTTTAAGTACTTTGTTCGCCCATATCCTGAATTGAGTACCTCTTTGTGACTTTACTCGATAGCCAACAGAGATAATAACGTCGAGGCTATAGACCTTCACCGGTTTATCTGAATTTGCAATATGCAAAAAATACATATTGCTTTTTTCATCCAACTCTTTTTCTTTGAAAATGTTTCCGATGTGTCTGGCTATAACTGATTGATCTCTTTGAAATAATTCTATCATTTGTGCCTGGGTCAGCCAAACGGTTTCATCTTCCATTCTAACCTCTAATTGTAAGGTGTTTTCAGATTGATAAACAATAATTTCTCCTTTGTCTTTCATAATTAATATGTTTTGATTGTTGAATTATGTAGGCAAAGGTATTGTTTTCAATTGATATAGAATACAAGTTGATTAAAATATTTTCAAAATAGAATCAGTTTAGTCTCATTGTTTTTACAACACTTGATTAGAAACAGATTTATCTTTTTCCTATCAATCCCATCATGTCAAAGATCGCTCAGGCGGAGCCTGCTTGCCGTTTTTGTTATTTGTTTTCTATTTATCAGTGATACAACGAACGTGTCCAATTGTATTCTGATTATTTTCAGTAGCTACATTCGCACCTCCTGAAAAAAATCTCATCGTTTCAGAATCAGAACTGAAATAACTGGTCATAGAAAGATATGCTCCCGAGGTCAATACAAACAGATTCTTATTATACCAATCTTGCCATAGAGCAGATGATGATGGTAATGCATTTGTTCCGCTGGTTCCCAATATTGTTCTCCACTCGCTCGATGTCGGAATGCGCCAAGTTGCACCAGTCTGTTTGGAACAGATTGTTTTTTATTGGTCAGTCGGATGGTAACAGATTTCATTATCGCGTTTATATTATTGCGTTGGGTGATTACAATATTTTTAGCACCGCTTCCAGTAGTTTGGTCTGTTGAGATGTCAAACCATTGATCGCCTTTGTTCCAATTCAATACAGTTGCCTTAACTCCTTCAGGAGAAGTGACGGATATGTTTGTATTTCCAGAGTTAGCCGCTTTTACATAGAGGTTTGATGCCTCAATTGTCGTAGCCGGTGCATTTACCGTATACGTAGTAGTAGCCTTTGTCTCGTCCGATTTGTTAGCAATCTGGAAAGTGGCAGAGTTACCGCTCTTCCAGGTGACTACATAGGTCTTTTCTACAGCATAATCATCGGCCGCCTCAACGGTAATGTCGCCTTCGATATTTTTGACGCAGGTACCACCCAGTGCATTTGCTTTGATGCTAACTTGCGATCCTTTCACCTGATACAATTTGATGTCAGTGCCCGTCATCGTGTTTTGGGTGGGCGAGTTGCTTCCGCTGACAAAAGTGACGGTGGGGACGGGGAATACCGGTGATACGGTGAAGACGGTGTTTTCGCCGCCAATCTTGTTTTTGAGTGTGACGGTCGCCTTTTTCGCTCCTCTCTGCTTTGCATTGTCTAACGAGAAGGTCAACTGGGTATTTTCATTGAGAGTTTTTGTGACGGGAGCGCCTTTTACTTTTAGCCATTCGGAACCTCCGTCGAAGTCCAAGCCGATCTCGATGCCCAGCATGGATTTACACCCGATAGAGAATTCGTTATTGTCCGAAATCTGCATATTGATGTTTCCCGGCGTGTCGCCTGCAGGTGCTTCGTAACTGTTTTTTCCATCATTCAGACTCGGATAGGTGAAGTCCGGTTTGAGAGTGGCATCGAGCAGTTGTACGACAATATCCGTTTTTAGATCGTTCGCTTTTTTATTGTAGAAAACGACAGTGCCTTTATCGTCAGTAACGCCGGTAACATCGCGGTCGTTGAGTGTAAAGGAATAGGTAGTTTCCGCTCCGCTTTGTTTGTAGACGGCGACATCGAGCCAGTCGGGTTTACTTTCCACCTCTGACCCGTCCGTACAGAAACAGCTTCTACGAAGAAGGTAGTTTCCGAGCCGTTCATGGTGTTGGTGAAACGTAATACGGCGCGCGGGTAACGTCCCAGGGTATAATCATCTTTGAGTGAGAAGGTATAATTATAATTCATGGAAGCCGCTTTGGTGGAAACGGCTGGTTCTGATATTTCCAGCCAGTCGTATTGCTGTGCGTCAATTCCGCCTACATATTTCTTATAAACTGTGAGATTAGCCGTGGCGGTAGTAGTCACGGTGAACTGGCTTTTGGGCTTAAGCGACATGCTGACCGAGCGCGTGTCAGGGTCGTATTTAGTGTCGTCTGTGAATTCGGCGGGAATTGTCACGTCGATTTCTCCCGAATCCTGGTCGGGTTTGAAATCGTCGATGCTACCGTCGTCCGTCCAGTCTGCCACGTAGAGTGTACAGTCGAGATGGTATTCGTCTGCCGCCGTGATGGCGATGGTATAGCGGTGGTTGTTGGCAATCTCGAGGAAAGTCTGGTTGCCGTCTGCCGCCTGCTGTGTGAAAGGAATCCGGTAGGACACCTCTTTGCTTTCTGATTCGTTGATCTTATACATACCTTTCAGAATTAAGAAACCTTTGTCTTTAAGTGGTGAAGGATAGGAGTAGAAGGCTCCTGCCTGTATCCCTTTGTTAGCATTCTCTCCGTAGAATCGTCGCTCTGGAGTTGTAATGAGTTCGTCTGGTTTCGCTTCTGGCATATCGCCGTAAGGTCGTATAGGGAACAATCCCGAACCGCGTCGTGCATTGCCCATCGAGACTGTCTCGATGATGAAGCGGGAACTTCCCGCTTCATTGATAATATCATAGCGTGCGACGAGTCGTGTGAGGCGTATTCCAGCCTGAACGCGTGCCGCGCTGCCGAAATCGGTCAGGTCGAGCGGAGTTGTGAGTGCGCCTGTCATGGCCAGGGGTGTAGCCAGCGTATCGGCCGGAACCGTGCTTGTCAGTAGATGTGTATGCCAGGTGGCGAAGGTTGGTTCCAGCGGAGCACCGGGCGTCTTTACTGTTGTTTTATTATCGTCGGTAGGCGAACCGTTCCATGAAAGAGTAATCGCCGTTTTCCGTTTCGGAAGCGAACACATATACATCGAGGGCCGAGATGGCATTCTCTTCGGCGGAAGCGATTGTTTCTCCTTTGGTTTTCTCCCGGTCGAGTACCAGTTTGTTTTTTAAATTGAGCGTCACTTCCTGCCGTGTAATGGCATCGCTTCCGCCCTCCGGTGCAGGTTGTTCGCCTTTTTGTTGTACCTCTTCCGTACAGCTCCCCAGCAGTACGAACAAACAGGACAACATCATGTAATTAATCTTTTTCATTTCACTATATTTTTAATATTACGGTAACTTTCAATTATCCAATCGCTCCCCCTTCATCCCAGTCGGATGCCGTGGCCTGTGTTACAACGATCTTATTCTCATACACCGTGACCAGCAGATCGAACTCCTGTTCCATGTTTGTATCCATATCCATAGGCAGTTTGTTGAAAAACAGGTTCAGGTCGATATCCTTGACAATCTGCTCTCCGTCGCGCCAGAGGCTCCATAACTGATGGGTGGAGGAGGTGTAGCGGAAGGTGACGAATTCGCCGATCACTTCTCCCTCGTAGTTCATGGCGGCACGGGTTTCATGATAGGCGATCTTGTTGCCTATATAAGGTAAGGAATAAGTGCCGTCGCCCGAGGGCACGGGATTTGCTTCGCTGCCGTTGAAGCTGTAGAGGGCCGGAATACCTTTCAGTCGCATCCGGAAACAATCTTTTAAATCCTGACGTAATAATAAAGACGACTGTTGCATCCAGGCAGCATAGGGAACCGTGATCAGATAATCTACTTTTTTACTACCGGCAATGTGCCGGTTTTCAATGATTGTCAGGAAAGGAGCGGCCTGTCGGTTTTTGTTTGTCTGCAAGGCCTGTTCGCGTCTGTCGAACCAGTGACGGCTTCCGCCTGTCAGTATGACGGCCGGAAGTTCAAGCGTACTTTGTTTGTTTTTTAATACCGGTGTGAAAGTAACGGCTGTATACGTATTCACCTGTACATCTTCCAGGTCCATTAGGATAGAAAGATGCAGGCTGTCGTTTTTCACCCAGGCGGAGCGCGGCACGATACGGATACCTTTTGTTGCCGCGGTTCCGGACAGGGGAAATAAAAGCATAACACCCAGTATTAATATTAATGTATATATCTGTCGTCTCATAAGCCGGAAATATTAACGTAAGAAATAGATGAATGAAATACCGATGCGGGTGGGACCAAAGTAGGTGCGGGTGTAACTGCCTTCGCGTTCTCCGCATTCGGCACAGCGCAGTTTGTCATATTTCATGTAGGCATAACCTGCCCCGATCATTGCTTCAATCCCCCAGCGTTCGCCGAGTGCCCAGTGATAGCCATAGCTTACGCCTCCTCCATAGAGATCGCCACGTAATGTATATTCTTTTAGCCCTGAGATGAAGGGGATCTGCCCGATATTGAAATGACCGTAATGACCATGCATGCCGATGAAATGTCCTTCGAATTTACGGCAGAACCAATAACGGGCTTCCGGCTGCAAAAGGTATAAATTCAGCTTCATGTCATCCGGATATTTCTAGGCGTTGTATGCTCCCCATAATTCAATGGTTATGTTGTGGGAAATACCCACTTCAACTCCGATATTGGGAGTTGTTGTTGCCCAAAAGAGAGCATTGGTTTTTAATGCAGTCTGTTGTCCGGCAACAAAAACTGGTAAACCAATGAGCAAAAACAATAGGAAGTGGAATTTTCTTCGCATATACCCTATATTATAATATCGTATTTTCCGGTTCTGTCTCTTGGTAAGAGACAGATTTCCCGTTATAGAATTATTTTCAGATACCCTTGATTTTTCTGCTTTTTCCCGTAATCAATTTCTTATTGATCAGATCAAGCATGTTACATTTGGTAAAGTCGATATAAATATGTGTCGTTTTTACTGAGGTATGTCCCATCCCTTCTGAAATGAGATTGTCGGGAACTCCCAGATTTTTTACATGTGTAGCCCATGAATGACGTGCAACATATGAAGAAAGATGTGCATTGACCAGTAACCCCAGTTTTTTCAGTTCACCATTGTAAAGACGAAGTTTCTTTTCGTATTCTCTGTATGAAGCATCTGGTCCGGATAATATGGGAAATAAAAGTCCTTCTTTGTTCTGCCGGACATACCGGATGATCTTTTTCATGACAGGCAGTAGTTTGATACGTATTTTTTCCCCTGTTTTATGTCGTGTATAGATCAGGTAGTCGCCTTGAATATTTTTGTCGGTCAGGTGTGCCAGGTCGATAAATGCCATACCTTGTGCGTAGTAGCAAAAAAGAAAGTAGAGACGGGCAAGGATTACCTTTTCAGATAGTTTTTTGCTGTCCAGCTTTTCTATGCTGAGTATTACATTCTTGTCTACTGCTCTTTTGGTGCTTTTCCCTATACCGGTATTAATATGCCTGAATGGTGAGGACGTGCTTCGATAATTCCGTCATTAACGGCACGGTTCCAAAGCGCTTTCAGGTTGCGCATGTAAAAAGAGACCGTATTGGGATGCAATTTTCTTTCGATCAGCCATGATTCATATTTTTTTATCAGCTCTTCGTCGATATCGTTCAGTAGGATATTCTCTGTCGGCAGGTATTTATGAAAACTGTTATGCAGGCTTCGGTAATGCCTTACACTGGCATTTCTGTCTTCTGCCGCAAATTGTTTAATGATTTGTTCGATATAAGCGATAAAGGTATTCCCCCTGAGAAGTGCCTTATAACTTTCTATGATCATATCGGCTGTTATTTCCTTATTTTTCGGAAGCCGGGTAATAACTGTTTGCATACGCTGTTTTTCTTCGCTGGTTTTTTGGTTTATCTCCATCAGATAAAGATACCGCTCAGGAAGGCATCCTGGGGGGACTATTGCCAGTTGTCTGTTTTCATCCCATTCATCTTCATGCAGTTTGTAAGGGAGACTTATTTGTCTGACTTTACGGCGGTAAATCACTTGCAGGTACAAAGCGGTTTCCCGGTTGTTGTCTGTTCCCTGTCGTCGTTTCAGGTTGACAGAGATGGTCGTTTTGTTTTTTTCTTTGTTCAGTTCCATAATTTTTTTAATGAATAATGTTTGTAAACGTGCATGTATTGGCGGTTAATAAATCTGTAATATAGGTACAAATTACCGTAATTTGTATAATGTTATATCTTTATTATCGTACTACTTTTGTACCGGTAAGAAAATATATATCTTTACCGCTTGAAATAAATAAACACTATATGGCTATAAAACGTTTTGGTGTCTCTCTGGAAGAGAATCTGTTGGAATCGTTGGATAAGTATGTGGACGAAAATGGCTTCGCCAATCGTTCGCAAGCGATCCGGTTCCTGATAGAAAAGAACGTGGCCGAAAGGAAATGGCAGTGTAACCATATCGTTGCCGGTACTATTATTATAATGTACGACCAGGAGAAGAAAGCGATAGCTTCCAAGATTGTCGGTATCGAGCAAGACTATCAGGACGTGATACTCTCGTCTTCCCAGTATTATATCAATCAGCATTTTTGTCTGCACATCGAAACTGTGATGGGCACGGCTCACCGTTTGACGGAATTGGCCGATAAACTGACTGCTATAAAGGGAATTAAACATGGTAAATTGGTGATGAGCCGGGCGGATTAAGTCTATTTTTTTGCCGGTTTGGTAACACGATTATTTAAATAGGTGTTACCTTAGATGGGGAAACAGATGACAAATCTTATACAAGAATAAATGATGAAGAAAGGATTTTTACTTATTTCAGGACTGCTGGCGGGTTCGGCAGTCTTTGCCTCCGGGCCGGTCGAACCGATTGAGCCGTTGGGAATAGATAGTCTGATCAATTTGCAGGGTGTAGTGATTTCTGCAAATAAGATACAGGTAAACCGGAATAGTGTTCCCCTTACTATTTCAGTGATAGACCGGGATCAGATAGAGGCTAGCAGTGAGTCGGCTTTGTTACCGGTGTTATCGGAGCGTGTTCCCGGATTGTTTGTAACGGAAAAGGGGATTACCGGATTTGGTGTTTCAAACGGGTCGGCCGGTACGGTAAATATTCGTGGAGTAGGTCAAGGGAATAAAGTGTTGATGTTGTTTGACGGACAGCCGCAATGGGCTGGTGTTTTTGGACATTCGTTGCCTGATACATATGTGGCTTCTGATATTGAACGGGTTGAGGTGATCCGTGGACCGGGTTCGTTATTATACGGTTCAAATGCGATGGGAGGAGTAGTCAACATTATCACCCGCCAGCATAAACAGGAAGGCCGTCGTACGCAGGCACGTGTTATGTTTGGTTCGTACAATACGCAGAAGTACATGATTAATAATGGCTATAATATCGGAAATTTCAGTAGTTTCGTTTCTGTGAATCACGACCGTTCAGATGGTCACCGGCCTGATTCCAAATTTGATATTACAAATGGTTTTGCTAATTTGGGATATCGGATCAATAACCAATATAAAGTAACCGGAAATTTGAGCTTAGCTAAATATAATACGGAAGATCCGGGTGCGATTACCAGTCCGTTGCTGGATCATATCATGCATATTCTTCGTGGAACAACATCTTTCGCTTTGGAGAACCATCATGAGAAGTCTAGCGGAGCATTACGTGTTTTCTATAACTGGGGACACCATAAGATAAATGACGGCCATGCCGTTAATGCCGACCCGCGCTCATTCCTGTTTTATTCGGATGATCATAATACCGGTGTTCAATTATACCAGTCTTTCCGTTTAGTGGAGGGAAATACATTTACCGCTGGTGTCGATTATAAGAATTGGGGAGGGCATGCCTGGAATGATACGATTAACGGCCCGGTCGGAGAAATTGTTAAGAAATCGGTCAATGAAGTAGCCGGTTATGCAATCATGCAGCAGGATCTTTTCGATATTTTGAGTCTGAATGCCGGCGTACGTTACGAACATAGTAGCGCTTATGGAGGCGAATGGGTTCCACAGGCTGGTTTTGCGATTCGTCCGTTTCAGGGTAATACGATCAAGGGTTCTTTTTCGAAAGGATATAGAAGTCCGACGCTGCGTGAGTTGTATATATCCTATCTCCCTTATTCAAAGGCGAATCCGGATTTGAAACCGGAAAGTATGCTGAGTTATGAACTGTCTGTGGGGCAGTACTTTTGGGACAATCGTTTGCATGCTGAACTGACGGCTTTTTATATTGAAGGGAAAGATATGATCTCTGTAGTGGATCGTCAGATGTCGAATATCGGGCGCTTTTATAATAAAGGGATTGAGTTTGAGACTGGATATCAGATCTTAAACAACTTGAATCTGGATATGAATTATAGTTATCTGTATACGAATAAAGCTATAGTGGCTGCTCCGGCTCATAAATTTTATGCCAGTGCCACTTATATGCCCGGCCGCTTTACTTTTAACCTGAGTGTGCAGTCTATTTTCGATTTGTATACGACTGTTGGAAATACACCGGATAAAAATAAGAAAGAAGATTATACCGTATTGAATGCCCGTGCTTCTTACCGTTTCGGTTCGCAGGCTAAAGGATTGAAACTGTTTGTGAAAGGAGAGAATCTGACAGCTACACGATATTCTATTAACGAAGGTTATCCGATGCCGAAAGCGGTATTTATGGGAGGGATAGATGTGACGTTTTAAGTCTATAATAAATACATTGTTGGAAGAGACTGTTTCGAAAGGGGCAGTCTCTTTTGTTTTTATAAGCGACATTTTATGTAGATGTGTTAAATATGTTGAATTTGCGAGCCTGTTGTCATGGCTGCTTCGTTCTTTTTGTAAACATAAATGGTGGATATGTAAAGCATGCTTCCATTGTATTTCAAAGCCGAGTTAATGTATTAAAATTAATGCTCAATTCAGTTCTTAATTTATAAATTTGCCTCGATTTGATAATGGTTTTTAACTGTCGGTAGAGAGTGGAAATGATTCCCTTTTGATTTTGGGATGAAGATATTTTGAACTTTATTTTATTAGAATTATGAGTAAATGTATTATGAAAAAGATCGTACATGTTCTATTTCAGTTGGTATTATGGGCGACGTTGCCTGCAATAGCCCAAACGTCGGTTGATGTGAATACGGTAGCAGAGTTAAAAACGAAAGTCAGTACTGCTACTGAGAATAGTGTGTTTGTGCTGACTGCGGATTTTGTGGAGGACTTTGACACGCAGGCTTCTTCTATTGATCTGACAATCAATTCGTCTGCAAAGATCACTATTGACGGGGCAAATCAAACCCTGAAAGCTGCTTTAAACAAACAGCATTTTACAGCCAACGGATCAGGAGAGGGAACATTGACTATTCAAAACCTGACTCTTACCGGATTAGTAAAAGACTCGGAATTAGTAGGTGGAGAATTTCCAAAAGACTGGAATCCGGATGCTTCGAATATTGGAGGAGGAGTAACTGGTAGTTTCCCTGGAGAATTAAAGATAATTAATTGTCTTTTTTCTAAAATGAGACCACCGGGAGCCGGCGTAAATGTTTCTTCCAAGAAAGTAACAATCAAGGAATCATCGTTTATCTCTTTAGGTATAACAAATTCGTATAATGGTGGATCTGTTATTTATACGAGGGGAAGTACTTCTTATGAAGTGGAAAACTGTACATTCGCTTATAATTATGCCAAAGGTGCCTGGGCGAATGCCTCAGCGATTATTTATATAACAGTGAATGTGGCCGATCTTATTTCCTTTAAGAATAGCCGTTTCTACAAGAATACGAATAATACAGCTGTAAAAGATGGCGCTGCCGGTGGTGGTGTCATCTCATTGAAAGATGCTTATCCTGAGAAGTTTATAGTTGATAATTGTGAGTTTGTTGGAAATGAGGTAGACTCTTATGGCGAACTGGGGAACACTGCCGATGGAGGTGCTCTCTATTTTTATGTGCATAATGGAGGAGGAAGTTATCCGAACAGACCGGCAGTCGAAATAACAAATAGTACGTTTATAGAGAATACCGCTTTCGATGAGGGCGGTGCGATTGCTCTTGTCGGCCAATACCTGCTGAATGCGCAGGTGAAGAATAATACGTTTTATGGAAATGTGGCAAGGGGGGAACAGCGAAAAGGTTCGATTTTAGCCGATGGCATGGACGGAGGTGGTGCAGTAGAAGTCGATACCAAAGCGACGGCTGTTTTCGAAAATAACACAGTTATCAAGAATAATGCTTTGAAAGGAACTGCCTCTTCCGGAAATGCAGGAGGAGGTATTTCTGTATATGGCAGTGGTAAAGCTGCATTAAAGAATAATATTATCAGTGGGAATGTGAGTTCTTATAGCTATTCGGGAGGGTATCCTGATATTTATCCGGCAATCACTTCTTCTTCATGGTCATCAAAAACCGGTAATAATGTTATCGGAGAATCATTGGAAGATATCTTTGGCGTAGCCGATCCTAAACCTATCGCCTACGGCAACAAAAAGGCTGGCGATCCGAGATGGGATACTGCGAACGATGCTTTTTACGGTGTTATTAAAACGATACCGATCCTGCCGAATGACAAGAGCCTGGCCGACATACAACCAAGTGGTCTTGCCGATGATACTGTCGATAACTCTACTTTGAGTGAACTCATGGGCAAAGACCAGAACGGCAATCCTCGTATTACGACCAGTGATGGCTTTTCGGATTCGGGCGCTGTCGAAATTCTTTGGGTACGTTTTAATGCCAATGGCGGAAACTGGACAGGTCTGGAGGCCAATACCTACGCCGGTGCTGATTATTACAACCAGGAAGATGGCAAGACCTCCTATTATTACAAGGTTATCAATAACGGAGGTAAAGTATCCAGTCCCCCAACAACCCCTGACAAATTGGTGCATCCTGAAGGTAAGACGTTCGTTAAATGGGTAACGGATGATACGGAAGAAAAAGATTGGGTCAGCTCGGCCGCTGTGACGAAGAATGCGATGTATAAAGCCATATGGAAAGAAAATGCCTTGGAAGTAACCTATCATTCAAACTTCGATCCCGACAAAACCTATAAGCATTCATATGATGAGGGAAAAGTAACCGTCGCCACCTATCCGGCAACCGCGTTGCCCATTCGTCCGAACCATATTTTCCTGAGATGGACGACGAATGCTGATGGCACAGGTACGGCATACCAGCCCGGGGCGACTTTCACGATTACAGAAAATACCGACCTGTACGCCCAGTGGGAACCCAACTCTATCCTGAAGCTGCAATGGTCAGTCTCTAAAACAACTCCGGAGATATTCGAATTCAACGATGTGGAGAACAACTCTACCACTTCTGTGATGGTTGGAACTCCCGTTTACGTCCAGATCAGACCGATAGAGCTTGACTACATAGATTACGACCGCTGGTCCATCGAATACACCGCAACGCCGGCAGACTACCACTATCCGATGGAAGAATCTATCGCAAAAACCCTTCGCTACGATTTCAACAAAGGGGAAGCTCATACGCTGGAAGGAACTTATTATTATAATGTAAGCAAACTGATCCTTTACAAGGATGGGGTAGAGGTTGCCACTTATATCTATCGTAACGCCACCTGTACCCACATCGTGATCATCCAGGCGAAGCCGATAGCTAAAATACCGGCTTTGCAATGGTCGGTATCGACCACCACTCACGAGCAAT
>OLGD01000464.1_pt1 | contig 82687 bp, 66 predicted proteins | sample 1605311 | NCBI WGS metagenome assembly OLGD01 (sample SAMEA3888917, study PRJEB22519) | human gut metagenome | biome: human gut; feature: human-associated habitat; material: faeces | place: Denmark | collected 2010
GTTGGCCTTTTCCAGGCCCTGTGGGCAAAAAATGGCAAATATGAGTACTGTTGCTATCGTAGTGTCATATTGCCGGCATAAGATAATAGACATAACAGAAAATATGTTCATTAACCTTAACACATATAAGCCCGCTATAGAACTATTTGAGTAATTTAGGGGCGCTTGCAAGCCGTGCGGGCAGCATATGGGGCTGTTTTGGCTGTTACTAAAAAGGTAACAGTACTCATATTTGCCATTTTTTGCCCACAGGGGCTGGAAAGGACCGTCAATTCGGCTCCAGGGGATGCGGCCCAAGGGCCGCAGAACGAAAAATGGGGGCGCTGGTTGTCCTGCGCCCCCATTCTTTGGGTATTGCGGTTGTTTGCCGCCGGTTTTACGCCGCCTCGTCGAACTGCGAGTTGTACAGGTCGGCGTAGAAGCCGCCCTGGGCGAGCAGTTCGTCGTGTGTGCCCTTCTCGACGATGTCGCCGTCGCGAATCACCAAGATTACGTCGGCGTTGCGGATTGTGGACAGGCGGTGCGCGATGACAAAGCTCGTGCGGCCCTGCATCAGCGCATCCATGGCGCGCTGAATAAGCTCCTCGGTGCGGGTGTCCACGTTGGAAGTCGCCTCGTCTAGAATCAGCGCCGGGCGGTCGGCCAAAATGGCACGGGCGATGGTCACGAGCTGGCGCTGACCCTGCGACAGGTTAGTGCCCTCCTCGTTGATCATAAAGTCGTAGCCACCGGCGAGCGTATGGATAAAGTGGTCGCAGCGTGCGGCGCGTGCGGCGGCCTCGACCTCGGCGTCGGTCGCATCGGGGCGTCCGTAGCGGATGTTCTCGCGGATGGTGCCGTTAAACAGCCAGGTGTCCTGCAGCACCATGGCAAACTCGCCGCGCAGCGCCGCGCGGTCCCAGTCGCGCACGTCGACGCCTTCGACGCGCAGCGAACCGCCGTCCACGTCGTAAAAGCGCTGCAGCAGCTTAATGAGCGTGGTCTTGCCGGCGCCGGTGGGGCCGACGATGGCAATGGTTTGGCCGGGCTGCGCCTCGCAGCTAAAATCGTGGATGATGGTCTTGTCGGGCGTGTAGCCAAACTTGACATGGTCGAACTCCACGTGGCCGGGGCGCTTTTCGGGAATCTGCGCGTCGGCCTTTTGCTCCTCCTCGGGCGCGGCCAGGAACTCAAAGACGCGCTCGGTGGCAGCGGCCATCGACTGCATCGTATTGCTCACGTTGCCCAGTTGCTGTACGGGTTGCGTAAAGTTGCGAACGTACTGGATAAAGCTCTGGATGTCGCCGGGCGTGGCATTGCCGGTCAACGCGAGCTGTGCGCCCACCACGACGACGCCCACATAGCCCATGTTGCCCACCAGGCTCATAAGCGGCATCATCAGGCCCGACAGGAACTGCGAACGCCAGCCGCTAATAAAGAGTCGGTCGTTTTGACGGTCGAACTCCTCGATCGAGGCCTCGGCGCGGTCGAACACCTGAATGACGTTCTGGCCGGCAAAGTCCTCCTCGATAATGCCGTTGACGGCGCCCAGAACCTGCTGTTGCTCGCGGAAGTACGGCTGCGAGAAGTGAATCATCACGACCAGGATTATCGCGGCGGCCGGCAGCGTGAGCACGGTGACGCCGGTGAGCGGCAGGCTGATCGACAGCATCATGACGAGGACGCCGATAATCTGCGTCACCGACGTGATGAGCTGCGTCACGCTCTGGTTGAGCGACTGGCCCAGCGTATCGACGTCGTTAGTGATGCGGCTGAGCACGTCGCCCTTGCTGTGTCCGTTAAAGTAGCTCATCGGAACGACGGCGATCTTGGCGGCGATCTCCTTGCGCATGCGATAGCAGATCTTTTGCGTGACGCCGGTCATGAGCCAGCCTTGGATCAGGCTGCAAACAGAGCTCGCCAGATACAGGCAGAGCAAAAAGCCGAGCGTCTTGGCGATCCAGTCAAAGTCAACGTCGCCGGTGCCGTTGACCTTGGCAACCAGACCCTCGAATAGCTTGGTGGTGACCTGGCCGAGTACCTTGGGTCCCACGATATTAAAGACGACCGAGCACACGGCAAAGGCGACGGCGGCAAACACGGCAATCTTGTGCTGGCCGATATAGCCGAGCAGCTGCCTCATGGTGCCCTTAAAGTCCTTGGCCTTTTCGCCGCGACGCATGCCGCCCATGCGGCCCATGGGTCCACGCTGGCGGGTGGGCTTGGGAATCTGAGTCTTGGTTTCGTCTGCCATTAGCGCTCGCCTCCTTCCATAACGGCTTCAATCTCTTCTTGGGTAAGCCCCAGCTCCTCGGCGGAAAGCTGTGACTGTGCGATCTCCAGGTACGCCGGGCAGCTGTGCAGCAGCTCCTCGTGCGTACCGGTGCCCACCACGTGGCCGTCGTCGAGCACGATGATCTGGTCGGCGTGCATGATGGTCGCGATGCGCTGGGCCACGACCACGAGTGCGGCGTCGGTAACGTTTTTGGCCAGCTCCTCGCGCAGGCGAGCGTCGGTCTTGTAGTCGAGTGCGCTAAACGAGTCATCGAACACCACGACCTCGGGCTTTTTGGCCAACGCGCGGGCGATGGCCAGACGCTGGCGCTGACCGCCCGAGACATTGGAGCCGCCCTGACTGATGGGGGAGTCGTAGCCGCCCTCGCGCTCGGCGATAAAGTCCTCGGCTTGGGCGATGCGTGCCGCCCGGTGCATGTCATCATCGCTCACCATGTCGCCGGCAAATTTAAGGTTGCTCTCGACGGTGCCCGAGAACAGGCGACCCTGCTGCGGGATGTAACCAATGCGGCGGCGCAGCTCGGAAAGGGTCATGTCACGCACGTCGATACCATCGAGCGAAATGCTGCCACCCGTGACGTCGTACAGGCGCGGAATCAGCTGCACGAGCGTGGACTTGCCCGAGCCCGTGGAGCCAATGATGCCGAGCATCTGACCGGCGTGCGTGGTGAAGTTCACGCCGCTGATGACGTCGGCGCGGGCAGCGGGATACTGGAAGCTCACGTCACGGAAGGTGAGCTCACCGCGCGGCGCGCTGGCAGCAGGCAGTTTGGGCGAGGCAGGGTCGTTGATGCTCGTGGGGCAAGTGATGACCTCTTCCACGCGCTCGACCGCGACCTCGGCGCGGGGCAGGATGACCGAAACCATGGTGAGGATCATAAACGCCATGACGATTTGCATGGTGTAGGAGATAAACGCCATCATGTTGCCGACCTGCATCACGCCGTCGGACACGCCCTGCGCGCCAAACCAGACGATAAGCACGGTGATGCAGTTCATGACGAGCATCATGAGCGGCATCATAAAGCTCATGGCGCGGTTGGTGTAGAGCTGCGTGGTCATCAGGTCGAGGGACGCCTGGTCAAAGCGCTCGAGCTCATGTTCCTCGCGGTTGAACGAGCGGATGGGCATAAGACCGTCGAGCAGCTCGCGGGCGGTAAGGTTCACCCGGTCCACAAAGCTCTGCATCTTTTTGAACTTGGGCATGGTGAGACCCATAAGCACGCCGACGACGGCCGAGACCGCGATGATGGCCACGGCGATGGTCCACTCCAGGCCGGTATGGTTGGCCAGGACGCGCGTGACGGCGACGATGCCCATGACGGGGGCCATCAGACACATGCGGATAAACAGGGTTGCGGCCATCTGGATCTGCTGAATGTCGTTGGTGCAGCGGGTGATGAGCGAGGCCTGGCTAAACTTGCCCACCTCGGCCGGCGAGAAGTGCATAACCTTGTTGAAGGTCTCGCGGCGCAGGTCGCGGGCGATGGAGCAGGCGGTGCGCGAAGCCACGGCGCCGGTCAGGATGGTGGCGACGAGCGACACGAGGCACAGCCCAAACATCGTGGTCGCCATGCGGCCCAGGTAGGCGTTCTGCACGTCGGCGGGGTCGATGCCTTGCGCTTTGTACTCTTCTTGTACGTAGGTCACGGCGCGCTGGGTGACGATGGACCCCGACATGGAGCCCATTTTATCTGCCATTTCGTTGGCGCTTTCGACGAGCTTGCTTTGGTCTACCAGACCGCCTTCGATGCCCAGACGCAGGCTCTTCATGGTGATCTTACCGCCGTCTGCATCAATCTGCTTTTGCATGTTCTGGGCCGCCGTGGCCTTCTGCTGCATCTCGGCGAGCTGCTCGGGCGTCATCGCCGCCATTTGCTCGGGCGTGGGCATGGCCTGAGCGGCGTCGCTGTCTTTCTCGCTGGACGTGCCGGTCATGTCGCCCATGGAGTCGGCGTCGATGCCTTGGTTGAGCGAAAGGACGACGGTCTCGGGCAGGCTCATAATGTCGGCGAGCTTGCTGCCGTCGGCGCGCTCGTCCTCGGTGCCCTTGTACGTGCGAATCCCGTTTTTGTCTGCCTTGCCAAACGCAGCCTCTACCGTCTTGGCGTCTTTGGCGCTCATAAAGAGTTCGAGGTCGTCGAGCGATTCGGAGCGGATGGTGTCGGGCACGGGCGAGGCGATGCCGCCTTGCTGCACGCCCACGTCGACGATGTCGCTCATATAGGTAGGCAGCGCCAGATCGGCGTTGCAGCTGATTACGATAAGTACGATAGCTGCGAACAGTGCCAGGACATGCTTTTTAAAGAGCTTGAGAATCCTCACTCGGCATCTCTCCTTTCTTGGTTGCGGTCGATAATTTCGTTGGCACGTCTTAGAAGGCGCACCATCTCTTGGGTATCTGTTTCGCCGAACTGCTCAAGGAAGGCCGCGGTGCGGTCCTCGAATTCCCGACGCTTGATCTCGAGATCATGGAATCCCTTGTCGGTCACCGTGACGTGTACGCGACGACGGTCGGTCTTTGAGTGCTCACGCTCAACCCAGCCCTTGGCTTCGAGAGCGCGTAGGATATTGGCGATGCGGGCGCTCGAGACCCAGGCACGATTGGCGAGTTCGCTCGGCGTGAGCGAGCCGCCAGCGAGCATGAGAGCGCGCATGACGGCCATCTCGCCGCCGAGAGCTTTGTCCGCAAAGCGCGAAATGCGCTGATGCATGCTGCCAAACTCAGTTAAGAGTTGACGCCCAAGCTCATGGAAATCGGTATCTTCCACCGAAAACCCCTAACACTAGAAACTATTTTCGGTGAAAGATGATACCCGCATATTCGGGCCTCATGCAGTGGGCAATATAAAGAGCGCATAAAGAGTTAAAAAATTCAATTGCTGAAGCGTTTCAAAGAACTACTATGCCCGCGGTTAGGCGAGGGGTTGTCACCACCATGACGACTGGGACTCATTTATCGCCACGTGCGATGCTCCAACTTCCCGCAAGGAGACACCTGAATCAAGGGGGTTGGAGTCATGGCATTTGACTTCACGGGCAAAACCGCGATCGTTACCGGCGGCACTCAGGGCATTGGCCTCGAGATCGCCAAGGGCATCGTCGCGGGCGGCGGACACGTCGCGCTCATCGCAAGGAACGCTGCCAAGGGCGAGGCCGCTGTGGTCGAGCTTGGCGAGGGCAACAAGTTCTATCAGCTCGATGTTGCCGATGCGCCCAAGGCGCGTGAGACCGTCGAGCAGATTTTTACGGACCTGCCGCAAACCAACATCCTGATCAACTGTGCTGGCGTCATCAGCACCAAGAAGTTCGACGAGATCGATGACACCGAGTGGCGTCGTACCATCGACATCAACCTCAACGGTACCTTCACTATGATGAATGCTGTGTACCCGCACTTTAAGGCGGCCCATGCCGGCACTATCGTCAACGTGAGTTCCGTTGCGGGCAAGATCGGTGGCGGCCTGCTCGGCACCGCGGCTTACGCGAGCTCCAAGGCCGGTGTTAACGGTCTAACCAAGGCAGTCGCCAAGGAAGGCGGCAAGTTTGGCGTCCGCTGCAACGCCGTGTGCCCGTCGCTCACCCTTACCGATATGACCTCGATTCTCTCTGACGAGAACTCTCAGCGCATCATCAACGGTATTCCTCTGGGCCGTGCCGCCCAGGCAAGCGAGCCCGCGCAGATGGTGCTCTTCTTTGCCTCCGACCTTGCCAGCTTCGTGAACGGCGAGATCGGTGACTGCGACGGTGGCATCGTTCTGGACGGGTAATACCCCGCGACGTTAATTCGGCGACGGCTCCTGCGACTCGGGACCGTCGCCTTCTTTCTGGCACAGGAGCGTGTGACCGCGTGTCGCACGCATCAAAAGGAGATATAAATGAGTGAATCGACTGCGGTGGAGGCGCCGGCGGCAAAGGAGCCGTTCTTTAAGATGTCCTCCATCCCGGGTGCCAATATTTTGGTGCCGCTTTTGTTGGGCTGCCTGCTCAACACGCTGTTCCCCGACCTATTCAAAACGCTCGGCAGTTTTACGCTTGGCATGACTCAGCAGGGCGCAGGCCCGCTTGTTGGCGCTTTTTTGCTCATCGTCGGTACGACGATTTCGTTTAAGAGCGCTCCTGCCGCCGCTGCCCGCGGCGCCATCATCATCGCCGTCAAGCAGATCGTGGTCGTTGCCGTGTCGCTGCTCATCCTTTATGTGTTCAACGACAACCTGTTTGGTATCTCGGCCATGGTGATGCTGGCCGCTTGCACGGGTGCGAACAACGCTATGTACGCTGGACTGATGGGCACCATGGGCAATGAGGCCGAACGTGGTGCCGTCGCAATCACCACGCTGGTTGTCGGCCCTCCGGTCACGATGATCGTGCTCGGCGCTGCCGGTCAGGCTCCGATCGGCTGGTCGCTCGTGGGCGCCATCCTGCCGATCGTCGTCGGCATTATCCTGGGTAACCTCTTCCCCAGCTTTAAGAAGATGATGGCACCGGCACTTTCCGCCATCATCGTGCTCGTCTTCTTTGCCATGGGATCGACCATGACCTTTGGCCAGCTTATCAACGGTGGTCTTCCCGGCATCCTGCTCGGCGTGATCTGCTCGGTGGTCTTTGCAATTCCCGTCATCGCGGTCGATAAGCTCACGGGCGGTACGGGTGTCGCAGGTGCGGCCATTTCGAGCTGCGCCGGAGCCAATGTGGCCACGCCTGCTGCCATGGCAAGCGTCAACGAGGCCATGTACGGCGGCGCGGTGCTCGCGACGGCTACGGCGCAGGTCGCAGCATGTGCTATCGTGACGGCCATTTTGACCCCGCTGGTCACCAGCTGGTGCTACAAGCATTTTGAGGGCCAGGGCCACAGCAAGGCAACGACCGACAAGGCCGCCGCAGCCGCCTAATGCCAAGCGGCAATCAAAGCTAAATAACTAGCCATGCCACAGGGCGGCCCCGGGGGAAATCCCGTGGCCGCCCTGTAGTTTCTGTGGGGTCTCTGGGGCACTTTACTCTGCTAAAGCTGGCATAACAGCTAGAGTGAAGGACGTATAAAGGCAAGGGGAAATATCAAGCGAATCGGTGAACGGTAGCTGATGGTGGGAGCGTTTCCTGCGGATTTGTTAAAAACAACCTTATGGTATAAAAAAAGAAACATATAACAGCCCTGATGAAGGGGGTGGCTATGTTATCCTTCTCAAACGGGTGAAATCTTGGGTTTTGGGTTGCAGTTCCAAGGTGGACAAACGTTTTTCCCTGTACCAACGTGTGGTGAAGAACGGAAGAAGCCGGTAGTGCAAGCCGATAATTCAAGAATTCAATAAGCAGCGGTGTGAGAGAGCGCCGCATTACACGTAACTAGGAGCGTGGTTACACAATGCAGGAGGCATGGGAAGGCTTCAAGGAAGGCATCTGGACGGGAGAGGTTGACGTCCGAGACTTCATCCAGAAGAACTACACCCCCTACGAGGGCGACGAGTCGTTCCTCGCCGGCCCGACCGAGCGTACCAAGGAGCTGTGGGGCGAGGTTCTCGACCTGCTGCTCAAGGAGCGCGAGCAGGGCGGCGTCCTCGATATGGACACCAAGACCGTCACAGGTATCGTGAGCCACCCCGCTGGCTACATCGATAACGCCCACCGCGAGATGGAGACCATCGTCGGCCTCCAGACCGACAAGCCGCTCAAGCGCGCGCTGCACGTCAACGGCGGTATCCGCATCGCTTGCCAGGCTGCCAGCCAGCACGGCTACAAGATCGACGAGAACGTTGTCGAGCGCTACACCTTCGAGCGCAAGACTCACAACGCCGGCGTCTTCGATGTCTACACCCCCGAGATGCGTGCCTGCCGTTCGGCCCACATCATCACCGGTCTGCCCGATGGCTATGGCCGCGGCCGCATCATCGGCGACTACCGTCGTGTCGCCCTGTACGGCGTCGACTACCTGATCAAGGACAAGGAGGCCCAGAAGGCTTCCACCCCGACGGTCATGACCGCCGACAACATCCGCGATCGTGAGGAGCTGCAGGAGCAGATCCGCGCCCTCGGCGAGCTCAAGATGATGGCCGAGACCTATGGTTTCGACATTTCCAACCCTGCTACCAACACGCAGGAGGCCATCCAGTGGATGTACTTCGCCTACCTCGCTTCCGTTAAGGAGCAGAACGGCGCCGCTATGTCCATCGGCCGCACCTCTACGTTCATCGACATCTACGCTGAGCGCGACCTTGCCAACGGTACCTTCACCGAGGAGCAGATCCAGGAGTTCGTGGATCACTTCATCATGAAGCTCCGCATGGTCAAGTTTGCCCGTACCCCCGAGTACCAGGCCCTGTTTACCGGCGATCCGCAGTGGGTCACCGAGTCCATCGGCGGTATGGGTGTTGACGGCCGTACGCTCGTTACCAAGATGAGCTACCGCTACCTGCACACGCTCGAGAACATGGGCACCAGCCCCGAGCCCAACATGACCGTTCTGTGGTCGACCCGTCTGCCCGAGAACTTCAAGAAGTTCTGCGCCAAGACTTCTGTCGCCAGCTCCTCGATCCAGTACGAGAACGATGACCTCATGCGCGTCTATCACGGCGACGACTACGGCATTGCCTGCTGCGTGTCCTCCATGCGCATTGGCAAGGAGATGCAGTTCTTCGGCGCCCGCGCCAACCTGGCCAAGTGCCTGCTGTACGCACTCAACGGCGGTGTTGACGAGGTCTCCAAGAAGCAGGTCGGCCCCAAGTATCGCGCCGTCGAGGGCGACACGCTCGATTACGACGACGTTGTGGCCAAGTACAACGACATGATGAAGTGGCTCGCTGGCGTGTACGTCAACTCGCTGAACATCATTCACTACATGCACGACAAGTATTGCTACGAGCGTATCCAGATGGCTCTGCACGACAAGCACGTGCACCGTTGGTTCGCTACGGGCATCGCTGGCCTTTCCGTCGTGGCCGACTCCCTGTCCGCCATCAAATACGCCAAGGTCCACCCCGTCCGTGACGAGAACGGCATCATCGTCGACTTCGAGACCGAGGGCGAGTTCCCCAAGTACGGTAACGACGACGACCGCGTCGACCAGATCGCTCACGACGTTGTGCACCAGTTCATGGAGTACATCCGCATGAACGACACCTACCGCAACTCCGTGCCCACGACCTCGGTTCTGACCATCACCTCCAACGTCGTGTACGGCAAGAAGACCGGTTCTACGCCTGATGGCCGCAAGGCTGGCCAGCCCTTCGCCCCGGGTGCTAACCCCATGCACAAGCGCGATAGCCACGGCGCCATCGCTTCGCTGTCTTCGGTTTCCAAGCTCCCGTTCCGCGATGCTCAGGACGGCATCTCCAACACCTTCTCCATCATCCCGGGTGCGCTCGGCAAGGAGGACCAGGTGTTCTTTGGCGATATCGACCTTGATCAGCTGGGCGAGTAACTATTGTTAGTGCTATACTAACAATAACGATTACTGATTAGTGCGCCGGTTTCGGCCGGCGCCTATCGATCGAAGGAGACACATTATGAAGGTTTCTGAAGTTTCCGAGACTCAGGCCGATAACCTGGTCCACATGCTCGACGCTTACGCCGAGAAGGGTGGCCACCACCTGAACATCAACGTCTTCAACCGTGAGACGCTGCTCGACGCTCAGGCTCACCCCGAGAAGTACCCGCAGCTGACCATTCGCGTTTCCGGCTACGCCGTGAACTTCCACACGCTCACCAAGGAGCAGCAGGACGAGGTCATTTCGCGTACCTTCCACAACAAGTTCTAAAGGGGTTTAACTCCCGCAGGATCGCCGGGGCTGTTTGGGCTACCTCCCAAAACGTCCTCGGACATGCAAGAAGCCCTCGCTGCGCACTTCGTGCGGCGAGGGCTTCTTGCGTCCTGCGGAATATTTTGGGAGGTAGCCCAAACAGCCCCGGCGGGGTCCTGTGTAGTCACCCTTTAGGCGGAACTCTCCTAATTATTTGGATGAGTCGTTTACTTACTTGTACTGTTACCGTCTTCCCACTGTTGTTGGGGTATGCTTTGTTCGTATGTAAACGTATGACATGTTGATGAGGGGAGGGTGCTATGGCTCGCGAGGGCGCTCGTTCTAAGGATTCTGCTAAGCCTGGCATCAAGGAAGTTGCAGCGGTGGCGGGGGTTTCGCCTACTACGGTATCTCGCGTGCTTAATAATCGCGGCTACATTAGTCAGGAAACCCGCGATAAAGTCCATGCGGCGATGGAGCGCATCAATTACACGCCCAACGATATCGCCCGTGCCATGCTCAACGGTCGCCTGAACCTTATCGGCATGATCGTTCCCTTTGTGAGCAGCCCGTTCCATGCTCAGGTTGTGCAGGCGGTCGAGCGCACGTTGGCGGGAAACGGCTTTAAGATGTTGCTGTGCAACAGCGCCAATCGACCCGATCTTGAGCGTTCCTATATTGACATGCTCCGCCGCAATATGGTCGACGGCGTAATCGTCAACTCCCTCAATATCGGTGCCGAAGCATATGCCGAGATGGGCTTGAGCCTGGTTGGCATCGACTGCGATCTTGGCGAGGGCTCTGTCCAGATTGCAAGTGACAGCTATGGCATCGGCGAGCTCGCCACGCGCCGTCTGATTGATGACGGCTGCAGGCGTATCCTGTGCCTGCGCAGCAATAGCCGCATGCGCATGCCTGCCAATAAGCGTACCGATGCCTACCTCGATGTTGTTGAGCAGGCCGGTTTGTCCGCGCTTGTTCGTGAGGTCGAGTTCGTTAAGCCCGACGACGAAAAGGGCGCGGTCGTCGCGAAGATCCTCGATGAGAACCCCGATATTGACGGCATCTTTGCGGGAGACGACACGATGGCGGCCATCTGCCTCAACATGATGAAGCAGCGCGGCTTGAGTGCTCCGGACGATATTAAGGTCGTGGGCGCGGATGGTGCCCGCCGCACCATGACGTTTATGCCTGACCTAACAACCGTACGCCAAGATATCGATCGCATCGGAGAGCTCGCGGCGCAATCCATCATCGCTCTGATTAACGGCGATAAGCCCGAATCGAATATAAAACTCCCCGTTGAACTTATTGAGGGCAAAACCGCGTAGTTCATCCCGTGCTAAAAGAATCCCTCAAACGCCACCGATAACCGTTCGCCGGCATATGTCAACCGTTTGCCGACGACTGGAACTGCGAAAAGACGTATGGATATGAAAACGTTTGACATATGAAAACGATTGACATATCTTGCAGATGTACCGAGTTAGTATCTCGACGGAAAGGAAGTCTCGGATGCATAAGGTGTATTACCAGCCTGAGGGAATTTGGGTAGGCGACATCATGCCGTACGGCGAGGATGGCACGTTCTATCTCTATCATCAGCGTGACACGCGTAACCCCGAACCTTTCGGAGAGCCGTTTGGCTGGGCACTCGCTACGACCAAGGATTTCGTCAACTACAAGGACTTTGGCGAGAGCCTTGAGCGTGGCGGCGACGAGGAGGTCGACCAGTACGTTTATGCCGGCACGGTGTTTAAGGTGGGCGACAAGTACCATGCGCTCTACACTGGTTGCAATCGCGATAAGGTCCGCGCACGTTTGATGAAGCAGGTTCTTCTTCACGCAACGAGTGACGACGCCGTCAAGTGGGAGAAGAACATCGCCGAGACGCTGCTTCCGCCCCAGGAGGGTTACGATGACCGCAACTGGCGCGATCCCTTTGTGCTTTGGGATGAGGAGAACGAAGAGTACATGCTCATCCTCGGCACGCGTGTGGGCGAGGACAAGCGTCTGATGACCGGTCGTCTGGTCAAGTTCACCTCCAAGGACCTGGATACCTGGGAGTTCCAAGGCGACTGGTGGAATCCGGGCCTGTACACCATGTTCGAGATGCCCGATCTCTTTAAGATGGGCGACTGGTGGTATCTGGTGTTCTCTGAGTACAGTGATGGCAACAAGACCCGTTACCGCATGTCTCGCTCTATCAACGGTCCCTGGATCACTCCTGCGGACGATTCCTTCGATGGCCGCGCGTACTATGCCGCACGTACCGCATTTGATGGCGAGCGCCGCGTTCTCTTTGGTTGGGTTCCTACGCGTGACGAGGGCGGCGACCCCAGCTCTTACCTGTGGGGTGGCACCTTTATGCCCCTCGAGATCGTTCAGCGTGCCGACGGAACGCTTGGCACCAAACTCCCCGACAGCATGCTTGGCGCCTTTGGCGAGGCTAAGGCAGTCGAGGCCTTTAAGCTTTCCTGCGAGTCGGGCAAGGTCGAGCAGGTGCTCGCTGCGGATGCCGGTTCCACCTATATGCTCGACGCCGACATCGAGCTCGCCGGTGACGCTGCCGGCTTCTCGGTAAAGCTCGCCGAGAACGCCGAGTCCGGTCTAGCCTATGAGTTCCGCGCCAACCTGCGTGAGGGCAAGCTCGAGTTTACGGCGGCCCCCCAGTATCCGTGGTTCCAGGTCAACAACATGGGCCTCGAGCGTCCGTTGTTCTTCAAGGGCGAGGGCACTCATCATGTGCGCCTGGTCGTTGACGACGATATCGCGACCATCTTTGTCGATGATGTTGCGCTTAACGCTCGCTTTTGCAATAAGCAGGGCCAGGGTGTGGCGCTGACGGTCACCGACGGTACGCTCAAGTGCGCAAATGCAACGATCGCATCTCTGTAATGGCCACAAAACGTCTTATGATTTCGTAAGGGAATGGAGAGGAACATGGACTACAAAGTAGTGTCTCAGCAAGTCGTCGATAACGTCGGCGGTCTGGAGAACATCGAGGGTGCCACGCATTGCGTTACGCGTCTGCGTCTGGTGCTCAAGGATACGAGCAAGTACAACAAGGCCGAGCTCGAGAACATCGATGGCGTCAAGGGCGTGCTGTACAACAGCGGCCAGCTCATGATCATCTTTGGTACCGGTACCGTTAACAAGGTCTACGATGAGTTTATGGCTCTGACGGGCGTCAAGGAGATCAGCGCTTCCGAGGTCAAGGGCGCCGAGGCGGACAAGAAGGGCAAGTTCTTCTCGGTCCTCAAGGTATTCTCGGACATCTTTATCCCCATCATTCCCGCTTTCGTCGGCGCTGCTATCATCATCGGCCTTAAGTCGCTGATCGTTGCCAACGGCCTCTTTGGCATGGAGGGCAGCCTTGCCGACCACAGCGAGTTCCTCAAGAACCTCGCAAGCTTCTTTGCCATTATCGCCACCACCTTCGATTACCTGCCTGTCCTGGTTATGTACAGCGCGGTGAAGCGTTTTGGCGGTAACCCGATTCTGGGCATCCTCGTCGGTATCGTCATGGTTCACCCGAGCCTTATGAACCGCAACACGTTCGTTATGGATCCGACGGGCGCTGAGTACTGGAACTTCGGCCCGCTCTCCATTCCCATGGTTGCTTTCCAGGGCGGCGTGTTCCCCGCAATCCTGACCGCCTGGTTCATGGCCAAGGTCGAGAAGATTGCCCAGAAGTACATCCCCGAGGTCGTCTCGTTCGTCTTTGTCCCGACCGTCACCCTGATTCTTGCCAACGTCGCCCTGTTCACCGTGTTTGGCCCGCTCGGCAACCTGATCGGCGATGTTCTCGCTGGCGTGATCGACGTCCTGTACAACAGGATGGGCGTCTTTGGTGCCTTTGTCTTCGCCGCGTTCCTGCAGCCGCTCGTCGTTACCGGTACGCACCAGTTCATTCAGGGTATCGAGGCTAATCTCGTTGCCACGACTGGCTTCAACTACATTCAGGCCATCTGGTCCGTTTCCATCATCGCCCAGGGCGGCGGCGCCATCGGCATGTATCTCATTCACAAGAAGCATTCCAAAGAGCGCAACATCTGCATGTCGTCCTTTATCCCGACGCTGGTCGGAATCTCCGAGCCCGCTATCTTTGCTGCAAACATGCGCTACTCGATCATTCCGTTCATCTGCGCTTGCATCGGTGCAGGCTGCGGCGGTGCCTTCGTGAAGCTCTTTGAGGTGCGCGCTATCGGCCAGGGTCTGACCGGCGTACTTGGCCTGCTCATCGTCACGCCCGAGACCCTCGTGTGGTATGTGGCTGGCAATCTGATCGCTTTCTTCGTCCCGATCATCCTGATCTTTGCCTACAACAAGGCAAAGGGCGTGCCGACCACCGATGAAGAGGGCGCTGGCGCTGGCTTCGATGTCAGCTTCTAGTTGAGCCGTTCAGCGTAATCTGAGGATAAGTCCATTTGAGGAAGGGCGTTCGGCTCGTGTGAGTCGAGCGTCCTTCCCCATAGACGAGAAAGTCAACGGCGATGTTAAATCAAAAAAATAAGGTGACGCGCGCGGACTATGAGCAGTGGCGTGCCGGACAGGATGAGACGGCGGGTCGCATCGCGTCCGACCCCGATAGGCTCCTGTTCCATGTGGAGCCTGAGCTTGGCTGGCTCAACGACCCCAACGGTTTGGTGCAGATTGGTGATACGTATCACATCTATCACCAATACGATCCATTCGATGCTGCGCATGGCGGTCCAGTGCTTTGGAATCATCTGACAACAAAGGATTTTGTGACGTACGAGAATCGTGGCCCTGTGCTGTTCCCCGATTCCGATTTGGATTCGAGCGGAGTGTATTCTGGTTCTGCCTTTGTACACGACGGCAAGATTCACTACTTCTATACCGGCAACGTCAAGCATTTTGATCGCGACGATTACGACTATGTGCTGACAGGGCGCGAGCAAAATCAGATTCACATGGTCGCCGAGAACCCCGACGAATTGGGCGAGAAACGTATGGCTGTTGGGCCGCTCGATTACCCCGACGATATCGGTACGCACGTGCGCGACCCCAAGATCCTGGAGCACGACGGTATCTACTACATGGTTCTCGGCGCTCGTACGAAAGACGATCGCGGGTGCGTGCTTGTCTATACCTCGCGCAATCTTGAGGACTGGAGCTATGCGACGCGCATTGAGTTGGACGAGAAGTCTGGCTTTATGTGGGAGTGCCCCGATCTGTTTGAGCTCGATGGCGAGCTTATTCTCGTTTGCTGTCCGCAGGGTGTGCCTGCCGATGGTTGGCATTACCGCAATCCGCATCAGTGCGTGTGGTTCTCCATCGAGGCCGATTGGGAGGCGCCGAGCTTTAAAATCGTCGGGCAGGGCATGCCCCCGATGGTCGATGCCGGTTTTGATTTCTATGCTCCGCAGTCCTTTGAGGATACTGCAGGCCGGCGTTTGATGATCGGATGGTCGGGTTGCCCCGACGCGACGGCAGAAAACCCGACGGTGGCGCGCGGGTGGCAGTGCGCGTTGACGGTGCCGCGAGAGCTGAGCATACGCGATGGTAAGCTCTGCCAGCGGCCGGCGCACGAGATTGAGAGGATGCGCGGTGACTGCGTTCGCGCGATAGGCGGTGAAACCGTTGAGGAGCCGGGCCGCCTGTTTGATCTTGTGGTTTCCTGCGAGGGCGCCAAGATGGTCGAGCTCGAAATCCGCAAGGGTGTCTTTGTGCGCTATGCAGACGGGATGCTTACCCTCGACATGGGTGACGAAGGCTATGGGCGCGACCAGAGGTCGATTGAGCTCAGCGAGCTTCGCGACCTGCGCGTGCTTTCGGACACTACGATGGTCGAGATTTTTGCAAATGGCGGCGAGGCGGCACTTACGAGCCGTACCTATTCGCCGGCGGTTCCGGCGATGGAGCTGCACGCCGAGGGCGCGGCATCGATGAATTTCTACCGCCTCGCGCATTAACCGTGTGTGGAGCACGATTGGACTTGCTGGGCGGAATGTGTCGCAGTTGCCGCAGCGAACTACCGTTTATCGCGTATAGCGACCGTTTGCGGAGTAAGTAACACTTAGTAATAAACCGTGTAGAATCTCAGATTAGCACGGAGTTTTTCCAGGGAGACGCTGTCCTTTGTTGTGTGCAAGGGGCGGCGTCTCTTTGGCGCTCTGCCGCCGTTGTGCAACAGTGCGGCGGCGCGTGCCATGTGTTGAAAAGCCAATGTTGAGATGGGTCGTGATGATAATGGGCAAGTACGTAATCGTGGTTGAGTCTGGTTCGGATGTGACGCCGGAGCTCTGCGAACGCTACGGTATCGTGCGCGTACCTATGCATGTCACGATTGGTGACGAGACCGTCGAGGACGGCTCGATCGATCCGCTCGAGATTTATTCGCGCTGCAACGAGTTTGGCGTGATGCCCAAGACCAGCGGCTGCGCGCCGGCAGATTTTGCGCACGTGTACGATCGCATCCATGCCGAGCAGCCCGATGCGACTATTCTGCACCTTGCGTATTCCGAGGCCACGACCTGCTCACACCAGTCTTCTAAGATTGCCGCCAAGGGTCGCGACTACGTCTACTCCATGGACACGCGTTTTGTCTCGGTGGGCCAGTCGCTTGTTGCCGTCGAGACCGCCAAATACATCGAGGCTCACCCCGATGCCACCGTCGACGAAATCTTTGCATTTACGAATTCCGTCATGGACCGTGTGCTGCTGGGCTTTGTTCCTACCGACCTAGCCTTCCTTAAGGCGGGCGGTCGTCTATCCAACGTGGCATTCCTCGGTGCCCATCTGCTCAAGATTAAGCCCTGCATTGAGGTAACGGGCGGCAAGTTCGTGGCAACCAAGAAGTTCCGCGGCTCTATGCTCAAGTGCGCCCGCGCCTTTATTGACCACATGGTTGCGAAGGGCGAGATTGACTACTCGCATATTGGCCTGGCGTATTCGGTAGGCCTTTCCCAGGAGCTGCGCGACGACATGGAAGTCTATGCGCACGACCTGGGCTTTAAGGACGTTACCTGGACTCAGGTCGGCGGTGTCATCTCGAGCCATTGCGGCCCGACCGCCTTCGGTGCGGTGCTCACGCTTAAGGCGTAAGGTCTGGCGTCTATCGATTTCTATTGCCTCAGCGGCGGGCGGGTTGCGATAACCTTCCCGCCGCTCTTGCGTAGGGCCAAATAGGACAACCCAATTGACCGCTAAACCGTTTCGCCATCATGCGTATGGGCTAGAATGATTCTGGCATTTATGTAGCTAAAACCAATGAGAGGCAAGGTAGCGGGAATGGCTGAGATGACGCTCGAGGGTGTGGACGCTCGTCCCGAGGACTCTGCGTTTGCCCTGGGCCGCGTACATTCGATTGAGACGATGGGAACGGTCGATGGACCCGGCATCCGCTTTGTGGTGTTTGTTCAGGGCTGCCCCATGCGCTGTGCGTATTGCCACAACCCCGATACCTGGTCGGTTAGCGGCGGCACCATGGTGACCGTCGAGCACCTGATGGACGAGTTCCAGAGCAACCATGAGTTTTACCGCAGCGGCGGTATTACGGTGTCCGGCGGCGAGCCGCTCCTGCAGCCCGAGTTTTTGGCCGATCTGTTCCGTGCAATGCACAACAACCCCGATGGTCGCGTGCATACCTGCCTTGACAGCTGCGGATATGCGTTTGACCCCAACCATCCCGAGAAGTTCGATGCCGTTCTCAGCGAGACCGACATGGTGCTGCTCGACATCAAACATGCCGATCCGGCTGAGCATAAAAAGCTGACCGGCTGCGATCCTGCGCGCATCCTGGCGTTTGGCGATGAGCTTGCCCGTCGCAAGATTAAGGTCGTTATCCGCCACGTGGTGGTGCCGGGCATTACCGACACGGTGGAGGAGTGCGAGGCACTCGGTCGCCTGATCGCTCCATGGCACAACGTGGTGGGCTTGGAAATGCTGCCGTATCACACGATGGGCGTCGTCAAGTACGAGCAACTGGGCATTCCCTATAAGCTCGAGGGCGTGCCCCAGATGGATACCGCGCGCATGCCCGAGCTGCGCAACGCCGTCATGACGGGCATGAAAAAGCGCCGCGCGGAACTCAAAAACGCTATCGGCTAGCGAGCCATTTTCGCTCCCCAAGGGCACTCATTGGGGACAGACTTAAATGAGTGCCCCTGGGCACCAAGTTGATTGCCAAAGAGCCCCGTCAAGTTGCGGTGGAATAGTTCTTGTTTTACGGCTTATGCCGCCCAAATAGGAACTATTCCACCGCAACTGCGTTTTGGGTGGAGATGCGCAACAGAATCGTGCCATTTGGATAAATACGCTTGTGGTTTCTTTAAAGACACCTTAAACGCCGCTGAATATCTTTGGAAAGAAATGCCTGCTCGGTATTATGCTGCTCGTATATGAACGGTAGCAGTCAGGAGACCACGTGCGAAACAACGCATCGCGGGACGAGTATGTGCCGCAGCATAGCAGCAGATATGAGACGAAGGGCACGTCTTCGCGTGGCCTTGCCGACGCTCGCATCCGCGTGACGAAGATTGCCGCCATTGGGATGTTAACGTTGGCGGTTATTATCCTCGGAATTACCGCCAAAACCTACGCGTCGGAGCGAATGGCACACTCAGATGCGTCAACGGTACAGACGCAAAACAAAAAGGGCTCTGAATCTAAAGCCACCGCAAGCCAAACTCTGTCGACAGCGAGTCTCAAGACGAGGCTTTCGAAGGCGGACTTTAACGATATTCCCTCAGGCGATACCGTGCAGACCTTCTCGCTGGTTGATGACCAGATCCCCGCCCTGGAGGATGAGGGCCTCGCCGCGCTCCAAGATGCCCTTGATCAGGCCAAGGAATTGGGCGATGTGGGCGTGGTGTTCTACGACCTGTCAAGTGGCAAGGGCGTGACGTATAACGCCGATGTCGAGGTTTACGGTGCGAGTAGTTATAAGGCGCTCTATGTGCTCTACGTCTGTGAATCCCTGGTCGAGACAGGGCAAGTATCGCTCGATGATACTCTGGGCACCTATGGCGGCTACAGTATGGGCTGGCTGACGGTTCGCGAACTCATCGAGGCCTCGGTCGTTAATTCGGACAACGATTCGTTTATTGCGTTACGCGCGGCGTTTGACCGTGTCGGTTACGAGGATTGGATTGTCGGTCTTGGCATCGATTACGATACCGCACTCGATCCGATGAGTGATTTTCCCACTTATTGCCCGCGCACCTCGGCCAAGTTGTGGCGCGAGATGGGTGAGTATTTGAGCAGGGGCAGTGAGACCTCCCAGTGGTTATCTGAACTGCTGTCATCAACATCGCGCTCATTTATCCGTGATGGCATTGCGGACGACCAAGCCTTGGTGCGCAACAAGGCAGGCTGGATTAGCGAGGATGGTTGCTATTCGACATGCGATGCGGGCCTTATCGACATCGATGGCCGTACCTATGTCATGAGCGTCATGACATCGATGCCGTGGAGCGACCGCTCGAGCGAGGTTACGGCTGCGATTGCAAAGGCTCTGTTTGATACGCGAGCTGCACTGGCCTAGCGTGTTCGTTTGACGAGGTCAAACAAAATGCTGGTACCATACCGTGGTTGAGAATTTCGTATAGGTTTGGGGAATGGCATGGCTACCATCGCGATTATCGGCGCACTCGAAAAAGAGATCATGCAGATTAAGGAAGAGCTGAGTAACGTTTGCATGGTACAGGAGGCGGGCTTGAACGTTGTGACCGGCGGGCTCGATGGTCTGTCGATTGTCGCCACGACGGCGGGCATGGGCACGGTAAACGCTGCCGCCGCAACACAGCACCTCATTAGCAAGTATGCTCCGCAGGCAGTTGTGCTTTCGGGTATCGCGGGCGGTTTGAACCCCAAGCTCCATATCGACGACGTGGTCATCGGCAAACGCCTGCGCTATCTGGATACCGATACCGCGCTTATCGCCGAGTCTGCACCGGGGCTCGAGGAGTTTGGCTCGACGCCTGCGCTGGTCGATATTGCTGCCGATGTGCTTGCTGAGCGTGGCTTTGTCAACGTTTCGACAAATGCAGCCGCTTCGAACGAGGGAGCCAAACAATTCCTGGTCGGCACGATTGCCACGGGCAACCGCTTTGTGGCGGGCGCCGCCATGCGCAACGACGCTATCGAGGCGACGCACGCCGATTGTGTCGGCATGGAGGGCGCGGCAATTGCTCATGTCGCAACTAAAAATGGTGTCGATTGCCTGGTGCTGCGCGCTATCAGCGATAATTGTGACGAGGCGTACGATGCGATTTGCGACCGCGAGTTCGACCTGTTCGAGTATGCCCGTACCGCGAGTGGCATTACGCTCGATATCGTTCGCCGTATCGCTGCTATCTATTAGCGCGTTTTTTGTAAGAACCTACGACCAAGGAGTGTCCATGGCCGATTCCATTAACTACCAGCTTGCCAAGTTCGTTGCCAGCTATGGCAAGGTTTCGCAGATTCCCGAGTCCACCTGCCCCGAGGTGAGCTTCGTCGGCCGCTCCAACGTGGGCAAGTCGTCGATCATGAACAAGCTTTTTGGCCGCAAAAATCTCGTCAAGGTTTCGAGCACGCCGGGAAAGACGAGCAACATCAACTTCTTCGAGGCCGACGACGTGCACTTCGTCGACCTGCCGGGTTATGGTTTCGCCCGTCGTTCCAAGGCCGAGCGCGACCGTTGGGCAGAACTTATCGGCGACTTCTTCGACTCGGAGCGCAGCTTTAACCTGGTCGTGTCGCTGGTGGATATTCGTCACGACCCGAGCAAGCTCGACCATGACATGATCGACTACCTGCAGGGCAACGAGTTCAACTTTATCGTCTGCCTTACCAAGGCCGACAAGCTCAGCCGCACCCAGCAGGCCCGCCAGGCAGCAGCCATCAAAAAACAGCTCAACGTCCCGGCCGAAAACGTGATCATCACAAGCTCCCAGACCGGTACCGGCATCGACGAACTCAAAAAGCGCATCGCCGAGGCCTGCCTCTAGTAAGGGCTCTTGGCAGGCAATAGTTTGCATCTATCTATATCACCCCAGTGATAGTTATTGGTACACTATCACTGGGGTGATATTTTTGTTTGGAGGTCGATATGGAGCTTTGGCACGGGTCGGAGGTTGTTGTCGAGCATCCGTCGTTGGATAAATGCAGACAATTCAATGACTATGGGTGTGGGTTTTATTGCACGCCACATGAGGAAATGGCAATGGAGTGGGCATGTCGGACTGAGTCTGATGGCATTGCAAATCGATATGAGCTCGATATGGATGGTCTCGCAGTCTTGGATTTGGAGTCCGGGGAGTTTTCAATTCTCAATTGGCTTGCGATTTTGGCTAACAATAGGGAGTTCAATGTTTCGACACCGCTGGCGCGCGAAGGACTTCGCTATCTGCTGGATAACTGCCTGATTGATATTTCTCCCTATGACGTAATTCGAGGTTATCGCGCCGACGACTCCTATTTTTCGTTTGCAAGACAGTTTGTCAGCGGCATGATCTCGCTCAGGCAGCTGCAACGTATCATGCGCTTGGGTGATTTGGGTATCCAATATGCTCTTATGAGCGAGTGCGCATTTTCGGCGATAAGATTCTGCGATTGGAAGCAGGCTTTGGGGTCTGAGTTTTATCCCAAGCGTTTTGAGCGAGAGCAGAATGCTCGACGCAAATACTTGGATACGGTTAACGGGTTCGATTCCGAAGGTATCGACATTAGGGATTTAATGGCAGGGAGGGTTGATTTAAATGATCCAAGAGTTAACGGATTGTGGGCCGAGTAGGACATATCCCGTCTACTACCTTGAGGATGCAATGAACAACCTTGGCGACTGCTTTGACTATGCCGTGAACGACTATGGAGCGGAAGGGTCCGAGGTCGCTGAGCTCTTTTGCCTGAGCGGTGTAGCTCGCGAGTTCGAACGCGGCAACGCATGGGTCGTATCGGGAAAATCAGGTGTTGAGCTGTTCGCACTTATCGCCGAAAGGTCGAGATATCAAAGCGGGTCTATACCGGACCGCACCTATCGTTTTGAGAAGACGCCGGAGTATTGGACAGGCTGGATATTGGCATATCTGCAATGGCGTCTGGGCGAGTCTTTCGAAGACCTGCTGCATGTCGTTCCGTTCGATGCGCTGTGCAATATGTATTACCCCTGGCACGAAGCCTCAGAGGAGCGTGTGGCGCGTCTTGTTTGCGATATAGCGAAGAAAACACCTCGTCAAACCAAACTGGCGCTAGCAAGGAAGAGGCTTAAGAAAACCCAGCAAGACCTGGCATACGAATCGGGCGTATCACTCCGCTCAATCCAAATGTACGAACAGCGCCAGAGAAACATCAATGAAGCCTCAGTAACAACCGTAAGAGCTATAGCAAAAGCCCTCCACTGCAATATCGAAGACCTCCTAGAACCAGTTTTCGAATACAAAGAAACCAGCGCCGCCTAAAGGGGATTTTGGCCACTGATTGCTCAACTTGTGGTTCACCAAGGGCAATTTGAGCAGCGAAGCCGGCTGCTCGTTGGGGCGTGCAGGCCTTGTTGATATTTAAATCCGCTTTCATATTGAAATGCCCCGCCAAGCTAAAGTGCTCGGCGGGGCAATTTTCGATTAACGATGCTGCCAGGGGTTGAGTTTTAATATGTCGCGAGTAAGAGGCGTCTGAATTTAGTAATCGAAGGAAATTATTCAATTCGAGCGCTTAGCCAGTACTCTCCATTCGAAGCTACGATTGCGTACGTAATTCCATTTTTGACAGTTGGCGTATCTACGCAGGCAGCACCAACTTCCTTGGCGTCTGAAAACGAAAGTGTTGGATCGATTGCTTGTATAGTTGCCAATGCTGTCGCCGCGGCATAGTCGGAGTTCTCGAAGTACATGACTATGTTTTTGAAGCAGTTTTCGGATCCAAGATAGCTGAGTAGCACCGGGTTACTCGAGTCCGAAAAGAAGCCTCCAATACCGGCAATCTTTGAACCGTTTTTGATCTGAAGTTCGAGCCCCATGCCGCTATCGTCTAGTTCGTAATCCGCATTCATGCTGCTGCAATTGGGGATATTGGAGAATTCCTCGTTAAGTCGATCAATAAAGCCTTCAGGTGAAATTGAAAACTTTCCGTCGCCAAGAAAAGATGTGATTTCCTTCTCGTTGCGGGTGTCAACGACCTCTCCGCATCTCTCGCATTCTCGTATTTCCTTCGAAGTGGCATCTACGTAGTCGACTTCTTTGGTCCACGAGCCCGGTTGGTGTCCGAGTGGCTCCCCTTTCGTTTTGCCGCAACGCTGGCAGGTCTTCGGTGTCGTACAAGTTGCTTCTTCCCATTCGTGCCCGAGAGGTTCTCCCTCGGTTTTGCCGCAACTTTTGCATACACGAGGGCTAGTGCAGGTTGCATTGGCCCATAGTTTGTGGCTACAAAACAATTGAGGAAACAGCATGGGCAAACTGAAGATGATGACAACTGCCACGGCAGCTGCGATTGCCGCTCTTTTTTTATTGCCTAATTTATGAATGGCCCGCGTTAGAAGTGAGTCGTTTTCTTCATTTTTGCGTGCGCCGTCATCTTCGTTTGATGGCGGAATTTCAGAGGAGGGGGTGTCGCTAGCGCCATCAGAAAACTGCTCGGCTTTGAAATCTGGTTTCCGCTCGTCGGACTCGCTGAGCGCCTTTTCCTCGTCGGGCTCCTTCATCTCGTCATTCATGTTTATCGAGGCTCCTTCCTAGCTATGAATCTGCGATGGGCATTTTTGATAAGCGGAATGGCTGGTGACATAAATATATCCCAGTTTGGGATATATCAAAATGGAATATAGCGTAAACGGCATGAACGTTGATGCTAACAGGACATGCGGAAAATGCCTTTCCCAGATTCGTCGGGAGCAAGGTATCACTCAGGTTGAACTCGCAAAGAAACTGGGGGTACCTCAATCGTTCATCTCAAAGGTCGAGACCGGGGAACGCAGCCTTAGGGTTTATGAGCAGTTTGTCTATGCGGATGCACTCGGAATTACTGCTGAGACGCTAGTACGTAAACTAGGGGCTGTTTTGAGTAGCGAAGATAATTAGATGACGTCACGCATCGATCATCAATTAGAAATTAAAACAGAGCTATAGGGCGAATGAGATGCTGGGAAGTGCGCCTTTATCAAATAGAAGCCAAAAAATCAGCCCGGCGACTTTCCAGAGCGTAGGTTCCTGTAGCCGCCGCCAGCGACGTTAACGTAGGGGAGGCCAGGGGCTTTGCCCCCAAATCTTTCCGCAGGACGGCAGGACCCCCGCCGCACGAAGTGCGCAGCGGGGGTCCTGCCATGTCCGAGGACGATTTGGGGGCAAAGCCCCTGGCCTCCTCGGCGGGTATACGGGGTGGCGACTACAGGTATTCGATCTGGGCGCCTTCCGTGTCGCACGTCAGAATGTGCGTCTCACACTTGGGGAACTGCTCGCGCAGCTTGACCTGCAGGAATTTTGCCACGATGGTGTCGTCGGTCACAGCCATAAGGGTCGAGCCCGAACCGCTGATCCAGATGGTCTTGGCACCGCCGTTAAGGCAGGTGTCGCGCACAGCGTTGTAGTCGGGAATCAGGCGGCGACGATAGGGCTCCTGAATGCGGTCGTCATTAGCGGCGGCAATCAGGTCCAGGTCACCAGTCTCCAAGCCGCGCGTCATGCCGGCGATGCGGCCCATCTGCCACACGGCGGTGGAGAGTGGAATCTCCTGCGGCACAACCTTGCGCGCCTCGCTCGTATGTACCTCGTAAGGTGGAATCACGGTAATAAAACGCAGGCGATCGCTCACCTCGTAGCGCAGGCACTGGGGGAGCGAATCGGTCGGCGTAAAGGAACAGACGGCGCCGCCCAGGATAGCGGGGGCGACGTTATCGGGGTGGCCCTCGACCTCGGTGGCAATGCGGACGAGCTCAGCGCGGTCGACGGTGTGGCCCGTCAACGCGGCGGCGGCCATAATGCCGGCGACGACGCAGGTGGAGCTGGAGCCCAGGCCACGGGCGACGGGAACGTCAGTCTGAATGTCGATGGCAACGGGGAAGGCCGGCTCGCCCCATGCGGCCAGTGCATCCACAAAGCTCACGTAGACTAGGTTGTTCTCGTTTTGGAACTCTTCGGGGCATCCGGTGATGGTGAGTTTGTCGGCGCGCTCAAAGGTAAAGTGCGAGTAGAGGCTGACGGCCATGCCGAGGGTGTCGTAGCCGATGCCTAAGTTTGCGCTCGTGGCTGGGACAGTGATCTTGATCATGTGAGTCCTCCTGGCGTGCCTGGCTGTTTAGTTCGCTGCTCGGGCAGTCCTGCGCAAGACGGAAAGCACATTAAGTGCTTTCCTTTGCGTGCGGAACTCGCGACGAACTAAACAGCCAGGCACGCTGTGCGCGTTCGTCATCATCCCGGGGGTTATCTGATGAAAGAAGGTGCGCCGGCTTTCGCCGGCGCTTAATAAGGGATCTAGTTGGTGCTCATTCGTTTTGCTGCAGACTCGACGTAGCTTGCCATCTCATTAACGTCGCAGACGTCTTCGAAGAGGACGGGCTTGGACTCGAGCTCGGCGAGTTGTGCCGGGGCAACCGTGTTGGTTGCCTGCTCGAGCACGCGCATAGCCTCAAAGTCGTCCTCGGGAACGTCGAGCCCCAGGGCGTCGCAGCAGGCGCGCGGGAACTTGTAGGGGCTGGCGGTCGAAAGCAGCACGCGGGCCTTGGCGCCCTCGGCGGGAGCGACCTTTTCAAAGACGTGATAGCCGCAAGCGGTGTGCGGGTCGATCACGTAGCCGTTTGCATCCCAGCAGCTCTTGATGGCGGCGCGGACCTCGTCCTCGCTGGCCCAGCCGCAGCCAAAGACGCTCTGAATCTTTGCCAGCAGATCGGCGGGAACCTCGTAGCGACCAGTCTGTGCCAGCTGCTCCATAAGGCCGGCAACGAGCTCACAGTCGCCATCGGACAGGAAGTAGAGCATGCGCTCCAGGTTAGAGCTGATGAGGATGTCCATCGAAGGCGAGATGGTCGTGAAGAACGGGCGGTTGCGGTCGTAGACGCCGGTGGTCAGGAAGTCAGCCAGCACGTTGTTCTTGTCGCTCGCGACGATGAGCTTGGCGACGGGCAGACCCATGCGCTTGGCATAGTAACCGGCCAGGATATCGCCAAAGTTGCCGGTCGGTACGCAGAACTCCACGGCGTCGCCGGCCTCGATGGCGCCGGCGCGCAACAGCTGCGCATAGGCGGCAAAGTAGTAGACGACCTGCGGTACCAGACGGCCGACGTTGATGGAGTTGGCACTCGAAAGCACCGTGCCTGCGGCCTCCAGACGCTCGGCAAGCTCCTTATCGGCAAAGATGCGCTTGACGGCGCTCTGGGCGTCGTCAAAGTTGCCGCGGATGCCGCAGACGGCGACGTTATCGCCCTCCTGAGTGGACATCTGCAGATTCTGTACGCGGCTGACTTTGCCCTCGGGATAAAAGACGGTGATGCCCGTGCCCGGGGCGTCGGCAAAGCCGGCGAGTGCTGCCTTGCCCGTGTCGCCCGACGTGGCGGTGACGATCATGATGCGCTCGGCGCCGCCGTCCTGGGCGGAGGTGCGGGCCATGAGGCGGGGGAGCATCTGCAGGGCGACGTCCTTGAAGGCGCTCGTGGGGCCGCCAAAGAGCTCCATCACATAGGTCTGAGGGGCGTCGGCACCCGGTGCGGCGTCGAGTTTGACGAGCGGCGTAACCTCTTCACTCGCGAACGTGCCGCGGTATGCCTCGTCGACACACGCCGAAATTTCTTCGGCCGTGTAATCATTCAGTAACATTCCCAACACATCTTGAGCGATTTCAAAGTACGATTTATCTGCAAGCGAGCTGATATCGACCTGCTGGGTGCCGAGCTCGTCCGAGACAAACAAACCCCCGTCGGGAGCGATGCCGGTGCGGATTGCCACCTTACTTGAGCACGATAAAGTGCGTCCTCGTGTACTATGATAAGTTCCCATATAACACTGCTCCTCGGATGCCTTGGTCCCAATCGGTGAAACCATGGTATCAGAGCGCGCAAAATAGGTTCGCAGAGGCTTTTTAGAAAGGTAACCTCCAGCCCATGATTAAGATTGCCAAGTTTGGCGGCTCGTCGGTCGCCGACGCCGAACACTTCAAGAAGATCAAGGCCATCGTCGACGCCGACCCTGCCCGCCGTTTTGTGGTGGTTTCCGCCTGCGGCCGCCGCTTTAAGGGCGACACCAAGGTGACCGACCTGCTCTACCTGGTTAACGCGCACGTTAAGTATCACGTGTCGTGCGAGGAACTGCTCGAGGACATTGGCCAGCGCTATTTTGATATTGCTGACGAGCTGGAGCTCACCTATCCCATCCGCGAGGAGTTTGCGGCCTTTGCCGAGCGCGCCCGCTCGGGCGGTTACTCTACCGAGGAGCTCGTGAGCCGCGGCGAGTATTTCACCGCTCGCCTGATGGCCGAGTACCTGGGCCTGCCGTTCCTGGACGCCGCGACGGTTGTGGCGTTCCATCACGACGGTACGCTCAGCATGAATCGCACCTCCGAGCTGGTGCAGGAGTACGGTCAGCAGGGCGGCTTTGTTATGCCCGGTTTCTACGGCGCGACGCGTGAGGGCCAGATCAAGCTGCTCGATCGTGGCGGCGGCGATATCTCGGGCTCGATTTTGGCTAAGTGCCTGGGCGCCGACCTTTACGAGAACTGGACCGACGTCTCGGGTTTCTATTCTGCGGATCCGCGTATTGTTCCGGAGGCTCAGCCCATTGCGCGCGTTACCTACGAGGAGCTGCGCGAGCTTTCGTACATGGGCGCAAGCGTCCTGCACGAGGAAGCCGTGTTCCCCGTGCGCGAGGCGGGTATTCCGCTGGTCATCAAGAACACCAATGCGCCGCAGGACCCCGGCACCATCATTAGCGAGACGGCTGATGAGGGTGAGGCCGAGCCCATCATTACCGGCGTGACCGGCAAACGCGGTTTTGTCGCCATCAACGTGGCCCGCGACCGCACCAAGCCCCGTGTCGGCTTTATGCGCCGTGCGCTTTCGGTGTTCGAGCGCTATGACGTTTCCGTCGAGCACATGCCTACCGGTGTCGACCGCTTTGGCGCCGTGGTGCAGGAGCAGGATGTGCACGACTCGCTGTACTCGCTCGTGAGCGACATTCAGCAGGAGGTCGAGCCGCTCGAGATCGAGGTTGTCGAGGGCTTGGCGCTTATCGCTACCGTTGGCCGCAACCTGCGCGGTCGTGCCGGCATCTCGGGCCACCTGTTTGGCATGCTTGGCCAGGCCGGCGTGAGCGTGCGTATGATTTCGCAGAGCTGCGACGAGATCAACATCATTATCGGTGTCGAGGAGAAGGACTTCGACCTGGCGATTCGGACCATTTACCGTGCCTTCTCCGACGAGAACGGCATTGTGAAGGTCTCCGACTTGGAGGCTCCCACGCCGGTCGATCCCACCCTGGCTGCGCTCCACAAGTAGCTACTATCTCGCTAGATTTTTGGGACTCGCCTCAAAAATCTACGGCGGGGCGTTTCGTTTCGGTTTCGTTTCGACGGGGCGGGTTTCGTGTCCGCCCCGTTCTTGTATACACTGACAACAATAATCAGCCTGCTCGGCGTGCGGGCAAAAGCCAAAACCTTTAAAGGGGGAAGCATGAAACAGTACACGGTTGCTATTTTGGGCGCGACGGGAGCCGTGGGCACCCAGATGCTCGAGTGCCTCAACGAGCAGGAGTTCCCGGTCGGCAAGCTCAAGCTGTTGGCAAGTGCACGCTCCGCGGGTAAGACCGTTGAGTTCCGCGGTGAGCAGATCGTGATCGAAGAGGCTTGCCCCGAGGCCTTTGAGGGCTGCGACATCGTACTTGGCGCTGCCGGCGACGATATCGCGAAGGAGCTGCTGCCCGAGGCCGTCAAGCGCGGCGCGGTCGTGGTCGACAACAGCCACGCCTTCCGCATGGATCCCGAGGTACCGCTGGTCGTGCCCGAGATCAATGCCGACGATATCAAGTGGCATCATGGCCTTATCGCCAACCCCAACTGCGCGACCATCATCGGCCTGGTTCCCACGTGGCCGCTGCATCAGCTCGCCGGCGTGAAGCGCATGATCGTCTCCACGTATCAGGCGGCTTCGGGTGCCGGCGCTCCCGGTATGGCCGAGCTCGAGGCTCAGCTGGCCGCCCTGGGCCGCGGCGAGGAGATTCCCGAGCCGCGCGCATTTGCCGCCCAGCTGGCGAGCAACCTGATTCCGCAGATTGGCGGCGTCAAGGAGGAGGGCTTTACCTCCGAGGAGATGAAGCTGCAAAACGAGGGCCGCAAGATCATGCACCTGCCCGAGCTGCGCGTGAACTGCACCTGTGTGCGCGTGCCCGTGCTGCGCTCGCACTCCGAGAGCATTACGCTTGAGTTTGAGCGCGACATTACGGTTGACGAGGCCCGTGCTGCGCTGGCTGCCGCTCCCGGCGTCAAGCTGGTTGACGATATGGCTGCCGAGGATGCGCACGACCGCTTCCCCATGCCGATGGATACGTCCGACCAGGATTTGATTTGGGTCGGTCGCGTGCGCCGCGACATCTCGAACCCCGAGGCCGCGCGTGGCATCACCTTCTGGTGCTGCGGCGACCAAATCCGTAAGGGCGCGGCAACCAACGCCGTCCAGATCGCTAAGCTGCTCTGCGAGTAGCGTGACCTGTCCGGCGGGGGCCGGGCTTAGTTTTCAGAACGTCCTCGACCATGTGTGGCGCCTTGTCCTGCTCCTTCGGAGCCGCGGACAAGGCGCCACACTGGTCTGCGGAGTGTTCTGAAAACTAAGCCCAGCCCCCGCCTGCGGCGACGCTGCTGCAAGCGATCTGCGATGGGGTCGTTGTCGGTTGGGGCCGCTGGGCTGATGTGGGGGCACGTGGCTGTTGCGGGCCCTAGTCCCGGCGGCGACCCCGGCGCTTCGCGCCTGCCGCCTTTTGGGACTGTGGAGCGCCGCCGGCAGCTGCGGCGCTGTTGCGCCTGCTGCCTGCGGGAACTTTGGGGTTGAGGCGGTAACTTTGGCGCGCCTGTGTTTGTTGCTTGTGAGGGCTTAGGGGTTGATGCGAATCGAAGGTGAATGGTTTTCCGGGAAGTGAACGACCTATTTTGGACCCTTGAAGCATCGGCATATTTTGGCCGCCATTTCCTGCGGTTTTATCGCATGAATCCTGCTGTTTTGCAATTAAAAAATGCGGATGCTTCGGGGCCCTAGTTTTACTCGTCCACTTCTCGGAAAACCATTCACCTTCGTTTTTGCCGGACATCGTTTTGGGCGTTGCGACTCGGTATCGGCCGATATTGAGAGGGAAAACGCCCTCTCTTGGACAATCGAGTCTGTCCGGACGCATCTGCGGGAGTTGTCTGCACAATTCGCGGTATTATGTTGCGGAGTTTTGAAAGGAGCCGCTGGTGGTCACGACGACGTTTGCTTCGCCTTTGGGCGAAATCTTGCTTGCCGCTGATGGCCGCGGTTTGACAGGGCTTTGGTTTGAGGGGCAGGAGCACTTTGGCTCCACGCTTCTCAAAGAAGATGCGGAGTATGTCGTAGGTGCCGATGCAGTTTCTGGTACCGGTGGGATGTCTTCGGTGGGTCCCGCAAATGGTGCGGCGTCTTCGGTGCTTGAGCGTTCTTGGGCTTGGTTGAATGCTTATTTTGCGGGGCAGGAGCCTCGGTTTACACCGCCGTTGCATATGATTGGTACGGCGTTTCAGCGTGAAGTTTGGTTTGAGCTGCTTTCTATTCCGCGTGGCGAGGTCGCTACGTATGGCGAGATCGCCCAACGTGTTGCGGCTCGACATCGTGCACCGGGAAACGAGGCGCCCGTTGTGTCTCCTCGTGCGGTGGGGGCTGCGGTCGCACGTAATCCCATTTCGATTATCGTGCCGTGCCATCGCGTGGTGGCGGCCGACGGATCGCTCAACGGATATGCCGGCGGCCTTGACCGCAAGGAGTGGCTGCTGCGGCTCGAGGGTGCGTACGAGGAGTAACGCTCGAACACTTTGCATAGCCAAGACGCCGTGAAAGAACGAGTCGCCGTCTTTTCGCGACCGGCATGCGTTCAAGCGCTCGACATCTGAGCCTTAAGTTTGGTTAAGCCATATCCTGCGTATTTGAAAACGCGCAGGTTGAGCAGCTAAGGCTGCACTAAGGCAGCTTTCGGTGCGCTATCATCGGCAGTATCGAAACCTGTATAGCCGTGCGCTAAAGGAACAACTATGAAGCTGATGCTTGCCGAGGACGAACCCGGCCTCTCCCGTGCCCTTACCGCGATTCTTCAACATAGCGACTACGAGGTCGACACCGCCCTCGACGGTCTGACGGCGCTCGAATATCTGCTCGCCAACGACTATGACGCCGCAATCCTAGATATCATGATGCCCGGCATGGATGGCATCGAGGTGCTCAAGTGCACGCGCGCCGCCGGCAAGCGACTGCCCATCATCATGCTCACGGCAAAAAGCGAGGTGTCCGATAAGGTCGAGGGCCTGGATGCTGGTGCCAACGATTACCTGACCAAGCCGTTTGCCGCCAAGGAACTGCTTGCGCGTATTCGTGCCATGACGCGCGCGGCGACGGCAATTGACGCCACGACGCTCAGTGTGGGCAACGTGCGCCTCGACACGGCGGCTTGCACACTCGTTGGGCCTTTGGGCGAGGAACATCTGGCCAACCGTGAGTTTCAGCTTATGGAGCTCTTTATGCGTAACGCCGGCACGCGCATGCCCACCGAGCGTCTGATGCTCGGGGTTTGGGGTGAGGACGCACCCGAAGGCGCTAACGTGGTGTGGGTCTACATCTCGTACCTGCGCAAAAAGCTGACGGCGCTGGGTGCCAATGTGGCCATCCGCGCGTCGCGCAATCAGGGATATTCGCTTGAGGTTGTCGAGGAAGGCGAACAGGCGTGAGCGTGCGCGCGTGGTGCAAACGCATGACGGAGCGGTTTCACGCCGCCTCGAGTAGTACGGGGCGGGCAAATTCTGTTGACGCATTGGGCTGCCGCCTGCGTCGCAAGTTTATCCTCGTTGCCATGGGCGCCGTGACCGTGGTGCTCACGCTCATCATCGCCGGCATCAACATCGTCAATTATTCGCATGTCTGCAAGATGGCCGACGCTCGCCTGGACTATATCCTGGCGGGCAAGGACGGTATCGATTGGGGGGACGAGCCTAAAGACGATCCCACTAATGGCAAGGATGCCGGCGATAGCCAGGCGGGCGTTCGCATCAGGCACTTCGAAGGCATGACGGCGGAGTCTCCCTTCGACACGCGCTACTTTACGGTGACGATTGACGCCGGACAGGTTGCCGATGTCAATACGGCCCGCATTGCCGCGGTGGGCGCCAAGCGCGCTGCATGCATCGCTGCAGGACTATATTCCAAGGGTTGGACCTCGGGCTTTTCTGGTAACTACCGCTATACGGTTACGGTTCAGGGCGACGAGACCACCTATGTGTTCGTGGACTGCTCGCGTGAGCTTGCAAGCTTTCATTCGTTTTTGAGCGCGAGCGTGGCGATCAGTTGCATTGGCTGGCTGGCGGTGCTTGCAATTGTGGCGGGTGCCTCGGGTGCGGTGATTCGACCGATGGTCGAGAGCTACAGCAAGCAAAAGCGCTTTATTACCGATGCAAGCCACGAGATCAAGACGCCGTTGGCCGTGATTGATGCCGCTAACGAGGTACAGGAAATTGAGAGCGGCGAGAGCGAGTGGACGCAGAGCATTCACGAGCAGGTCGCGCGGCTGACGGCGCTGACGGAGCGTCTGGTGTTCTTGGCGCGTATGGACGAGGGTTCGGCCGGCTTTACCATGACATCGATCGATCTTTCAGAGGCCGTGGACAAGGCTACGGCACCGTTTGAATCGGTGGCGGTTTCGCGCGGAAAGCGGCTGTCGACGTCGATCGCGAGCGGTGTGCGGGCCCATGCCGATGCCGCGGCAGTGGCGCAGGTTGTTGAGCTGCTGCTGGACAATGCCACACGCTACGCAAGCGAGGACAGCGTGATTGAGCTGAGCCTGCGTGCCGTTTCGCGCGGTCAGGGTAAAGGTGCCGCCGAGCTTGTCGTATCGAACGCCGTGGACGAGCTGCCCGAAGGCGACCTGGACCGATTGTTCGACCGCTTCTATCGTGCAGACGTATCGCGCAGCTCCAAGACGGGCGGCTCGGGCGTGGGCCTATCCGTGATACGAGCCATCGCCGAAGCCCATGGCGGGAGCGCTTCTGCCTGCGGCCACGGCAACCAGATTACCTTCACCGTCCGCCTCTAAAACCTACCAAAATAAACCTGTCCCTTTTTGGTCGGTGCGAAATGGGTAATACTAAGGAGTTATCCGACCAGATGGGAATTAATCGATGGCTTATATCGAATTCAAAGACGTCATCAAGGCGTACGGCGAGGGCGATGCCCGCATTCACGCGCTCGACGGCGCGAGCTTTACCGTTGAGCGCGGTGAGCTCGCCATTATCCTGGGCGCCTCGGGTGCCGGCAAGACCACGGCGCTCAACATCCTGGGCGGCATGGATACGGTAACCTCCGGCACCGTGACGGTGGACGGGCGCGACGTGAGCTCCGCCAACGAGGCGCAGCTCGTGGAATACCGCCGTGCCGACGTCGGCTTTGTCTTCCAGTTCTACAATCTGGTCCCCAACCTGACGGCGCTCGAAAATGTCGAGCTTGCGGCGCAGATTTGCCCCGATTCGCTCGATGCCGAACAGACGCTTCGCCAGGTTGGCCTGGGCGGGCGCCTCGCCAACTTTCCGGCGCAGCTTTCGGGCGGCGAGCAGCAGCGCGTGTCCATTGCACGCGCACTGGCCAAGAATCCCAAGCTGCTCCTGTGCGACGAGCCCACGGGTGCACTCGACTACAAAACCGGTAAGCAGATTTTGCAGCTGTTGCAGGATACCTGCCGCAAGCAGGGCATTACGGTCATCATCATCACGCACAACTCCGCGCTCGCGCCCATGGCCGATCGTCTGATCCGCTTTAAGAGTGGTCGCGTGGAGAGCGAGACAGTTCAACAAAATCCCGTGCCTATCGAGACGATCGAGTGGTAGCGCCCATGGACCAAGATCGCCAAAACAGCCAGCGCCGCGACGCGCAGAACGCGGAGTGCGAGCAGGATTTTACGACCTACCGCACTGCTCAAAGCTCAAACGATATGGTGCCGACGGTATTTCGCCGTGGCATCTACCGCACAATCCGCGGCAGTCTTAAGCGCTTCTTGTCCATCGTGGTCATCACCGCGCTCGGCGTGAGTGTGATGTGCGGCCTTAAGGCGGGCTGCGAGGATTTGTGCGATTCGGTCGACGCCTATTTTGACCAGCAGAATGTCTATGACATTAACGTGCAGTCGACCTGTGGCCTTACGCGCGACGATCTCACGGCTATCCAAGAGATCGACGGCGTCGAGACGGCCGAGGGTATCTACACCGAGACCGCCTACACCGCCGTGGGCACAACGCGCGAGCGCGTGGTCGTGCAAAGTCTCTCCAAGGAGAACATCGATCAGCCAGTGCTCGTGAACGGCGATTTGCCCGAGAGCGCCGATGAGGTGGCGGTAACTTCGAAGTTCCTGAAGGCTTCGGGCAAAAAGCTCGGCGATACCGTGAGTTTTGCCGCCAATGACGCGAGCTCGTCGAACCAAAGCGCCAAGGATCAGTTTGCCGCGGGCGATTACACCATTACGGCCGAGGTCCTCGACCCCACTGATGTGAGCTCCGACTCGACAGTCAACGCCTTCCGTGCCGCTTCGGCTGCGGACTATAAGTTCTATGTGAGCGAGGATGCCGCGACATCATCGTCCTACTCCGCGGTCCACGTGATCGTCGAGGGAGCCAAGAGCCTCAACTCCTACTCGGATGCCTACACGGCAAAGATCAATGAGGTCAAGGGCAATATCGAGAAGATCCGCGAGGAGCGTGAAAAGGCGCGCGTCCAGGAGCTGACGGTTGACACGCCGGCAAGCTTGGATGCGGCTGAGCGCCAGGCCGCCATGCTCTTTGGGATTGAGCAGGATAGCATCAACCGCATGGCCGAGGGCAGCGAGGAGCGCGTCCAAGCTCAGGCCGAGTTGGACCAGCGCCGCGCCGCCGCCGATCAGCAATTCGCCGATGCCCGCGCCGAGCTTTCCAATCTGGGTGAATGCACTTGGTACATTCAGGACCGCGGTAACATCGCAAGCTACTCGAGCGTGGAAAGCGATAGCTCGTCAATTGAGGCCATCGCCACGGTGTTCCCGTTTATCTTCTTTATCGTCGCCGTGCTCATCAGCCTCACCACCGCCACGCGCATGGTCGAGGAGGAGCGCACGCTTATTGGCCTGTACAAGGCGCTTGGCTATTCACGCGAGCGCATCCTGTCCAAATACGTGGACTATGCGCTGTGGGCATGTCTGATCGGCGGCGTGCTCGGCAACATCATCGGCTTTGTGGGCCTGCCACTGTTCTTGTTTACGGTGTTCGACGACATGTACTCGCTGCCCCAGATGCTGCTTTCGTACGATATCGTGTCTTCACTCGTGTCGGTGGCGCTGTTTGCCGTGGGCGTGGTGGGCGCTACGATTATCGCCTGCCGCCACGAGATGGCCGAGACCCCAGCCTCGCTCATGCGTCCCAAGGCCCCGCGCGCCGGCTCGCGCATTCTGCTCGAGCATATCGGCTTTATCTGGCGCCGCATGGGCTTCTTAAACAAGGTCGCTGCACGCAACCTATTCCGCTACAAAAAGCGCGCCTTTATGACCATCTTCGGTATCGCGGGCTGTACGGCGCTCGTGATCTGCGGCATGGGCATCCGTGACACGTCGGTGGCGCTTTCGCCCAAACAGTACGGGCATATCACGCGCTACGACCTGCTGGCGGTCGCCAATCCCGACGACTTTACTCAGACGTGCGCGGCATTGGATGAGCGCAGCGCGGCCAATGATTCCAACGTGACCGCGACCTCGACCCTGCCGATTATGACCGACAACGTCACCTTTACGTTTGGCGGCAAGAGCGAGACCGTGCAGCTGATCGTGGTGCCCGATGACCGCACGGGTGACTTGGGCAATTACGTTCGCCTTGAGGATGAGTCCAAAGAGCCGCTGTCTTTGCGTGACGGAGATGTGTATCTGAGCAAGAGTTCACAGCTGGTGCTGGGGATTCAGCCGGGCGATACAGCACACGTCCAGGATTCGTCGCTCAACGTTGCCAAGGTCAAAGTCAGCGACATTTCGCTCAACTATCTGGGCAACACGCTTTATATGACTCAGGGCACCTATGAGCGCGCGTTCGGTCGAAGCGCACGCCTTAACGGCGTCTTTGTGCTGCTTAAGGGTTCGTCGGCCGACCAGATTGCGTTTAGCAAGAATCTTAAGAGTGACGGCTGGCTCACGATTTCGAGTACGGCCGAGCATTGGGAAAACTATGAGGCGAACTTTACGATTATCAATTCGGTCGTGGTGCTCGTGACCTTTATGGCAGCGTGTCTGTCGTTTGTGGTGGTGTTTACGCTGTCCAACACCAACATCTCCGAGCGCGAACGCGAGCTGGCGACCATCAAGGTGCTGGGCTTCCGCCGTGGTGAGGTGCACCATTACGTCAACAAGGAGACGTTGATTCTCACGGCGATTGGCGCCGCTCTGGGCGTGCCGCTAGGCGGCTTGCTGGCCGAGAGCTTTACCTACATTTTGCAGATGCCGTCGCTGTACTTTGACGTCGAGGTCGAGCCGCTAAGCTACGTGCTCGCCGTGGTGCTTTCCTTTGGCTTTACGTTTATCGTCAATCTCGCCACCAATCGTACCCTCAACAAGATCGACATGGTCGGCGCCCTCAAGAGTGCCGAGTAACCTGTCCTGGGATCCAAGTTCTAGCGAACTGCCGACACGCCCGCAGCAGCGTTTTTGCATAAACCGCTCCGCCAAATGCATACTTTGACGGGGCGGTTGCTTTTTGCCCACGGGTACCCCCGGGGGCGGCGTGCAAATTCCGGAGTATTCAGCATCTCGGAGCCCGCGGGCGCGGGAATGGGAGTGCAAAACCGCGCCGAAAGCCTTGATTCTGAGCCCCCGGTGCCTCGAGGACCGATCATTTTTTACAGGATGCGGCCCATAGTGCCTGCCTTTCGCCCAAAATCCAGTATGCAGGTGCCTTCGGCTGCTGAATACTCCCAAAAATGCACGCCGCATCCCACCCTAGGCACCCGCAGCAAGAAGACGAATAGCCTCAGCCTCCTCAGTTGCCGCAGGAGACCCCAGGGCTTACCTCCCAAATCTTTCCGCAGGACGGAAGGACCCCGCCGCGCGAAGCGCACGGCGGGGTCCTGACATGTCCGAGGACGATTTGGGAGGTAAGCCCTGGGGCCTCCGATGAGAGCGGTTCCAGCCGAGGCTATTCGTCGCCGAAGCTGATGCCCAACGCCTTGGCCTCGCGCACCAGATCGCTCTGGGGGTCGACATACTTGAGCTTGCCGGCAACATCCTCGAGCGGCATGTGACACATCTTGCCGTCACGCAGGGCAATCATGTAGCCAAACTCGCCGCGCAGGCAGCCAAGCGCGGCCTCGACGCCGCACTGGGTCGCAAAGATGCGGTCCTGAGCGTCGGGCTGGCCGCCGCGCTGCGTGTGACCGGGGATAGCGACACGGGTCTCGCGACCGGTCTTGGCCTCGATCTCCTTGGCGATGTCGTAGACGATCGACGGGCTCGTGCGCTCGGCGAGCTTCTTCTTGTACTCCTTCTTGGACAGCGCCGCGTCCTCCTTAGAGATGGCGCCCTCGGCGACGGCCACGATGGTAAAGCGGCTGCCGGTCTCCATGCGATGCTCGATGGTCTTGATGACCTGGTCCATGTCGTAGGGGATCTCGGGAATCAGGATGACGTCCGCACCGCCCGCGACACCGGCGTACAGCGGGATCCAGCCAACCTTGTGGCCCATGATCTCGATAACGAACACGCGGCCGTGACTCGAGGCGGTGGTGTGGATGTCGTCGATGCACTTGGTGGCGACGTCGATGGCGCTCGTAAAGCCAAACGTCATCTCGGTGCCCCAGGTGTCGTTATCGATGGTCTTGGGCAGGGCGATAACGTTGAGGCCCTCTTCGCGCAGGCGGTTGGCGGTCTTGGTGGAGCCGTTGCCACCCAGCATAAACAGGCAGTCGAGCTGCAGCTTATGATAGGTGTGGACCATCGCGGGCACCTTCTCGACGCCGTCGGCCTCGGGAATGTTCAGGCGCTTGAACGGCGTGCGGCTCGTGCCCAAAATGGTGCCGCCGCGGGTGAGGATGCCGCTAAAATCGGCGGGCGTCATGACGCGGAATCTGCTGTAGATAAGGCCCTGGTAGCCGTCCTCAAAACCGTAGATCTCGATAGGCTCTTCGCTATTGGTCATGAGCGTTTTGACGATGCCGCGCATGGTGGCGTTGAGCGCCTGGCAGTCGCCGCCACTGGTAAGAAGACCGATTCTAAGCATGATGAGTCCTTCCGGGCAAGTTATAACATGCGCATAAGTTTACCCCCGCACACTGTTGATACGGGGGTAAAACGTGTTAGCTCAAGCGTATGGAAATGTAAGCAACGTCAGGCGAGCGTAAGGACGACGGTGCCAGCTCCTTACAGCGCGAAGGCGTCGACGTCGCCCCAGTGGCGGCGCAGCGTGATGGCGGCAGCGGGCTCGGTATTGTCAAAGACGACCGACCATTGCGTATTGCTGGTGATGTCTTCCGGATTGGGCTCTTGCGCTGCAGCGCGTAGGGCCTTCCAAGCGACTGCCTCGTCTTGGGCGCCGGCATGGGCGTCAAGGACATCGGCGATGGCGACGGCGCGTTCCTTGCCATGGCCAAGCTCGCCATTCTTTTGGTTGGGCAGCACTTCGTCGCCATAGCAGGCGTAGAAGTTCGTAACCTGGCGTACAGGGGTCGCTTTGAAAGCGCGGTCCGGATCGCGCGGATCCCACTCTACTACGCGCGCGTCACCGGAGGCGTCGTTGATAAAGAAGTGGTAATCGCGTCCTGCCATGGCGTGCATGTCGTAGGCAGAAAGCAGGTCTACGGCCTCCTGTGTGGTAGCCGCGCGGTCGAGCACAAGGCGGATGGTGAGCGAAGTGTTGATGACGGGGCGTTGCGTGTCCTGGTCACAGGGCTTGGAATCCAGAGTGAGTACGGCAATGGACACGCCGCATTCGTTAACACCGTCGAGCTGGGCAAACGGGCCCATGAGCGCGGCGGCGCGTCCGGCGACGGAGTCAAGCGGAGTATTATCGCCCAGGTTGTTAAGGGCCGCAAAGCCGATGGAGGCATAGCCGTCGCGCGGGTGATTGCGCACCAGCAGCGCCGAGGTGTCGTCCTTAAAGTCGTAATTGCGACCGGTGCGCACGCGGCCTTCGGCATCTACGGCGACAAAAGCGCTGCAGGCAAACTGGGGCGCCTGGACATGTGCCGGCACGCCGGGCAGCACCTGCGCCACCACGGCATCGATGTAGGCCTGGTCGTCGTGCACGCCGGCGGCGATGATGCGGTCGAGGTCGTAGTCGTAAGCGATGTCGATTGCGTACAGGTCATAGCCATCCGCGTAGCCGGTCAAGCGTTTGAGCGACGCGGCGGACTTGATTTGCTTGCGGTAAACGATGCCGGCGGCAGCGGCAAGGCCGACGGCGACTCCCGCGACACCGCAGGCGATGGCAATGTTACGTGGCTTCATGACGGCTCCTCTCGTCCTGTTAGCGCAATTGTCGCAAAAGGAGCGCGGGCATGATGGCTCAACTTGGTGAGCGGCGCGGAATTAAGCACGGAATGAAGAGTGCGGCGCTGGCGTGGCGGGGTATGCTGGAGGGGACCATCAACCCAGCGAAAGGGGAGAGCATGACGGATCAGGAAACGCCCGAGCGCGTGCACGTGACGGCTGACGATATCGAGGCCGCCAACGACCTTGTCGACTTTATCGAGGCATGCCCCAGCATGTTCCATACGGCGGCGACCATTATGGCCGAGCTCGACGAGGCGGGCTTTACCTACCTGCCCGAGAATGCGGCGTGGGACATCGAGCCGGGCGGGCGTTATTACACGCAGCGCAACACCTCGAGCGTTATCGCCTTTAAGGTGGGCGAGGACCTGGCCGCGACGTGGGGCGAGGACGGCGTTGCCGGTGACTATCATTTTCAGCTCACGGCGTCGCACAGCGATTCGCCGACGTTTAAGGTCAAGGCCGTGCCCGAGCTTGACGGCGCGGGCGAAACGCTGCGCCTGAACACCGAGGCCTACGGCGGCATGATCGACTACACCTGGTTCGATCGCCCGCTGGCGCTCGCGGGCCGCGTGCTGGTGCGCGAGGGCGACCGTATTGAGAGCCGTCTGCTTGCCACCGAGCGCGAGGTCGCTATTATCCCGAGCCTTGCCATCCACATGAACCGCGGCGTTAACGAGGGCTTTGCGCCCAACCGCGCCGTCGACCTTTGCCCGCTCATCAGCGCCGGCGAGCTTAAGCAGGGCGACTTTGATGCTCTGATCGCCGACGAGCTGGACGTTGAGCCCGAGCAAATCTTGGGTCGCGACCTGTTCCTGGTCAATCGTCAGGATGCGCGCATTTGGGGCTGGGCCGACGAGTTTATCTCGACGCCCAAGCTTGATGACCTGGCCTGCGCCTACACCTCGCTGCAGGCATTTTTGGGTGCCGAGAACGCGCGCGACGTCTCGGTCTTCTGCTGCTTCGATAACGAGGAGGTTGGTTCCGAGACCAAGCAGGGCGCCATGTCGACGTTCTTGGCCGACGCGCTGCGCCGCATCAACGGATCGCTGGGCTTTGACGACGAGTCGTATCATCGCGCCCTTGCCGCATCGATGCTCGTGAGCTGCGACAACGCGCATGCCGTGCACCCCAACCACGCCGAGAAGTGCGATGCGCGCAACCAGGTTGTGCTCAACGGCGGCATCGTCATCAAGGAAGCCGCCAACCAGCACTACTGCACCGATGCCTTTAGCCGCGCGGTGTTCCAGGCTATCTGCGATGACGCCGATGTGCCCACGCAGGCCTTCGCCAACAAGAGCGATATGGCCGGCGGCTCCACGCTCGGTAACCTGTCCAATATGCAGGCGAGCATGCATGCCGTGGACGTGGGCCTGCCGCAGCTGGCCATGCACTCAAGCTACGAGACCGGCGGCGTGCGCGACGTGATGTACGCCATCCGCGCCCTCACGGCCTTCTACGAGCGCAACCTAACCATCAACGGCGCCGAAAGTGTGGAACTCTAAAATCTGCCAAAAAGGGACAGGTTTACTTTGGCAGGTTTTATTTGGGCAAATGCCGCAATGCCAACAGCTGGACAGAATTGTTATAACACCGCAGGTTGAGCAAACGTCAGCGAGCGATGTCCAGAGCGAACAAGTTGGCATGAAAAAGGCAAGGCATAGACCTTCTGGTCATGCCTCGCCTTTTGAATGACAAATTGTCGCTCTGGGCGGCGCGCAGCGTCGACCGGTCCGCCGTTCGTTAGAACGGCGGAACCCTAATGTTCGATCCAGCAGCGCAGGGTCTCGCCGGCCTGCAGGTGACGCAGATTCTCCGCGGCGATGTCGATGACGTTGTTGAGCGTGGCGGCCAGGTGGAACCAGCCAGAGACGTGCGGCGTGATGAGCATGTTAGGCGCATCCCACAGAGGGCTTGTCTCAGGCAGCGGCTCGGGGTCGGTGACGTCGACCGCGGCGCCGGCGAGATGTCCCGACTCCAGGGCGGCAACCAAGTCGTCGGCGACCACAAGGTCGCCGCGGCCGCCGTTGGCAAAGAAAGCGCCCGGCTTCATCGTGGCGAAGAACTCGGCGTTCGCCAGGCCGCGGGTCTCGGGCGTGCTCGGCATGAAGGATGCGACGACGTCTGCCTCGGCCAGGCGCTCGGGCAGAGCGTCCATGCCGTCCATGTCCTCAAACACAATGGGGTAGACGAGTGGATGGCGCTTGATGCCGCGGACGTGCGCGCCCATGTTGCGGCAGAGCGTGGCAAAGTGGCCGCCAATGTCGCCCGCGCCCAGCACCAGCACGTTGGCATTTTTGAGCGAGGTAACCGGCCCCAAATCCTCCCAGCGATGCCCACGCTGCAGATCGTGATAGCCGGGCAGACGCTTCATCATGGAAAGGACCATGGCAAACATGTGCTCGCTTACGGCCTGGCCGTAGGCGCCCACCGAGCAAGACAGTTTGGCGTCGGCTGGCACGGTGCCGGCGGCAAGGTAGTCGTCATAGCCGGCGGTCTGCAATTGCAACAGCTGGAGATGCTCGCATGCCGTGAGCATGTCAGGGTCGATGTTGCCCAGGATCACGTCGGCATCGGCGACCTGTTCACGTGTGGCGGCGTCGGCGCTCGTGTAGATAAAGTCCTCGCCCGGAGCGCTCGACTCAAGAATTGCGCGATGGCGGTCGTTGACAGGCAACAAAACCAGGATGTTCACAAGCAGTCCTCTCCGCTCAACCTGCCAAAAGGGGACAGTTTTATTTTGGCATGTTTTATCAGGCAAAACGTTCAAATAAAACGCCGGATGCAAGACGAGCGTGCCCGTCGGCATCCGGCGTCCGCACGGCTACCAGCTCAGCAGCTCGTAGCCGTCCTCGGTCACCACGAGCTGTACCTCGCACTGGGCCGAGTCGCTGCCGTCCTTGGTGCGCACGCACCAGCCGTCGCCCTTGCTAATCTTAATGTCGGGCGCCCCGGCGTTGACCATGGGCTCGATGGTAAAGACCATGCCCGGAGCCATGATGGTGTCCACATCGGGCGCCTCGGTGGTAAAGCCCACAAACGGGTCCTCGTGGAACTCCTTGCCAATGCCGTGTCCGCCGTACTCGCGCACCACGCTAAAGCCGGCGTCCTCGACCGTCTTTTGCACGGCTTCGGCCATAACGGAGAGCGGCAACCATGGCTTGACGGCTGCCAAGCCCGCTTCCACGCTGGCGCGGGTGACCTCGACCAGGCGCTGGCGCTCGGCAGAGACCTCACCGATGCAGAACATGCGGCTCGAATCACTAAAGTAGCCGTCCAGGATCGTGGAGCAGTCGACGTTGATGATGTCGCCCTCGTGCAGCACGTCCGTATCGCAGGGGATACCGTGACAGACCACGTCGTTGATCGAGGTGCATACGCTCTTGGGGTAGCCCTCGTAGTTGAGGTCGGCCGGCGTGCCGCCGTGCTCGACGGTGTAGTCGTAGATCATCTGGTCGATCTGGTTGGTGGTCATGCCCGCGGCGATGTGCTCGCCTACGTAATCGAGCACGCCCACGTTGATGGCGGCCGAGCGCTTGATGCCCTCGATATCGGCGGGCGTCTTGTAGAGCGTGCGGGGCAGAACCTCCCAGCCCTCTTCCCACAAGCGCTCGAGGCGCTCATCAAAGGTGCTATGGCATTTCTTATATTTTTTGCCGCTGCCGCACCAGCAAGCGTCGTTGCGGCCGGGGACAGGTCCTTTGTCAAACATGGCTAACTTCCTTTCATCCGCAGCTAGTATAGCCCACCCACGCGTCTATAAAAGTTGCGGCGATATAGTTCCGATTTAAGCGGTTTAACAGCACAAATAGGAACTATATCACCGCAACTGATGGGGCGGGATGGCGAGTGATAGCTGCTGCGTGGTTTTGCTAGTAGCTCACCTGGCAGGGGATGCCGAGGGCGCGCACGCGTGCAGCAATCTTGTCGAGCACCTCGGGCGCCGCTTTAGCAAGGCCGGCGACCGGTGTTTCGCGCGCCACCGTGTAAATGGTCGCCTCCTGTGGGCGAATGCGCTTGAGCGCCGAGAGCCAAGGGCCAACGTACTCCTCGCCGGTGTTATCGAGAGACTTGCCCCGGTACTCACCGCTCAAAAACATCGTCTGGATAATGACATGACCGTTAAAGCTCGCGAACGTTTCGATCTGGTGCTCTACATCGTAGGGGTCAACGGGCTGGTCGAGCAGCTGGATAAAAGCCGGGTCGACCGTATCGAGCTTGAGGATGTTGTCGTTGACCATCATGAGCGCATCGTGTACCTGGGGACGGTCGGCGCGCGTGCCATTGGAAAGCACGGCAATCTTGGTGTTTGGGGCCAGCTCGTCGCGCAGCGCGACGGCGCCGGCGATGGCCTGCGGAAACTCCGGTGCGGCGGTGGGCTCGCCGTTGCCTGCGAAGGTGATTACATCGGGGAGCTCGCCCTCGGCTGCCATCTCGCGCAGCTTTACCTCGAGCGCGTCGAGTGCCACGGCAGCTATGTTGTACGGCTCATGGCAGGGGCGCTCAGCGTTGAGACCGTTTTCGCAGTAAATGCAGTCGAACGTGCAGATTTTGCCGCTGGCCGGCATCATGTTGACGCCGAGCGAAAGGCCCAGGCGACGGCTGCGAACGGGCCCAAAGATGGGGCTGGCATTTAAAAACGTAGACATAGGCATATGCTCCTTGGGACAGTTGAGCTTAAGCATAGCATCGGCCTTCATGCGGGTCGCGGGTTTGGGCACTGTTGTTTAGGCAGAAACCTTGCAATCGGGCGAGTTTTCGAAACCCTGTCATGAAAGGGTGCGAGCTGGGTACAGTAGACGCATTCATGTACACACAAAATGACGCCATCTGACCAAGCCGCACCCCGGCACGGCCTGGTGGTGTTGACGATGGGAACACAGTATGGATTTTACGGTCGAGAATGCGGGCACTACGATCGCCTGCCGCGAGTATGCCGGCCCGGTTGTATCGTCCGACGCACCCGCCTTGGTTTGCGTGCACGGTGCCTGCGTCGACGGCGTCTTTTTTGACGCCATCGCCCGCGAGCTCGCCTGTGACTATCGCGTCATTACCTACGACCGGCGCGGTTGCGGCGAGAGCGGCGACGCTGCAGACGGACGCTACGACCTCGCCGTCCAGGCCGCGGACCTGCAGGCCGTTATCGAGCATATTGGCACTCCGGCAAACGTGCTCGCGCACAGTGCCGGTACGCTGGTGACGCTGGAGCTTCTCCGTGCAAACCCCACCATAATCTCGCGTGCGATTCTGCATGAACCCGCCGTGACGGATGAGGGTGCCGGTCTGGGCGCGGCCCCGGTTTTGCTCGAGATGATCGCCGCGGGAAAGGTCTCCAGGGCATTACGGGCCTTCCTGGGCGCCATCGGCGATTCGGACCCTGAGGCCCCCAAGTTAACCGAGGCGGAAGCCAAGCATGCCCTGCGCAACGGCCGCAGTTTCATGGCGAACGAATACGGGATTACTATGACCTGCGTTCCCGATTGGGATAGCGTCCGTGCGTCGAAAACGGTGGCCGCCGTGCTCCTGGGCGAGCTCTCGATTGGCACGCCTCGCGAGGCGGGCACGAGGGTGGCGGCTGAGCTTTTGGACTGTCCGCTCGTAATGGTTCCCGGCGCGCACAACGGCCTGCGCGATCGCCCGGGAGCGGCTGCCCAGACTGTCCTTGGCATCCTGGGGCTCTAACACCCGCAATAGCCAAAGCAGACTTCACCCACAAACGTTTCGGCATTGTTAACAAATGTGTTCAAAACCTCACGTCTGCGGCTTCAATCGCGCCGTCTGCCAACTCATAAAAATGTAACAGCATTTACGTGCTTACCTGCATCGGCAAGGTGTTACCCTTGTAACATTTGGAACCCACCGCTACCATGCGAAGCTATCGAAAGGGCCCCATATGCTCAATAATCACGAGGTCAATCTAACCGACGAGGAGGCTGCCGCCGAGGTCGCCCGTGTCGCGAAGACCTACCCCGTGGTACGTTTACTGTCGGCCGATCAGATTAAGAGCGAGCCTAACTGCCTGCTCGCCGGCGATCGCTGCCCTTGTTTGCGCCAGGCAAGTCTTGAGGCCTTGACAGATTCCGATGAGGTGTCGGAGCAACTGCTCAACGATGGCGTTGAGTACCGTGCCCATCTGCGCCCTCTGAAGGTCGAGGGCGAGCCTCATGTCCTGCTGATGGTGCGTCCGATCGATGGGCAAGAGGCCGCAAAAGAGGACCTTGTCTACACCGATGTGCTGACGAGCGTGCACAATCGCCGATATTACGAGGAAAAGCTCCGTAGCGCCCGCATGAACGCCGGCGTTGCGATGATCGACCTTGATGATTTTAGGGTCTTCAACGATACGTGTGGCCGTCATGCCGGCGACCTTGCGCTCGGTGCCGTGGCGACAGCCATGCGCAGCGGAATCCGTTCGACTGACGAGCTTGTGCGCTATGGCTGCGACAAGTTTGTGGTTGTCATGCCCAATATTCCCTCCGATGACTTCACCCGTCGCCTGCATCAGGTGTCCGATGCCGTTCGTTCCACGATTATTCCGGGCCATGAGTACGTGAGCTTGACGGCATGTGTTGGTGGCGTTCGTATTCATGGCGAGACGGTCGATGAGGGCGTTGGCCGCGCTGTCCAGTTACTGAGCCGCGCTAAGGCAAAAGCCGGTACGGTCGTGACCGATGCCGATTCCATCGAGGCCTTCCAAAGTGAAAAGCCTTTGGTACTTATTGTCGATGACTCCGAGATGAACCGAGTCATTCTCAGCGAGATGCTCAAGGACGAGTATTGCATCCTCGAGGCCGATAACGGTCGTACGGCGCTCGACATGGCCGACCGCTATGGTGATGAGTTGTCGCTCGTACTGCTGGATATTGTCATGCCGGGCATAAGCGGCTTTGAGGTGCTGGCCGGTCTGTCGCGCCGATCGGGTATCGACAATCTGCCTATCATCATGATTTCGAGCGAAGATTCCGATGATATGGTTCTGCGCGCGTACGAGCTAGGCGCCTCGGACTATATCAACCGCCCGTTTGACTCCCGTGTCGTGCGCCGCCGTGTAAGCAACACCATCCGCCTATACGCCAAACAGCGCCGCCTGACGAGCCTGCTGTCCCAGCAGTACAACGAGCGTGTCAAGAACAGTCGCATGCTCATCGACATCATGGCTGGCGTCATGGAGCTTCGCAACGGCGAGAGCGGCAGGCACGTTACGAACATCGAGAAGCTGACCGAGCTGCTGCTTGGCTGTCTGGTCCGGCGTAGCGACACGATCTCCCTCGACAATGAGGAACGCTCCACGATCGCCCTGGCTTCGGCGCTGCACGATATCGGCAAGATGTCGATTGACGATGCGATTCTCAACAAACCCGGACGCCTTACGCCCGAGGAGTTCGAGATTATGAAGACGCATACCACGATCGGCGCCGACATGCTGCGTGAGCTGGGTAGCCATCACGCCGGCAATGCGCTTATGGAATATGCGTACCAGATCGCGCGTTGGCACCACGAGCGCTGGGACGGCAAGGGTTATCCCGATGGCCTTAAGGGCGACGAAATTCCCATTGCCGCACAGGTGGTTTCGGTGGCCGACGTGTACGATGCCCTGACGAGCGTGCGCGTGTACAAGGACGCTATCCCGCACGAGGAAGCGATCAAGATGATTCTGGACGGTAAGTGCGGCACCTTTAACCCGTTGCTGCTCGACTGTTTGCTCGAGGTGCAAGACCAAATTGCCGAGACATTGGCACGCCCCGCCGATGTCGTCGCGTTTCCTACGATTTAGTTTGACCAAAGGAGTTTTTAATCCATGATTTCCATGCGTGAGGCGTATGAGAAGATCGGCGCTAATTATGATGACGCGTGCGCTCGGCTGATGGGCGGGGAAATGCTTGCCCGCTTTGCCCTCAAGTTTTTGGATGACGAGAGCATGGACAAGCTGGAGGCCGCCATGGCGGCGGGAGACGCCGAAGGTGCGTTTATGGCAGCGCACACGCTCAAGGGCGTGAGCCAGAACCTGGGATTCGATAATCTGTACGAGCCGGCGGTCGTGGTGACCGAGGCGTTGCGCGGCGCCGATGCCGTTGACGGCGCTCGCGAGGGAATGCATGCGTTGCAGCAGCAATATGCGGCAACGATGTCGGCCCTGCGCGAGGCGGCCGAATAAGAGCTTGCGGGCCTTGATGACTATGAGAGTGGATAATCTCCCGTTTTAGGCCCGGTGGCGGCCTTAAAGTGGGAGATTATCCACTCTCGTTCGATATGTGTCCAAAAATCCACGCTCACCCCTCCGGGTTAGTAAATGGCCTATGCGCACTGGCGGGGCTTTCCGCATGCAATCAATATCGTTGTTCGATAAACTGTTCGAATAACGATAGAGTCGATGAGGGTGAGTGTATGTCTAACAGCGTTCAGCGTATGGCCAAAGCGGGCGAAAATATCAGGAAGCTTGGCTTTTGCATGGCAGCCGTTTTTGCAGGGATGCTCGTCGCTTTTGCCGCGTTGGTTGTTTACGTGATCTGGTATGCGGTTGCAAACGTTGCCTCTGTCGATTCTTTCGGCGTCGTGACGCTTCTCGATGGCGGGTGCATCGTTATCCCAAGCGGACTGTGCCTGGCACTCGTCGTGGGTATTTCGCTTGTCGTTCTGTGTGGGATCAGCCGTAACATCTCGCGAGGCGTCTCGCCCTTTACCAAGACGCATGTGCGGCTTATCCGTGTTCTTGCGCTTGCCTTTGCTGTTAACGCCGCGGTTTCGCTTATTGGTGCCTACGGATCGGTCAATCTTACCATTGGTGGGCTGGAGCTTTACGTCGTGCCTCATTCCTTCGTTATTGAGATTTGCCAAGGCGTTGCCTTTGATGCGGGGTCGCTTATCGGCGCGGCTGTCTGTCTGTGTATCTCGGTGATCTGGAGTTATGCCTCGCTGCTCCAAGAGCAGTCTGACGAGCTTGTGTAGGAGGAAGCATGAGCTATCTCATCATCGAGCTTGAGACGCAGCTACTTAAGACCGGAAAGACCAGTGCTGATCTGATTCGTGCCACGGGGCATACTCCGGCTAATATTTCTAAGCTAAGAAACGGAAAAATTAAAGCTATTCGCCTTAAGACGCTTCTCGATATTTGCGATGAACTTGACTGTCAACCGGGAGATATTATTCAGCGCGTGAGCGAGAAAGAGCTTGAGGAGCTTATTGTTGAGCGTGCAAAAAATGTCGTGAGGCAGATGCGGGACGGCGGAGGCAATGAGGCGTTGCTTCCGACATCAGTCTTTGCTGTAGATTTGAGCGACGAGTAGCATAAAGCGAACAACTATAACGAAATATCAGCGTAAAGGGGCCCGTGTCTAACACGGGTTCTTTCTTTTAGATTACCTTGACAAATATGAGTTATCGAAAAACAATAACAACTATGAAAAACGATAAAGGAAAGAAGGAACGATATGAGCGGTTTTGCTATCAAGCAGAACGGGAGGCCGATGAACGCATCAGCGATAAAGTTATCAAAGGTGTCAAAGCGCTACGGGAAACGGCGCGTTTTGCATGACGTTTCCTTCGAGGTGCATCAGTCTGAGCTCTGTGCCCTTGTCGGTGCAAACGGTGCGGGCAAAAGCACGCTTATTAAAATCGTCTTGGGCCTCTGCGAGCCATCGTCGGGGAGCGTGGAGCTCTTTGGAGGCAAATCAAAAAGAGAGCTTGGCTTGATGCGGACGCGTGTCGGCTATGTGCCAGATTCCAGCGGAGCATACCAATCCCTCAGTGCGGTTGAGAATCTCCAAATCCGATGTTTGGAATGGGGGCTTGATGCGAATCGTGAGATTCCTCGCGTTTTGAGCCTAGTCGGGCTGGACATCGAAGAGAAAAAGAGCGTGAGCAGTTTTTCTCTGGGAATGAAACGGCGGCTGGATATAGCTACGGCTTTGTTGGGTGACACTGATCTGCTTATTTTTGATGAGCCAGCAAACGGGTTGGACCCGCTGGGCATCGAGAGTATATGGGCCCTTATCGGTCGATTGAATCGAGAACAGGGTAAGACCATGCTCATCTCTAGCCATGATTTGGATGAGTTGGCATCGGTTGCAACAAGCTGCCTGTTTCTTCATGACGGCGAACTGCTGAAAAAGGAATCGATGGACGTCATAAGGGATGAGGCGTCGTCCCTAAAAGAGTATTACAGGCGCTTGATGAAGGCGGTCTCGCTATGAAGCGGGCGATCCATCCCGTAAAGGCAGATATGATGCGTTTGCACAGGATGTTTCCGGCGAAGTTTGGTCTTGCGCTTATGCTGGCGTTCGGCCTTCTCTTCGGCATCTTTCTAAAAAACGGAACAACGTTGCTCGCCTTTGGCAATAGCGTTTTTGGGGAGGATATTGGCTTCTGCTGGAATGTAATTGATCCTTCTGCACCCGATGAGTCCCTTGTGCGCAGTGCTTTTGCCGGCACCTCTCTGTTCGTTCCGCTCATCGTTTGCCTGGCGATTTTACAGGAGCGCGGCTATGAAGAGGGATACCGAATTTCTTCAGCAAGAGGTCTTACCCGCTTTAATGGGGTCCTAGCACATGTGTTTTCGTCTGCTTTAATAATTGGCGCAGCATATAGTGCGCTTTGCCTTCTTCTTTTTGCAATAGCCATAATACGTGGTGGGCAAAGCTGTGCGCACGACATGCTGGCTGCATTTTTGCCTGCGATGATAATCAACGCCGTATTGGTGATATCGGTTGCGTTGGAGACGGTGACCATCTATCGGATTACAAGCAGCGCCGTATTTAGCGGGGCTGTGGCAATAATCGGATTTGTCACGAGCTTGACGCTCTACGGAACTTACCTTCAGACGCCCATACCATCCTTGCGATGGATCTTCCTCCTTCCAGGGCCGTACCTTGGAGTCGGATGTGCCCTTGGGTATAGCGATATGGGTCAGCTGATACTTCTGGAATATGGCGTGGCAGCCAGCTGTCTATCGGTATTGATTTACGCTCTCGTGAGCTTTCGCGCTGGGGGTGTGCTCAATGGCTCGTCAGATTAAAAGACTTCTCCAGTCAGAATTGAAGCATGTGAGCAAATGGGTGTACGCCTTAATCTTGGTAATTTATGCGTGCATGGTGGCATTGCAGCTTAATTCTTTCCCGATGTGGTTCTGTAGCCTCCGTGAGAACAGTTTCTTGGGCTTTTTCCCAGACCCGACGCTTCGGCTATCGGCAGAGGATGTCCTTCTATTTGGTAATGCAGAGGTCTTTCGCGGTCTGCTGTTCAACGTAGCCCCGTTGGCTCATGCATTGTTCTTTCCGTTCATCGCGGCTTGCATTGTGCCGCGCTTTGTCAGTTCGGGCTTAATTGAGGAACCGTGGGGGTTGTCGGCGGCTCGGGGAGGGAAGCGGGTGTGCGCTACTGTTGCGCGGGCGATACTGTCATCCCTCGCCCTTTTGGTCGCGTTTATCCTGTCGAGTGTCGTTTTGTACTGTCTTAACTGCGCAATCGTTCTGGATGCTCAGCAGTATTTCAACCTGCATGTATTTTGCTATCGACTTGTTCTTGCTGCCGCTGCCTGCCTTGCATACGTGGTCTCTTGCGTGATCGCTGTTTCCTATTTTGGGTCCGGCTTCGGTCCGATTGGCATGCTGTTGCTTGTCAACGTTGTAGCGATCTACATACAGATCGGGGCCAATTCCATGCTTCCGCTTCCAGCCTCGATGCTCATGTGGATTTGTGGCGTGACCCCGTTGGGGAATAGTCAATGCATTTCGATTCTAATTGACTGCCTAATAAACGTAGCAAGCGTTTTTGCCATTTGCTTTACCGTCGACCGATTGCGGTCGAGATTTCTTTGATTGCTTGTGAGGGATAAACATACCGAGCATACCAAATACGGGGGGCGGGCACCGTGGCTGGTGTCCGCCCCCCTGGCATGGAAGGTTTAAGCCTGTGTGGTTCGCGAACTAACGGGCCTGCTTTACCTTGGCCGCTGCCTCGACAAAAGACTTCCACAGGTTAAAGTCGGTCTCGAGCGTCTGCCAGGTGTACTCGGGGTGCCATTGCACGCCCAGGCAGAAGGGTTGACCCTCGACCTCGATGCACTCGGGCACGCCGTCGGTTGCTTGGGCGACCAGGCGCGTATGCTTGCCCAGACGATCGACACAGCAATGGTGCGCCGAGTTGGTCTGGATGAGCCTGTGCCCGCCGAGTGCGCGCTCCAGCAGCGAGCCCGGTACGACCTCGACGGGGTGCACGGGATCGTTGAGTACGTGGGTATGACGCCACTGCGTGCGGCCCTCGCGCGCGCCCAGGCTCGGCACGTCCATGCACAGGGTGCCGCCGGTGGCGACGTTGAGCAGCTGCGTGCCGCGGCAGGTGGTAAAGAGCGGCTTTTTGGCGCGGAGCACCTCGCCGACCAGCTTAAACTCAAAGCTATCGCGGATCTCGCAGCAGAGGGTGGGGTCGTAGGGTCGCTCGTCGCCCCAGCGCTTGGGGTTGACATCCGGGCCGCCGGGGATGGCGATGCCGTCGGCGATATCGACGTAATGACGGATGACCTCAATGTCCTCGGTGATGGACATCTGCAGCGGCAGGCCGCCAGCGGCAAGGATGGCATCGACAAAGACACTTGCGATTTCCTCGTTGGGGGAGAGCATCTCGGTTAAAAACGGCTCCGCCTCTTCCCAGCGCGGTGCGACGAGGATGAGTGGGCGGTCGGCGGGGGCAACGTCGACGTGCGGGGTGTAGGACGATGAGGTGCGGGTTCCGATCATGGTTGCGGCTTTCGAATCCGGGTGGACATGGCACAGGGGTGGCGCGGGGCAAACGTTACTGATGAATTTGCCCGAGTGGCAATTGGGTTAGTGGCCCTTGATGGAGTTGAGGAAGTCCTGGGCGCGCTTGGTCTGGGGATGGTCGAAGAACTCGTCGGGTGTGCCGGTTTCCACGATCTGGCCGTCGGCCATAAATACGACGCGGTCTGCTACGCGGCGGGCAAAGTTCATCTCGTGCGTAATGACGATCATCGTCATGCCCTGCTGGGCCAGACGGACCATGACCTCGAGTACCTCGTTGATCATCTCGGGATCGAGGGCACTCGTGGGCTCGTCAAAGAGCATGGCCTTGGGTTGCATGGCAAGCGAGCGGGCGATGGCTACGCGCTGTTGCTGGCCGCCCGAGAGCTGTGCGGGCACCTTATCGGCCTGCTCGGCCACGCCCACGCGGCCCAGCAGGTCCATGGCGCGCTCACGGGCTTCGTCCTTGGAGACGCCCAGCACATCAACCGGTCCCAGCATGACGTTCTGCAGTACGGTCATATGTGCGAACAGGTTGAACTGCTGAAACACCATGCCCAGCTCGGCACGCATGCGGGCAAGATCCTTGCCTTCTTGCGGCAGGGGCTCGCCCTCGATGAGGATCTCGCCCGAGTCGATGGTTTCCAGGCGGTTGATGGTTCGGCACATGGTCGACTTGCCCGAGCCCGAGGGGCCAATCACCACGACGACCTCGCCGCGGTCGACCGAGAGATTGATGTCGTTGAGGACGTGCAGATCGCCATAGTGCTTATCGACGTGTCTGAGCTCGATCAGCGGCTGATTGCCGGTGGAAGAGGTGCTCTGTGCCATGTGCTCGGCTCCTTATGACTCGAAATGGTAAAGCGTTAGCGGATGATGGTCGCGCCGGTCTTGTGCGAAACGTAGACAGCAGCCTTGTTAATCGCGACGTTGATGAGGATATAGATGACCGCGATAACCAGGTAGACCGACACGAGGGCGTCGTAGTTGGTAATGAGCACGCGGGCGTTTTGCATGAGGTCGGGGTAGCTCACCACATAGGCGACGGTGGTGTCTTTGACTACGACCACAAGCTGCGAAATCAACGACGGAATGATAAACCGAATGGCCTGCGGCAACACGATTTTAAAGGTGATTTTAGCTTTGGAGAGACCGAGTGCCTGGGCGGCTTCGACTTGGCCACGCGGTACGGCGTTGACACCGGCACGGAAGATCTCGGCGAGTACGCCGGCGGCAGCGAGCGCGACGGGAAGCGTGAGCATCCAAAACGACGGCAGCGCGATCTTGTACTGGGGCAGCACCAAAAAGAAGAAGTAGATGAACAGCAGGCTCGGCACGCCGCGGAAGAAATCCGTGAGCACGCGGCAGACCAGCTGCAGCGGCTTAATGTCGCTGGTACGGCCGAGCATAAGGGCTAAGCCCAGCACCAGCGCGATGGCGCCGGCGGTGAGTGCGACTTTAACGGTGCCCTCAAAGCCGGCAAGCAGGAACTTCCAGGTGGTGAGGTGCGTAAAGAAATACCAATAGTGGACCGAAAGCTGGCCGGTCACATAAAAGCGCTGCAGTACCAGGACGGCGAGCGCGGCGACGGCGACGAGTGAGATAGCGGTGCCGATGCGAATCTTGGCGCGCATCTTGGGGCCGGGAGCCTCGTAGAGCGCATCGCGCATGGTGAGCGCGGAGGTGGAGTGCTTGCTCATCGGAGGATCCTCACCTTCTTATCGATATAGTTGCCAATGTGGCTCACCACAAAGGCCGTGCCCAGGTAGCCGAGCGCCGAGATAAAGAACGCGGCGACGCCGCCGAGCGAGCGCGTGTTGATGTAGCTCACCACGCCGGTGAGCTCCTGCGGTTTAAGCGGCACCTGACTGCCGAGCGCGGTGGTGAGCATGACGGCGATAAAGAGGTTGGTCATGGGCAGCACGCTCGAGCGCAGCGCCTGCGGAATCACGATCTTGGCGAGGATACGGCTGAAGCTCATGCCCAGCGAGCGGGCGGCTTCCACCTGGCCGACACCGACGGTGTTGATGCCGCTCATAAAGTTCTCAGAGCCAAAGGCAGAACCCAAGAGCACTGTGGCGACGATGACGCAGGTGCGGTAGGGCAGGACGACCTTGAGCGGCGGCAGCGCGTAGACGACGATAATGAGCAGCGCGATGCCGGGGATGTTACGGAAGACCTGGACATACAGGTCGCCAAAGACGCGCAGCGGCTTGAGCGGCGACACGCGCATCACGGTGACGGCGACGGCCAGCACCATGGCGATGGCAAACGACTCAAGCGTCATGCCCCAGGTTGCTAGCAGCGCGTCGATATAGTTCTGGCCATAGAGCGACCAGAGCTCGGAGAGACTCATGCGGACCTCCCGCCGATAAGGAAAGGGGCTCCCGTGTGTACGGAAGCCCCGACAACTCTGTGAGGAAACAGTTTACCGCAATAAAGCGCATCGTGCGTTTCCATATGGTTTCGTTGCGGCCGTTACCAGGCTCGCTGCCTAAGCGCCGATCTCGGGCAGCTCGGGAACATTAGTGTCGCCCGTACGGTCGCCGATGCAGATCTGCCACAGCTCGGTCCAGGTGCCATCGTCCTCGATCTTCTTAAGGAAGTCGTTGACAAAGGCGACACCGTCGGAATCGAGCGGCAGGCCGATGCCATAGGGCTCCTTGCTGCCGAAGGGCTTGCCGGCGATCTTGTACTTACCGGGCTCGCGGACCAGGGCGCTCTGCTGCATGTTGTTATCGATGACGTAGGCGTCAACGCGGCCCTGCTGGAGTGCCTGACGAGCCTCCTCGTCGGTCTTGAACTCCTGCTGGCTGGCCTTGGGAGCGAACTCCTCCAGGATGGCGGGGCCGTTGGAGCCGGACTGGACGGCGACGTTCTTGTCGGCCAGGTCGTCGACGCTCTTGATGTCGTCGTTATCGGCGAGTACCAGGATGGCCTGCTGGGTGTAGTAGTAGGGACCGGCAAAGGAGACGAGCTTCTTGCGCTCATCGGTAATGGTGTAGGTGGCGAAGACGGCGTCGACCTGGCCGTTCTGCAGGACGGACTCACGCGTGTCCGAGGTTACCTGGGTGATCTCGACCTTGTTCTCGCCCAGAATGTAGTTGGACAGGAGCTGTGCGATACCGGCGTCGAAGCCGCGGGTCTGACCGTCTTTCTCGTTGAGGAGGGAGAAGAGCGTGGAGGTCTGAACGCCACCGATCTTAAAGACGCCGGCGTCCTTAACGGCCGTGGCCCAGGTGCTGGCGGCGATGGCGTCGTCATCGGCCTTGGGGCCGTTGTCGACGAGCTTGTCGAATGCCTTAGCGTCGAGCGTGGTGGAAGCCTCGGTATCATTGGAGCTCTTGGAAGAGCCGGCGGCGGAACCCTTGTCGGCCTCGGTGCTGGTGTCGGAGCAGCCGGCAAGACCAAGGCCGGCGACGGTTGCGAAGGTGGCGGCAACGAAGCCGCGGCGGTCGAGAACGACCTGCTGGGAGAGGTTCTTGCTCATGGTAGAACACCTTTCTCAATAAAATCCCTAGCGGTTGAGTAGAGTTATACCCTATCGCGCTCAAATGGGTCAACACGAAATAACTCAGAAACATACTTAACTTATGGGTAATTCTACCTACCAAAAAGGGACAGGCACCTTTGTGGTGGTTCTTGCAGATGTGGTGGCATGTCTCGCTGCTTTGTCTCAATCTGTAACAGGTAGACGAGGAAATGGGTTCTTACTGTTACAGATTGAGACAAAGGTCTGGGACTAAGACATCTTATCTAGATCTGTAACAGTTAGACGGGAATTCGGGCCCTAGATGTTACAGATTGAGATAATTGAGCTGTGAAAACAAAAACCTCCGCAGGGGTGCTTCCCCTGCGGAGGTTTTTTACTCGTTGAGTAGCCTTACGGCTTCGGCGGCCATATTCTCGACCGTCATGCCGTTCTGAGCCAACAGCTCGTTGGGATCGTAGCGGTCGGGGAAGCCCTTGGCGATGCCGAAGGTGCGCGTGCGCACGGGCGTGCAGGCCAGGTAGCACGCCACGCGCTCGCCCCAGCCGCCGTCCAAGATGCCGTCCTCGAGGGTGACGACAACGCGATGCTCGGCGGCAAGACTGTCGAGGAACTCGCGGTCGAGCTCGGTTGCAAAGCGCGGGTTGACGAGCGTGGTCTCGATGCCGTACTCGGCGGCCAGGCGGTTTGCCACGCGCTCGCCCAGCTCAAAGAAATCACCGAGTGCGAGCACTGCTACGTCGCGACCCTGGCGAACCACGTTGTAGTGAACGGCACTGTAGTCGGTGTCTTCGGTGGGCGCAAGGTCGGGACGGCTCACCAGGCCAATGCCGGGCACGCGAATCGCCACAGGATGTTCGCGATGGTCGAGCGACCAGTTCAGCATGGACAGATATTCCTCCATGCAGGCCGGCGCTAGGTAGCGCATGTTGGGAAGAGCGCCCAGCATGGAAATATCGAAGAACGAGAGGTGCGTCTCGGACGTGGTGCCAAAGATCGAGGCGCCAAACACCAAGATGGTTGCGGGGGCATCGTTGAGGCACAGGTCGTGCCACAGCTCGTCGTAGGCGCGCTGCAAAAACGTGCCGTACACACCAAAGACTGGCTTGGCGCCCGAGCGCGCAAGCGCGGTGGCAAAAGTTACGGCGTGCTCCTCGGCAATGCCCACGTCGACAAACTGCTTACCTGCCGCAGCGCGAAGCTCGGGTGTAAAGCCCATGATGTAGGGCGTGGCGGCCGTGATGCCCACGACCTGCGAATCGCGCTCGATGGCGGTGCTGAGCGCCTCGCCCGTAATATCGGCATAGGTGCGCGGTGCGGGCTCGCTCGGATGGCCCGGGCAGAGCTTGCGCCCAGTCGCCATGTCAAACGGACCCACGTGGTGCCAGCGTTCCGGGTCGCTCTGGGCTGGCTCAAAGCCCTTGCCCTTGGCGGTGGAGACGTGCAGCACGATGGGGTGATCGATATTGCGCAGTTCCTGCAACGCGTCGACGAGGGCCAACACATCGTTACCGGCGTCCAGATAGCGGTAGTCGAGCCCCATCGCGCGGAAGACGTTGCGCTCACAGGCACCGTTGCTGGCGCGCAGCTCGGCCAGATTGCGATACAGGCCGCCATGGTTCTCGGCAATGGACTGGTCGTTATCGTTGACGATGATGATCAGGTTGCTATCGAGTTCGGCGGCATTGTTAAAGCCCTCAAACGCCAGGCCGCCCGAAAGCGAGCCGTCGCCAATGATGGTGATGACGTTATACGTGTCGCCCGCCAGGTCACGCGCGTGGGCAAGGCCGCAGCCCAGGCTCACCGACGTGGAGGTATGGCCCATGGCGAACAGGTCGTGCTCGGACTCGTTGGGATTGGCAAAGCCAGAAGCCTCACCATAACGCTCCGGATTGATATAGGTGTACGCGCGCCCGGTCAGCGCCTTGTGGGCGTAGGTCTGGTGCGACACGTCAAAGACAATTTTGTCGGTGGGGGAGTTAAACACGCGATGGAGCGCGACCGTGAGCTCAACGACGCCCAAGTTGGGGGCAACGTGCCCGCCGACGGCGGCGGAGCTTTCGAGGATGGCGTGGCGAATCTCGTCGCAGAGCTGCGGGAGCTCGGCGCGATTAAGAGCCTTGACGTCCTCGGGCGTTGTCGTTTGCGTAAGCAGCATCGTTGTGGGTTACTCCATGCGAATCGAGCGCCGGCGCTCCCTCGGCCGGCACAATTGCACAAAACAGTCTCGCACATTTTGGCGTTTGATATGTGACGGCGGCGCGGTAATTCGCCAACTGGCGGGGCAAAACGTTTTGTCCGATGCCATACTAGTAAATTCGATGATGATTTTATTCAATGCGTGCAGTCCGTGGTTTGCCGCCGTGAGCCGCTGGAAGGAGGCAGCATGTCCAGTGCCGTTCGTGCCGAGAAAATCGCGCGCGAGGTCGACGATGCCGCCCGCCAGCTGGCCCAGGCAGGCCGCTTGGACCTGACGCACGAGTTTATCCAGCATGGTGACGTGACGGTCTATGCACATGTGACTTCGGTAGCGCGGGCGAGCCTGTCCTTTGCCGAGCGCTTGGGCCGTGCTGGCATTTCGGTCGACCGTGCCTCGCTGCTGCGCGGAGCCCTGTTACACGATTACTTTCTCTACGATTGGCACGACCCCGACCCGAGCCATCGACTGCACGGATTTCGGCATCCGTTTTTTGCCCTGGCACGTGCGGAGGAAGATTTTGAGCTGACGTCGCGCGAGCGGAATATTATCGTGCGGCATATGTTTCCGCTGGTGCCGGTGCCGCCGACGTGTCGTGAGGCTTGGATTGTATGCCTGGCAGATAAATGGTGCGCGCTGCGCGAGACGGTCGCCGGCCGTCTGCCGCGCAAAGACGACGCGAACGATTTGAGCGAGGGCTCGAGCGACGGCTCGAGCAAAGATTCGAGTGAAAAGAGGAGAGGGTAGACGGTGGGGACCGCGATCGACATGGCATTTGACGGCGCGACGCTTGCCGCCTGTCCGCTTTCGGCACTGGTGCTCTCGTTCGCCTTCTACGGGTTTTGCGGCTGGGCATGGGAATCGACGGTCTGCGCCATGCTCAACCACGGACGCTTTGCCAACAGCGGCTTTTTGCTGGGACCGTGTTGCCCCATCTATGGCGCGGGCGGCATTGCCTGCTGGCTGCTGTTGCGCGGAATTCCTGACGCGTCGAGCCAGTTTGTCGCTGCAGCGCTCGTATGCAGCGTGATTGAGTACAGCGTGGGCGTGCTGCTGGAAAAAACAACAGGCGCTCGCTTTTGGGACTATTCGCACCTGCCGTTTAACCTGCACGGACGCATCTGTCTGTACTGGGCATGCGCGTTTGGCCTGGGTGCGTTGTGCATTTGTCGCGTGGTGGAGCCGGCGGTGTTGGGCCTGCTTGCCCATCTGCCGGTGCTGATTGTGCGGCTGTCCGCCTTTATCGTCGCGGTCGCGATGATGGTCGACGCGGTGTGCTCGTTGGCGAGCTGGCGGCGTCTGTCCGATCAGTTGGAGCGCGTCCGGGCCGACCTTGCCGACCGCATCAATGAGTCGCTTGCCGATGCGTCAGACTCCATGCTCGAACGTATTCCCGATTCGGCGATCGACTCGGTGGCACAGACGCACATCCGCAGCCGTGCCGTTAACGCGTGGCTGGCGGAGCTGGGCGACGCGACGCTCGATGCCCTGCGCGAGAAGGCTTCGATGCCGACGTTTATCTCGGATGGTGCTCGCGGCCTGGCGCTCGCTGCCCGCCGCGTGGCCGATGCCGCGCCGAGCATGCCGCGTCCGTCGCTCAGCCGTCGCCTTGCCGGTAAGCGCATGAGCCGTCCGGTACCGAGCGTGTCACTCAGTCGTCGTGACCTGCGCTTTTTCAATGCCTTCCCGCGTCTGCGCATCAATCGCTACGAAGGTGTCATTCGAGCAACTAATCTCCGCGACCGCGCCCACGAGCTGTTTCGGCGCTAGCCGGGATGGGCGCGCTCACGGCTCCCTTGCTCGCGTATTTCCCGTTCGTTTCGCGTCCGTTGCCGCGCCGTTTCCAAGATTGCGGCGCCGTTGGAGACGGCAAGATCTGGGTCGAGCCGGTCGAGGAAGTTATCCGCATCCGTACCGGCGAACACGGCCCTTCTGCGGTGTAGGGCAATCTTTCGCCTGACGGGCGCGCCTCTCTCGGGGCGCGCCCGTTCTCGTCTACAATATCGTGCAGACGAAGGAGAGGCATGCCCATGATCAAGATGTTTGCGAGTGACTTAGACGGAACGCTGTTGAATGCCCTGCACGAGGCAGACGGGACCATTCGCCGTGCCATTCGCGAGCTGACCGAGGCCGGCCTGCATGTGGTTCCCGCGACCGGACGCTCGACGCTGCCGATCGGCGAGCATGGCTTCACAGGTCTGGCACTCGACGCCTGCTGCTCCAACGGATCCATCGTGCGTGACAGCCATGGTGAGGTGCTCAAGACCTGGACCATCGACCCGCAGGTTACCGAGGAGCTGCTCAAGGCGTTCCCGGACATTTGCTTCGACTGCTCCACGCCCGACGGCATGTTCTCGAGCGGCTCGTTCGAGATGCACCAGGCGGGTTTTAAGAAGGACAGCCCCATCAAGCGCATCGTGATGCGTGGCATGCGTGCACGTGGCGGGTATCACGAGGAGCAGTATTTCGACCAGTCGATCGGTGACATCCTGCGCCACGATGTGTGCAAGATCAACTGCCGCGTGACCTCGCCCGAGCTGGAGCGCGACCTTAAGGCATATTTGGCCGAGCGATCGGACCGCGTGGTCAACGCGCCGTTCGATCCGGTGATGTTCGAGATCACGGACGTGGCGTGCAACAAGGGCGAGAGCGTGGCCTGGCTGGCGGGCTACTACGGTATTGCCGAGGATGAGGTCGCGGTCTACGGCGACGGCGGCAACGACATCGCCATGCTCAAGCGTTTCCGCCACAGCTACGCGACCAAAAACGCAAGCGATGCAGCCAAGGCCGCCGCGAGCGCGACCATCGGCAGCTGCATGGTCCACGCCGTCCCCAAACACATGCTCGCCACCATGCGCAAGCAAAACTCTCGCACCGTCATCGAATGATGTGACAAAAGGACTGTCTCTTCGTCACATCCAAAATATTGCCTTTACGTGTTGATGCACACGGTGTGCAATAATACTCGCACTGTGCAATAGCGCACAGGCTGAGTAACAAGGAGGACGCTTGTCCCAGCTCGAGAAATGCGATCGCCGGTCCCTTCGCTCGCAGCGTGCCCTTCGCCAGGCACTTGCCAGCGAGCTTGCCGAAAGCGGCGACCTTTCGCGCATTAATGTCGCGTCGCTCACCGAGCGCGCTGGCCTTACGCGCCGCACGTTCTATTCGCACTACCGCGATATCCCCGACTTTATCAATCAAATCGAGGACGGCTTGCTGGCCGAGATCCGTGAGCGTATTGAGCTCATCACCGCAGCTCAGCTGCCCGATCTCTATCACAACATCGATGAGCTCGAGCCGGCGCCCGGTTCGGTTGAGCTGCTGCGTTATCTTGCGGCCAACCGCGACTTAATCGGTGCGCTGCTGGGTCCGGGCGGCGACCAGGCCTTCATTAAAAGGATCATCGACACCGCTCGTGAGGCTGTGGTGCCGCGTGCGCAGACGGGCATTTTGGGCCTGGCGCTGGGCACGTTCTTTGACTACTACGTCACCTACGTCGTGAGTGCCGAGGTCGGCATGATTCAGCGCTGGTTTGAGCGTGGGCTCACCGAATCGCCCGAGGCCATGGCGCGCATTATGACGGTGCTCGCTTTTGTGCGCCCTGGTGACCTGTATGGCCAACCCATCGATATCAACGTGCCGGAATACGGCATGAAGCTATTGAACCTGCAGCTCGAGGACGCGGCCGACACCACCGCAGCCGTCGAGTCCAACAACTAAGAGGAGAGACAATGAGCAAACTCGTCGAGGGCATTAAAGACCGTATGGTCGCTGCCGCGCGTGAGGCTGCGCCCGCCGTGGTGGATGCCGCGCAGAAGGCCGCGACCGCAGCTGCCGAGAAAGTTGCCGAGGCAGTTGCCGATGCCAAGAACGCGGCAGGGGAGACGTCCGTCGCTAGCGAGCCCGCCATCGCCGCTGAACCCGTAGCCGCCACCGCCGCCCACGCCCCCGAAGGCGCGATCTTCAACCCCGAGAACGCTCGTGGCAACCTGCACCTGGGCATCGACGTGGGCTCCACCACCGTCAAGCTCGCCGTGCTCAACGACGACAACCAGATCGTTTACGCCAAGTACCAGCGCCACCACACCGACGTCCGTGCCTGCGCCCGTGACCTGTTCGAGGGCGCTGCGACCGTGCTGCCGACGGCCCAGATGACTTGCGCCATTACCGGCTCGGGCGGCCTGCTGCTGTCCCAGTGGCTCGACCTGGAGTTTGTCCAGGAGGTCATCGCCAGCAAGCGTGCCGTCGAGACCCTCATCCCGGCCACCGATGTCGCCATCGAGCTGGGCGGCGAGGACGCCAAGATCATCTACTTCGACAACGGCATCGAGCAGCGCATGAACGGCACCTGCGCCGGCGGCACGGGCGCGTTCATCGACCAGATGGCAACCCTGCTGCACACCGATGCCAGTGGCCTCAACAAGCTCGCGGCCAACGCCACCACCATCTATCCCATTGCCAGCCGCTGCGGCGTTTTTGCCAAGACCGACGTCCAGCCGCTGCTCAACGAGGGCGCCCGCCCCGAGGACGTGGCCGCCTCCATTTTCCAGGCTGTCGTGACCCAGACCATTTCGGGCCTGGCGTGTGGCCGTCCCATCCGCGGCAACGTTGCCTTCCTGGGCGGCCCGCTGCAGTACCTCTCCGAGCTGCGCCACCGCTTCTACCTCACGCTCAACCTGGACGAGGAGCACCGCATTGTGCCCCAAAACGCCCACCTGTTTGTGGCGAGCGGCGCCGCCATGGCGCACGAGTCCAACAAGCTCAGCACGTTCCCGCAGCTCATCGAGGCCATCGATGCCCTGGGCGACACGCAGGGTGCCGAGGTCGAGCGTCTGGATCCGCTCTTTGCCACTGACGAGGACTTTGCCGAGTTCAAGGGTCGCCACGACCAGGAAGTCGTCCCCAAGGGCAAGCTCGACGGCTACACCGGCCGCGTGTTCATCGGCATCGACGCCGGCTCCACCACCATGAAGGCCGCACTCGTGGGCGAGGACGGCCAGCTGCTGCACACCTGGTACGGCAACAACAACGGCGACATCCTAGGCACGGCCAAGGTCATCATGGCCGATTTCTACAACCATATCCCTGCCGGCTGCACCATCGGCCACGTGACCACTACCGGCTATGGCGAGGCACTGCTCATCGAAGCCCTCAAGGCCGACTCCGGCGAGATCGAGACCGTTGCGCACCTGCGCGGCGCCAAGGCGTTCCTGCCCGGCGTCGAGTTTATTCTGGACATTGGCGGCCAGGACATGAAGTGCCTGCGCGTCAAGGACGGTGTAATCGAGCACATCATGCTCAACGAGGCCTGCTCGTCGGGTTGCGGTAGCTTTATCGAGAGCTTCGCCGTCTCTATGAACATGGACGTGCGCGCGTTCGCCGACGCTGCCATCCATGCCAAGGCCCCGGTCGACCTGGGCAGTCGCTGCACGGTCTTTATGAACTCGCGCGTCAAGCAGGCGCAAAAGGAAGGCGCCACGGTGGGCGACATTGCGGCCGGCCTGTCCTATTCCGTCATCAAGAACGCCTTGTTCAAGGTCATTAAGCTGCGCGACCCCAAGGAGATTGGCAGCCAAGTGATCGTCCAGGGCGGTACCTTTATGTCCGACGCTACGCTGCGTGCGTTTGAGCAGCTCACTGGCGTTCACGCCGTGCGTCCCGACATCGCCGGCTGCATGGGCGCCTATGGTGCGGCCTTGCTCGCCCGCGATCGCGCCGGCGCCGACGGCACCTCGACCATCCTTTCAGCCGAGGACATCGCGCGCCTCACCGTGACGCAAAAGCATGTCCGCTGCGGTCGCTGCTCCAACAACTGCCAGCTTACCGTCAACGACTTTGGCGGCGGTAGGCGCTTCATTACCGGCAACCGCTGCGAGAAGGGCGCCGGCCACAAAAAGCAGAAGACTGAGGCCCCCAACCTTTTCAAAAAGAAAAACGAGCTGCTCTTTAACCGCGAGATCCTGAGTCCCGACGAGGCCCCGCGCGGCACCGTGGGTATCCCGCGCGCACTCAACATGTACGAGAACTACCCCTTCTGGCACGCGTTCTTTACGCGCCTGGGCTTTAGCGTGCAGCTGTCCGACCAGTCGAGCAAAAAGACCTACCAGGCGGGCATCGAGTCCATGCCGTCCGAGAGCGTGTGCTACCCGGCAAAGATGAGCCACGGCCATGTGATGAACCTCATCGACCGCGATGTCGACTTCATCTGGATGCCGTGCGTGCGCTGGGAGCGCAAGGAGGATCCGACGGCTGGCAACTGTTACAACTGCCCCATCGTCATGAGCTACCCCACAGCGCTGGCGCTCAACATCGACGAGATTCGCGAACAGAACATCGAGTTCCTGTATCCGTTTGTGCCGTATCACGATAAGACCGAGCTTAAGCGCCGTCTGTACCAGGTGCTCGCCGTCGACCGTGTGGCCGATGCGCAAGCCGGTCGCGGTCGCGTGCGCGGTCCCAAGATCACGCGCTCCGAGGTCGATGCCGCCGTCAACGCTGCTTTTGAGGCCGATGCGCGTTTCCACGAGGATATCCAGACCATGGGCGAGGAGGCTCTTAAGTGGGTCGAGGACCATGGCGGTCACGGCATCGTGCTCGCCGGTCGTCCCTACCATAACGACCCCGAGATCAACCACGCCCTGCCCGAACTTATCTCGAGCTTTGGCTTTGCGGTCTTTACCGAGGATTCGCTTGCGCATCTGGTAAAGCCCGAGCGTCCGATTCGCGTCGTCGACCAGTGGATGTACCACAGCCGCCTGTACGCCGTCGCCCGTTTTGTGACGATGCGCAACGACCTGGACCTGATCCAGCTCAATTCCTTCGGCTGCGGCCTGGACGCTCTGACCACCGATCAGGTGCAGGAGATTCTGGAAGCCAGCGGCAAGATCTACACCGTGCTCAAGATCGACGAGGTGTCTAACCTGGGTGCCGCGCGCATCCGCATCCGCTCGCTCATGGCAGCGCTCAAGGACCAGGAGGCCGAGCGCCTGGCCGATGCCACGGCCGCGGGCGAGGCCTACGAGCAAGGCGATGCCGCGCCGGTGGCGCCCTCCACGGATGCCCCCGCGTTCGCGAGCCGCAAGTACACGTTTGAGGCGCAGCGTGAGAGTGCTTCGACCGCGTGGCCCAAGGTGCCCTTTACCGAGCAGATGCGCGAGGAGGGCTACACCATCCTGTGCCCGCAGATGGCGCCGATTCACTTTGACCTGGTCAAAGAGGTGTTCCGCGGTGCCGGCTACAACTTGGAGCTGCTGCCCTCAACCGATCACGACGCCGTCGAGGCTGGCCTGCGCTATGTGAACAATGACATTTGCTATCCGTCGATCCTGGTAACGGGTCAGATTATGGAGGCCATCGAGAGCGGTCGGTACGATCTGTCCAAGACGGCCGTGGTTATCAGCCAAACCGGCGGCGGCTGCCGTGCCACCAACTACATCGCGCTCATCCGCAAGGCTCTGCGCGAGAGCGGCCACCCCGAGATCCCGGTGATCTCGCTTTCGGCCGTGGCGCTGGGCGAGGACAACCCCGGCTTTAAGATTACGCCGGCGTTGCTTAAGCAGGCAGTCTACGCGGTGCTCTTTGGCGACGTGATGATGCAGATGCTCTATCGCTGCCGTCCGTACGAGGCCACGCCCGGTGCTGCCAACGCACTCTACGAGGAGTACATGGCGCGCGCCCGCAAGCTGGCGCCTAAGTTCAACCGTCACAACTACACCAAGCTGTGCCGCGAGGCCATCCACGCGTTCGACACCATGCCGCTTGTGGGCGAGGGCACCAAGCCGCGCGTGGGCGTGGTCGGCGAGATCTTGGTCAAGTTCCACCCCACGGCTAACAACCATGTGGTCGATGTGATCGAGCGCGAGGGCTGCGAGGCCGTGGTGCCGGGCCTGCTCGACTTCTTCCTGTACTCCATGAGCAATGCCGAGCTGCAGAAGGACGAGCTGGGAAGCTCTGCCACTACGCGCGCGGGCATGCAAGCGCTTATTAAGCTCGTGGACTGGATGCGTACGCCGGTGGAGGAGATGCTCGAAAAGTCCCGCCGCTTTGAGGCGCCCGAGCGCATCGGCACCATGGCGGACAAGGCCCGCACGGTGCTTTCGGTGTGCAACAACATGGGCGAGGGTTGGTTGCTCACGGCCGAGATGCTCGACCTGATCGATCACGGTGCGCCCAACATCATCTGCACGCAGCCCTTTGCGTGCCTGCCTAACCACGTGGTGGGCAAGGCCGTGATCAAGGAGCTGCGCCGTCAGCACCCCGAGAGCAATATCGTCGCGGTGGACTACGACCCCGGCGCGTCCGAGGTCAACCAGCTCAACCGCATTAAGCTCATGATCAGCGTGGCGAAGGAGAACATGCGCGCCGGTAAGGGCTTTAAGCTCGAGAAGGTGGCGCCGCTCGCGATGGACGAGGTCACCGGCCAGATGCGCGCCCATGACGGCTGCGTGAGCTGCGGACCTGCCAGCGAGGAGGCCGTGGCATCGGTCGCCAAGCGTCTGGGGCGCGGCATTAAGAAGTAACTGGCCTGCTATGGGCTAGATGTGAGACAAACGGGTGGTAGCCGTGCCGGCTACCACCCGTTTTTGCTGGACATATGTTGCGCAAACGCCCCAGCTATCACCCCTTGCGAACTTAGATTTCGGAAGTATGCGGCAAAATCTGAATAGGCCGAGCACGCTTGGTATGCCCAAGCTCTGTACCTGCGATTTTATTGGCGAAAAACCGGGGTGTGCTCGAGAGTTCCGGAATTTGCCGCATACTTCCGAAAACGACGTCTCGGTGGCACAAAAAATCGCCCTCGGCGCCCTGAGATAATGAACAGATGTAGCCGTTCGCCGTTAATTACCGTCCGTTTATAGAACCCATTCCCAGCGCTCGGCCTCCTTGATCAAAAGGGGATGGAGGAAAACAGATCATCGCATTCCTGCGTCCCTTGTGCGTCTTGCGGCTAACAGCTCCGGCTGCCGCGAGCCTAAGCTGGCCTTAAGGGGCGTTTGTTAAGCTTCGAGTCAAAATTGGACAGGGCTTGGCAAGTGCCCTGAAATATGAAGGAAACGGCAGCGATGAAATTCTTCGATGGTGACGACGCGGGATCGAGTAACGAAGGCGGCTGGCCGCTCACGCGCCGTGTTGCCCTTGCGGGCACGGCGGCGGGCGCGTTTGCCCTTGCAGGCGCCGGCCTTATGGGTTGCTCCGCTACGGGGGCTGGCGCGAGTGATGCCTCATCTTCAGACGACGAACTCACCGACGAACAGAAGAAGCTCCATAAGCAGGTCGTTGCGACCTACGACGTCGAGAAGCAAGCAGCCATCAAAGACCAGCTCGATGCTGATTACGCCGCAGACAGCTTCGACAAAACTGCCCCGTTTGTCAAAGCCGATCCCTTTGGTGCCGACCCCCTGAGTTGCTACGTGCGTTTTGCAACATCCCGCGCCGGCATCACTTCACGTCAAATTCCACGCGATCGAGTTCAGGCACGTTGAGGTCGATGAGCTTGCGGGCAACGCGGCGGTCGTGCGCCCCGAGCGCCTCGCTTGTCGTCACATGGGCGACAATCTCGCGCTCGACGATGCCCTCTTCCTCGCCTTCGGTAGACGAGGTCTCGACGGCGACGGTGTAGTCCTTAAAGCCCGGTAGCACCGCCGCAAGCTCGCGCGTGGTTTCGGTGACGCCGTAGCCGTCCTGCACGCCGGCCTGCGCCGAGCCAATGGACCCCGCGGTCATAACGATGCAGGGGATGGCAAAGATCACCGTGCCCACGATGATGTGGCGGCGCACCTTGCGCGATAGCTCGTTGACCTCGGCGTTTTCTTCAGCAGTCACAATACCGTCGCCGTTCAGGTCGCGCTTGAGCGGCACGCGCAAAAGAAGCAGCACGGCTTCGGCAGCCAGTGCGATAAAGACCACGTTGATGCCAAACTCATAAAGCGCCGAGAGAAACAGTGACCCGCTTGCGATGGCGATGCCATAGCCCGCCGCGCACAGGGGCGGCATGAGCGCGGTCGCCACGGCCACGCCGGCGATGAGCGTGGCGGGTTCCTGGTCGCGCGAGTTGCCCAGGCCACCCGCAAAGCCGCCCGCGAGCGCGACGGCAAGGTCCCACACAGTCGGTGTCGAATTGTCGATGATGGCGGCCGTGGTGGTGCCAAGGGGCGAGAGCTTAAAGTACAACGTGGACGTGACCAGGCAAAAGACCATCTGCAGCGCGAGGCCGGCGACGGCCTCAAGGGTGATCTCGCGGTCGAGCGTGGCGATGCCGTATGCCATGGCAAGGACCGAGCCCATGAGCGGGCAGATGAGCATGGCGCCTACAATGGCGATATCCGAGTCGATATCGAGGCCGATGCTCGCGATCAACATGGCAATGATCAAGATGCATAAGTGTGAGCCAGTCAGGCGCGCCCCGTTTACAAAGCGCTTGCGAATCACGTGATAGGGCGCGCGTCCCTCGCGAATGTTGAATGCCCGCTTTAGAAAGCGGCTTGCGTTCTCCATGGCCTCGCTGTGGGCGGGGCGGATGCCATGGCGCCGATGATGGCGCTCGCGCAGTCGCTTGAGCTGTTGTTTATCGAGTTCCATGTCCACCTCGTATTGCCGTAGGAACGCGGGTGCGTTCGCAGCATGTACTCTACACCGTGACGGGCGGGGCGGTCATCTTGACATGGAACTTAGGCGAGCAGGCAAAGGAAGACACGCCACATACAAGTACTGCCGAGGGTTTCGGCAGATACAAAAAGCGCGGGGCCGGATGGTCTCCGACCCCGCGCTCTGCACGGGTGCGTTGTTGTTTGGTTTAGCCCAGCAGGCTCAGGCCAACAGAGACAAACGCCAGGATAACGCCGACGATGGACTCGCCACCGAGCAGGCCGCTGGCGACAACCAGGCCCTGCTCCTGGAAGGCGGCATCCTTGGCGGTCTTCTCCTCGTCCGAAAGACCGGCGTTGGCATCGCGGTGGGCTGCCCACTTGTCGTAGGCGAGCTTGACGCAGGAGCCCAGGAAGGCCGTGAGCGACATGTAGAACGGCAGGTACACGCCCAGGCCGATCATCATGGCCGGAATGCCGAGCCAGTACATGACGATGCCGGCGATAAAGCCGCCCGCAAACCACGGCACGCTCGGGATGCCCGAGACCATGGTGGCGACCACGCTTGCCTGTGCGGCCACAAAACTCTTGTCGGGGCCAAAGGCGTCCGGACCATAGGCGGTGACGAGCGCGACCATGACGGCGGCGGCGACCAGGGCGCCCACGATGCCGCCAATGGCCTGGCCGACCCACTGCGCGCGCGGGTTGGTGCCCAGCACGGCGCCGGCCTTAAAGTCGTTCATGACGTCGCCCGCAAGGCCGCACGCCACGGCCACGATGCCGGCGATAAAGAACAGCTTGACCTGAGCGAGCTGCGCGAAGGCGGCAACGATGAGCATGACGATGAGGCCGAAGATCTCCATGGGGTCGATGCCCGTCTGGCCGCAGCTCTGCGCGCTCATGATGGTGGTGACAAAGGTGAACAGCGTGACGATGACGGCCGGAACGGGGCCAAGGTCGAGCACGATGGCGATGATCACGGCGATGGCGGCAGCGCCCAGGCCGATGATACCGGCGTCGAGTTTAAGGGAGCCCGAGATGAGCGACTGCTCGTCGGTGTCGGTGGAGCTGTCGGCGGCGAGGCCGCGGACGATACCGGCGACCTGCGGAAGGATGTCCTTGAGGACGACGGCGACGCCAAAGCCCATCATGAGGCCCATACCCAGGGACTTGACGATGCCCTGTGCGGTCATAACGTCAAACAGACCGGCAGCGGTGCCGCCGACGATGATGCCAAAATTGCCCAGCAGCGCGCCGGCAAACCAGAACGCGACGGGGGCGAAGCCCACCAAAAAGCCGATGGACAGCAACATGGGCGAGTTGTAGATGGCAAAGGTCACGCCGGGGATATTGAGCGTGCACAGCATGCTGGGCACAATGCCCAGAGCGTCGCGCAGCACGCTGTAGATGCCGGCGATGGCCATGGAGCCAAAGAGCTGCTTGCCGGTCTTGCCGCCGGCCTCGGTCGCGCGCAGGGTCTGAGCTGCGGCGTTGCCGGTGGGGAACTCAAGCGCGGCGTCCACGATAAAGTGACGGTGGATGAGTGCCGTGGCCAGCAGGCCTAGGATAGTGCCGGCGAGTGCCACGATAAACATGTCGAGCCAACTGATCTGGTCGGCATAGCCCAGCATCCAGGCGCCCGGGATGGTAAACGCCAGACCGCCAGCGACCATGGCGCCTGCGGACATGATGGTGTGGGTGACGTTGGCCTCGTTGAGGCTGGCGTTGCCCATGAGCTTCAGGAAGAACAGCGAAATGACGGCAGCGAAAATGATCGGCCAGGGGAGGGCGCCCATCTTGAGGGCGGTGTAGGCCGAGCTTGCCGTGATGATCACGCAGCCAAGGACGCCGATGACGACGCCGCGCAGCGTGAGTTGCCCGCGCATCGAAGCGCGGTTCGAGGGATTGCTCATATAAAACTCCTTTGCGTATATCCGCTTCCCCCGGGAGCGCCGTTACGGATACGGCGCGGGAAGTCGGGTTACCAAGGGCCGCCGCGTGAGCTCGCAAACGACCGCGCACCAGTATAGCCGCAAGCTAGTCATTTTGGGATGACTGGTTTAGGTAGGCGATATACTGCTGGGCAGACGAAAGGAGCGCCGACGATGCTTAATGGGTGCGCATATATATTGACGGTCGACGTGGGCAACACGTTCATTCGCTTTGGCCTGTTTGCAGAGGATTCGGCCGCGGCGCAGGAATGTCCGCTTGCGACGTGCGAGATCACCACGCCGTCGAGCATCACGGCAGACGAGGCGCGCATGCGTCTCGTGCAGGTCATGGCCGCACTGGCGGCCGATGCGGGCATGCCGGGCGCGCTTGTGTCCACGGCTGCTGTGCTGAGCTGCGTGGTCCCGGCGCTCGAGCGCCCGTGGAAGGCGGCACTTTCCCGTACCTGCACGGGGCGCGTGCTCACGGTGGGGCCGGGACTTAAGACCGGCATGCCCGTGCACTACGATGACCCGGCCGAGATCGGTCCCGACCGCATCGCCGACGCCGTGGCTGCCCGCGCCGTCTACGGCTCGCCGTGCATTGTGATCGACCTGGGCACGACGACCAATATCGAGGTCATCGACGCACACGGCACCTTTGTCGGCGGCGTTATCGCGCCGGGGCTGGCGCTCGGCGCCCGTTCGCTCTCGGCCGCTGCGGCGCGCCTGCCTCAAGTTGAGCCCTCGGCGCCGACACACGTCATCGGCCGTAACACGCGTGAGGCCATGCGCTCGGGCGTGGTTCTGGGCGAGGTGGCACGCATCGACGGCATGCTCGACATGGTGCTCGCCGAGATGCGTGCGACCAAGGCCGCGGGGGAGGGCGATGTGCCCATCGTCATTACCGGCGACGATGCCGAGGCGCTTGCGGCGCTGGTCGGCCATAGCCTGACGGTCGACGATGCGCTGACGCTGCGGGGCCTCGCCGAGCTCTACCACATCAACCAAAAGCCCCGCCGCGCGTAGCGATGGGGGCAATGGGACAAAAACGTCTCCACCTTCCACCTGCTACAATGGGTCAAACTATTGCGATTTCGGAGGTGTCTGCCATGTCGGACGATCTTCATCAAACCGCGTCGGGCAAGCGCCGCGACGTTATTAGCTGGGATGAGTTCTTTATGAGCGTGGCCATCGCCGCGCAGCGCCGCAGTAAGGACCCCAACACGCAGGTGGGCGCGTGCATCGCCAGCACCAACCACCGCATCCTTTCGGTGGGCTACAACGGTACGCCCTCGGCGCTCAACGACGACTTTTTCCCGTGGGGCACGAGCGATGACCCGCTGCAGGACAAGCATAACTACGTAGTCCATGCCGAGGCCAACGCCGTGCTCAACTATCGCGGCTCGCTCAAAGACCTTGAGGGTTCCACGGTCTACGTCACGCTGTTCCCGTGCCACGACTGCGCCAAGATCCTGGCACAGGTGGGTGTGGGCGAGGTCGTCTACCTGGACAATAAGTATGCCGACACCGATGACGGCCGTATCAGCCGCCGCATTCTCGACTCCTGCGGCATCAGCTACCGCCAGGTCATCGTCGATGTCCAGATTGGTACCGGGGGACAAGCTCAGCAGTAATATGCGTTGTCGCTATCTGGCGACGAACGCAGCTCAAAGAGCCCCGTCCCAAATTGACTACTCGTGAAAGTCGCGTCTGCGCGCATGGACGGCTCGTGAGCGGGTACATGGCTGTAGTAACATAGCTTCTGTCCGCGGGCGTGCCCGCGTTATTGTGAGAAAGGAGCCCCTGTGGCTGTTAACGAAGAGCTGCTTAAGAAGGTTCTTGAAGAGATTCGCCCCAACCTGCAGGCCGACGGCGGCGATATGGAGTATGTGGGCGTCGACGACGAGGGCGTCGTTAAGCTGGAACTGCAGGGCGCTTGCGCCGGCTGTCCCATGAGCTCGCTGACCCTTTCCATGGGTATCGAGCGCATCCTGAAGGAGCACGTGCCCGGCGTTACCCGCGTCGAGCAGGTCAATGCTTCCGGCGAGGCCGAGGACCTGTACGACGAGTACGCGCCGTTCTAAGATGCGAAAGCTGCGGACGGTACGCTCCGCATAGACGTTACGTCCAAATATGCGGCTGCGAGCGCAAGGCCCGCGGCCGCATTTGTATGTAGGGAGCAGGGGATCGATATGCTCAACGACCTCTACCATATGCTTGATCCCGTCGCGATCTCGGCGGGCCCCATCACCATCTACTGGTACGGTCTGGCCTACGTGGTCGGCGCTCTGCTCACGGCGGTCGTTATGTACCGCACGCAACGTCGTTGGGGCTTCGACATTACGATTGATGACCTGACGAGCGTCGTGGTCGGCGCGGTCTTTGGCCTTATTATCGGCGCGCGCCTGTTTTACGTCGTCTTTTACGGTGATGGCTACTATTTGGCCCACCCGCTCGAGATCTTTGCCACCAACGAGGGAGGCATGAGCTTCCACGGTGGCCTGGTGGGCGGCATCTTGGGCGGCATCATCGTGTGCCGCATGTATAAGCTCGACGCCTGGACCATCGCCGACCTTGCTGTGATCGGTGCTCCGCTGGCGCTGTGCCTGGGACGTTGCGCCAATTTCGTCAACGGCGAGCTGTGGGGTAAGCCGACCGATCTGCCCTGGGGCGTGGTCTTTGGCGGCACTGCGGGCGATATGCCGCGCCATCCCTCCCAGCTCTACGAGGCGTTTCTTGAGGGCGTCGTACTCTTCTGTATTTTGCAGGTGCTCAGCCGCAAAAAGCCGCTACTGCCCCAGGGTACGTTTATGGGCGTGTTCGTGATGGGGTACGGCATCGTCCGCTTTCTCGTTGAGTTCGTGCGCGTGCCCGATGCCCAGCTGGGTTATCTGTTGGGCGGCGTCATCACCATGGGCCAGCTGCTGAGTTTGCCGCTCGTGATCGCCGGTCTGGCGCTCATCATCTTCGCCCGACACCGCAATCGCCCCCAGCGCATCTACCTCGACGCCTAACCAAGGCCACCACAAAGGGGACAGGCACCTTTGTGGTGGTCTTGCCGAGTTTGATAGGTTTCTAGAAAGGCTTTCGGACTGTGAAGGATTCCGACCTCTCCACAACGGCTGCGCGCGACGCTGCCCGCATCGTCTGGTTTAAGCGCTATCCCGCCAAGCAGACCCTCATCGCATTTTTGCTCGCGCTGTTGGCGACCACGGCGTTTTCCATCGATCCCGCCCCGGTGTCGAGCAACGCGGTCTTGGCGATTGACCCCAAAGCCTCGGGCATGCTGTACGTGTGCTACGAGGTGCTCCTCTCGTTTGCCGGCCATACCGACGCGGTCATGCTGCTTGCGCTTGCCTGCCTGCTCACGCTGCCGTTTCGCTACGTATTCTTTGGCCGCGGCGACGCTTGGCGTCCCTCGGTGATCCTTCCGTCGCTGTTCTTTGCCGTCTGCATGGTGTTTGGCCGCAGCTACGACCTCACCGATTCGGCCGAGATCGTGCTCGGCGACAAGGCCCGCATTATCTGTGCCTGGATAGGCGGTGCGGGCTGGATGCTCTTGGCGGTTGTTGCTTTCTACCTGGCTTTTGAGTGTCTAGATTGGTTGAGCTCTCGGCGCATTCCGTTTTCCGAAGCGCACTTTGGCCGCGTATGGCGTGTGGCTCACGCCGTGCTCTCGGTCCATCCCTTTGCCGGGCCCTTCCTGGTGCTTATGGTCGCCTGGGCGCCCACGCTCATCGCTTCGCTGCCCGGCCTTTTTATGGGAGATACGGGTGCGCAGATTCGCCAGTGGTTCAACTACCCCAACGGCACGAGTGACTACCTGCGTCTGCTCAATCCCAATGTGTTGCTCAACGGACATCATCCCGTGGTGCACACGGCTATCATCGGTTCGTGCGTCCAGCTGGGGCTTTCACTGTTCAACAGCGCCAACGCAGGTCTTGCCATCTACACCTGCGCTCAGTTCGTCATTACGGCCGCCTGCATGGCCTATTCCATCTCGTCGCTGCGCAAGCTGGGCGTGAGCCTGCCGGTCCGCGGCGTGATCTTGCTGTTCTTTGTGTTTATGCCGATGTTCTCTAACTACGCGGCGTTGCTCACCAAAGACGTGCTCTTTGCCGACGCGTTCTTGGTGCTGCTGGTACAGACCGTCAAGCTCGTGGCATGTGGCTTGCCCCGTCGTGATGCCAATGTCGAGCGAACGGGCGAGAAAGCCCCCGTGCTCTTTGCGCGCCACGACTGGCTGCTGCTTGCTCTGGGCGCCATGGGCTCCACGTTTCTGCGTAACGGCGGCCTGGTGTTTCCCCTGGCGGCATGCGTAATCGCGGCGGCGCTTTGCGCATGGGACGTGCATGTGGCTCGTCGTGCAGCCAAGCAGGCTGGTGCTGCGCCTTCGGGCGCCACCCCGCGTTTCCGCTGGGTGGGAGTTCTTGCGGTGCTTGCGCTCTGCCTTGCCTCTAATATGTACTTCACCAAGGTCTTTATGCCGGCACACGACATCACGCCTGGTTCCAAGCGCGAAATCCTCTCGATTCCGTTCCAGCAGACGGCTCGTTTTGTCCAAAAGCACGACGGCCTCAACTCGGGCGTCAACCCCACGGTTAAGGAGGACGGCACCATCGTGGAGGCTCCTTGCGACGGCTTGGTGACCGACGAAGAGCGTGCCGTGATCGACCGTGTGCTCAAGTACGAGAATCTGGGGCGCCGTTACAACCCGGATAAGTCGGACGCCGTCAAAAATTGCTTTAACGAGTACGCCTCGCAGGAGGACATCAAGGCTTATTTTGAGGTGTGGGCCCAGATGTTCAAAAAGGATCCCGAGTGCTATATCTCGGCGCTCATCAATAACTACTACGGCTACTTTTATCCGAGCGCCCGCGATGCGTGGGTCTACAGCACGGCGCGCAGTGCCGAGATTATGGCGAAGCCCGATAACCTCAAGTACTTTGACTTCCATCCGGTCGATAGCAAGGTCGTGCGCTGGTGCGACCACCTGATCAACCTGTATCGCGTGGCAGTACAACGCATCCCGTTTATCTCGCTCACCATGAGCTCGGCCACCTATGTGTGGATCATGATCGCCGTGGTGGTCTATCTGCTACGTCGTCATTCGTGGCGCGGGCTGGCCATTTGGGTGCCGCTGCTGGGCGTGCTCGCCGTGTGCCTGATCGGTCCCTGCAACGGCTCGACCTACATGCGCTACCTGTATCCGGTCATCGCCTGCATGCCCTTTGCCATCGGCGCCACCATCACCCGCAGCGACCTCCTCTGGTCCTAATTTGGTGCATTGGGGTCAGGTTGCTTTGCACCAAAGGGTGGCATCATCACGACGCCTTCATTTTGGGGTTTATCTCGCAGGCCAGTAGGTATATCATAACGACGTTTGTTTATATTGCCCGAGCATCTGCGCTGGGCTTTAGGTCGAAACCGATAGGAGACACGTATGTCCGGACACTCTAAGTGGGCCACAACCAAGCATCGTAAGGGCGCGCAGGACGCCAAGCGTTCCGCCCTCTTCTCCAAGCTGAGCCGCAACATCACCGTTGCTGCCCGTCTCGGCGGCGACCCGCTGCCTGAGAACAACGCCAGCCTCGCTGCTGCTGTTGCCAAGGCCAAGGCTCAGTCCATGCCCAAGGACAAGATCAAGTCCGCTATCGACAAGGCCTTCGGTTCGGGTGCCGACGCCGCTGTCTACGAGAACATCGTGTACGAGGGCTACGGTCCCGCCGGTGTCGCCGTGTACGTTGACTGCCTGACCGACAACCGCAACCGTACCGCCGCTGATGTCCGTTCCGCCTTCTCCCACGCTGGTGGTAACCTGGGCACCTCGGGCTCCGTCGCCTTCCAGTTTGAGCGCAAGGGCCAGATCGTCGTCGCCAAGGAGATCCTGGACGAGAACGCCAAGAAGGAGACCATGATCGCCAACGGTCCTGCCGGTGACGAGGATGAGTTCATGATGGCCATCGCCGAGGCCGGTGGCGAGGACTACGAGGACGCCGGCGAGGAGTGGATCGTCTGGACTACTGCCAACGAGGTCATGGCTGTCTCCAAGGCGCTCGAGGAGCAGGGCGTCCAGGTCAAGGGTTCCGAGACCACCATGGTCCCGACTACCCCGACCGAGGTCTCCGGCGCCGACGCCAAGAAGGTCCAGCGCCTTATCGACCGTCTCGAGGAGCTCGACGACGTCCAGGACGTCTACAGCACCATGGACATGACCGACGAGGTCATCGCTGCCCTCGAGGAGGAGTAGCGCCTGCACGGGTTAAGCCGTGCATATCTGGGCATAATGAAGCGAGCATGCAAGCCTCGTGGAATAGATGAGCCGGATCCGCGTGCGTATGGCACCGGACCCGGCTCTTTTATAATGATGCGAATCGTTTTGCATTCTGTGGACCGAAACCTGAAGGGAGCGCGCGTGCGCGTACTCAAACGAGCCCTAGCGATCGTGTATCTTGCCGCCTCCATCGTGGCGCTGGGTACGCTTGTCTGCCAGTTCTGGGGACCGTATACGTATCGCTTTATGCTGCTGTTGCGTGACACCATGCCTCGCGTCGTCGTTACGGTGTGCGCCGCTATCGTGGCGCTTGGCGTGCTCATCGGTTTTTTCCGCCTGATGTTCGCGCGTCGCGAGCCGTCCTGCGTGCATCCGGCGGGGGAGCGCAATATCGAGGTCACGCTCGCAGCGCTTTCCTCGTGCGCCCGTGCCGCGGCAGAGTGCGATAATCGCGTGATGGTTGAGCATATCGAGGCGCGCGTTCAAGGCTCCGACGAGTCGCGCGTTCGTTTTAAGGTCGAAGCCATCGCGCTCGATGACAAGGACGTTGCCGCTCTTGCCACCTCGATGCAGCAGCGCATCGAGAAGGCCTGCGACACCATGCTCGGCACGCCGGGCACGACCGCGCGCGTCCGTTTTTTGCCGTCCAAGACTACCGTCCAGACCGTGGAGGTTTCCGGTGAGTGATACCAACCAAGACAAGACCGCCCGCACGCCGCGCCTGACGATCGACCAGAACGCTACGCCAGCAGGCGAGTCCGCCGACACCAAGCCCGAGGCCGGCGAGCAGCACGACAGCGCCGTCAACGACTTTGACGAGGCCATGGGTCTCATCAAAGGTACGGGCGCTGCTATCTGGAGCTACGCCGTGCGCCACCCCAACACTACGCTCGGCGCCGTGGCTGGCTTTATCCTCGCCGTGCTGGTACTTACGTTGGGCCTGTGGGACACGCTCGTCATCGCATTCTTTGTGCTGATTGGCGCCGTGATCGGCCAGATTCGCGACGGCGAGAACGGTATCGTCAACTTCTTCGGCCGCCTGTTTAGCGGCCGCTAATACGTATTCGACTGTCGCATCCGCGGCAGGCATAAGGAGGAACCATGGCTTTTAACACGAAGGTCGATGTGGCCGATACCGAGCTCGAGGCGAATGAGGCCGTCGCCGATGCCGGGGACGTGACGCTCGAGGACGAGGCGCTCGTCGAGGCCGAGTCCGATGCGGACGAGGACAACGAGGAGATGGACGACGAGGAAACGGACGAGTCCGAGGACTCGCTGACCTATTCCAACGGCGTGATCGAGAAGATCGTTGCCATGGCCACCCGCGAGGTTCCGCACGTCCTGGGCATGAAGGGTAACCTCATGCACTTTGTGCAGGAGCAGTTTGGTGCCGAGAACCTGACCAAGGGCGTGACGGTTGAGGTCACCGATGACAACCGCGTGGTTGTCAACATCTCGGTCATCATCGAGTACGGCGCCTATGCGCCTGCGATCTTTGACGACGTTAAGGCGCGCGTCACCGAGCGTCTGGCCGCGATGACCGGCCTTGAGGTGGCAGGCGTCAACCTGCGCATCGAGGATGTCATCACCCCCGAGGAGTACGAGCACCGCACCAGCCAGCACGAGTAACCTACCAAATAGGGACAGGTTTGTTTCGATGGGTTTTACCTGCGAAAACGCTAAACGGTCGACCGCGCAAGCAAAAGTGCGGTCGACCGTTTTCTATATGCCCCCGATGCAGGCATACCGCTCGTCTAACTAAGGGTTGCAATCTTCGCGTTCCGCGTTACCCTAATGGGCGCATTGTTTCCAAATTGTTAACGAGGGGTTGCCGTAATGGCCGACGAACACGAGACCGAAAGCAAGGCACGGGCGATTGAAGCCGCTGCGGCAGAGGCGGCGTCGCGTGCCGCCGAGGAGATGCATCGTCCTCCGGTGGTGCCGATGGAGCGCGTTGTCGGTCGCGAGGATATCGAACGTGGCGAGCGCGCCGGCCGCAAGCGCAGCCAGGAACCAGGCTTTCCGCGCTTTTTTGCCGAGCTCAATCTGGGCCTGATTCTTACGGCCTTCGCCATCGTTGCGTTTAAAACCCCTAATCACTTTGCTTTTGGCGGCACCTCGGGCGTGTCGGTCATTCTTTCCACGCTGTTCCCGACTCTGCCCGTCGGCGTCTTTATGTGGATTATCAACGCGGTCCTGGTCATCCTGGGTTTTATCTTTTTGGAGCGCAAGGCAATCCTTTGGAGTGTCTTTGCCTCGTTTGCGCTTTCGGCCTACGTCTCGCTGTTTGAGCTCTTCATTCCGACGGATGTTTCGATGACGGGCGATATGTGGCTCGACCTGTGTTTTGCCGTCATCTTGCCGGCGCTGGGCAGTGCCATTGTCTTTGACATTGGCGCCTCGACGGGCGGCACCGACATCCTTGCCATGATTCTCAAACGCCGCACGACGCTTGAGATCGGCCGTGCTCTGTTGCTGGTCGATATCGGCATCGTGACCATCGCGGCTTTCCTGTATGGCCCGCGCGTCGGCCTGTACTGCGTGCTCGGTCTGTTTGCCAAGACGCTTGTGGTCGACAAGGCTATCGAGAGCATTCACCTTCGTAAGGTCTGCACGATCATTTGCTCCGAGCCCCTTAAGGTCGAGGAGTTTATCGTCAAGCATCTCAACCGCACGGCAACGATCAGCCGTGGCTACGGCGCCTTTTCGGGCAAGTGCGTCACGGTGATTATGAGCGTGCTGAGCCGTCGCGAGGCAGTGCAACTGCGCCGCTATACCCGCGAGATTGACCCTGGTGCCTTCATCACCATCGTCGATAGCTCCGAAATCGTCGGCAAGGGCTTCCGCGGCACGAACTAGCCCTGGTGCGCACTTTGAATCATTGAATAAAGCTACCCACGTTGCAAATCGGTCATCTTGGGGTATTTGTCTCCATATTGGGCGATAATGATGCCAAAGACATCGTTTGCGATCCAGGTGATTCGCTCTAGATACGAAGGGATGATTTCGATGTTCTGTTCGCAGTGTGGCGCCCCCATGGGCGATAACGACAAGTTCTGCGGCGTGTGCGGTGCCCCTAATACCGAGGTTAAGGCCGCCGGTCCCGCTCCGCAAGCTCAACCTCAGCCGCAGGGTCAGCCGTTTGTCCAGCCGCAGCCGCAGCCGCAGCCGTTCGTTGCGCCCCAGCCGGCTATGAACGCGCCCAAGGGTTGCATGGCTCAGGCCTTCAACGACATGCTTAAGGTTCCCGGCGCCTTGGTTCGCGTATGCCAAATCGCCTTTTTGCCGGCGCTGATCTGTGTTGTCTCGGTGCTGGTGCTGTTTATCCCCGTTATCGGCGGTATCGCAGCGGCCATTGGCTTTTTGCTCGCGTACGTGGCAAGCGTGTGCGGCGCGGGCTTTGCCATCGAGTGGGGTCGTGACCTGTCGCTCAAGGATGATAACGGCATGGAGCGTCCGCTGCTGCGCTCGACCTCGTTTGGATTGGGCATTTTCTCGTCTGTCATTACCGGTGTGCTCGAGTTCGTGGCCATTATTCCGGTGATTGGCGTGGTGTTCTCGGCTATCGAGAGCGTCGTGATCGGTGCCGTCGGTTCATATTATTTCAATGGTTGGAGCGGTCTTGAGGGTGCCCTCATCGGTTCGATGGGGCTGCTTGTCTTTGCCATGATCGTGTCGGTGGTACTGGGCATCTTCTTTAAGATGTTTGGTGATGCCGCCGTGATGCACTTTGCCGTCGCGGGGCGCGTGGAAAGCGCGTTTTCGCTCGAGAAGGTCTGGAAGTCTTATAAGGCCAACCTGGGCAAGCTATTCTGCGCCTCGATTCTTCCCGAGTTTTTGACGGGCATCGTGTCGCACATCATCACGTGGATCTTCACCGCCATCTTTGGCGCCATTGCTACGTTTGGTATGTATAGCTATTACTATCGCCCCACGGGTCTTGAGGCAATCATCGAGGGCGGCGGCATTACGCTCATCCTGTTCTTGATGATCGTTGCCTTTGTCACGGTGTTCCTGACTGTGTTTGGCAAGATGCTCAAGTATCGCGCCGTTGGCTACTGGGCCGCGCGCTATGCCAGCGAGTGGGCCGATGAGGATGCCGACGATGTTCTGACGTTTGTGCTTCCGGGTGAGAAGAAGCCTGCTCCTGCGGGATTCAATCCCACGGCCGCCACTGGTGCAGCCCCTGCACCGGCACCCGCACCTGCCCCTGCTCCGGCACCCGCGCCCGCACCTGCCCCTGCACCCGCGCCCGCACCTGCCCCGGCACCTGCCCCGGCGCCCGAGGCGACGCCTGCGGAGCCCGATTGGGATGCCCTTGCCACGCCGGCGGATGAGCCGGGCGATAATCCTGCTGCCGAAAACAATCAAACCGAATAGTCGGTCGAGGCGCCCTGGGCAACTGAGCCCGGGGCGCCTTTTTCTACTGCGAAAGCAAGAAAATGCCTGGGAAAACGGTTGCAGTAAAATTTCTCGGAAATTGGCCAATGTTGCGCAACAACGTCGCGGCTATTGTTGAGAACATAGACGTGTAAGGTTTGAAGGCGTGCAACGCCTTAGGAAAAGGAGAGGCTTATGTTCTGTCCCACTTGTGGTTCTCCCATTTCGGATGATGCCAAATTCTGCCCTGTCTGCGGTTCTGCCGTCGGTGCCGCTTCCGCTGCTCCTGCTCCGCAGCCCGCGCCGCAGCCTGCACCTCAGCCCCAGCCTGCTCCGCAGCCCACGCAGATTCAGCCCACTCCGGTTCAGGCAGTTCAGCCTCAGCCTCAGCAGCAGTACGCCGGGCAGCAGCAGTACACCGGTCAGCAGCAGTATGCTCAGCAGCCTGCACCTGCCCCGATGGGCTATACTCCGATTAAAACCGACCGTGGCGTGATCGGCTGGCTCCTGCTTTCCATCGTGACCTGTGGCATCTATTCATATTACTTCCTCTATTGCCTCGCCCGCGACATCAATGTCATGTGCCAGGACGACGGCGATTCCACGCCGGGTCTGGCAGCATTTATCCTGCTGTCGTTCGTGACCTGCGGCTTCTACGCACTCTACTGGTACTACAAGATCGGTAACCGCCTGCAGGCTAATGCTCCTCGCTATGGCCTGATGTTCCAGGAGAACGGTACCACCGTTCTTATGTGGCAGATCGTCGGCGCGCTGCTGTGCGGCCTTGGCCTCATCTTTGCCATGAACATCATCATCAAGAATACCAATGCCATGGCAACGGCTTACAACGTCCGTCTTGGCGCTCGTGCCTAACGATAAGAGCGGCGTGAACAGCTCCCAGGGACATAAGGGCGCGGCGGAACTCATTCGCCGCGCCCTTTCTTGCATCGGTGTGCTCTTTGTCGCCTGGTTCGCACTCTACCTGCTCGATATTGGCTGCGTGTTTCGCCTGATGACGGGCATTCCCTGTCCGGGATGTGGCATGACGAGGGCCTGGCTGGCAGCACTGCGCCTCGATTTTGCGGCGGCCTTTGCCTACCATCCGCTGTTTTGGGTGGTGCCGATTGCGTTTGTGCTCGCGTTCGTGCGCGAGGAGGTGACGTCGAGCAAGCTAAAGCGCGGCATCGACATTGCGGTTGTTGTTCTGTGCGTGCTGGTCGTTGCCGTATGGATCGTGCGCCTTATCAACCCGGCAGACGCGGGCCTGCTCTTTGGCGGCCATGCGCCCGCCGGAGTCCCCACCGATATCATTCACCTCGAAACCCCACGCTGGCTCGCCATCCTTCGCTCTTACTTGTCGTGACGGAGGACGCGCTAGAAAAGCGGTCGACACATAAGCGGGGG